>Ga0007882_10001318_pt1 | contig 14486 bp, 18 predicted proteins | sample CryBogCBH12Aug01_FD_71195 | JGI IMG/M metagenome (GOLD analysis project Ga0007882, IMG submission 71195) | Freshwater microbial communities from Crystal Bog, Wisconsin, USA - CBH12Aug09.1 | ecosystem: Environmental > Aquatic > Freshwater > Lake | place: Crystal Bog, Wisconsin, USA | collected... | reverse complement strand
TCACTATACCGGATCGCCGCCAGTTCACCGCCTAGTTTTTTGTTCATACCTGTCAACCTATGGCAGGACCGGACCCCGTCATTGGATGTTGGGCGTTCGATGTTGGTTGTTGGATGTTTCTTCATAAAATCCCATTGGGATTTTAAGGGATGGTTCACACTGTGAACCATTGGCCATTCTCAATCCTCCACCCTCAATCCTCGCTTTAATTGGCGGCGGCGGCGTTCTGCAGGAGTTCGGCAATCCGCTTTTCGAGGCGGTTCAAATCCAGGGGCTTGGTGAAGAAATCCTCGGCGTGCATGGTGGCGCTGCGCTTGGTCACATCGCCGGTCAGGGCGCTCATGAAAATCACGGGAATCTTCTTGGTGCCGGGCTGGCGACGGAGAATTTCGCAGACGGACAGCCCGTCCAAATCCGGCAGCAAAATGTCGAGCAGGATGAGGGTCGGCTTGAACTGGCGTGCCTGGCTCAAGGCCTGCACGCCGTCATTGGCCACGAGAAATTCGCAGCCGAGCTTGGCCAGGCGAAACTTCACCAGTTCGATGAAGTCGCTCTCGTCGTCAACTATGAGTATGCGTGGAACCACACTGAAATATAGCACATGCAGTGTCATTCCTCCAATGGCGTAAGGGTTAAGCTAAGGTTACGATAAGGAAACGGAAATAAAACGGAAAACCGGAGTTGCTGAGGGAGCGCGCCCGCCCCGGGCGCAGTTTTCCGCGCCCTCGCGGAAAACCCGGGCGCACCGAAAACAGCCAAGCCCGGTTGGACGGTGAACGCGCCGAAAGCTGGGCGCGAGGCGCACCCAGCTACGCCCGGGGCGGGCGTGCTCCCCAAGCTCGGTTTCGGAATAAACCGAAAATCGGCGTGCGCATCTCGCAGGTGGGTTTGGCATCCCACCCCATCCAGACACAAAAAAGGGGCGCGTGAAACACGCGCCCGGTGAAAGTCGGCAGCAAAGGGACTGATTACAGCTTGGCCAGCGCGGCCTTGACCGCCTCAAAATTCGGCAGGTCCTTGGGGGTCGCGGTCTGTTCGCTGTATTGCACGACGCCGTTTTTATCAATCACGAAGGCGGCGCGGGCGGCGGTGTCACCGATGCCGGCCAGACCGGGGAATTCCACGCCGTAGGCCTTGGTGGTGGTCTTGTTCAGGTCGCTGGCCAGGGTGATGCCGATTTTTTCCTGCTTGGCCCAGACTTCCTGGGCAAACGGGCTGTCCACGCTCACGCCGATGACTTCGGCGCCGAGGCCGGCGTAGTTGGACAGGCCGGCCGTCAGGTCGCACATTTCCTTGGTGCAGACACTGGTGAAGGCGAGCGGGAAGAACAGCAGCACGGTGTTCTTTTTGCCGAAATTGGCGCTCAGGGTCACGTCCACCAAGCCGGTGGCGTTCTTGGACTTGAGGGTGAAATCGGGGGCTTTGGTTCCAACAGCAATTGGCATAATCTTTTTTTGGCTAAAGGTTGTCTGTAAATGTCGGGTTCATCTTTCAACATCCGCCGCCGCCTGTCAATTTTAATTCCCTAGCTTACAGCGCGGCCAGCACTTCCGCCGCGTGTTCCTCCGGCTTTACCGACGGCCAGATTTTCCGAATCCGCCCGTCCGGCCCAATCAGGAACGTCACGCGGTTGGTGCCCAGATATTTCTTGCCCATGAAGCTCTTTTCGCCCCAAACACCGTAGGCTTGGACAATCTGCTGATCCTCGTCTGCCAGCAGGGTGAACGGCAGCTTGAACTTCTCCACGAATTTGTCGTGCGATTTCACGGAATCCGTGCTGACGCCCAAAATGACCGCGCCGCGTTTTTTGAAATCGGCAAAGCCGTCGCGGAAGGCGCAGGCCTCCTTCGTGCAGCCCGGCGTATCGTCGCGGGGGTAAAAATACAGAATCACATTCTGCCCGAGGTAATCGGCGAGCGAGATTTTGCCGCCGCCACTGGTGGCGACCATGAAGCCGGGGGCGGGATCGCCCTCCTTCAATTTCAGTTCAAGTTCCTTGGCCATGTTGGTTAATGCGGTGGTTGTCTGGGTGCGCTGGACGGATGCTGGCTTAATTGCCGCATGCCGTCCCACACATATAGCATGCCGGACACCCCGGTGCAAATGGCCGCCGTGACTGCGATGCCGGTGAGCCAGCGGCCGCCCGCGCCGGCATCCCAGCGCAGCAGCAGCCACAGCACCGACGCCATTTGAAACACCGTCGCCACCTTGCCCACCATCCGGGGCTTCACCCGCACCTTGCCCACCATGAAATGAATCAGCCCCGTGCCCAGCAGCAGCACGGCATCGCGGCCCAGAATGGTGCCCGTGAGCCAGAGCGGCATCTGGCCCAGCCACGGCGCATGGTTGCCGCTCAGCAGGATGATGGCGGAGACAAGCAGCAATTTGTCCGCCAGGGGATCCAGGATGGTGCCCAACTCGCTGATTTGATGGAACCGGCGGGCCACCCAGCCATCCACCCCATCCAGTGCCGCCGCCAAGCCAAACGAACTTAGGGCCAGCCAATGGGCGGTCGCATTGCCGTCCTTCACAAAATAGAGCAACTCCACCACAAAGAAGGGAATCAGCAGAATCCGCACCACGGTGATTTTGTTGGCGAGCGTCACACCCCCAATATCGCACCTTCGCTGCCTCAGCGCATCTGATGATTTGGGAAAAGCTTGGAGCCAGGCAGGGTTCAGGGTCAAGGGTTCAGGGTTCAGGGTTCAGGATAACCCGGACTGCTCGGTTGTCGTGTGCCGTTGTGGCACACTCGGCCTGATCATTATTCATCCTGTCAATCCTGTTCATCCTGTCAAAAAACTCCCCGGATTTGACATTTAAACTTCCGTGCTATATTCATGGGTAGGAGTTCACTTGGTGAACATCTGGGCGGGTCGGGATAGGTTGGACGCGTATTACAGCCGTTTTGGTTAACGTCGGCACATTTGGCCTACCAAGTGAAAGCGGCGGAGGGCCGCCGCAGTCCAAAACGCTGGCGCGACGACCTCGGTTCCCCTGTGCGCGAAGCGTCCTGGAGTGCGTCCAGCCGTCTGGCGCTTTTCCCCGTTAACCATCCGTATGCCAATATCAATGTGATCTGCCATAGCCAGTCATTGGTCCCATTCAAGGCTCAATCAAGGCAAAAACCGCAGCAATCAAGGCAAATCAAGGTTTTCAAGGCAGGAGCAAGGGCACGATTTGTGGAATGACTTTTGGCCGGAACCGGCATAAAATTGCCCCAATGAAAGACAACCTCAACCAACCCTTGGTGGGAATATTGATGGGCAGCGATTCGGACTGGCCAACCATGAAGGCCGCCGCTGATGCGTTGGCCGAGTTCGGGGTGGCCAGCGAGGCCCGGGTCATTTCTGCGCATCGCGATCCCCATGGGCTGGAGGAATATGTGTCCACGGCCATCGCCCGTGGTCTGCGGGTGATTATTGCCGGGGCCGGCGGCGCGGCGCATTTGCCGGGGGTCACGGCGGCGTTCACCACCCTGCCGGTGATTGGTGTGCCGATTTTGGGCAAAGCCTTCGATGGCTTCGACTCGCTGCTGGCCATCGTCCAGATGCCTCCCGGTGTGCCGGTGGCCACCGTGGCCGTGGGCGGCGGGCGCAATGCCGGCATCCTGGCTGCGCAAATCCTGGCCGTGGGCGACGAACGCCTGCAAAAAGCGCTGGTGGATTTCAAGGTCCGGCTGACCGCCGAATCCCGCGCCAAGAACCAAACCTTGCAACCAGGCTGACCGGCCGGGCAATCGCCCCGCCGTTCCGCCCATTGCCACCCCGCCATGCAACAAATCCTCGCCGGCGTCCACAAGTTCCGCAACGAAGAGTTCGGGAACTACCGGAAGCTGTTCCGCAAGCTGTCGCAGGAAGGGCAGAACCCGCACACGCTGTTCATCACCTGTTCGGACTCCCGCGTGCTCGCGGAACTGATCACGCAGAGCAAGCCGGGCGATTTGTTCGTGGTCAAGAATATCGGCAACATCGTGCCGCCCGCAAACGTGATGGGCGACACGAATTCCACGGCGGCGGCGATTGAATTTGCGGTCGAGACCCTGCGCGTGAGCGACATCGTCATCTGCGGCCATTCGCAATGCGGCGCCATTTCCGCGCTGCTGGCGGAGGAGCCGGTGAGCGACCGCACGCCGCATCTGCGCGACTGGCTCAAGCTCGCCGCCCCCGTGCGTGAGATTTTGCGGAAGGAATATGCCACGCTCCACGACCAGGCGGGCCGCGAAAATGCCGCCGCCGAGGAGAATGTGCTGTTCGGGCTGGAGAATCTGCACACCTACGCCTGCGTGCAGGCCCGGTTGGCGGATGGCACGCTGCAGTTGCATGGCTGGTTTTTCCGCATCGCCACGGCGGAACTCTTCGCCTACGACCCGGAAAAACGCCAGTTCCTGCCCCTGGTCGCCGCGAAGGTGTAGGGGAGCACGGGGGTGCCCGCCCGAATCCAAAGACCGTCGCTCAATCTGGCCGCATCATCTCGAAGCGGTCGCGGGTCTTGCAATACCAGTGCGGCGAGGCCATGCGGCCGATGAGAAACATCTTGTCCCCGAGCACGCGGCGCTTTTGGACATCGAAAAATTCGTCGCGCAGGTGGATGCGTTTCACGATGCCAATGACCACGCGGTTGCCGCCAATCTGCAGGGTGCCCCATTCCACACATTCCAAGCTGGCGGGGGCCTCGGCGATGCGCGGCGGTTTCACCACGGAAGACGGCGCGGCGGTCAGGCCGGCGTGGGTGAGCTCATTTTCGCCATACGGCAGGCCGGCGGCGCAGAGGTTCATCTTTTCGGCGATGGCCTCGTCCACGAGGTTGACCACAAATTCATGGGTGCTGCGGACGTTGCGGGCGGTGTCCTTGGGCGTGCCATCCTCGCGGTCGCCGGGCGTGAAGGCCACCAGCGGCGGGTTGGCCCCCAGCACGTTGAAAAAGCTGAAGGGCGCGGCGTTGATTTTGCCGTCCGCGCTCAGCGAGGTTACCAGCGCGATAGGGCGCGGCGTGACGAGGCTGGCCAGAATGGGATACGCGCGGTCAGCGTATTGTTTTTCCAGATCAAGTTCCATGGCCCGAGTCTGACAAAAAAACGGAGGGTTGGCGAGGGGCTTTCAGTTCGCAAAAATTGGCAAATGATGACAGCCCATGTTTTAGCCACAGATGCACACAGATGAAACACAGATGGGGCGTGATGGTAGGGCGCGTCACTCCGTGCGTGCCGTCGTGGTGAACCCAAATGTTTTCGTTGGCAGTCGGCGGCGGGCAGGGGACTGCCCGCCCAACCGGCCAGCCTATTTCTGCGGAAAAATCTGGTAGAGGAGCAGGTAAATGACCACGCCGGTCACGGAGACATACATCCACAGCGGCCAGGTCCAGCGGGCGATTTTTTTGTGCGCTTCAAACTGTTCCTTCCGGGCGCGGTGCAGGGTAATCAAAATCAGCGGCACAATGGCGGCGGCTAGGACGGTGTGCGTGGCCAACAAGGTCAGATACCAGGGTCGGAACCACGCCGGATCCACAAAGTGCGTCACGGTTTTGACCGTGACATGATAGGTCAGGTAGCAGGCCAAAAAGACGGTCGAAGTGCCGAACGCGGCAATCATGCAGTTGCGGTGCGCAATTTTGCGGCCGGTCTTGATGGCGATGAATCCGGCGGTGAGCAGGACGGCACTGAGGCCGTTGAGCGTGGCGTTGACGGCGGGCAGGTCGTGGACGGTCATGGTTCCTTTTGGAGCTGGCGGATGGCGTGGAGCAGGCGGGGTTGGACGGCGTTGGTCCAGTCCACTCCCTCGCCGCCGGTTTCAAAGATGCCGCGCAGGTGCGCATGTTTGTCCACCAGCACAAAAATGGTGGAATGGATGAACAGGTCGGAATCCTCCTTGCGATCCTCCGGCTTCACGGGCAGGGAGCTCAATTTCAGGCTATCGCCGGCGAGATTGGCAATTTCTTTTTTCGTGCCGGTCAGAAAGGTCCAGCGGCGGAAATCCGCGCCGTAGTGGTCGCCATATTTTTTTAGGACAGCGGGGGTGTCAAATTCGGGGTCGGTGGTGAGGGTGACGAGGCGGGCGTCGGAGTCTGCGGGCAAGGCGTCCTGCACGGAGTGCATCTGGCCGGTCATGCGCGGGCAGGGGCCGGGGCAGCGGGTGAAGATGATGTCGCCAACCCAGACATGATTGGTCAAATCCGTCAGGGTGACAGCGCGGGCATCTTGGTTGGTGAGGGTAAACTCCACTACCTGGCCGAGCACGGGCAGTTCCGGCTGATGGCTGCGGACGCGGGCCATTTGGAGGAAGGAAACGAGAAAGGCCAGCCCGAGGAGGCTGAACAACAAGGATCCTCCCAGCCAAAGCGAGCGGGGCAGTCGGGAAGTTTCGTCCGTCATACGTCTGGGTTATTATGCCTCAAAACGGACGGGCGGCAAGCCACGTTGGCACGTGGCGGAGGGGACGGTTAACCGCGATATACGTGAAGTATACGATCTGGGCCGCCGCAAAATGGAGCCTCAATAATATCGCTGGGGTAGCGGAGTTGCCGCTCCGCCAACTGCCGACCAGCCGCCTACTCAAAACTCGCTGCCGTGCCGGTGCCGGACTTGGAGCGGAGCCATTTGGCGTAGTCGTCCGGGCTTTCCACCGTTACAAAACCGCCGGACATCTGGGCGTGACCACCGCCGCACAACTGGGCACATTCAATCTGGTAACGGCCCAGCTTGTTGGGCGTGAAGCTGAAGGGAATCCGCATTCCCGGAATGGCGTCTTGCGTCACGCGCATGGCCACGAGCTTGACGGAGTGAATCACATCCTTGGAGCTGAGGTAAACCAGCACGGGCTTGTTGATGGGCACGTGAATGTCGTTGAGCACCTGGATGTCGTCCTTGCCGTTGTCATCAGCGGGGTCAATGCCGAAGACGTTGTCGTTGGTGACCAATTTCATATCCTGGCGGCCGAACTTGCCATCGGGCCCGGGATAGCGGGCGTTCCAAGCGAACTGTTGGGCGACAATCTGGATGACGGTGGAGTCTTCAGGCTTGGGCAGGTCACGAACGTTTTTAGCCCACATGGGAATGGCGAAGCCGAGCAGTAGCACGGCTTCCACGAGCACGACCGCAAGTTCCGCCATGCTGGGGATTTTGCTGGTGGAACCTTGGTGGCTGGCCTGCGGATGGCGACTGGCGCTGAAGCGCCACAGCACGTAGCCGAAGTAAAGGATCCAGCCGACGAACAGCGCCAGCATCAGCCAGTGCAAATACACGAGCAGATCATCCACGGCTTGGCCGTTGGCGGAGGCTAGTTCGGGGAGTCCGAGGAGATTATGGGCAAACCAGTCTTTCATACGTGAGTCGTTGGGTCAGATTGTTCGGTGGTAGTCGCACGTTCGGCGGCGGCGGTGGCGGCTTCGCTTTTGCGGACGATGTGGACGAAGAAAACCAGGAAACAGGTGAGCACCGTGCCGACCACGCCGAGCAGGGTGAAAATGCCCCAGTTCATTCCTTCAGCGAGCGGGGAATCGCTCGCGCCATAGCAGGCGGCGCAGGCCAGCACCCGAACGGGCAACAGACCGGCCAGCAGCAGCAGCAGGATGGAAGGACGGGATTTCACAGGTAGCTGATTTTTTTGAGCTTCTTCAAAAAATACACGCCATAGACAATCACCAAAATGCCCATGCCCACGCTGGTGACACCCCAGACCGGACTGCCGGCCTGAAAGGCCCACGCGGCGCAGCCAAAGGCCAGCGACGTGAGCAGGGTCACAAACAGGAGATGAAAGGCTTTCAGTGACATGGCTAATTTAGTGGGTGTTGGTGCCGACCGGGAAATTGTTCATGGCCCAGAGGGTCAGCCCCATCAGGCCGATGAAGAAAAAAACGGTGAAGCCGAGAACCGTATAAACCAGTTTCTTTTCCGAGAGCAAATGCATGAGGTAGCCGGCCACCAAGAACGCGTTCACCACGGCGATGGCCAGGATGACCGTCACGCGGCCGGTCCAGCCGGAGCCGAGATGATCGGAAAAGGAGGCGGCAATCATCGCCGAGGTGGTGCACAACACCACCAAGAAAATGACGGCACACAGCCGCATATAGTGTTTCAGGTCCACGGGATGTTCGGATTCGCTCATAGTCGTCTCAGGTTAAATAAAGCACAGGAAACAGGAAAATCCAGACCAAGTCCACGAAATGCCAGAACAGGCCGGACACTTCGATGCGGTTGGTGAAGCGCTCCGGATCGGTCTTATACATCTTGCTGCCGGGACCCCACAGGTAAAAAATGACGAGCGTGCCACCGAGAATGTGCAGGGCGTGCAGGCCGGTGAGGGTGAAATAAATCGCCGTGAAGGTGTTGTGCCACGGGCCGTAGTTCTGCATCTTCACGATGTTGGCAAGGTCAATCTTCACTTCGCCGAGCTGAATGTCCTTCTGGGCGCGGAGGTCGTAGAGGTCTTTCTCATCCTTCACGATGCGACCGTGCAGCACCACTTCCTTGTCATTCTGCTCCTCCAGATGGCCGTCGGCAAACGTGCCGTCCTTCAGTTGGATTTCGTAATGAATCCATTTGTCATGGTATTCGTAGGACTTGATGCCGAGGAAGGTCAGCGCCAGGAGGATGGTGCAGGCGTGGAAAAACTTGAACTTGCCGAACTCGCGCACCTTGCACGCGGCCCAGGCCAGCAGGGTGGTGATGGCGGACAAGGCCAGCAGGATGGTGTTGATGGTGCCGAAGCGCACATCCAGCCAGCCGTGCGGCCAGTGGCCTTCCGGCGCGCCGACGCGCAGCAGCACATAGGCGGAAAACAGCCCGCCGAAGAGCATGACTTCCGAGGCCAGAAAGAGCCAGATGCCGACCTTGGCATTGTAGATGCCGGTATCGGGACGATTTTCTACGGTGTAGGGGATTTCCATGGAAAAATATCAGTGGGCGGGGCGGGGGGCCTGAACGCCGGGTTCGTTTTGCGGGCAAAAATCGTTGGCCGCGCCGGGCACGCTGTAGTCATACGGGCCGCGGACGACGTGCGGTTCGTGGGCAAAATTGCCGTGCGGGGGTGGCGTGGGCGTCTGCCAATCCAGCGTGGTGGCGTGCCAGGGATTGTCGCTGTTCACCTTCTCGCCGTGGCTGATGCTCCAGAACAAATTGATGATGAAGGGAATTTGCGCCAGGCCCAAGCCGATGGCGGCCCAGAGAATCCACGTGTTCATTTCCATGACCGTGCCGGGTAGGGTGTCAATGACGCCGGGCACGCGGGCGGCGGAATAGTTCACACCGCCATCGGACATGCGGCGCAACATGCCCTTGATGCCCTGCGCGAACATGGGCATGAACACCAGGTTCATGAACACAAACGAACACCAGAAATGCACGCGGCCCCAGAATTCGCTCATGCGGCGACCGGTCATTTTCGGGAACCAGAAATACACGCCCGCAAACAGCGCAAATATGGTGCCGGGGGCGACCACGTAATGGAAATGCGCGATGACGTAATAGGTGTCATGCAGGTAGAGATCCGCTGCGGCCAATCCCAGCGGGAGACCGGTGAGACCGCCAATGCCGAACATTGGCAGGAAGCCCAGCGCAAACAGCATCGGGGTGTTGATGCGGATGGAACCACCCCAAAGCGAGAGGAACATGCACGTCAGGATGACCACCGACGGAATCGAGATAATCATCGTGGTGGCCTGGAAGAACGTGGCAATGCCCTGGCCCATGCCGGTGAGATACATATGGTGCGCCCAGACGATGAACGAAAGGAAACCGACCACCAGCGCCGCATAGACCAGCGACTTGTAGCCCCAGATGGGCTTGCGGGTGTTGTTCGCAATGACCTCGGCCACGATGCCCATCGCGGGGAGAATCAGCACGTAAACCTCGGGATGGCCGAGGAACCAGAACAAATGCTGCCAGAGCAGCGGGCTGCCGCCGCCGCTGGCCTGCCCCACGGGACCGCTGACGGCCAGACCGGTGGGCAGGAAGAAGCTGGTGTGCGCCACGTTGTCCATCAACTGCAGCAAGCCGGCGGCTTCGAGCGGCGGGAAGGCCAGCAGCAGCAGGAACGCCGTGACAAACTGCGCCCAGACAAAGAAGGGCAGGCGCATCCAGGTCATGCCCGGGGCGCGCAACTGGATGATGGTGGCAATAAAATTAACGGCGCCGAGCAGCGACGAGGTGATGAGCAGCACCATGCCGACGAGCCAGAACGCCTGGCCGTCCGTGGGAATCGTGCTCGCAAGTGGCGAATAGGAGGTCCAGCCAGCCTGGGCCGCGCCGCCGGGAATGAAGAAACTGACCAGCATGACGAGTCCGCCCAGGAAGAACGCGTGGAAACTGGCCATGTTGATGCGGGGAAAGGTCATGTCCGGCGCGCCAATCATCAGGGGCACCACGTAGTTGCCGAACGCGGCGAACGCCAGCGGCACCACGCCGAGAAACACCATGATGGTGCCGTGCATCGCGCCAAAGGAATTATACAGTTCGGGCGAAATGATGCCGTGCGCGGCCGGTTGGCCCAGCACCGCTGCCAGCAGTGAACCGATGACCGGCACCGGCACGCCCGGATGGGCAATCTGCCAGCGCATCATCACCATCAGAAACAGGCCGAACAGCATGAAGCTGAGGGAGACCAAGCCGTATTGGATGCCGATGACCTTGTGGTCGGTGGAAAAGATATACTGCGTCCAGAAATTCGGCTGGTGGTGGTGCTCGTCGTGGCCGTGGCTGTGGTCATCGTGGCCGTGGCCGTGGGCGGCATGGGCGTCAGTTTCGGCGCGATGCGGCGGAAATTGTTCAACGTTCGGCTGCATAATATTATTTCAATTTGTCCAGAACCATGGCCGTCAGCAGGAGCGGCAGATAAATGATGGAGGCCAGAAACAACTGGCGTGCCCGGCGATCCGTCAGTTGCTGGGCGAAGCGGACGGCGGTCCAAAAGTAACCCAGACCCAGCACCAGCGCCAGCGCGAGGTAAACGGGGCCGTCCAGTTTCAGGAGATACGGACAGAGGCTGACCATGAAGAGGGCCACGGTGTAGCGGATGGACTGTTCGCCGGTGCGGCGGCCATCGGGGTCAATCATCGGCAGCATCTTGAAGCCAGCGCGCTCGTATTCGCCGCGGTAGAGCCAGGCGATGGCCATGAAGTGGGGGATTTGCCAGCAGGCGAGAATGGCGAAGAGGGTCCAGCCTTCGCCACTCAACTCATTGCGCGCGGCGGTCCAGCCCATGAGCGGCGGCAGCGCACCGGGGATGGCACCGACGAGCGTGTTGATCCAGGTGATGCGCTTGAGCGGGGTGTAGATGAACAGGTAGCTCACGAGCGTGACGGCGGCGAGCACGCTGGTGAGCGGGTTCACCAGCAACGCGAGATAGATCAAACCGGCGGCGGACCAAGTACCCCCGAGCAGGGTGACGGTGCCGGGCTGCAGGCGGCCAGAGGGCAGGGGACGGCTCGCCGTGCGGCGCATCCGGGCGTCAAATTCCCGCTCCAGCAACTGGTTCAGCGCCGCCGCACCGGCCGCCACGAGCGCCGTGCCGAACAGGGCGTGGAACATCAGGGGATAATTCATCGGCCCCTGCCAGCCGAGATAAAAACCCACAAAGGTGGTAAGCAAGACAAGCGCGGTGAGCCGCGCTTTGACGAGGTCGGCCAAAACGGCCAGCCAGCTTTTGTCTGCCAAGTCTGAGGAATTAAATGCTTCCGCCGCTGATTTCATTGATTGTTTCCGATGCCGCGGTGACAACCGCGCCTAATTCAACCCATCTTGCCATGACTTGGCAAAATATGCAATGTTGGTTTGGAAAAAAACGGATGCTTTTTCGCGGGCGCGGGCTTTGCAAAAATTGCCATCACTTGGCCGCCAGCCTAGCCAACTGCGTCCGCCGAAAAGCGATGAGCCACCATAGCGCGCCCGTCAGCAGCGCCAGCGCGCCGACCATCACGTGGCCGGTGGCGATATCCGCAGCCTTGTTCGACCAGATGGTCGCCGCGCCCAGGATGATTTGCACGGTGAGCAGCGCCAGCCAGCCGAAGGCCAGCTTCGTCAGCGGATCCCCACCGCCCAGTTTTTTCCGCGCCAGCATGGCTGCCGCCGCCACGCCGAGGAAAATGAAGTAGGCCACGAAGCGGTGAATCATCTGTAATTCCACCTGGAAGGCCGTGATGGGATTTGCCACCACCGTGGCCGGGCGTTCGGCGTTGTAGCGGGCGATGGCTTCGGCACTGGTGTCCGGCCAGAATTTGCCGTGAGCCAGCGGGAAATCCGAGATGGCCAGACCGGCGTGCTGGTGGCGCATCGTGGCGGCGATGAGCAGTTGAATGAAGATTAGCACCGTGACCCACAGGATGTGGCTGCGCAGGCCGCGCGGAACGGCGGTGGGTTTTTCCGTGGCCGAACGCCACCACCAGGAACTGGTAAACAGCACGATGGCGCTGGTCAGCACCAGAAAGGTTTGGGCGATGGCACCGTGCGGGACACCCAGCCAGTCCATTTGCCATTTCACCCGCAGGCCGCCCAGAATGCCCTGGAGGATGACGAGCAAGAACGCCGCCACGCCGAGCCAATGCATCCATTTGCGGGAATCCTTGGCCCAAAGCCAGATTGCCAAAATTGTAGTCAGCAGCCCAACCCCGGAGGCGAGCAGACGGTGGGTATGCTCAAAAAAAATGCCACCCACCCACTGGTTGATGGGAAACATGAACATGTTGTAGCCGTAGGTCGTCGGCCAGTCCGGCACGGACATACCGGCACCGTGGCTGGTCACCAAGCCCCCCAAACCGATGAGCAGAAACGTGGCAACCGCGTTCAGCAGGGCGAACCAAAAAAGTTGAGGACTGTATTTATTGTTCATGGTGTTTGCGATTTTGGCACATTAGCCAGTGGCTTCCAGTATCGGCACTGGCGAATAAGGATTGCCATCATTTGGCAATCGGCTACGAATAATAACCCGGACTCTGGGCATCCTGAAGGGATGCAGGAAATTAGCCAGGGGTAAGGCCCATCCGATGGGCCGCCACCCCTGGTCACGCCCCCGATGTTTTTCCTTCCCCCATCAGCTGGGGGAAGGTGGCCGGAGGCCGGATGGGGGTCACCGCCAACCCATTGCCATGAAATCGTTACCCGCTCGAATCTATCCTATCCGAAATAGATGCAGGTAAAATTTTTCCCTCCGTCCCTTACGGGACGGAATTGTTTGCCTTGATTAACCAGGGACGCTGTCCCTGGCTAATTTCCCCGGTCGCTACGCGACTGCTGCCAGTACGGAGGCGACTCAAACGCCCCGCCTTATTCGGCCAGAATCCAATCCCAGCGATAGCCCCAAATCCATTCGGCAATCTGCTTCTCGTCTGCCGCCGGAATCTTGTCTTTGAACGGGGGCATGGGAACCTGGCCCCATTTGCCCAAACCGCCAGCGTCCATCTGGGCCACAAACTTGGCCACGGCGTCGTTGTCGTTGCGATATTTCTGGGCGACTTCACGGTAGGCGGGGCCGACCACCTTGGCATCCGGGTTGTGGCACGTGGTGCAGGTGTATTTCTCCGCGAGGGCGAGCGTGGCCTTGCCGGTGATGGGCAGGAACCGCGCGGCGAGCAGCTTCCAGCCGCCATCCGCTTTCACGGGCACACCATAGACGTTCTGGCCGCCGGCGGGCACATCCCGGCCATCCACGGAAGCGCTGACCAGCAGGGTCACTTCGGCACCGGTGGCGTCCTTGACCTTCACGCCGGTTTTCACGGCGAACTTGTCGCCTTCAAAGGTGACGTTGGTGAGTTGGACGAACTGGCCGGCGAGGGCGGAGGCGTCCGCAAAGGCGGCACCGTTGACCGGGGTGGAACTGCCAAAAGGCTTGTTGTCGCCCACGACCGTCACCGAACCGGCCGTCGCGTTGAGCACGGCCCAACCGAAGGGACCGGCCGCGAGTTGGCCCTTCAGGGTGAGTTCATTGCGGGGCAGAAATTTGGCACCATCCGCAGCTTCGGCCACGACGGCCAAACCGGCTTTGGTGGTCGGCGTTTTCAGGAAAGCCAGCACTTTGCCATCCGCGAGAGTGGTGCGGGCGGCCACGACGGCGTCCAGGTCAAAAACGGTGGCGGTGTCCTTGGCCGCGCCGGTGGCGGGGTCAATGGCGGCGAGCGCGTCAGCCACCGTGGAGGATTGCGCCTGCTGGCCCAGAACGAGCAAGCCGGCACACAAGAGCATCAATGACTTATTCATAGATAACTGTATTTTGTTATGAGGAAATCAAATTATCACTGGTGTGCGGGCTTCGCAAGTAGTTTGTGAAATAATTCACAAACTCCGCATCACGCCCGCCATGGCCAAGGCGGTTTGGGCGGCTTCACTGCCACGGTTGTGCTTGCGGCCCAGGCAGCGTTCCTGCGCCTGCTGTTCATTTTCCAGCAGCAAGACTTCATGGATGACCGGCACCTCGTGCTGAATCTGAATCAGAGCGAGCGCGTTGCTGACGGCTTCACCGATGTGCTGGGCGTGGGTGGTTGCCCCGCGCAGAATCACCCCC
>Ga0007882_10001317_pt1 | contig 14487 bp, 18 predicted proteins | sample CryBogCBH12Aug01_FD_71195 | JGI IMG/M metagenome (GOLD analysis project Ga0007882, IMG submission 71195) | Freshwater microbial communities from Crystal Bog, Wisconsin, USA - CBH12Aug09.1 | ecosystem: Environmental > Aquatic > Freshwater > Lake | place: Crystal Bog, Wisconsin, USA | collected... | reverse complement strand
ACGACGAGCGCCAACGCCGCCAGCAGCGGCCAACCTGCGATGTAAGTCAGTATGGACATTTTATTTTCCCAAAACGAAATAGAGCAACAGCGCCACGCCGAGCACGAACAGGAAGGCGTATGTCTGGAGGTTTCCGGTTTGCACGAGGCGCAAGGCGCGTCCGCTCAAGTCCGTACCGCCGCGAACCGCGCCAATGATCGCTCCTTCCAAAATCCAGCGGTCAATCCAGTCGGCCACAGCAGCCAGAAAATCGTGCGCGCGGATGAGCGTGGCTTCGTAAAGTTCGTCGAAATAAAATTTATTCTTCATTAAAACAGCCAGGCCGCCTAGTTTGGCGGGCAGTGGATCGGTTTCAGCATTTTTGTAAAGCGCGAAGGCAAGAGTTATGCCGATAACCACCGCGCCGAGACCGCAGAGCATTGGAAAAATATTGTGGAAAGGTTCGGTCAATTGTTGCGTGATTGAAAGCATCTCGTGATTGGCAGCAAATTGCGAACCGTAGTTGTTCGTTATGCCGATAACCCCCCCGGCGAAGGAGAAGATCGCCAACGCGATCAGCGGGAGTGTCATCACCAGCGGTGATTCATGCGCGTGCTTGGCGCTGTCAGATTTTTCCTTTCCGAAGAAAACGACGAAGAACAAGCGGAAGGTGTAAAACGTCGTCAGCGCGGCCACAAACACTCCCACGCCGAAAAGAAGATAACTTTTCTGCGCCAGGGCCTGAGCGAGAATCGCGTCTTTGGAATAGAAACCACTGAATGGCGGGATGCCGCACAACGCCAGTGTGCCGATGCTGAACGTGAAGAATGTGACGGGCATTTTCTTCCGGAGATTTCCCATTTGCCAAATGTCCTGCTCGTGGTGCATGCCGATGATGACGGAGCCAGCAGCCAAGAACAACAGCGCCTTGAAAAACGCGTGCGTGGTCAAATGAAACATCGCGGATGTCGGGCCGTTCAGGCCGACCGTCATCACCATGTAGCCAAGTTGCGAGAGCGTGGAGTAGGCGATGATGCGCTTGATGTCGTTTTGCTGGACGGCCATGAGCGCGGCGAGCAGCGCGGTGAAGCCGCCAATGTAAGCAATGACCTCAAGCGATTCGGCATTGAACAAGAATAGCGCACGACAAAGCATGTAGACACCGGCGGCCACCATCGTCGCGGCGTGGATCAGGGCGGACACGGGCGTCGGGCCTTCCATCGCGTCGGGCAACCAGACGTGGAGCGGGAATTGCGCGGACTTGCCCATCGCCCCGCAAAAAATCAACAGGCCGGCAAGCGTGGCGACCGCGCCGAGCTGCGCGGGATTTGCCGCGAGCGTGGATTGCAACGTGGAAAAACTCAACGAACCCAGTAAACCCCAAACCATCAAGATACCAAATAGGAAACCAAAGTCGCCGAGGCGGTTAGTGATGAAGGCTTTTTTGGCGGCGTCGCCGGCGCTGGGTTTCTCAAACCAGAACCCAATGAGCAAGTAGCTGGATACGCCAACCAATTCCCAGAAAATGAACATCATCAGGAAATTGTTCGCCAGCACGATGCCGAGCATCGAAAAGGTGAACATGCTCATGAATGCGAAGAAGCGGGCCATACTCCGGTCTTCGCGCATGTAGCCAAAGGAATAAATATGGATTGCCCCGCCGACACCGGTGACAACCAGGAGCATCATCATGCTCAATGCGTCGAGTTTCAGGCCGAAGTCAATTTGCAGTCCGCCAATGGACAGCCAGTTTGTGTAGGTTTCGCCGCTGAATTGAAAACCGTTGGCGCTGATGAAAACCAAGGTCATCACGAATCCAGACACTACCGCGCCAATTGAAACGAGGCTGCTGACGGTTTTGCTTCGCAAGGTAAAAAGAGTGATGCCCGCCGCTGACAACAGCGGCAGAAACAAAATCAGCCAGGGTAGATAATCGTATTTCATCCGTCAGAGTTTCATCGAGGTCAGATCTTCAACATGCGCGGACTGGCGTTTGCGGTAAAGCGCCACAATCAGCGCAAGGCCGACTGCCACTTCCGCCGCCGCCACCGTGATGATGAAAAACACCAGCACCTGGCCGTCGAGTTTGTTGTTAAAACGCGAAAAGGAGACCAGCGCGAGATTGGCGGCGTTGAGCATCAACTCCAGCGACATGTAAATCACCAGCAGGTTGCGGCGCATGATGACCCCAAGCAACCCCAGGCTGAACAGCATGAAGCTAGCAAACAAATAATGATGGAGGCTGACGTGCATGTTATTCGAGTTTCTTTTTGCTCAACAAAATCACGCCGACCATCGCCACCAACAGCAAAACCGAGACGATTTCAAAGGGCAGCGTGTATTGCGTGAACAAGAGTTTCCCAAGCGCGGAGGTTTCGCCCTCAAGTGCGGGTGAAGCGGCGCCGGATTTGATGGTCGCGAGCGACTTGATGAAAATACTGACGACGATGCCCACCGAAACCAACCCAGCGGCGAGACCGAAAAATTTAATTCGGCGCCGCTGCTCTTCTTTCAAATCCAGCAACATGATGACAAATAGGAACAGCACCATGACGGCGCCGGCGTAAACCAGTATCTGCACGGCCGCGAGAAAGAACGCGTGCAGCAGCAGGAACAAACCGGACATTGAGATGATGGTGAGCACAAGAAACATCGCACTCGTAACCGGATTGCGGCTGAAGGGATTGGCGACGACAAGAACTGCGCATAGCAGTGTCAGCGCCGCGAAGACGTAAAATAAAACATCTTCCACCGCACCGCCGCTGACCAAGTTGTTGATTTGTTCCATTGCTGATTAGAGCTTCACAGGGAAATTTTCCTGCGCCTGCGCCTCTTCCAGTTTTTGCCTCCATTTCTGGATACCGCCGACTTCGCCACCGCGCGCGAGGAGTTTTTCCTTGTTGTAAACCATTTCTCCGCGGCTCAGCGCGGTCAATGAATAATCCTGCTGCAGGAAAATTGCTTCTTCCGGGCAGACTTCCTGACAGAAACCACAGAAGATGCAACGCAGCATGTTAATTTCGAATTCCGCGGGCATTTTCTCCGCATTCGTCCGGTCGGCCTTCTGGCCATGCTCTCCCGGCGGCGTGATGCGGATAGCTTTCGGCGGACAGACAAATTCGCAGAGCTGGCACGAGACGCATTTCGTATTCCCTTGCTGATCTTTGACCAGATAAGGCGCGCCGCGATAGCCAGCCGGCAGTGTCCATTTCTGCTCGGGATATTCCATTGTCACAACCTTGCGCAGAATCAGCGTGTTGTAGGCGTGTTTGAGGGTGACTTTCATGCCGCCGATGATTGCCGGCAGATAAAGTCTTTCCCAAAACGACAGGGCTTTGCGATTTACGACAACTGCCATATCAACTCCTCAGCCACAGCCATACGGCCGTGATTAAAATGTTTACCAACGCGAGCGGCAGGAATCGTCGCCAGCCCAAGTCCATCAACTGGTCATACCGAAAACGTGGGAACATCCAGCGCACCCAGATGAAAACGACCATGAAAAATAACATCTTTGCGATGAATACCAAAATGTGAGCGATGCCCATGCCGAGCGAGGTGGCCGCGTGATCCAGTCCCCAGAACGGCAACGTCCAACCTCCAAAAAACAGAGTCACCATCATAGCCGATGAAGATACCATGTTGGAATATTCTGCGAGAAAAAAGAGCGCGAACTTCATCGAGCCGTATTCCGTGTGATACCCGCCGACCAGTTCGGTTTCCGCTTCCGGCAAATCAAAGGGCGTGCGGTTTGTTTCAGCAAACGACGCGATCATGAAAATCACAAACGAGATGGGCGCATACGCCACCAGCCAGCCGTGCGTCGCCTGCCAGCTGATGATGCTGCTGAGATTCAAATTGCCGACGATCAGCAGCAGGGGAATGACCGACATGCCCATCGAAATTTCATAAGAGATCATCTGGGCACTCGAACGGATGCCGCCGATCATCGGATACTTGGAGTTCGCCGCGTAGCCCGCCAACACGATGCCATACACGCCCATCGAGACGATGCCGAACGTATAAAGAATGCCAACATTCAAGTCCGCAATGACCATCTTTTGATCACCGATTACCGAGCCGAATGGAATGACTGCGACCGTGAGCATCGCCGGAATCACAGAGACCGCCGGGGCAAGGAAGAAATAAATCTTCTTCACGCCGGCAGGAGTGAAATCTTCCTTCACCATAAATTTCAAACCGTCCGCGAGCGGCTGGAAAATTCCCAAGCGGGTCAGAAACGCACCACCGGGGATGAATTTCATGAACGGCGGCGCGGTGCGGTTGGGACCGACGCGATCTTGAATCCAAGCCGAAACCTTGCGCTCGACCAGCACGGAATAAGCCACGATGCCTTGCACCACGCCAACCACAACGGCGATTTTGACCAAGCTGAAGATGATGAATTTCCAGTCCATTTTAGATTTGCACCGTCATGCCGGTATCGCCGAGAGCCGACCAGGTCAAGCCATTAAAGGCGGGAACATCTTTCGCCATTTGATCGAACAAACCTTCGATAGTCACAAAACCGTTCTGGCCGCTGACGGTATAGACGAGGTCATGCAAAAACTCCCATTCGGCTCGCGCGTCGCCGGGCGCTTCGACGGCCTTCATGAATTTCTGAACGCGGCCTTTGCTGTTGGTGAACGTGCCGCGCTTTTCAGCGTGCGCCGCGCCGGGCAAAACGTAATGCGCCAGCTTCGTGGTCTCGTTCGGCAAAATATCGCTGACAATGAGTGTGTCCAGCTTCGCGAGCAAATCCGCCGTGATGCCATGCTCGTCCACAACTTCGCTAATGGTTTCGCGTTCGCGCAATTTCTCGTTGCTGACCGCGCGCTTGACGATGTTCTCGCCGAAGACCATCAGCGTCTTGATTTTTCCGCTGGCGATTCCGTCAGAAATTTTCACCAAGTTAATTCCCATTTCGGTGAAACATATCCCCGTGAGCCGCGCGCCATTCGTGTTTGGATTTTTATCCGCGCTGACGAGCAGCTTATCGGCCTTGCCGTCGCGCGGAATAGAGTCGCTAATCGCGCCGAGCCTGGCTTTCAATTTTGAAATCAGCCAAAGTTCTTCGTTCGTCTGGCGAGCTGAAGCAATGATCGCCACGGAACCCGCCGGGGATTTCTTGAGCCTGTCAGAAATTTCGTTGAGGGCCGCGGTCCAAGTGGATGTCTGCCCGCGCACCGAAACGTCTTTCAAACGGTCGCCGCGCCCAATCCACTTATAATTCAAGCGGCCGGCATCGCACATCCACGAAGTGTTGACGGCATCGTTGTCGCGCGGCGTGTAGCGGTAAATTTTTTCTTCGCGCGAACCGATCAGGACATTGCAACCCGTCGCACAGCTTGTGCAAACGCTCTTGGTTTCCTTGAGGAACCACGCGCGCATCTGGAACCGAAAATCCTTCGAGGTCAGCGCGCCGACCGGGCAAACATCCACGGTGTTTAGCGTGTAATTGTTGTCAAAGGGCATTCCGGGGAACGTTGCAATCGTATTGTAACTGCCGCGATTGATGATGCCGAGCGCGTCGTCGCCCGCAATGTCGCGCGTGAAGCGGATGCAACGCGTGCAGAGAATGCAGCGCTCGGCATCGAGCATGATGCGTGGTCCGAGGTCAACGGCTTTTGGCTTGTGAACCTTCGCTTCGACGAAGCGGCTCGCGCTCTGACCGTAATCCACCGAGTATTCCTGCAACTTGCATTCACCGGCTTGATCGCAAATCGGACAGTCGAGCGGATGGTTGATAAGCAGCGATTCGAGCACGCTTTCGCGCATCTGCCTCACCGCCGGCGTCTTCGTGTATATTTCCATTCCCGGTGAAATCGGCGTCGCACAGGAAATCGCGGGGCGCGGCGACTTGGCAATTTTGGGGGTGCCGTCAGGATTCATTACCGGCTTGCGGTCCGGGCCCATCGCTGGCGTGCCGAATTCCACGAGACACATGCGGCAGTTACCAACGACCGGCAATTTCGGATGCCAGCAATAATGCGGCACGGCGGTCTTCGCCAGTTCGCATGCCTGAATCATCGTAGTGGGGGTAAGTTTGCCCGACCAGTCGGTTGTTAGGCGCGGCACTTCGATTTCGCGCCCGTCCACCTTGACCTTGATTTTTTCAATCGCGGTTGGCGCGGGCTTCGTTTCAGTTGTGGCGGCGTTTGACATTGAAATCAGTGGGGCGCGACTTCCAATTTTTTTTGTTCTGCGGGCGCGGAAACTTCCTTCGCACGGCGTTCCTCATCGGCGGCACCTTTGGCGACGAATTCGTCTTTGAATTTCGCGACGAAACTCTGCACCGGCCAGGAACAGGCTTCGCCAAACGCGCAAATGGTGCGACCGCCGGGAATGTTGTCGGCGATCTTCACGAGATAATCCGCGTCCTGCGCTCGGCCCTTGCCATGCGTGAGGCGATGCAGCGTCTTATTCATCCAGAGTGAACCTTCGCGGCAGGGCGTACACTGACCGCAGCTTTCGTGCGCGTAAAATTCGGAAAGATTTGCGAGCGCCTTGACGATATCCACGCTGTCGTCCATCACGATTATCGCGCTGGAACCACTCATGGTGCCAGCCTGTGCAAGCGAGTCAAAATCGTAAGGCAAGTCAAGCATGTCGGTCTCGACCAATATTTCTTTGCCTTCGGCATCTTTTTTCTTGAGCTTGAATTTTTCGCCGGCCTTCAAAACTTTTGAGGACGAACCGCCGGGGATGATGGCTTTTAGCTGGCGGCCGTCGCGCAAACCGCCGCCAAAATTCTTATCGTAAAGCAGTTCGCGGAGCGTCGCTTTGCCGACTTCGATTTCGTAATAGCCGGGTTTGTTGACATGACCGCTCAAGCTGACAATGCGTGTCCCGGTGTTGTTCGGCGTGCCGAGCTTCGCGAATTCCGCGCCACCCATCGCAATAATGTGCTTCACGTTGCAGAGCGTCTCGACGTTGTTGACGATGGTTGGGCACATCCACAAACCAAGGATGGCCGGAAAATATGGCGGCTTGATGCGCGGATACGGACGCTTGCCTTCAAGCGATTCGATGAGGCCGGTTTCTTCCCCGCAGATATAAGCCCCTGCGCCGCGATGAACGTAAATCTCCAGATCGTAACCGGTGCCGAGAATGTTCTTGCCGAGGAAATTTTTTGCGTGCGCTTCCTGGATGGCGCGATTCAAAATCTTCGCGCCTTCCGGCATTTCGCCACGGATGTAAATGTAGGCCAATTTCACGTCGTTCGCGAAGCAGGAAATGATCATGCCTTCAATGAGCTGATGCGGATCTTTGTGCATGATCTGCCGATCCTTGAACGTGCCCGGCTCGGATTCGTCAGCGTTACAAATCAGATAAATCGGCTTGCCGCTCTTGCGGTCAACGAAGCTCCACTTGAGGCCGCAGGAAAATCCAGCACCGCCACGACCGCGAAGTCCGGAGACTTTCACGTCCTCACGGATTTGTTCCGCAGCTGAAAGTTTTTTGCCATCGACCAAATCTTTTGGCTGGATCGCGAGCGCCTTCTTCAGCGCATCGTAACCGCCATGACGCAAATAGCAGCCGATGTCCGGCGTGTAACCGGGTTCATCGGCGTGCTTCAAAATTAATTTGTATTCTTGCGCCATATCAGCAACTTGACTCTTAATAAATAATCTCTAGCTTAATGTGTCCCATCCTGCCCGATGGTGTAACGGTAGCACAACAGACTCTGAATCTGTTTGTCATGGTTCAAATCCATGTCGGGCAACCATTTCATTTGCATCCACGCACGATTTCGTCCGCTTTCGCCGTTGAAACTCCTTCGTAAAATTTATCGCCGACCATCATCACCGGGGCGGTGCCGCAACTCGCGAGACACTCGACAAATTCAACGGTGAACTTGCCATCCTTCGTCGTCTGCGGACTGTGCTTGTGCGCGTCCAATCCGAGCTTCGCACAAAAATGCTGATGCAGTTCATACGCGCCGCCGAGCGCACAACTCAACGTGCGGCATACTTTGATCGAGTATGTTCCCTGCGGCTCCTGCCGGAGCATCGGATAAAACGTGAGAATTTCAAAAATGTTGATCGGCTGGAGTTCCAGCTTTTTCGCCGTCCATTGAACGGCTTCGGACGAAATCCAGCCATACTTTTCCTGGATGGCGTGCAACACCATCAGCGACGCAGCGCGCTTCACGGGATAGTGAGTAATCAACTCATTCACTTCCGCTTCCAGTTCAGATGTGGCTTGAAAACTCATCGGTCAGATTCTCCCATCACAAAGTCGAGCGAACCCAGCACAACGGGCACGTCACTGATCATGCAGCCGGGCAGTAATTCACCAAGAATGCTCAAATTGATGAATGAGGGCGCGCGAATCTTGAGCCGATTCGGCGTGCCGCCGCCTTTGCTATTAATATAAAAACCAAGTTCACCCTTCGGATTTTCATGGCCGAAATATGTTTCACCGGGCGGACAATTCACGCCTTCGGTCACGAGCATGAACTGATGAATCAATTCTTCCATGCTTGACAACACTTTTTGCTTGGAAGGCAGTGTAATCTTGCCGTCCTGAATACTGACTGGCTCGTGCGGAGCGTTTTCGGCACCGCCGGGAATCTTGCTGCAGCACTGTTCCAAAATGCGCATGCTTTGTTTCATTTCCTCCATGCGCACGAGGTAGCGATCATAACAATCGCCAACGGAGCCAAGGGCTACATCGAAATCCAAATCCTTGTAGCAAAGATAAGGCTGGTTTTTGCGGAGATCGAAATTCACCCCGCTGCCACGCAAATTCGGACCGCTCAAAGCGTAATCAATCGCCATCTCCTTCGTGACGACGCCGAGATCGCGCAGACGATCCACCCAGATGCGGTTGCGCGTAAGCAAGGTGTTGGCCTCATCGAGAGCAACCGCAAATTCTTTGAGGAACTGACGAATCATGCCAACCCAGTTGGGGGGCACATCCCGCATCAATCCGCCGATGCGAGTGTAGCTGTTCGTCAAACGCGCACCACTGGCGGCTTCGGCGATGTTGTATATTTTTTCGCGCTCTGTAAACGTGAGTAAGAAGACTGTGACGGCACCGGTATCCATCGCGAATGCACCAAGGCCCAGCAAATGCGATGAAATCCGGGCCAATTCAGCGCACATCACGCGGATGTATTGGCAACGCGGCGGTAATTTGTCGTGGATCCGAGAAGTTTTTCGACTGCGAGTGCGTAAGCAACGTTATTTGCCAGCGGCGCAAGGTAATCCAGCCGATCCGTGTAAGGGATGAACTGGGTGTAGGTCATGTTCTCGGCGATTTTTTCGTCGCCGCGATGTAAATAACCCACGTCCGGATCGGCTTTGGTGATCACTTCACCATCCAGTTCCAACACGATGCGCAGAACGCCATGCGTGGCCGGATGCGAAGGTCCCATGTTCAGCACCATTTTCTCGCCTTGAACATCCTGCAATTCTTCTGCCGCCGCTGCCGTGAGGGCGGCGGAGTCCCGGATTTCAATGTCTTGAACTTGAGCCATGAAATTTATTTAAGCTTCCCATCAACGAGCCGTTGGTCGCTGATTGCAGGCTCGGCACCTTCTGGCACCCGAACGCGCGGTTCGCGCGCAATCGAATCGCCACTACTCGGCAAGGTCACGAACGGGCCACCCTCCATCGGTGTCACTTTGGTGAAGGCCACGCCGGGCAAATCCGTCGGTTTGCCGGCGAGCGGGAAATCTTTCCGCAACGGATGATAGGGATAACCTTCCCACATCAGAATGCGGCGCAAATCGGAGCGACCACTGAAGCGGATGCCCATCAAATCATAAACTTCGCGCTCATGCCAGTTCGCAGTGCGCCAGACGGGTAAAACACTCGGCAGTTCGGATTTTCCCTCACTAACGTCGGTTTTCAGGCGCAATTCATGGCCGTTAGCCACGCCGCGCAAATGATAAATCACCGTCCAGCGGGGATCTTCACCATAATTATCCACGCTGCAAATATCCACAAGGTAATCGAAGCCGAGCGAATGCTTGGCAAACTGGCAGACGTCAAAAATCTTTTCCGCATCGGCAAGTTTCAAAGTGATTTCGCCACGAAACTCCGTTGGCTCGGAGATGAGATCACCGAACTTGGTCTTGATTTTATTGGCGGATTCGAGCGCGGACACAGACACAGATTATTGTTCCTGAAGATTCAACAGTTTCGCTGCCACGGTTCCTTGCAAAATCGGCTGCTTGCCGATCTTGTTTTGAATCTTGATCAGTGCGTCGAGCACGGCTTCCGGACGCGGCGGGCAACCTGCGACATAAACATCCACCGGGATGATGTTATCCACGCCTTGCAACGTGGCGTAGCTGCGATACATGCCACCCGTCGAAGCGCATGCGCCCATTGCGATGCACCATTTCGGCTCGGGCATCTGGTCCCAGATGCGTTTGACGGAGCCAGCCATCTTGTAAGTGACGGTGCCGGCCACAATCATACAATCGGACTGGCGGGGGGAAAAACGCATCACTTCCGAACCGAAGCGGGATATATCAAACCGGCTCGCGCCGACGGCCATCAACTCAATGCCACAGCAAGCCAATCCCATCGGCATCGGCCAGACAGAATTTTTACGGAACCACGCGAGCGCGGCATCAACGGTTGTCAAAACGACATCGCCTTCAATTTTCGAGTTGTAGCCGTATTCAGTTTGAGCCTGCATTTCCTTAAAATTATGCGCCCAAAAAAGCGCAAACCCAGCCTAGCCGCCTCGCAAAAAACGGGCAAGTTCAAATTTGTGATTTTTTTCACAAGCAAAACTTTTCAGACCTATTTTGTCTTTTACAAGACAAGAATTGGCCATCATCAGCCTGCCTGCTTATCACTCGGTAAATAGAAGACCTTGGCAGCTTCTTGGGCTTGTGGTGAAAAATAATTTAGTTAAATTGACCAAACGCTTTAGGCGCGAAACATGAAAACTTTTGCCGAAATGAATTTTCCGGGCCGGCTCATCGCCGTCGAAGGTCTCGACGGGTCGGGCAAGTCCACACAGATATACCTGCTTAAACGCTGGCTGGAAGCGGAGGGCATCAAGGTTTATTTCAGCGAATGGAACTCCTCCGAACTGGTCAAGTCGGCGACCAGCAAGGGTAAAAAACGCGAATTGCTAACCCCAACAACCTTCAGCCTGATCCATGCGACGGATTTTGCCGATCGCTACGAGCGGCATCTGGTGCCATTACTGCGCGCGGGCTACATTGTGCTGTGCGACCGGTATGTATTCACGGCATTCGCGCGGGACGTCACGCGCGGCTGCCCGCCGGACTGGGTTCGCGGCAATTACAGCTTCGCCTGCGCGCCGGACCTGACAATGTTTTTCAAGGCGGACCTGGAAGTCTCTCTTAGCCGCATTCTGGAAGGCCGGCCGAAATTGAAATTTTTTGAGGCGGGCATGGATTTGCGGCTCTCCAGCGACCCGTATGAAAGTTTCAAGATTTTTCAGGGCCGAATTCTAGAGCAATACATGGCCATGAGCAAAGAGTTCAACTTTATCGTCATGGATGCAAATGAGAATGTCGAGAAACAGCAGGTCTTAGTGCGCAAGCTGGTGAGCGAAAAAATTGACCTGAAAAAATTCAAACGCCGCAGCCCGCTACCCTTGCCACCGTCGCTGCTCGGAGACCCGGAATCCAAGGAAGAGTTGGAGGATAAAGCCGCATGAACGCAAAAAAATCACATAAATTTTACGGGCACGGCATTCCGCGGGTAAAGGCCGAGGACCTTGGCGGCAAACTAATCGTCGTCGAAGGCGCGGACGGATCCGGTCGTTCCACGCAAATTGCCGAACTGGTTAACTGGCTTGAAACCAACGGCCGCCCGACCGTGCAGGTGGGGCTGAAGCGCTCCACACTTGTCAGCGAGGAGTTGGAAAAGGCGCAACATGGAAATGTTTTGAGCCGCACCACGCTCTCGCTGTTTTACGCTACGGATTTTGCCGACCAATTGGAAAACATCATCCTGCCGGCACTCAAGGCCGGTTTCATCGTGCTAGCTGACCGATATATTTACACGCTGATGGCGCGCGACATGGTGCGCGGAATGGATGAGAAATGGTTGAAGAATCTTTACGGCATTGCGCCGGTGCCCGACTCCGTGTTTTACCTTTCCGTCGAGCCGGAAGAACTGGTGCAGCGTAATCTCTCCAAAAACGCCACCTTGGATTATTGGGAAAGCGGTATGGACCTGGGTCTATCGCGGGAAGTGTTTGACAGTTTTTTAAAATACCAGACCGCAATGGGCGAAGCCTTCCGCCAACTGCAGAAGGCCTACAAATTTGAAATCGTTGACGCAAACCGATCGGTTAATGCGGTCAATAAGGAACTGCGCAAGAAAATTAGTGCAGTGCTGGACGGCGAGTGATCCTCACGGGGCATTCGTCGCCGGAATCGCTGGAACCGGGACAAAATTGGCGGGTGCGTTTGTTCCAAACAACGAGCGGCGGAACGGGCGCTTCACCAGTTCGTCAAACGCCTGACGCTGCGCCGGGGTAAGCACTTCGCGGATTTCCAGCCTTGCATCCTGCACCGCCTTGCGCACGGAATTCTGCCCGTCCTCAATGATTTTTTGCACCGCTTCGTGCTGTTCCTTGGTCAGGCGCAAATCGCCATCCAGCCGCTGAAGAAAATCCTTGTTCAAGATCTCCGGAGCTTTGGCAGGTCTGCCGGGCGGCGCGACAGCGTTGGTCACCACCGGAACATTTGCAGCAATTGGGGTAGCAGCCGTCCGTTTGAATGGTTTGGCGTGGGGCTGCTTGACATAGTCAACCAGCATGCCACCAGTAAAAACCCCCGCACCGAAAATCAGCACGGTCGTAAACACGATGGTCGGGATGATTTTCCAGTCGTTCACGGGGCGGAATCCGGCAAGTCAGCCGAGGCCAGCAGGGTGTTTTCAAAATCCTGCGACAAATCATTGCCGTTATCCGTCGCCACCGGGGTAAAAAATGAAACCGCCCCGCAGACCAACGCCAGCGCCAGACACGAAACCGCTGCGTGCAAAAACCCGCGCATCCACAAGACACGCCCAGACGCCGCCGCTCGTTCGGCAATGATCGCCATAATACGCTTCTCAAAGGCATACGGTACGCGCTCATCCGGCGGTTGTAGCCGGGCGGCGGCGGTCAGCTTTTGTTCCAATTGAGCAAGGTTCATACGCTTCATCCCTTGTGACGCGCAAAATTTGCGCGGGGTTACAAATACTTGTCTTTGGCGATTCGCGCCAGAATTTTCCGCATCTCGCCGCGCGCGCGAAAGGCGCGGACTTTCACCAGCGGCACCGACCAGCCGGTGAGTTCGGCAATCTCCTTGACCGAGCGATCTTCAATTTCCAAAAGCTGGATCACCAGCCGCGCCTCGGGTGAAAGCCTTTCCAACACACGGTCAATCAGCAGCTTGGCCGCGTCTGCGTCCGCGGCGGCGTTGCCGGGGTCGCCGACAAACCGTTCCAGCCAGTCCTCTTCCGGTTCGGAAATATCGCTGAAGGAGGAGATCCGGTTGCGCTGATGCCCGCGTAGAAAATCGTAGCACGTCCGCACCGCCATCCGCATTAGCCAGTGCTCGAACGGCGCCTCACCGCGGAACGTCTTGAGCTTGCCGAAAGCCTTGAGCCAGACCTCCTGGGCGATGTCCTGCACCTCGCTATCGCGCCGGGCGTAACGTCGCGCTGTCGCAAACACGCGGGGGGAATATTTTTCAACGAGTGGCTCGAAGCTCGCGCTGTCGCCTTTCAAAACGGCGGCAATCAGTTCAGCCTCGGATCGCTCCATGCGGACAACCCCTGTTTGATTCAACCGCGCTTCAAGCCGAGCGAGCTTTCAAATGCGCGCGAAAATTCCCCTATGATTTCCGATGCTTTGTGCGGTTGCTCCAAAAGCAGCTTGAGCCGTTCCGCCACAGCCTGATCCGGACGCAGGCGAATCAGTTCGGCGGCGGCAACGATGTTCGCCAGGCGGCCATTCACGTCATGGCGCATGTCCCGCAGTTTGTTGTGCAGGTCCAGAATCTGCTCTTCGGTCAGGGTCACCGGACCGCTGGTTTTATATTCAGCTGCCATTTTTTAATCATCGCGGAAAGCGCCTGGTGAAAGCAAGCGGCTTCACGCGTAAAAATAGCCCAGTTCGCGCAGCGAAGCATAATCCTTCGCCCGCTCGGCCGTCGCGCAACCGATGATGACATGATCAATGACATCAATTTTCAAAAGCTGGCCGGCGCGGATCAAATCGCGGGTCACCTTAATGTCCGCCGCACTCGGCGTCGGGTCGCCGCTCGGGTGATTATGCACCAGTACGACCCCCGCTGCGTTCGCCGTAATCGCTGCGCGGAAGACCTCGCGCGGATGCACCAACAGCGTGTCCAGCGTGCCCTCGGAAATCTCCTCAATGCGAATCAGTTTCTTGCGCGTGTTCAGCAGCAGAACCTGAAACACCTCCACGTTCTTCAGCCGGTTGGATTCGCGCACAAAATTCACCACCATTGACGGATTATCCAACACTGGGGATTCCTCGCGCCGCTCCTGC
>Ga0007882_10001314_pt1 | contig 14501 bp, 20 predicted proteins | sample CryBogCBH12Aug01_FD_71195 | JGI IMG/M metagenome (GOLD analysis project Ga0007882, IMG submission 71195) | Freshwater microbial communities from Crystal Bog, Wisconsin, USA - CBH12Aug09.1 | ecosystem: Environmental > Aquatic > Freshwater > Lake | place: Crystal Bog, Wisconsin, USA | collected... | reverse complement strand
TTGAAATTGTTGGTGTTTTTGGCAATAACGCCGCTTTGACCACTTGCCGAGCGGCGCTGAAAACCCAATACAACCAACCACATGCACCCCGGCCGACGGCGGTGCTTTTATCTTGCCGTCCTTCGCTGGTGTCGCCCTCCTCCCCCGGTCTCCCTACCGTAAATGCGCTGATCCACGACAGGCTGCGATGGCACGCGATCACCATCATCGCCGCAGATCTCCGACGGGCCGACGCACGAATAGGCCTTCGGACTGCGGTGCCAGGGCCAACACATCGACGGTGGGGCGGCCCGATTTCGGATGATTCCGCGGCAGGTCGGGCGTCTCGGTTCCGTCGCCGGACTTAATATTACCGCGGGCAACGAACAGCCGACCGCGGGTCCATGCGAGCGGATCTCCGGCGACTATGACGCTACCCTCGACCTGATCGTCGCCGAGCATCGGCGCGAGGAGTGCCAGGTAACGCTGTGTCTCGACCGGCAAGGGTCGACCCGTCGCCAGATGGTCGTCATAGCGCGCCGCTCCCGCATTGTAGGCGGCCAGAAATCCCGGTGATCCGTAGCGCTCGTGCAACTCGCCGAGAAACGCCGCGCCGGCCAGGATGTTGTCGCGAGGCGCATGGGGATCGGCACCCAGGCCGTAGCGGTCGCGCAACCCGGCATAGGTTTCGGGCATGATCTGCATCAGGCCGACCGCGCCCTTCGGCGACAGCGCTCGCACGTCGCCCAGGCTTTCGGCGCGCATGACCGCCGTAATCCAGCTTGTCGGCACGCCAAACCGGCGCGACGCCTCGGCGATCTCGGCGGTGAACGGATCGGCGACCGATGCTCCGGCCGAAGGCAACGATTTCGCCACCGGCTCGGCCATTGCGATACTGGCCAACAGCAGCACGGATGACGCCGCTACGGCGGCGATGCGCAGCACGACACAGGCCCTGACCAGGACGGGGAAATGGTCCGCTCGCTGGCCGAGAAATGAAGAAGATTGGCGCGGACTGGGCATGATCATTTCCTCCCGTCAATCCAAAGAGGCGCCGCGCGGCCGACGATACTTGTCGCCGGCAGCGGCCCAAAATACCGGCCGTCGAAAGAGTCCTCGGACTGCCGGTTCATCAGGAAGACCTCGCCCTCGACAATGACGCGGCAGCCTTGCCAAACGGGGAGATCGCGGCCGCGGCGGTCGCGCTCGCGGGCCTCGCCGACAGTGATGCCGTCCACCGTGATGATGCGATCGGCGCGGCAGACGGTTTGCCCGGGAAGGGCGAGAACGCGTTTCAGGAGAGGCACGCCTTTCGGCAGGATGTCGTGGTCGGCGAGGAATCTCGCCAGCGGCTCCGGAGGAGTTACCACCACCAGATCGTTGACATGCGGCCGGCGGATTGGCTGCACGCCATAAAGCCCGACCGGCACGCTGGCACTGGCGTTCCACACCAACTTCGGCGCCGGATGAACAAAGGCGGAAATGCCGATCGCCACCACCGAGAAATATGTCACCATCACCCATCTGAACCGCGTCATGGCGCAATCCTCCGTCGCTTAAGCCAGGCGGCATGGCGTTCGGGTGTGTAGAGCCGCGGCTGTTCCCCGGCGATCAGACGGTTATGGACATGCCGCCAGTGATCGGGGGCGACCTCGACCGGATCGATGCCGGCGGCTTCCACCGCATCGATCACCTGCAGCACGCGCTGGACCTTCGGCCAGCCAGACAGTCGCAGGAAGATCTCACCGCCAGGACGGACAAAACCGAGCGTCGAGTACGCCTCACCGGGATGGACGGCCCGCAAAATGTCGATGCGGGAGACGACGGTGCCGTAGTCGTTGGACGCCCAGCGGACATAGGCGAAGATGCTGTCCGGCGCGAAACTGAGGATGCGACGGCGGCGATCAAGGATCGTCTCGCCGACGTCACGGCCGAACCTGATCCAATGCTCGATGCGCTTCTCGATCCAGGTCAGTTCGACCTGGGTGAGGCTGTCAGGCGCCGGCATCATGACGCCGGCCCGACGTCATCGGGGAACTCGCGCACCAGCAGAGCCCGCAACATGTCGGCGACCGTCATGCCGCGCCGAAAGGCCGTGACCTTGATCCTCCCACGCAGCTCGGGCGTCACGTCGATGGTCAGCCGGGCCGTATAGGCTTCGGCCTTCGGATGGCCGGCCGACGGTGCATCCGTTGCCTTTACCCAGGTTTCGGCATCAATGGGGCGTGACGCGAAGCCGCGTTTGGGAACGCCGGTGGTCATCGGACGATGCTCCCAACCTCTGCCGCCAACGCCGCGATCTCGCGCGCCGCCGGACTGGTCTCGTCGATGTCAGAGACGAGCCGGCCCGTCTGCGCCGCTTCGGCGAAGAGGACACGTTGGCCGATCATCGCCGCCAGCAGCGGCGGATCGTGGTCGGCAAGGGCGCCAGCGGTCTCACGGGCGATGGCGGTCCGGGCGGCGCAGCGATTGAGGACAAAACGGGCGAGGATACTCGGGCGGAAGATGCGCGCCTCGGCAAGCAGGCGCAGCGTCTCGGCCGAGGCCCAGCCATCGAAGGGAGACGGCTGGGCGGGGATCAGCACCAGGTCGGCGGCCAGCAGCGCTGAACGCATCAGCCCGGTAACGCGCGGCGGTCCGTCGATGACCACATGGTCGGCGTCGCGGGCGAGCTCGGGCGCCTCGCGATGCAGGGTATCGCGGGCAAGGCCGATGACGCCGAAGAGCCGCGGCAGGCCCTCGCTTGCGCGCTGCTCCGACCAGTCCAGGGCGGAGCCTTGCGGATCCGCATCGATGACGGTGACGCGCTTTCCCTGCCGGGCCCAAAAGCCTGCGAGATGGAGGGCCAGCGTCGTTTTTCCGACGCCACCCTTCTGATTGAGGAATGCGACGATCATGGCGCGGTTCCCGGCTTGTTAGCCAAAGGAAGCTCGGAATTGGTCGCAGAGTCGGCTTGGGAAACCACGACTTTACGGCTGTTTGCCGGGTCCCGATTACCTCGCCTTCCCTTCCCGGCCGATGCCGGATCGCCGAGAGTTTTCCCGTCGCCTACAACAGTAAAGTTAGACTCAATGTTAGACTCTAAGTTAGGAGGCGGAATTTCGCTTTTGTGTCCATGGCCTAAAGGTGAGATGGGTTCCTGATGGCACGTTGGATGGGTTCCCGATGGCACGAACCTATTGGTTCCTGATAGCCCGGGCATTTCCCCAGGTTGTCCACAGGCCACGGGCTTGAAGGCGAGCAGGGTGCGACCGCCGGTCCCGCATTCGACAAACAGGGTGTATCCGGGCAGAGGCTGGCGGCGGATGATGTCGCGCATCTCGAAGGCGAAGCGTTTGAACGGCGATAGGCTGCCGGATTTGAGATGGAGGTGGTGAAAGTCGAACCGCCAGCCGTGACGCTGCCGACCGCCATGCTTGCGGATCAAGCGGTAAAGCCAGCGCTCAAACCCACCCGTCAGGTCAAAATATTCCCGGTCGATGGTCAGCACGAGCGCGTCGTCAAGCACTGCGCGGTAAAACCAGTCGGGGACGATCAACTCGATTCCACCGGGTTGGCCAAGGTCGTTGGCGCGTTCAGTCCATTCGTTGATCCAGGAGAAGCGGTGCATCCGCCGTCCGCTCGCCTCCGGCGGTCCGCTGTTGTCAGCCCGAACCCGCGGATTCGGGGGCGGTTGGCGAAGCGAGGTCGCCACGGTGGTCGATTGCAGCCGGTCGAGCGCCGCCTTGAGCCGCTGATAGTCCCGCGCGCTGGTCCCTCGGCCGATGAAGGACAGGATCTCGTGAGGCGTCGCCGACATCAGGCGGGAGGTGCGCAGACCGGCGTCGCGCGCCTCGACGATCTGCGAGGCGGCCCAGATCAGGATGTCGGCATCCCAGATGGTCGCCATGCCGTGATCAGGCACGGCCTCGACGCGGATGGCGACATCACCCAAACGGAAGTCGATCGGTATGGTGCGATGGGACTTGGCGAGGCTGAAGAAGGGATAGGCCATGAGATCCTGCGCGTCTCGCGGCGCCAGATCGCCGGGGAGCGCGCGAAACAGCTCAAGCTGGTGGCGTTCCGATCCTGGGCGATGTCGGGTCGGTATCTTAAGGGGCATCGGAGAGCCTCACCGGCGCCGTTGACCGGCACCGGCCGGCATAACGGTTGGGTGGAGCTTGGCGGGAAGCACCTGGCCGGCGCCCGGATCGGAGGTCGATACCTTGGAGCCGCGTTCGACCCAGGCCTGCAGATCGTCGAGGCGGTAGACGACGCGACCGCCAAGCTTGGAATAGCGGGGTCCGGTGCCATAGGTGCGGTGCTTTTCCAGGGTGCGGCCCGACAGGCCGAGGAACCGGGCGGCTTCTGGCGTGCGCAGATAGCGCGGCGGGAGTTCGGGGGGAATAGCGGGCATGGGCGACCTCCGTGATGGCGACGATGGCTGCCGGGTATCGGCGGCCGTTAGCGATCACGATGGCGAAGCGGGCTGGCGTAGGGGGATGGTGAAGGTGAAGGGTGAAGAATTCGCCACCCGGTGCCTTGGGGCTGCGGCGTGTCGCCCGATCAGTCAGGCCGGCGAGAGAGAAGGTTGCGATAATCGCCGCCCATCATGGTCGAGCCCGTGCGCGCCAACCGAATGACCGTGTCGCGCAGCGATGAGGTCTTCCAGGGCTCGGCGGCGATGCGAGATGGATCGAACAGAGCCTCGGCGATGGTCCGATAGCTGGCGCCGGCCTGGCGGGCATCAAGCGCACGCAGCGCGGCGATCAGCCGGTCGGCGCGCCGCATCGGACTTTGCGTCGGTCGAGGGCGCCCATGCGCCATGGATCGCCAAAAGCGCAAGGTGGCGTCGGCTCGCTGCGGCAGGTTTGCGTCGAGCGGAACAATCGCGGCCAAGGGGGTGGCACCGTCCGGCGGATCGACCAGCCAGAGCTGATGGCTGACCTCGCCATCCTTGACCAGAAGATGCGTGCCATCTTCGGCGTCGCGTCGCACGAAGTCGCTCGGCAAGGCATCAAGCGAGACGGACGGCGCCCTGGTTCCGGGCGGTGCCGCCGTCAGAACGATGACGGCCGCCAGTTCGTCAGGATGCCAGAAGACTGGTGATTGGTCGGAGCGTCGGTTGGGGTCGGCCAGGAAGTCGTAACCCCCAGCGCCGGGCGGGGCCATCGGTCCCGTGATCGGCTTGGGCTGGGGCGGTATCGTAGGCGTTCCGGTAGTCCGGATTGCGTCGCAGGAACTCCCAGGCGAGAGCGGCGGGCTCCATAGCTGTGGCATATTGATAGGCGGCCGGCGACCGCCAATTCTCATTCAACAAGGGCATGTCTCCTTGTGATCAAAAACTACCTATAGTTGTATAATGCCGGCAGGTGGCCTTTGTCACAAGTTTTGCTGGTTCGGAGATGCCATCCGCTCACACAGAATCCGAATGGGCAAGATTCAGGATCGCCGCAAAAGAGTAAACATGCGTTTTTCGGGGACCTAATGCAGGGGCAAACCACCGTTGTTGTCAGGCGGGCGAGCGAAGAAGATCGCGGTAACCGTTCTCCGAGAGCCATCGCGCACGCGCCAAATGCGTCTCGTGGGCACGTCGGGCGCGATCGCGGTCTTGCACCGGGTCGAGTTTGAGTACGATGCGCGCCACTTCCTCCCAGGGCGTACCTTCGGATGCGGCGTCGAGCAACCGAAGATAGGTCGCCAGATGCGCCCGGTCGTAAGTCGTCACCCGCGACTGTGATGGCGCGGTATCGGCGATGGGAGGGGCCGGCGGCAAGGACATGATCTTTCCCTAAGTCTCCCCGTGCGGGGTGGCAAACCCAAACTGTGACACAAGACGCCGCAAAATGTGACAGGGTTAACAAAATTTCTGGCGCTAAGCCGTTAGGGCAAGGTGCCGCGCATTATAATACGTAGCGCCGAAATACACGATGAGTGTCCATCCTTTGGATGGATATTCGACAGGTGTTCGGCAATAACGTTCGCCGATTTCGTGCGCAAGCCGGGATCAGCCAGGAGGCCGTCGCCGAACGTATGGGCGTCGACCGAGCTTATGTCAGCAGTATGGAGCGCGGCCAGCAAAACGTTACATTGCTGAGCCTATGGCACACCGCGCAGGCGCTGGGAGTGAGGCCGGTCGATCTGCTCAATGAAGATGTCGCGGATGGCGGCGAGGATGACGTTACGGAAAGTTCGCCGTCTTCGTAAGGGCCCCGACGAACCGCAAAGCCCCGTCCGGTTGTCCGGGCGGGGCTTCGCTGGCTGGTCTCAGTCGCCGTTGGCCTTGCGGCCGCGGGACCAGATGAGGTTGAAGGTTTCGCCGTCCTCTTCGTCGAAGAGATTGGCGTAGATCGGCGCGTTGAAACTCGGATCGTCCAACTTGACCGAGAGATAGTCGCGACCCTCGTTGGAGCGCTTCGACCAGGCGGCGCCGATCTCGGCACGGCCGACATAGACCCGGTGGCTGGGGGCGCTGTCGTTGGCCCGGTTGGTTTCGGGGATAATGCGGACACCCTTGGTCTGGACGCTCAGGGTAACGATCTCGCCCTGGAACTCGCTGCCGGACTTTTTGAAGGAACCGATGTTAGCCATGTCACTTCTCCTGATGTTTTTCGAGCCCGCGACCACCGCGGCCTCGATGGCGATCTGCAGGCCGAAGGCGATCGACGACGCACCCGCTTGCGGGCCGCAGCGCAGCGGAGGACGGCGGCGGTGAGACCCCCGCCCTTCGCGGGGGCATGCTTTCTTGCCTCGCGAGGAATGGGCAAAGCCCAGGGGAAGAAAGTCGAACCGTCCGTCGTTGCGGCTCAGGCGATCGAGGCGCAGCCGTTCTTCGGCCAGATCAAGCCAGGGAGAGGCCAGGTGCTCGCGTGCACTGAACAGCATCGTCGGGAGAAGACCTGGCAGACCTCAATCGGTCTGTGCAAGAGGCCCGGCTTTCCAGGCGAAGGAAAAGAAACACAGGCGTATGAAAAGGTGGGCTGCCATTCGGCCGAACCGGCAAAGGACGGTGCCGGTCCCAAAAACCAAGGCGTTTCGGCAAGCCGAGGAGACTGCCGCTGGTCAATCAAGGCGGTTCACCGGAAGCCGCGTTTCGCTTCGGTCCTCTGCGGCGATCGCAACGCCCGTTCGATGCCCGATCCGAGACATGTGGGACGACGGCATCCACTTATCCCTGGTCGTGGACGCCGGCGGAAGGGCGGGACCAGCCGCAATGACCTGACCAACAAATGGGCGATGTCGAGGTTGTCGGGGGACCCTGAGGCGTACTGTGCCGGTCAGGCCGCCGCCGCCTGAAAATACCCCAAGGAGGCCAGTCGGGCTGACATCTCCTTTGCCGCTTGGCTTGCCTGGCCATTTCGGTGGAGTTCGTCCCAGGCGCAATCGAGAACGTCGGCAATCAGGTCCCACGCCCTGGCAAACGGGCTGTCGGCACCGACGACCAGAACGTCCTTTTCGGTAAGATTGGCGGCGAACTGCGCCACGGCCAGCAATTGGACACCGACCAGCTGATCATGCAGCGGCGCCATGGCCACTTCAGTCGCCCGCTTGGCGCGCCTCACCAGTTTTGCCACTTTCTCGGGGGGTAGACCGTCGATCGGTTCGCGAAGTGCCTGCGTCAGGTACCGGGTCACCTCGTCAAGCGCCTCGGCGTCTTCTTCAAGACTGCGTTGGACTATGGTGAGCACCACCTGCAGCATGGCGGGAACCAATAGGCGCTCAATCCTCTGTTTGTCGGTGCAGTGAGGCATCAGTCTTTGCAAATAATGAAAGTCGGTCTGACGACTGTAATGGCGGGAGCAATCCTGGCAACAGGAAACCACTCGGATCCGCCAATGCTTTGGTGCCGCGCTGTCGGCCGGCCTTGGTGGCACGCGATGTCTGGTGGTTGTCCCGCCCGCCAAGGCTCTGTTCCGGCGTGACCGGCATTCCGCCGGTGGCCCCCTCCGAGAAGATCGCCCGATCGGCGCGCTGGGGAGCGCTGTGATCCGATCGGCCCAGGTGCGACACCTTGGAGCAGGCGGGAGGCGTACCGAAAGCGCCGCCGGCAGAGGCCGTAGGCAGGCGAAAAGCCGAGGCTCCGTTTGCGGAAACGGCTTTGGCAGCTTGCCCTTTGGCCGACGGTGGCGCCGGATGCGCGTCACTCCCGCCCGCTCCGAGGTGGTGTTGGCAAGGGATCGGGATCCTTTCCCATCGCGGCGCCGAACAGGGAAATTTCGCAGCGAGGAAGCATTTTCGGCGGACAGCGCGCGCAGGGCGGCAGGGCCTGCGGGACAGGGAACAATCCTGGTGTCGAAACTCGTCTCGTTCTAGGCCCGCGGCTTCATCGGCGACCGGCTGTGCCGTATCCTGGCCCGGCGCGGCCCTTGATTATCACAATCGATATGATCATAATGATTGGCAAGTTATCCTGGAGCTTCCGATGATCACCGAAACCAACGCCGTCACATTTCGCCAGAACCTGGGTGAGATGCTTAATCAGGTGCAGTACCGCCATGACAGCGTCGTCATCAACAAGGATGGAAAGCCGGTGGCGGCGTTGATTGATGCGCGGCTGTTTGGCCGCATCCGGCGGATGCAGGAGCGTTTCGACGCTTTGGCGACGCGCATTGCCGACGCCTACAGCCCCATTCCGCCAATCGACGGCATGGCCGAGATCGACAGGATCGTGGCCGAGGAACGGGCCTTGCCCCCCCGGAGCGCCTGATCGTTGCCGACACTGCGTGTGGTTCTCGACACCAATGTCCTGGTCTCCGGCCTGGCCTACCCGGCCAGTGTGCCAGGAAGGATTGTCGGCGTGTGGCGCCAGGGTGGCCTGGATGTCGTGCTGTCCCGTTACATCCTCGACGAACTGTCTCGCGTATTGCCGCGCCTGAACCATCGCCTGAACTGGCATGAAGCCGATTTCAAAGATTTCTATGACATTCTGGCGGTGACCACCGATCTGGTCGAACCCACCCCCATCACCGACGATCGTTTACGCGATGATGCCGATCAGCCGGTGCTGGGCACCCTGCTGGCTGCCCGGGCGGACTATCTGGTCACCGGTGACCGCGACCTGCTGGCCCTGGCGGACCATTATCCGATCCTCACTCCGGCGGCGTTTTGGGATCGGCACGGGTGACAGCCGGCGGGCGGGACAGACGCAGCCCGTCAATTCCGCCGACTTCAGGTCTGCTTTCCGTCGAGCAGGTTTTCCACGGCGGTGAGAATTCGCACAGCGAGAGCGTGCTCCGGCCAATGCCCCAGACGTTCGAACTCGTCGACCCGCTCCGCCGCCTCTTGCAATGCCGTCTGGCCGCGGCGGGCGACAAGCTCACGGGCGGCAATCAGCACGTCGTCGTCAGGAAACTTCATCGTCATTGGTATCTCGAGAACGTCTTCCTGCAGGTGTGAACAGCGGCCCGGCATCGCACTTTATCGCCATTTCGGTAAAATGCGGATTTCTGCCGCCATTCACAAGCGTTCCTGGTTGCCGACTGCGGCGGAGACCCGGCCGGACCACCCGCCCGTCCGATTATAGGCGCAGCCATGGCTGTCATCCGCGCCCAGGCCGCGCCCCCGACGATCATCGCGCCGACAACCGCCAACGCTTGTTGCCAGGCTGTCGAGGGCTGGCCCATATGGGCGAGGCCAAGAGTTGCGTGATAGCCGACGACGGCGGCCGGCACGGCAAAGAGCAGAGAGATCGCCGCGCGGATGAGCGGCGAGCGGATCGTGGCGCAGGCGACCTGGCCGACGACAAGCGTGCCGATGCCGGCGATGAGCCCGGCGAGGATGGCGGCGATTGGACCTGAACCACTGTCGAGGGCAGCCAATCCAGCCGTAACGCCGGCAAAGAAGGGCAGCGCGTAAACGGCCGAAGCGAACAGCGGCCGGCAGAGAAATCCGAGCCCAAGGAAGCTGAGAACAATGCCGATGATGAGCATGGTGGCCCCCGTGTCAAAATTGAACGGCTGCGCCTTCCACCACAACCACCGCACATGGTGCATCTTAGCCAAAAGCGATAATCTCGCCGATCGATGTCTGTAAGGAGTCTCCCAGTGGTGGCGTTTGAACAACGGGAACTGTTCCTGGTGAAGAAGGCCCTGGCGATCGCGGTGCTGGCGATCGAGCGGCAGCCGGGTCCTTTCCAGTCGTTTTCGGACCTGGCCGACATGAAAGCGATGCTCGACGACCTCATCGAGTCAGACACCGAGCTGGCGCATTTGCTGCGCTCGGCGCGGATCGCCGTCACCGGAAACCCGGACTGACGGCTGTCGACAGAACCGCAGAACCGTAAATCCGCATTCACGGCTCTGCGTTTTTCCGATGCTAAGGAAGTGCGGCGACGCTCACGCACCGCCTTCGCCGAAGATCCAGACGGGGATGCCCAGTCTCTTCGCCTTGTCGGCCAGGTTGGCCGAGATGCCGGAGCCGGGGAAAACGATGACGCCGATCGGCAGCACCTCGAGCAGCTGATCATTTCGCTTGAACGGTGCCGCCTTGGCGTGGCGGGTCCAGTCGGGCTTGAAGGCGATCTGCGGCACCTTGCGGTTGTCGGCCCAGCAGGCGGCGATGCGCTCGGCGCCCTTCGGGCTGCCGCCATGCAGCAGCACCATGTCGGGATGTTTGGCATGGACCTTGTCGAGCCTCTCCCAGACCGCGCGATGATCGTTGAAGTCGAGGCCGCCGGTGAAGGCGATCTTGGGTCCGGCAGGGAGCAGCACCTCGGTTTCGGCGCGGCGCCTGGCGGCAAGGAAATCCCGGCTGTCGATCATTGCCGAGGTCAGCGTGCGGTGATTGACCATCGAGCCGGCGCGCGGCCGCCAGGTTGACCCGGTATGGCGCTCGAACTGATCGGCGGCCTGGTCGCGGAAGAATTCCATGCAGTCGCGGCGTTCCAGGAGCGTGGCCCCCTCGGCCACCAGGCGCTCCAATTCCACCGAGCGGATCTCCGAGCCGTCCTGGTCCTTCTGACTGCGCTTCTGGGCGTCCTCGTTGTCGTCGAGCTCGCGCTGCACCCGGTCGACGGCCCGGTGAAACAGGTTGACCGTGGACCACAGCAGATCGTCGAGGTCGGGTTCGAGGCGCGTCTCGCCGAGGGTGACGATCAAGGCATCGAAAATGTCGGCCACGGCGCCGCCGACGGCGTCGGTGTCAGGCAGCGGCCTCGGGTCGGGTTCGTCCTGGAAGGGGCGGTGACCATAGAGCTGCAGTTCGGTGAGGACGCGATCGGTCGGAGAAGAGCTGTGCGGGGGCTCGAAGTCGTAATTGTCGCGGTCGGTCGCCATGGTGATGCCCTTTTGTCGGATCGGCCGCGCCCATCGCGGCCTTCATGGCGATCACCTGGCGGCGGGCGGAGCGGGCCTGCACCGCCGAGCTTTAGCGACAGCGGCCGGAGCGAAGCGGAGGACGGAGGACGGCGGTTATTTTGTCTGGCGATGCAAAGCGCCCTTTTCGGGCGCGGCGGAAAATAACCGCCGCCCGACGTTGCGGGACCCGGGCCGCTTGCCGTCCGATCGCCCTCCAGAAGGCCGTGGACGCGGCTCCTTTCCGGCAAAGCAGGGATCACTTCGATCCGCTGCAATCCAAGAGGCGGAGCCGCCCATATGGTTCCGTCCCGGTGTCCTCCACCGCTCTCGTGAACCGGGGCACATCTTCCGGGGCAAGCTGCCGGCGCAAAGACGTTCGAAGATCGGCGACACCCCGGTGCCGGAGGTCTTCGTTGAAGTCACCGAGCGTCGGCGACAGTCGGAGCGCGTCGATCCCCGCCGTCCATGCCCGCTGGGTCAAGGCCGCCAGTGCCGCGTCGCCGGCCGGGTCGTTGTCGTGGGCGATATAGAGACGTCGAAGCGTCGGCGGGAACAGGAGGGCGGCGAGATGATTGGCGGAGAGCGCGGCAACCATCGGCAGGCCCGTTAGAACGCTTCGCAGCGACAGCATGGTCTCGATGCCTTCACCAGCCGCCATGACCTCGGCGGCCACCCCGAACCGGACGCCCTGGCCCAGAAGATGCCCCATCGCCCGCCTGGGCGTATCGACCGGAGCCTTGTCGGTGCCCGATGGATCGAGCCAGGTGCGATGCGCGCCGGTGATCCCGCCTGCGAGATCGGTGACCGCGGCGATCAATGCCGGCCAGGTTTCGGTCGGGGTGTCGGGATGCGCCCGATAATAGCAATGGGGGTGGAAACGTAAGGCGGCCGTTCCGTGCAAAGCCGTAATGCCGCGTGTCCGCAAATATGTTTCGGCGATTGTGCCCGAAAGCGGTTGGGCCATGGCGAACAGACGCCGTGCCGAGTCTGGAGATCCGCCCGGTGGCGGTGGCGTTCGTCCGAGACTTGGCCTTACCGGTTCGGGTCGTGGCAGGCTGAGGAAGGATCGCGCCTCGTCGAGCACGTCGCGGAGACGGTCGAGCCCCCGGTTCAAGGCAATGAGGTCGAGGAGATCGCCATGCTGTCCATTTGCGCTGTCGGTCCATTTGCCGGCGGCGCCCTTTCCGCTGACCGGACCGCTCAGACGGACGAACAGGCTGCGGCCGGGCGTGTTGGCGATATCGCCGACCAGCCAGTAACGGCCTTCGCGGCGGCCGTTGGAGAGATAATGACGGCACACCGCCTCGGCATCACGCGCGAGACGGTGGGCCAGTTCGGAGGCATTGTGCGCCATCGTCACGCCGCCTCCCGCCCGGCGACACGGGCCAGCGGATAGCGCTCCAGGACTTTCGCCAGAATGGCCGGTCCATTGGCGTCGGTCGGCACGAGCATGCGGAGTTTCCACGAGATGATCTCGTGGAACAGACCGTAGGCGCTCAGGCGATGTTCGAGACGCTTATAGGTCTGATCGCCTCGTTCCCCCTTGCCGTCGCCGACGTTCTGCATCGCGTTTTTCTCGTCGAAGATGATCGCTCCATTGAAGCCGGAGCCCAACCATTGGACGATCTGTGCGACGCGCGAAATCTTCTTGTTGCGCCCATCGGAGCGTAGCGTGGCATAGGTGGTGAATAGGATGCCTTCAGCCAGATGGATCGCCGTGCGGAGCATTGCCGCATCGATGCGGCGGCCGGGTTCGAGATGAGGGAGGAGGCGTTGCGCCGCCTGGGCCAGAGCCCGCCTCGGACTACACCCGCGCGGCGCAGGGGCTCTGACGGCCGTAGAAATGGTCATCGTCGTCATGGAGGGAACCTCTGGAGATGGGGAACGGGTCGGGCCACCAGGGTGTTCACTTGACCCCGCCGGCTCAAACCCGTTCCCGCCGTTTTCGCCCTCTCACCCCGGCGGGACGGCCGAAGCCGTCCCGCACCCTGGGATTATTCGGCCGCCATATGCGGTTGTTCGGCCTCGGTCGGCGCCTCCACCCCGATCTCAGCGAGACGAAGCGGCTCCGGCAACCAGCCGGTACCGGCCAGCAGCTGCTCGGCTTCCCTGGCCATGTCGGTCTTCTTCAGATGGTCGATGAGCTGCGCCGAGTGGTCTCCCTTCGCCTCGCGCACGGCTTCCAGGATGCGGGCCTTCGGCACCCGGCCGAGATAGTTGTCGGCGGTCGGCGTCCAGCCGGCGGCCACCATGTCGAGCCTGACGGCCCGGGCGAGTTGATCGCCATGGAGGAACGCGTCCGGCCGCCGGTTCCACGGCTCCTTCACCACATTGACGGTGAGCGAGGCGCAGTGGGCGAACAGCGCCGCCTGGGCCTGGCCATCAAGCTCCGTCAGGGCGTCCCACAGATCGGCCGGTTTCTCGGGCAACCGCTTGGCCCATTGGGCGTGCCGGGCCTCGATCGCCTTGGCCGAGGCGGTCTCCGCCAGCCCCGGCGCCTGGGTGGAGAAAACGGAATGCTTCGCCGTGATCTCCAGGCAGCTGTTCGAGGCATACCGATAAAAGGCGTTGACGCAGAGCACGTGCAGCACCGCCTGGAAGGCGACATGCGGTTCGCCGGCGACCGCGTCGCGGAGCGCCAGGGTGCGATGCGCCGTCAGTTCGGTCACCAGCCGGTCCGACAGCGGACGGATGGCGTCATCCTCGTCGGGCGGTTCCGTCTCGGCGCCGGCCGGCGCGCCACCGGTGGTGATGACGGCCCGCTGCACCGCGCCGTTCGAGCCGTGCGCCACGGGCGATTCTCCGTCGGCACCTTCGATGGGCTCGGCCGGAGCTTCGTCCTCGGGACGGACGAAGCCGCGTTCGATACGCAGCGCACCCCCGTTGTCAATGCTGATGAAGATGCCGGCGCGGGCGATTTCGGCCGGGTCGTAGCGGACGGGACGGCTCTCGAACGCCGCCATCGCCGTCTCGATTTCTCCCTGCCGCTGGTCGATCTCGTCGGGGAGTTCGTCGGCCTCGGCATAGGGCGCCTCATTGGCGTCGTACTCGGCCTTGAGGGCGGCAAGAGCGGCGCTTTCCTCCTCGGTCAGGTCGACGGTCTCACCGGAAAGGCGGCGTAGGCCGGCAGTGTGGCCATAGGGGAAGTCGGACGCAATGGCGATCCACTTCCAGCCTTCCGCCCGCAGAGCCTCCGCCTCGGACTGGAGCTTGCCCGTCACCAGACGATCCAGCAGTGCCGGATCCTGC
>Ga0007882_10001311_pt1 | contig 14512 bp, 30 predicted proteins | sample CryBogCBH12Aug01_FD_71195 | JGI IMG/M metagenome (GOLD analysis project Ga0007882, IMG submission 71195) | Freshwater microbial communities from Crystal Bog, Wisconsin, USA - CBH12Aug09.1 | ecosystem: Environmental > Aquatic > Freshwater > Lake | place: Crystal Bog, Wisconsin, USA | collected... | reverse complement strand
GTGGTAATAACGTCATGGCCGGTGCAATAAAAAATATTGAGTAGGTTGAGATAGCAGATTGAGTGCTTAGTAACTCAACCTTTACCCCTCCGCAGCTTCGCAGTTTTGCCTTGTAATCATAAAATAATTTACAATGGCACACGAAGAATTAATCTTAGACAAGCTATTTCGCGCATTATGTCAATTCACTTATTAACATTGTTTCAACATGGTCAATAATGTGGCATAAAACGAAATACGGGGAGGATAAATAAGCATACAATACCCGAAATATTAATTCTAAGGCAGTTTTAAAAGCGATTCACACGAAAGTAGTATATTGATATGCCTTGCATATTATTTCGCGCTCTATGGGCTTTAATTCGCGCAGGTGTGTCCGCATAAGAAAGGGGGCTTGTGATCACGTTTTATGAAGGTGTGGAGTAATGTGTGAGCACCTGGGTGATGTAATAAGGTGATCACCTTTTATGCAGGCGTGGAGTAATGGGGGGGAAATGAAAAACCCGGCGGCTTTCGCGCACCGGGTAAACCATTACCTACATGAAATACAAATATATATATTATTCCCAAAAATCAAAAGGCAGAAAAAACACTGATCTGCTTTTAGGACAACCGTCTGCATCTACAGTATATAAATTTCGCTCATTCTTTTTTGCAACATAAAGACCGGATAAACCCTGCTTTTTAAAATGTCTTTTTATTTCAAGAATAAAAATATATTTCAAACCTGCTGGTGCATCCTTTATTTCAATATCCGTATTCTGTAAATAAACTACCGGATATTTAACGTGCGGCTGTGTGAGATATTCAGTTAAATTCATTGTTTTGATTTTTGGTTTATAAATTCCGTATTCTTAAATTTTTCATAGATTTAAAATATTGTATCAATAAATGAAGGTCTGACGGATCATCATATTTATTATTGACAAAAATATCAAATTCATCCATAGGCATGGAGTATTGAGGGGTTTGAACATAAGAATTGCTAAATGTAAATGTAAAGGTAATTGCTTCTTCGGTCAGATTTGAAACGCAAATAAAATCATTAGGTGATTTAATTACAGCATTGCTATTTATGTGTGCGCTGCCGCCAATCCATGCATTATTGCAAACAATAGCATCACCTTTTATAGTCACGTCATTAGTTATTATAGCCTTGTCATATATCATACTATTGCCGTATATTTGAGACCGACCTGATACTTGAGAAAATCCAAAAACTTTAGCTTTTCCTAAAATCTGTGCAGAATCAAAAACTACAGCGCGATCATATATTTTAGCATTCCCGGACACAATCGCATTGTGTCCAACCTGTGCATGTTCATATATCCAGCATTCACCATTTTGAGATAGATTATTAAGACTTTGCACCCACCCTCCACGATCTCCGGTTTTAATATCAGAAAAGGAGCAAACAGATTCAATCTGATATAAACCGTTTTCATTTTTTTTATCTGTCAATTTATATTTCATTTTTTCCTTTGATTTATAATATTAGTAATAAAATCCGATTCTCCTATTATGTAGAGATTATTGATAGCTATCCACCGGATACTTACACCGGCGTCTCTCAACTTACTCCAAGACCTGTGGAATAAGTTTAAATTGTTTGTGCAGCTGTAGATCATGTTTATTTTTAAAGATTGAAAAAATGCGCGTATCTAGTCGCACCCCTGTAATGTTCAGGCTGTGATCCTTTGCGCCTGTTTAATTCCTATTTTAGTGCTGCCATACTTTCCGCGAATAGTATCTATATCCATAGTTTTATGGCTTGAGGTCTTATATTCTGCAGATCTGAAATACCACATGACTTTCTTTGATGCAAAATAAAATCCATTTGCCTTTAAAATAGCCCTGTGTGGGTATGTATTGCCAGATATCCATATCCATCCTCCACATACTTCTATTTCGATCCCCTCAAGGTTTATGACTGCATTAATAGCATTTTTGTATGCTTCTGCATTTATAATTTCGCTTTCCTGCTGCTCTGCTGTATATTGTTCGCCGGGTATGCGCTCCCCTTTCACAAGCTGCTTAACTAAGCGCTCATATTCTAAGTTGATCGCTGTCATAATTGTCTCACTGCCTCCCCTGTCCGGGTGAAATTGTAGAACAAGTTTTTTATAATGCTGCTTAACTTCGCTTAGGCTATTACAATCGCAATTTTGAAAATACTGGTACATGTTATTGGTTTTTTTGGTTTTTATTAAATAGTCTTTTTTTCTGCTTTCAGATCAAGAATTCTTTTCTCGATTTGATAGGCCTGGCCTAAAAAAAATAGGCTAAAATCGTGGTTGTATGCTATTGTGACTATATAATCAGTATCTTTCAGCTCATACTGGGTAGCGTAGCAATCACCATTTAATTCTAATGCGTTTTTGAATGCCTCTATGTAAGCTGCATCAATTCTGAAGTGTTCTTTTTTCTGTGACATTTTTTTTGTTTTATTGTTATTAATTATTTAATTATTTCACTATATAGAGACTCACCAGTCTCATTACATATTATAGATACTATACCATTTTTATAATCTGCGAAATAACTGTTATTAGTACCATTGTTTACCTGTATATATTCATAGCAATAATCATAATTACATTTAAACCCCTTACTATTGCTTGAATTTTCCGATTCAAAAACTACATCAAATGTTTCGTTTGTTTCTGTGTTGTTCATTGTTGTTTATTTTACTTGTTATTAATTAATTTATTAAGACATAGCAAATGTAGATATTAATTCTAAATAATTCTAACTAATACTTATTATTTATTCATTTTAACAAATAATTTAACAAAATAAGCCCGAAATGTTAAAAAAAGGCCCAACTAATTGTTAAAATAGATACCATGCTAAATAATATCAAATAATAGCTTACATTTGCACTCATTAAGCACAAATAAGCAAAAAACCGTCACATGGATGAACTGCAAAAACTCAATATCTTATTTGGCATAAATCCGGCACTCAAGAAGCTGGTAAAAAAATTAGACCTTAGTATTACCGAGGACGGCGAAGTCCTTGACATAGATCGTTTATTTAATCACTCAATAAAAAATGAAAAAATGAGTAAGTTTTCAAAGAAGCCGGCACCGGCACAGACCACATCTAAATTTGGCAAGCCTAAAGCTGCCGAGGAAAAGCAGGAAATGATATTCGCACAGGGTATCACTATCTTTAAACCGCGCGAAGGTTCGCCGGACTACGTAAAGGGATCGGTAATAGTAAGTATTGAAACCTTCGTGGACTGGTGTGAAAAGAATGAGCAGTATCTCACCACGCACGCAACTTTCGGCACACAGCTGAAACTGGAGGTCAAAGAATCGCAGGGCGGTATGCTTTACTTCCAAGTAAATACTTATAAGCCGGGAAAGTAGTAGCGTCTGCTGAAATACAAACAGCAGACACAGACACAGACGATATTCCTTTTTAAAAAAATCCCTGTATTGCAGTGAGTGCATACACCCGGAGCGAGACCGGGCAGGGAGCAAAAAACTACCAATGAGTAAAAGAAACAAACGGCAGCAGGATAAGTTGAAAAACTTGCAAGCCAAAAAGCGCAGGATCATAAAAAATATTGATAGTCTTCTCACAGATAATAAATATCAGTGGGAAAAACTTATACCTATCAACCAATCAAAGCGAAACCGGCTGCTGTCATTGGTCAATCCGCGCAATCTAAAATATGTGAAACTGGCAGAGGATCAGCAAAAACTCTCTACGATATACAATATCTATTCCAGTGCAGTCAGAGACCTGAACGGACAGATAGAGAAGCTGCAAGATCAGCTGAAAGTAAAACGCAGGGCTGAACATGAATACACAGGCGAAGGGGAGGACGGTATGGTGATAGTCACAGCTTACTATGCGTGGGATAGAAAGGAATTTGAAAATAAATTATTCAAAGACTATAATTTCAAAACCATCAATAACCTTTCTACCAAAACACAGGTAAATGAGATATATCAATCGCTCACGGAAATATATGATGATATGAACTCTAATCGGACACTGGTATTAATTATCAAAGGCAGAGACGCCACGGTAGAGTATGTCAAAGCAGATCAAGTAAAAGACAAAGATAAGGATGAAGAAATATGAAAGTATTAATAGCTTGCGAAGAATCACAAACAGTATGTAAGGCATTTCGTGCGAAAGGTCACGAAGCATTCAGTTGTGATATTCAACCATGCAGTGGAGGACATCCTGAATGGCACTTTCAACAAGACGTTTTTGAGGTCATTAATATGGGATGGGATTTAATGATAGCTTTTCCACCATGTACGCATTTAGCTGTATCTGGTGCAGCTTGGTTTGAACAAAAAAGAAAAGACGGAAGACAGCAAGAAGGAATTAATTTTTTTATAAAAATAGCTGAATCAAATATTCAAAAAATTGCCATAGAAAATCCTATAGGTATTATGAGCAATATATACAGAAAGCCGGATCAAATTATACAGCCTTACTATTTTGGTCATAAGGAAAGTAAGGCTACCTGTTTGTGGCTTAAAAATTTATCACCTTTATTTCATTCTAAAAATATAGATTTATTTTGTAATAGAATAACTCATGTAGAACCTGAAGAATTTAAAATGTACGGCAAAACAAGAATGCAATCATGGTATGCTGATTTATGGGGTAAACCACAAGCAGAAAGGTCTAAACTTCGCTCAAAAACATTTCAAGGAATAGCCAACGCAATGGCTGAACAATGGGGATCATGAACCGCATCAACGTCATAAATATAAATAGCATCATCAATCAACTCAAGCGCGATAAAAAGCCCTTTGAGATCAGGCAGACACTATATACAAAGAATGTCACGACAAAAGATACTATATACAGCCATATGTCCGGCAGTGGGCTAAAGATGCATGAACTGGGATTTATAAGCCGGGTTAAAAAACACTGCGACCTAATACCCAAAAACACTATTCCCGACATAGATACGCAGACCATAGCCTATATTAGTCAGGGATCAATACAAGACGGCGATACCCACAGGCATATATATGAAGTAGACCTGAATGCCGCATTTTGGGAATTTGCTTACAAAAGACTATACATAGATGAAAGCCTGTACTATCAGGGTATTGACAAAGTAAGCAAAAAAGCCCGGTTAATATCTCTCGGAAATCTTGCAAAGCGAACTGCTATAATGAAATTCGACGGAAAGGAATTTGACCGGGTGCAGTTTGAAAAAAGCGATACGGAAGGAATATTTTTTGATGTATCAAAGATGACAGCTGATACCATGTCAAACCTTCAGTATATGCTGGGCGATGACTTTCTGTTCTACTGGTGCGATGCCGTTTTCGTAAAAGGCGCTAAAGCACTCAAGCGAATCAAAGAATATTTAGAATGCGAAACACTGCCGTACAAGGTACTGAATATTGAAACCTTAGAAAAGCAGGAACACCGCATCATAGTGACGGAGCCGATAAAAGGGCAAAGGATATTTACATTCAATAAACCCATAAAAAAGCAACCTGTATATGCAAAAAAGTCAAAAATACAGATACTTAGCGAAAGTTACTGGAATCAATAGGATCACCGGCGCCACCGCCGAAATATGGTTTAAACTGATAAGCAAGGCTGACCTCATGGTCGTATTGTGCCGGGACTACCCGAATGTGATATATGTAGACCATACCATCAGGACATTATCCCGTCCTAAAGCCTGACCTTATCCACACATACAGTGAAAAAACGGTGTAAAAAACATTTTACCAATAAGTATTATTTAAGTATATTTACCATAAATAAACATTAATCATGCAGAGAAACAATCCATTTTATTTTAGCTACACCAAAAAAGAGATTAGAGCCCTATGCGTCAATCCACACGCTGACCTTAGTCACCTTTACAAGTGCAGCACGCTCAAACTCATACCTGTGGCACGTCTTAGAAAACATCTGTATGCTATGCTGGATAAGACGGACTGCCCGTTCACCACTGATATATTTTCAAAGGTGTATAACAATGCGAGCCTACACCCGGACTGGTGCAAATACATATTGACCAACATACTTTTAAAGGAGGAAAGAATATGAACGTTATACCTAAGATGGAGCAGCAAAGATTATACGCTGAATATTCTATAGCCTACAGCCGTTGGCAAAGTGCCTATATCAATAATCAGCGACTACGAAGCGCACAGTCACAGATCGAACTGGACAAAGCGGTGAAAGCTGTAGATCTTGCAAACCAAAAAATAAAAGAACACAATGATGCTATTTGATTGTTTAGCCGTCTCATTCCTGTGCGTAGGAATGCATATCGCCTGTGCATGGCAGGGAATGATATTTTCAGACATCTGCAACTGGATATACTACCGGGTGCCTACATGGATCAGCAAACCTTTATTTGCCTGTCCCTATTGCATGGCAAGCGTCTACACTGTAGTTTATTGCCTGTTCACGAATGATATGGATATTTTGATACTGATAAAAATTCCTATCACTTGCGGACTGACCGCCGTGGTAATGAGAGTTATCAGGGATATTACTGCCGGATAAGATTTTTGAATATTTAAACCTCAAACAATGATAAAAGACCTAAATAGTGGCTGGATAAGTGTGGAGGAGAGATTGCCTGATGCTTATCAAATATGTCTTGTAGTTATGAATGGCACTGTTCAAAATAGAACAGCCCAATTTATGCGAAAAGATCACGATGAGGTTTGGAGTGGCTATGGTGAATCACCTGAGTGTTGGTTTGATTTTGGAGAATGCGAAGAACCACAAGTATCTATTGCTGATGGTATCACCCATTGGCAACCTCTGCCCTCATTACCCTCACCAAAAAATAAATAAGAAATGAAAGACATAAAGACAAAAAATGAATTGACGCAATATCTATCAGAGGAAATTGCAAAACTAGAAGTGTGTGAGAAAGATATGGGTTGTGCATCATGGGTTCACGAAGAAGGAATATTGATTACTGGAAACATGGCTCAATTTATCTTGCAAGAACTTCAACCTGCTCCCCTCCGTCCTCTCCGTGAACTTGCAGAAGATAAAGAGATGTGCGAGGAGATTGCGAGGTTGTGCAATCCAGAGAACAAAGAAGTATTTACCGTGACAAGTAATGAAAATTCTGTAAAAATTGTAATGGAAGATTACGATTTGATAGTTTACAAAAACGGTCAACTGGAATATGCCGATGATTTCGGAAACCAAACACCTGATAATACATTTGCCATCTGCGCCCTCATTTCATCAAAATATAAAATTGAATCATGAATATAGTAACCAAAGAAATAGCCATAGCCTTGAAAGATGTAGGGTATGATGTGACGTGTGATGTATTTTATTACCGTGACCACACCATAGGAGCGTTTGAAAGCCAGGAATCGCAAAACTTTAATGCGTCCCTAAATAAAATCTCCGCCCCCACAGTATACGAAGCAATTGAATTTACTGATAGTAAGGGGGTGTATGTAGAGGTATCTTGCTACTCAGACGGTAAAACTATGAAGTTTGCAGACAGGGTGTATTTCCCAAATGGGACAACAACTTTGGTGGGAGGTATATACCCCACCCGTCTCGCCGCCTACACAGCAGGTCTGCCGATAGCTATTGATTACATAAAAAATAAGGAGGGATGAAACAGAGAACCGAAAAGATGGAAAGAAAAATAAAACTGCTGATGCCTGTGGACATCAAACAATACCTGCCTTATTGTTTAGGCAGGAAAGCTTTGATTGAAATAAAAACAAACAACATATGAACCCTAACCCAAACAAATGGATATTTATAGACGTCTGCCATTGTGATGGCACACTGGGTCTGAACTATCAATATGCCACAGACAGAACTATACATCTTAGATTACTCCCACAAGTCAAAAGATTTCACCTTCGCAGCAAAGACGGTTTGAACTACAATAATCAGCCCTATGATCAGATGGTCGGAATAATGAATAAATATAATTTAGTCTTTTAAAGACTTATTAAGCCCTATTAATTCAATCCATTTTTTTTTACAATTTGTTTAATCTTACTTTCGTGGTAGGATATGGAATTGATACAGCCACCAATAGGACGTACTTTTGTAAAAACCAGTGACTGGGGTGATACCAAAGACATAATCGCTGCTATTTTGGAAGCTGATGAAACGGCACCATTATACACAGTGGATTTTGCACATTCTATACCTGCTAAAAATATCAACGATGTATGCAGTTATCTGTATCAGTACGTCAGAGATAATGTGAACTATAATGAAGACCCGGACGGAAGGCAAGATGTTCAGATGCCGGGTGTACTGGTAGACAGAAAAAGCGGTGACTGCAAAAGCATGTCGCTATTTTGTGCAAGCGTGTTGAGTAATTTGGGAATACCTTACAAATATAGGTTTATATCTCAAGACCCTAAAAGCGATCTGCATCATGTTTATCTGATAGTAAAAGATGAAAGAGGACGTGAAATAGCTTTAGACTGTGTTGAAGATAGATATAATAAAGAGGTCAAATACGTAAAGAAAAAAGACATGAGATCAAAAGCTAAGATAGGAAACATAGTATTGCCTAAAACAATAGATACGAATGCGTTTACAATGCCTGATCAAACTGCATTACAAACCATTCATAAACCACGCCCTATAGTATCTAATTCTAATTTTGTAGATGTTGCAGATACTACAGGAAATATACCTACAGCAGCAGTAAGCACCAAAACATGGTTATTGATCGGGGCGGCGGTACTTGGAATATATTTTATCAGTCGTGACTAAGCCGAAGGGATATATTGTCATACCTTCATCCGAAAGGAAAGGTAAGACACATAAGGTGATAGCACCGGACGGAACGGTGAGTTATTTTGGAGATGCTAATCTGCGCCAGCATCCTGAAGACCCCAAAAGGGCAAAAGCATTTTTTGCAAGGCACAGACACAATATAGATAATAACCCTGCTTTTAAAGCATTTGCGATAGAGACGTGGGGAGATAATAAACAAATCGGAAAAAATAAAACAATGGCAAAAGCAAACGACTACATTAAACTGAAAGCCGAAAAAAGCAAATACTGCAAAGGTAAGACCACCAAAACAGCAGTGAAAAAAGCGGCGGCTAAATATGTGAAAAGCACAGTGGCAGCTGGAAACAAGACAAAGTCTGAAGCGGAAAAGGCGGCTAAAAAAGTCCTTTCTGCATCATGTGCTTTGAAATCTGCATCAATAGGAAAAAAAAAAGGTAGAGTCCACGTCAAAGAACATGACAAGGCATATCCGGTAAAAACACGCGATAAGGCAGGGCTTTCTAAAGCACTTCGTGAAAAAGGACTTCGCCTCAAGCATGGCTATGAGACCACTAAGATCGTCCGCACCATCGCCGGTCTGAAGGATGAACTCAAAAAACACGGCTATGTAGAACTGGTGAAAGTAAAACACATTGCAAAAAAATAATTTCATAACAATAACAGCACAAATATATGGGCTGCACAAAATGCAAAATCACAATGCACAGAAGAAAGCACAAAGTCGGTAAACACCATGCCGCAAAGAAGACCCACAGAAAGGGTCGTAAACGCATCGGAGCGATCAGTAAGTCGGCTCTGTCAGAAACGGCGGTCATTGCCGGTACAGCACTCGGTACAAGCCTTGCACTCGGCTACGTATCACCGATGGTGGACAGCGCACTGCAAAGCGTACTGCCTGACACCAAGAACGCTACCACAGGCGCAGTATCAGTAAACAAAACCCGTGAGTATCTGCTTGCAGGTGCTAAGATCGCACTCGGTATTTATATCGGTGGCAGCGCAAGCGGTTCAAGCAAGAACGTGATGGAGGGAGTAGGCGTAGGTATGGTCATCAATGGTGGCGGTACTATTCTCGGATCTCTTTTGTCAGGATCAGGCGTAGCAGGAACACTCAGCCAGCCGGTACTGACCTCACACCCTACTATCGGACGCCGTTATAAAATGGCAGGTTCTGCACCGGTAGTAACTTCACACCCTACCATTGGCAAAATGAAAATGGGAGCTATCTAATCAAATAATTCATAAACAAAAAACAACAATTCAAATATCATGCAAACAGCACCTAAATCACTTTCATTCTTCGGCGATAGCGAAGCACAGGCAGTCCTTGAGCGTATCAAACTTGCACTCGGCGTCAATTTTTCAGTAACTGACATCTTCCCGTGGTCTATCGTATCAGAGGCACAGATGTCTAACAACATCACAAACTACATCCTCCCTATCAACGTAAAGAATCAATCTAACGTGGTAGCACTTCCAAATCAGCAAGGTCTGCTTGACAGCGACTTGTTCATAGGCTACAAAATAGCGATCACTGTGGACAGCCGTAACACTGCAAGCCCTTCATCTGTAGTGAGATGGCAGTTTGGTAACTCAAGCGCATTCACCGGTAACGGCGCATCACAGACAGGTACTGCAAACGACATCGAAGCATTCTACAATGCACAATTCAGCTTGACAGTATCAACTACTGCTAAGATACAGGCTATGTTCACCAATGAATTCCGTCATGTAGGTGCTCCTGCTACAGCTATCGCAGTTGGTCCGCTGACGGCATCTGCTTGGGCAAATGACCTCAAGTTCGTGAACACTCCGATAGTGACACTGTACGGATCTGATCAGAACAATTACAATATTCAGCTGACAACAGGTACAGCAGGTCTGGATATTCAGCCGGGTGCTACAGCAGTAGCGGCAGGTGCGCAGAACGTCGTATCTGTACTTCACAAAGGTTTCAGAATACCTCAAGGCACTAACGCATATCGCGTTCTTGCTCAAGCTGACTTCAGAGCCTAATCATTTTTCATTTTTACTGTGCAGGAGCAATAACGCTCCTGTACAGTTTTTTTAAATTCAGATAAAATGCAGGAACAACAATTAGTGACCAGAAGCGCGGCGATCATCATTCGTCTTGTACAAGGTCAATCACAATACCTTTTCAATGTTACTACTTTCAGAAACAAGACTATTCAAAAGATAGAAGTGACTGACAGTACAGGTCAGGGATTGGTAAATGCACCGGACGGCTCCACACTGGCAGCCACAAGTCTCGTTGCACAAAGCTATCTGCAACTGGTGAATGCCAACAATACCACAGATGCGGTCATACAGGCTTTCCCTTCATCACGTTTCATGCCATCGGTAGGAACGGCGATAGGAGCAGGTCTGCCGAACTATAACCCTATCATATTGTCAGGTGACATCAATTTTGATATTCAAAACTCATTCCTGTTTTTTCCTGATCCATCAGTAATTAACAGTGGAGTTGCCGGACAAAGTGTATATTTGCAGATATGGTACAGTGACGTACCGCCAATGAACTAAATAATACAGATATGTTTCAGGGAGTGGAAGACACGCTAGGATGGTTTGCAAGGACGCAAAAAACAGGCTTTCGCCTTTCTAAAGGAAAGGACGATATAGCAGAGTATTTTGATGCTGAAGCGAGTAATGAGAGTGCCTATCAAAAGCTGAAAGAGGAACTGACATATTTGTATGGCGGTACCTATCATATTGATGCAAAGAACACACAGGCAGAGCCAAGAAAGATATTGTCCACGGACTTCGTTATTTTGCCGAGAGGCAATACGGCGGCAACCATAGGCGCAATCCATTCGCCGAGCGTTTCAAACGGATATGTTTCACGCGAAGATATGGACAAGATCATTGCAGACAAGATAGCACTCTATACTTTGCAGGAGCAAAATGAGAGACTACAAAATGAACTGCAAAACGCCTATGTTGCACCGCCGTCTTTATCTGATAAGATAGGCAGCTTGCTTGACCATCCTGTAGTACAGCAGATGGCACCGCTGATCATTGCCAAGATATTGGGAACGAATGCAGAGCCACAGGCATATCAGGTAGGGATAGCAGGAACAGACAAAAAAGTAGAACCTGTGCAAAAAGAAAAGGAAGAAACAACAGAGGTAGACCTCTTAGACCTGACAGATGAGCAGGAAACAAGACTGAACGTAGCGTTTGACAGCCTTGTAGGTCAGATAGGTGACATTGAGGAAACACTTACATTGCTGGAGTGTTTAGCACCTTATATACAGCAGCAGAGCGCAATGTTTAGCGTCATAAAAGGAGAACTATTAAAATACAAAAAATAATGAAAAAATCATCATCATTGATATACGGACTGCTCGGACTGGCTGGCGGTTATCTGCTTGCAAAGGCAATGTCACCATCAGTATCAAGCGCAGTAAAGGGTGCTATAGGTGCTAATAAATGGGAATGCGCATGTGCGGACGGAACTACAAGATATTGCGCCGGTGGAAACTGTGCATGTTGTGGTGCGTCTGCTGGAATACCTATTTCATACAGACAGCACACTGCAAACTATTTATCTATCCCAGCTAGTCTTCGTAAAACAGTAGGAACACTATAATGCTGCTCAAAGGTCAAACAAGTACGATATTCAGACGCAACGGCGGAAGTTTCAGCGCAATAGATTTCGGTGCTAATGCGGCTATTCTGCAATGGTATGCGGTCAATACAGGCACCAGTAATGTATCATTATTCAATGGTCAGTACACTTTGTCTTCGGGTCAGCAAAGCCCCGTATTTGCAATGACCACAGGATATAAAGATGCCGGAATTTACTTTTTTAATTTTGAAAGTAAAGGTGGCGGCGGTGAAGCAGAAAACGGATTGTTAATTGTAGCATCTATAGCCAATGAACAACCATGCTGAAGAAATAACGGGCGGAGTACTGGCGGTAGTTTATCAGGTATCGCTGGGGGAGAAAATAATAGGTTTTGGGCTGCATGAAATCATTATATTGATAAATGCAGGATTGGTCGGATTTATAGGCGCATATGTAGCGCACAAAGCAAAAAAAATATTCAATTCAAAAAACGAAGACAATGGCTAGTAATAAAAAAACTTTATTGTATGTAGGTGGCGGTATATTGGGAGCGTATCTGCTTTACACTGTACTTAAAAAACCTGCAACAACAACAAAACCGACAACGACCACTGGAACAGGAGGAAAGACCGATACAGGCGGTATAGTGACTACAACAGAGAGTTTGCTTATGCAGCTTCTCGGATCAATACCGGGTTTGAATAAACCGAATACTGGAGCTGGTGGATCGGGTGGAGGAAAGCCTAGCACCGGAGGTGGTGGTGGTGGTTCTTCATCTGGAGGAGGCGGTGGTAAACCTAGCACTGGCACACCGGGTACAGGCTCTCAGGACGTACCTTGTGATTCATGTGATGAGGCAAGTTCATGCTATAGTTATCAGGATTGTTATGGTGTAGCAGAGGGACAGGGAAATACAGTACCTTGTGATTCATGTGATGAAGCAAGTTCATGCTATGACTATACAGCGTGCTATGGTTCAGATACATCAAGCACTGATACATCAGGCGGTACAGACGACTATTCAGGTGGATACAGCTACGGTGCATAAATATCATGTGTAATGAAGACAAAAAACCTTTTGTTTTTGGGCGGTGGCGCATTGCTTTTGTATTATCTTTTTAAAAAGGGTAGTACTGGAAAAAATGTAAATATACCTAAGCAAAAAACTGTCACTATCACGCCTGATATTACACCAGTTATACAACCGCAGGGTTTTAATATAACGCCCCCTCAAACCACGGTCACCATTACACCTGATATTGCACCAGTTATACAACCGCAAGGTATCAATATTCCGACTGGTATCCCTTTTACGGGTCAGCCGCCCGTTATAAAACCTTTGATTATTCCTAAAGGAAATTTACAGACACCATCTTTAGCACCTGTATCTCAATATACAAATGCTGTCAATGGTTCTAAAGTGATAAGTCAGCAGGACTGGCTGAATGCATTATCATCAGAAGAAAATTTGCAGGCTTTTTTGACCAATGTTAAGCCTTTGAAAGTCGTGAATGACGCATCAAATACTCTCAGCAAAATATATACAATAGATAAATATTCATGGATAAAAATATCATTTCAAAACAATAATCACGGGTATCCGTCTTATTTTGAATATGTATCTTTGCCATATCCACAGTTGGTAACAATGACCACTGACCCAAGTAGATTTTGGTATGGTTCTTATTTAGGTAGTTTGACCGATCTGCCTTATACAGCACAGGGAACATCATTGATACCCGGTACAAAACACATATAGAACAACATGAGCAGAGTATCTATCATAGCAGGAACTAGGAATAAAATGGGTTTTTTGAACTCGGCACCGGATGCTACCAATGCGGACAGCGTACCTCCTTTGAGTGAACTCGATTCACAGTGGGGTTGCGCTGAATGGATGCAATGGCATACGGCAAACGTGAATAAATACGGAAAAGACACAGCCAATCAGAAATTCATATCAAACTTCAGTCAGCTAAGCACTATCAACAATGCATTCAATTTTTGCAAGTATAATTGTGACTGGGCGCAGTATTTTGGTAGCTATGGCATAGATGTATCAGACGTGGCAAGCAGGGCTGTATGCTCGGCGGTGACAGTGGTAGATGCAGCTGGAAATGTCGCTACAAGTGCAGCTGGCGCAGCCACAAGCGCGGCGCAGGG
>Ga0007882_10001309_pt1 | contig 14521 bp, 17 predicted proteins | sample CryBogCBH12Aug01_FD_71195 | JGI IMG/M metagenome (GOLD analysis project Ga0007882, IMG submission 71195) | Freshwater microbial communities from Crystal Bog, Wisconsin, USA - CBH12Aug09.1 | ecosystem: Environmental > Aquatic > Freshwater > Lake | place: Crystal Bog, Wisconsin, USA | collected... | reverse complement strand
AATTCCTTGCCCTTGTAGTTTATCTTGTTGGCCTCTCTCAAATGCTCCTTCATTATGCCTTCCAGCAGTACATTACTACTCCTGCCACCTCTTGCAGCTAAAGCTTCATCAGGCGTAAGGTACTTATAGCCCATCTTCATCAACAGTTGAAGCGCTGGAATTTGGGAAATGTGATCTTCTTTGAATGAGGGTGTGTCCATGCCTATTTTTTGTTAAACAAAACTTCTTTATAGGTGTGATATCCGAAAAATAAGCCCAAGAGTGGAGTAACAAATGCTGAGATGGTTAACCAAACGGCGATTGTAAAGAACGAGTATTTTTTACTTGCTATATCTGATATTTGCATCACCTGCTCAGCAAGGTGCTCTTCATATGTAGAATAAGTCCTGTCCTTTTCGCCTGACACCTCTTCAAGTATCTGTTTTGCACTTCTTGTTCTTAAATATTCAAAGAACAATACATTAGCATACGGCTTTCCACTAAACCAGCCACCTTTGATCATCTTGACTCGTGGCACAAATGAGCAGAGGCCTATTATTGCGCTAAAAACTAGCTGCGTAATCCCCAGGCCAATATACCAACCTCCTATAGTCGTATCACCTAACGTGATATTCTTAGGAACTCCGTTAGCTACTGTCTCAGTTTTGACTATCACATCTAATAACTTGACAAACCCAAAAATTGATGCACCATTGAATGCAATCAACATAGAGTTCTTTGTTTCTGCAAATTTTAGCCAATCAGTTACATTAGTAAATATCTTTTGAAGGCGCTCTTCATTCTTAGTGTCGGGTGTGGTGTCTGTATTTGCCATATTATTTGAGTTTAAGTTGGTTGCTTTCTGGGTGGATTAATGCAGCTCCATAAATGCCTGTTGCGACATAAGGGCAGTGTGAATATTCCTTTTTTTCGAACCTTTTTGCGTATGGAGAATCAGGAACAGCTTTCAAATATTCTGTACAGACTTTCCCTGACAATAATATGGGATAGGAATTGCCACCATTACCCTTTTGCACAATACTGAGAACATTGCTATCCTTATACTTTTGACCTTCTGGTGTAAACTTGACTTCCTTAATAAATTCACTTGCAGACAATGTAACGGTTCTGTTCTTTCGTACATAATTCCTGATAAATTGCGGCTCTATAGGTACACTAGCTGGATAAGGGCTTATATACTTCATATAAGTTTTGAACTTAGGGTTAGGGGTGTTTTCAATCTCAACAGTTGAATACGTTACTTCATAATCAGATGGAAATTCTTTGGACGCACAATCGGTTAGTTTGGATGCTATATTTGCAGCATCGCCGACCCAAACCAACCCCTTATATTCCGATTGTTCTTTATCTCGTTTTTGAATACCTCCTTTTAAAATTAGTAATTCACCATATTCTATGCCAATACCTACCTTGAAATCATCTATCCCTATGTATGGCTTCAATATCTTCATTGCAACAGTATACATTGCAGCGGCACACTCAACTGCATTTTTGAAGCAATCTGTAGGTTCAAACACTACCATTACTCTGTCACCGACAATATTTCTTACAAAACCATACTCATCAGCTACCCAGGTCATGGTATAAATAAAAGCCTCGTATATCTTACCAAGCCTAGTCACATCCCTTCTTAACATCCTGCTGATTTTTGTGGAGTTACGGATGTCTATAAATAGAACACAGGTTTCTATTATCTTTCCTTTCTTATCAGCACCAATTGGGAAGGTCAATCCATCATCATGTCTTGATGGAACAGCATTTGCTTTGGTTGTCTCAATTCCATAAGCAAAGATGTCTTTTACGTCATTTGCTATTGATTGTAGTAGCTCTTGCATAAAGTGCATTTATCTATTGTGCTTTATTGAATGATAGGTACTATAATCGACCCCTTTTAATGGTGGTAGTGTATGCTCAAAATGTGTCCATTCAAATTTGCCAGTCGACGAACTGGCAGATGAATTCCTACTAAATATCCGTTCATAATAACTCTTTATATCAGTGTCTCCGTAGTAATTCACTCTCTCATCAATACTCACACTTTCAAGCCTGAAAATTTCAGTCAATGGCTTACCTATCATTGTAAACTCCTTATAGAACCCAGTTTTATTTTTGAAATAGTTAATAGTGCCACAATGGATCGCTACTTTGCTTGAAAAGTCTCCCCCTTCTGTTGCTTTAATTATTTCTTTTGCGCAGTCATTTGCCTTCTTAATGTTTTCCGTGATGTCGCTATTGAGAAAAGGAGGCCCAAAAATGCAAATAACTCCATCACCAATAATCTTATCAATTTCTCCACCATACTTGTAAATAAGGGGGATGACTATGTCATAATATCGGTCAAAGAATGCAGCAATTTCTTCACCATCTAAATGACTGAATCGTGTAGAAAAACTGCATACATCTACAAATAATAAGGTCACATCGGCTGGTAGACCCAAATCAAAATATGCTGTAAATAGGGGCCCCATATTTGCCAATGAATCAGGTAGAGCCTTTTCTATCCTATCAGGGTCAATAGATTCATTGAAAGCAAACAATTTAGTTTCAGAGCGAATTGAGCTCTTTTTCCCATACTGTTCATTTAAACGCTTAATAAGATCTAAGTTTGCCATAGTTTCAATATGTTTATCTAGTTACACTTTTACTCTTACCTCACCACTTAGTAGCTTCTGCATTAAGCCCTTTTTTAGCTGCTGTAAGTTGGCAAGGTGTTTTTCATATAGCTTAAGTTCATTGTCTGCACTTACTAATATCTTCATAATTGCTTCTTGCTCTTCAATGGGTGGTAGGGCTATCCTGATTTGTGCGAATAAGTCATACCATAAATAAATCCTTACACCACCTTCTCCAAGACTCTCTATTTTATGCTTTGTGTGTCCAAGGTCAAGTAAATACCATAGGTACATATCCAACAGATTGCTGTTTGTTTTGAAGCAAACATATAGAGAGCTAATTATACCTATCTCTTCGGTGAAGTATGCTATTGAGCCTACATTTATCCTTGCTGGATTGTAGGCAAACTCATGTTTCTTTATAATCTTGTAATTAGATAAATCTGCGCCAGCTATCTCTCTTTCAAAATGCTCCGATTGGAGTACAAAGCCATTAGAATTTGTAACTGAGTAGACTTTTGCATCGACTAAGTCCCCATTTCTCCTAGATATTTTCGTTGTTACATTGGCAAGTTTCAGATCTTTCCACTTCTCTTTAAACCCTTTCAATCTTATGGTGCCACTCATTAGCTGCTGCATTAGCCCTTTGTTACGCCGCTTAATTTGCACGATAAGTTGCTGCATCCTTTGGATAGCTTCATCCCAGGTACTGATGACTTTGACAATCTTATGTTGCTCAAATTGCTTTGGCACTGGCAACTTAAATTGTCCATATTCTGTACTATTTATTCCAGGTTGACCACTTCTGGTGCAAGTTGTTTTGACCCAGTCCCAATATGGCTTTGTAAGTGTGTATAACTTAAGATAATAAGGCAATAGAATTTGTGAATCAGTTTTGAAGCGAATTAAGAACCCTGCAAAAACCAGTTGACCATCACTCCTGTCGTAAAGGTATGTCTTACCTACAGTGGCGCCAGTCCGAACAAAGACAATATCTCCATCCTGTAAAATGAATTGCTCGTAATTAATGTCAGCGACTGATTTTTTCTTGTCTCTACAAAAATTGCCGTCATCATCAATGTCTGTAATTCTTAAGTAAGCAGGTAATTCAGTTGAATAGTCCACAGCAGCTGCATTAATTCCATAGTCCCCTTTGGCAATGATACACTCACTTAACTTCTTTACTTCCCAATCCTCTGGTATCCACCCAAGAGTAGTATGCTTGTAGCCAGCCTTATGTCCGTTAATTCCCTGCATCCTCTATTGCTTTTTCTATGTTACGGATAAACCAATTTCCAATCGTTTCTACAATCAGTTGTATTTCGCCGTCACTTAGTGACTGGTTATATAGCTTGCTTATACTTTTGTTTGCGCCCGTATACTCAACTTCATATGCGTTCTGATGGAAGATAAATTTAATCTCTCCTCCATTGTAGCTTGTATTGTCGCCTACTGGACGCAATTTTTGATAAGATATACTAAATTTGAGATCTACTAATGCTTCAGGCGCTTTCAATCGTTTTGGTAACTGCTCAATTCTAAATTGATTGAACGCATCAACCAAGGATGTGCCTTTTTTACCTGTTCCAGGAGCAGCTATGTGTACGCTTCTTGAAAAGAAGAATGTGTCAAATTCTTTCAGCTTTTCCTCCCATGCAATAACCAAAGCTTCAATAGTGTTGTCTGCAATTATCCTAACAATATCATTGCTGTATGTGACGTCTACCCGTTTGTCGGTGGACTGACCAATCTTCTTTTTTAGTTGAGCAAGCTTCTTGTCTAGATCACCTGGCTCATCAATGCTATCACCCTTTGCCGCTTTAATTGACAATTCCAATGACCATACAAGCTGCTCAGCTATATAACTAATAAAAGCCTCGTAATCACCAATATCAGCCCTGTTCAGTGCTCGCAGGTAATTCGCCTTATCCTCAGACTTGATAATTACAGGCGGTAATTCATTCTTAAATAATACATAGTTCATCAGCAGTCTTGAAATCCTGCCATTACCATCATCAAATGGGTGTATTCTTACAAATTTATAATGTAGCATTGCGGCTAAAGTAACAGGATGCACTGCACCATCTTCCTCCCTATACCAATCTATCAACTCTTGCATCAGCATAGGAGTTTCACTTGGTTTTGCATACTCAAATATCTCCCCATTCTGCAATCGTACTGAGTTAGGGTGTTCTTTATAGTCACCAACCTTAATTAACCTTCTTGTAGCCTGTCCATCAGGCGTAATAGCATCTTTCCAAAATGGACGTACTAGTATGACCTGATTAAGGTTCTTAATGTTCTGCTCCGTCAATGGGCGTTCTTTATCCTGTGCCCATTCCTCAACTAGATTGTAAGCAACATCATGAGCCTTCATTTCCTCATACTCCCGCATAGTATGATTACCTTTGGTGTCATCAAATACAAGTAGCAGCTCTGTTTCACTATAAGTAAGGGTATTGCCCTCAATATGGTTTGAGTTGTAGTTGAATTCAAGACGAAACTTCTTATCTAGCCTTTGTTCATCCTCAGCTTTCATTGGTAGCAGACTTTTCAGCTGCTTTATGAGTATGTCTATTTGGTCTAATACTGTTGCCATATAAATCGTTTTGATATGTTAAACTAACTGTTCAATACTGTTTGAAGCCCGTCTCAATAGTTCATGAAACCAAGTATCAACCAAATTTTCCAGCCTCATGGGATTCTTTAAATCATAATACCAATAGGTCACTTTGAGCTTTTGTGGGTCCCTAACACGAAACATTATACTTGCCTCTTTACCAGCTACATTCTCTCTCACTAATAGGGGTGAACACCACCCACTAGATGATTCTCCATATAAGTATTTGTAGTGCCCCTCCAATACCAATTTCTTACCTTCTGGGTTTCCATAATACTGATTCAACGTCCCAACAACAGAGTACAACTGAACAGTCAAAGAATAGTCTTGTGTCGAAACTATTCTCTGGTATGTCTCATCTGGGCGTGGCACTTTAAGCTCCAAGAGGTATTTGTCTATTCCAAAATAGAATTCAGCGGGCAACCCACATGTCTGTTCAAGGGTGTCCCAGAACTGTGCTGACGTGAAAATTGCCTTTTTATTTTCGACTATATCTTTCAGCTTATCCAGTTCAAGATTAATACTATCCATAGCTACCTTGGAAGTTTGAAGCTGAACTAATCGTCTTTTGTCATTTATTCGCAGCAACAAATGTTTATGCCTTTCCTCAAGGGTGAGTTCTTTGATGCTCCCACCTTCTTCTGTAACCTTAAATTCGATGAATTTAACCAATTCTTCAATTGGGAAACTTTGGGAATTGGCATATATACGAGTCGGAGGATACCAGACTGGCAATTCATTAGGGGCCATAGGGATTACCATCAGAAACCCATATCCTTCGTTTCTGACAGATGTTCGATCAATAATAGCATTGCGCTCAATGTCCGTATAGTAGGACTCACTCCATTCATTCCGTGATAGAATAACCACAATTCTCGATTCCTCTTTGAAGATTCGTCCAAATGCTTCTGGACCAGACTTGCCGATTAGCTCCTCCTGCTTGTATTCATAAAAGAACACCTTCAATGTAGGGTTAAGCAGGTCTATTATCTTCCTGGCGAACTCAACATCTTGTTTGCAAAGGGAAAACGCAATGTCATATTTGTATTCTTTTCCTGCCGTAGTCATAATTAGCTGTTGCTCTGATTTAACTGCCTCTCAATCTCCTCAATTATAGTATTAGCACATTCATTTACATAGTTGTCTATTTCAATCTCTGAATAGTACTCGTGATAAAAGTGCTTCCGCCTCTTGCTAAAGTCATTGTTATTAACACCTGTATAATACATAAAGTCATCAAAGTCCCAGTATATAGTTGCACGACAATAGAAAGGGTTCTTGCCATTCCTTTTAAACCCATTTAGTTCATAGGAGAAATGAAGGTTGGTGTTGAATTCCTGTGGATTTACGGCAGCTTGTTGCCCAATGAAAGTTATGTCAGGTATTTCCCTGCCTGTGTTGCCTTTAAAAAACGAAATACTCTTCTTAGCAAACATCTCATCAAAGTGACCCAGTTTCTCAACCATACGTTTCATAAGAGGCAGTATACTATTTAGAACAACTTCTTGAACAGCTTTATCACTTCTTACTTTCTTTAGTTGCTCATTTTGGGATGTCTGTGCTTTTAGTAGTTGTAGTTTCTTTTCCCAATCATCTGCCTCCTCAATATCTTTCCCTTCAGAAGCATCCAGCACCAATTGTTGTGAGCGGATAATAAGCCCCGCCATGTAGTCAAAGAATACATCAGGAGCACCACCATATCCCTGTATATCTCCTAAATACTGATAGTATGGGCTGCGTTCATTCTCCTTTATATACAATGGAGGATAGCCGTATGAGACAAGTATCAGGTTGGTCAGTATTCTGCTGGTGCGCCCATTACCATCATAGAACGGATGTATGCTTACATAGTCAAGGTTAAACTTTAAAGCCAGTTCTACAGGGTGCATAGCATCATTTGCCTTACGCTGTATTTTGTCTTTCTCCACATTCAACCAGTTCATCAGTTGGTGCATTCTTTCAGGCACATCGCCTGGTGCAACAAAGTCAAATCGCTCATTCTTGTAGTTATACAGGTAGTTCTGGCTGGTCTTCCATTGCCCAATAGCTTTCTTCTTCTCTGGGTCTTCCTCATGCATGATGCCTATATGTATCTCCTTAATCCTTTTTTCGGAAAGGTTCAATTCTCCCTTTCCTATCTTAAGGATTGTGTTGATTACTTCGTCATGCCCCTTCATTTCCAGTATATCCTTTATTGGCTTACCTTCTACAGTAATATTGCCAATCATAACACTACGAGTTTCCTCCTTAGTAAGGGTATTACCTTCCATGCTGTTGGAGGTGTAATTCCATTCCAGTCTGAACTTGTAGTTTATCTTCTTAAGCACAGCATCAGGCAATTTGCCATGGGCATTTATCTTCTGCTGTAACTCATCTATCTGCTGTAACTTCTGTTCAAAAGACATAGTTGCTTGTTTTAAAGATCATTTTATTATGGGTTAAAACCCTAACTCTTTTAAGTACTCATTCATTTGCCTTTCTACACCTGCCAGTTCACCTTTCAGCCTGTTTATCTCAACCTGGGTTGCCTTAATATCTACAGGCTCTTCCTCCTCAAATGTATCTACATACCGTGGTATATTCAGGTTGTAATCATTGTCTCTAATCTCTTTGGCAGTAGCACGGTAGGCATATTTCTCTTCTACTATTTCCCCTTCATCACTAGTCAGGGGCTTAGTGGCTTTATATGCCTTATAAGTGCTTACAATCTTATCTATATCCTGTTGGCGCAGGTTGTTCTGGTTCTTACCAGCTTCATAGCCCTGGCTTGCATCTATAAACAGTACATCCCTACGTCTGCCACGCCCTTTGTTGAACAGCAGTATAGCAGCAGGTATACCAGTGCCAAAGAACAGGTTAGCTGGCAATCCTATTACAGCATCAAGGTAGTTCTCCTCTATAAGCTGCTTCCTTATTACCCCCTCACTACTTCCCCTGAACAACACACCATGGGGCACTATTACACCCACCTTGCCCACATCTTCATAGGCTGTTTCTATCATGTGGCTAATGAATGCATAGTCACCCTTGCTCTTAGGTGGTATACCACGGTGAAACCTATTAAACTGGTCTATAGAGGCATTTTCAGCACCCCATTTGTCCAGGCTAAAAGGAGGGTTGGCTACTACCACATTAAACTTCATCAGGTGGTCACCTTCCAGCAGCTTAGGGTTATTCAGCGTATCTCCCCACTCAATATTTGCCTGATCTAATTCATGCAGGAACATATTCATGCGGCAAAGCGCCCATGTACTACCGTTATTCTCCTGCCCATACAGGGAGAAGTTATTACTGCCTACTTCCTTTGCAACCTTAATAAGCAATGAACCAGAGCCACATGCAGGGTCACATATCCTATTCCCAGGTTGCGGGTCAACCAACTTAGCAAGCAGTGTAGACACTTCGCTTGGGGTGTAGAATTCACCTGCCTTCTTACCTGCATCACCTGCAAACTTGCTTATCAGGTACTCATACGCATCTCCTATTACATCGTTTCCTTCAAGATGAGAGGGCTGTAAATCCAGCTGGGAGAAGTCAGCCAACAGGTTCTTAAGTAGTGTGTTGCGCTCCTTTGTCTGCCCAAAGATGGCCTCTGAGTTGAAGGATATATTACGGAACACATTTGCCAGCTTAGTTCTGTTGGCATCTTCCAAGCCTGTAAGTGCTATATCTATGACTTCACCCAAGTTGTTTTCATTCCTGTTAGTATATATATACTCAAAGGTGCAGTTGTCGGGCAGCTGGAATCTTTCATTGCGCAGGGCTCTTTCTACACGAGTAGCATCATTATTATACTTGTCTGCATAGAAAGCCCTCTTATCCTTCCATACATCAGATAGGTACTTGACGAATAGTAAGGTAAGCACATAATCCTTGTACTGTGAGGGGTCAATTTTGCCCCTCAGACTATCACATGCTTTCCATACTATCCCATTGATTTGCGACTGATCCATATATCTTTAGTTGTTGTTTGTTAGTGTGTTTACTACTGATTCATAAAGCTCATTCTTGTGCTGCAACAGTTGCAATGTAAGGCTTATATCTTGCTTATGTAGCTCATACAAGGCAACAATCTTTGCCTGCATTTGTAATGGCACAACAGGCACATTAAAGTCTCCCAATTCATTCTTACGGATGGACTGGATGTTGCTGCCTGCTCCTAACTGCTGAAAGTACTGCTGGTTCTTAGAGTGATTAAACAGGGCTGCCAGGTACTCAGGTAGCACCTTCCTTTTATCAGGGCTTATCACAAAGAAGATAGTAGATGCTATTGCAGGACCAAACTCTTTATGGTAACACCAGGCAAAGTTCTTATTCCCTTTACCTGCAAAGATTATATCACCATCTTTAAGCAACTGTGTCGTACTTTTACTGTCAGGGCTAAGGAAAGTATCAGGGTTGGCAATGAGGTTTCCAGCATCATCAAACTGCCTTGCCTGCAAATAGGGAATGCCATTATCCGCAGTAGATTGGGAGTAATAGCCAAACCTTATTTGTGATATATCCTTAAGCTGAGCGTTCATATTTTCTTTGTAGAATGATTACAAAGCTAAGTGTAAATCTAATACAATACTCATTGGGTATTAGATATAATATGCCGTAATGTGGTGTATTGCTTTATGGGCTTAGTCCAAGCCCAAATTTTCCACAAAATTTCTCCCAAAATTAATAGCCCCTGCCCATTTTGGGGTGACCATGGTGGACCATAAATATACACCCCCACCAAGTGTACAGAATTTACGGACTGTATTATAGGGCAATTCCTGTAAAACTCGTACACTTTTCTGCCATATAGGTATGGGGGCAATTGGGACCCATAATATATCACCCCTGCTTGATCCTGGCGTTGGGGGGTGCCCCCTCATCCCATAGACAATCATTTCTTAACTACAAAACTTAACCAAGATGGTACAAGTAATTGATTACAACGTAAGACAAAAGGAAGGTGAAAAACCATACATCACCTTACTCCTTGAAGGAGGCATTGAAATGGTTCAGAGCCAAAACACAGGCAGGTTCTATGCCACAGTGCGCAGATGCACAGTAAGCAGCACCTTCGATGAATTAACGGCCCAGCGCCTTGTTGGACAGCAAATGCCAGGCACAATTCAGCGTGTGCCATGTGAGCCTTATGACTTCATTATACAGGAAACAAGTGAGGTTATTAAGCTTGGCTACAGGTGGGATTACCTACCAGAGGGCAAGATGCATGTCAGTAAGACCAAGGTCTCTGCCAAGCAGGAGGAAAAAGAGGAAGAGGAAATAACTGTGTAAGCCAGTGGCTAATTGTATTGTATTCAGGGTGGGGCTTTTAGCCCTACCTTTTTTTTGCTCTGTCAAATGGCATTCAATGGTGGTACTTCTCCAAATGTGCTTCTATAGCCCATTAATAGCTCTGTCTCTAAAATTCCAGGGGTATCTGATGGGCATAACTGAATGTAAAGCCCCTCAATGGGGAACCTCTTAGCAATTTCATTGTTGGATTTATACCTACTACCACAGTCATGCGAAGCACTGTTGTAATCAGGCATAATAGACTTCTTTAGGTCAATAACCCTACGTAAAAAGGAAGTTGCTTTGCCAATGTATAGTACCCCTTCAATGTCCTGACTAAGAAACCTGTTTATGGGTATGCGAACACCATTGGACAATGCTATAAGCTTATATACACCTCCAGCTTTATTCCATTCCTTACAGAGGGCATCGATCTTATCCCAAAGCTTGCTATCTATTACTTGTATCAGGTTAGATGTGACCATGGTTAACCAATTCTATGTTGAAGCTTGTGTGTTTTGTTCTTCCAGCCAGCCTGGCTTTTTGAGTTTACATACTGGATCTTAACATCGGGGAAGCTATTAACAAACCTGACTTTCTTTTCAGGAAAAGAGTTGTCAAAGCACCAAATGCAATCACTTGCTTTAGCCTCTGATTTATTCTTTGTTACATAGACAAGTAAGTCAGGGAAAGATGTGACAATCTGAACCTTAAAATCTTCAAACGATGTTACCTCTTTAAGGATTGCCATGGGAGCAGTTTAATGTTCAACAATAATATTCACTTTAAAAGTAAGTGAAACCTATTACCCATACAACTACATTTTTTTCATCAGTAAAAATCAATCAATAATGCAACTACAAGATGCAAGCCGCAAGAAGGCTAAACTAAAGTGTGCCCTGCAAGGTCCCTCTGGCAGTGGGAAAACCAAATCAGCCCTGCTAATAGCTTATGGGATATGCAATGACTGGCAAAAGATTGCTGTAATAGACACTGAGAATTGCAGCGCAGACCTTTATGCAGACATGGGTCCATACAAGACGCTCAGTTTAGAGCCCCCATATTCACCTGAGAGGTACATTGAGGGCATAGACATTTGCCTCAGTGCTGGCATAGAAGTAATAATCATTGACAGTACAAGCCATGAGTGGGACAATCTGCTTGACTATCATAGCTCATTGACAGGCAACAGCTTTACCAACTGGGGGCGTGTTACACCACGGCACGAGGCCTTTGTAAACAAGATACTCCAATCCAATGCTCATTTCATTTGCACCATTCGCAGTAAGACTGACTATGTATTGTCAGAAAAGAATGGCAAGCAGGTGCCAGAAAAAGTTGGAATGCGTGCCCACCAGAGGGAGAACCTTGAATATGAATTTACCGTGGTGCTGGAGCTTGATATGAAACACCTTGCCAAAGCTTCAAAAGATCGTACAGGATTGTTCAATGGTAAACCTGAGTTCATACCTACAGTACAAACAGGGCAGCAGCTATTGGAGTGGTGTAACCAAGGTCTTGAAGTATCAACCATGGTCACCCTTGAAGATATGCAAGGCTTAATTAAGGCTTGTAATTCCATCAAGGAACTCAATGCGCTCTACTATGCCCATCCTAAGTACCAGCAGGTATTAAACCATGAATTTACTGCCCGTAAGAACCAACTAAACAACATTGTTAACCAACCAAATTTCAGTCCAAATGGAACTCACACAAGTTAAAGAGCCTGTTGAAATAGGCACAGCTTTGACCCAGGTCATTGAAGAAATAGAGGTAGTATCCTCTTCACGTCCCTTTATAGAGGCTAATACTATTGGCGCAACCCTGCATGAGATCACAAATAATCACATCATACCTGTCTTCGTCAAAGAGAATGAACCTGCCATTAGTCAGGCAGAATTTGTGGATGCAACAATTCAGGCCATCAGCAGGGTATATGCAGGAGAGACCATTTTAAAGCCCAATATAAGGCTCTCACATGCAATCAAGGGTAGAATACCAGAGGCAAGAAATAAGCCTGCTAATGCCCTTTTAGAGCATGAAAAGACCATCTATTATGAGAGGATGGCCTTCTGTATTGAGGTGCCAAGTATTAGCTCAGAAATAGAGGGCAGCAGGCTCAATTTGACCATAGGAGGTGTAAAGGCTTATAACCTTGACAGCCTCATGAGCAAGAGCAGTGAGCAGCACTTTAAGGTCTTTGTTGGCTTCAAGAACTTGGTGTGTACTAATCTCTGTGTGCATACAGATGGTTTTATGGGGAACCTCAAAGTAAAGAGCCTTGATATGCTCTACAATGCCGTTTTATCCCTGCTTATGGAGTTCAATGCAGTGCAAATGACACAGGAGCTACAACAGTTCCAGCAGCATGAATTATCTGAGGCGCAGTTTGCCCAGCTTATAGGCAGGTGCAGGCTGTACAAACACATGCCTGACAACATGAAGCTGCAAATACCTGAAATGGCCCTTGGTGATGCGCAGATCAACAGTGTATGTAAAGACTACTATGCTGATAATAGCTTTTGCTGCAACCCAGATGGCAGTATTAACCTGTGGCGCCTTTACAACCTGTTTACTGGGGCTAATAAGAGCAGCTACATAGATCAGTTCCTGGACAGGTCGCAGAATGCCTATGCCCTGACTAAAGAGCTAATGAATGCCCTGCAGAACAAATCAACTTGCTGGTTCTTAAACTGATCCTTATGAAGAAGGGATATACCATTAGTTACGGTAGTGCAAATAGCATCCTCTTGGTGAATTCCCTTGGTCGTATAAGGCAGTTATACACTCCCTTTAGGGTTAAGGTGGCTGAGGATGTTGAAGGGCTAAAAGCAGGCACTTATGTGTATGTGGAGGAGGTTGCCAGTGATCCACAGGATAGGCTAATCTTTCTTACCAACACAGGGGCTTACCTGCATAGCAGCTTCAGAATAGTTGCCAGTTTCTGACCCAATAGCACCCACCTATATGGCATGATGCAGTTCGGTGTATCGGGTGTTTGGTGGTCAAATGGCAGGAGAGTTCTGTTGTATTTTGTTTACAGCTACCAAGGTATAGGGCAGGTGCACTTTGCCCTATGCTATGCTGTTTTCTTTTGAGATGGGCTACCTCTCTTGAATCTCAAAGTCCTCTGAAAATGAAATGTGAGTGGAGCAATCAACCATACGGTTTGTATCGAGTGTACCTATTGGGTATTAAGATAGAATCCGTATGGTTTACCCATTCAATTAGCACAGGGGGCTTCGCCCCAGACCATGGTTTACCTAAACAAACACGGTTAAAACCAGCCCTTAAAAAGACCTGTTTCAAGGGCAGCTAACAAGCCCATAGTACACAATTTACCTATTACCTTATATAGGATCAGGTAGAATATGTACGATAGGAAACCCCTTGCAAACTTTCACGCAGGGGCTTTAGCCAACCTTGGTTAACAAGTAAAGTGTAACACTACCGTACTCTATTAATATACTCCTTCATTGCAGTCTTGATTAACCCATCATACTCCTGTGTATCAGCCTCCCACACAATGTCTAATTCATTGTCTTGGATTTGCTTCAGAGGATTTCCATGAAGGTTAATTAAATTGTTCTTATCTGTTTTGACCTGTCCTAACTTGACTTTAATATGGTCAATAGCACCTTTCATTTCTCTGTTAACAGCCACATTGATAGGCTTGTCCTCTGCCAAATAGATTGTCTTGTCTTTTACGGTAATCATAAAATTGAGTTTTCACGAAAGGTACAAATAAGATATCAAATAATGTGACACACAACATTGTTCACTTTTAAAACACCAGTATATGGCACAACAGATTGCCACAATAGAAGATTTCGCCTACAGGTATTTCAGCCTGCCACAAACAGCCTTGGTTGACAATATGCTTTATGAGGATAAGCACATGGAGCTATATAACAACCTTTACAACCTGCACATACACACAGTTGAATTATCCTCAGGCACATTTACAGGTACACATCAGCAGCTAATGATTAAAAAGGCTGCTATACTAAAGGTG
>Ga0007882_10001308_pt1 | contig 14537 bp, 12 predicted proteins | sample CryBogCBH12Aug01_FD_71195 | JGI IMG/M metagenome (GOLD analysis project Ga0007882, IMG submission 71195) | Freshwater microbial communities from Crystal Bog, Wisconsin, USA - CBH12Aug09.1 | ecosystem: Environmental > Aquatic > Freshwater > Lake | place: Crystal Bog, Wisconsin, USA | collected... | reverse complement strand
AAACTCAAACGGTAAAAGCGTGGAAACGCCGATCCATTGTCCACATAGAATCCCGTAGTCAGTGCCGTGCCGTAAATGTCCGTTACATAGCTAAATAAGGCTTGGGGAATGTAGATACCCTGATAGGAGTTGACCAGTGTAAGCTCGTCGGCTTCCACCAGGCGGCCATACACCGTGTAAGGATAGTATTGCCAGTTGGTCGCCCACTGGTTCGGATACCAGAATGCCAGACCCTGCAACCCGCCGCCGTTGCCGCCCGCATTGATAAACGATGCGGCATTGGTGTCGCCCTGGCCGGCGTATATTTTCAAGATTGTCCCCGTCAACGGATGGCCCGACACGCGCGAAGGCGGCACCCACCGCCCGCGCAGGGTCACGTTGCCGGGCACCGTCAGACTATTGCTGAAACAGTAAGTCCCCGCCGGCACAAACACCGTGCCTCCGCCGGCCGCATTCATGATGTTTATCGCCTCCTGAAAATGCGCCGAACAATCGTTGTTTGTCGGGTTCGCCGGCAGCGGGTAGGCAATACCGGGGTCACCGATGGCCACTCCGGCAACAATCGGATCCCGCGTAGGATAATTCGTGTCGCTTGCAATCACCCGCCAGTTGATCAATCCGGGAGGCCCGCTGATGGTCGCCGCATTCAAACCAATATGCTTGGCGGTTCCCGTCGTTCCCGACTTCTGGAAAGTGTAATCCACCATCAGGACATCGTAGGGATTGGTTGGCTGAAGACTGAAGCTGTAGTCAAAATCACCCACATTAGTCGGCGCATAGTTGGTCGACGCCATGAGCACCCCGTTCAGAAAAGTGTTGAACTGCAAGGTCACGCCCGTGAAGTTTTTTTGCAGAAAACCATACAGATGTATGGTTCGCATCTGCGTGTCGCCAGGAGTAAAGGAAACGAGGAACGACTCTGTATCGAAGCCGATTGTCGCATTTGTCATCCATGAGAAATAACTATCCATGGGATTATCAGCCAGATTGACGGCCGGGGATAAACCGTTGGTGTAACTAAAGGTGGCGGACGTATCAGAAAGAACCGCTGTTCCGAGTTGCAACGGATCCTTCACCGTCAAAGAGATGCATCTCCGCCCCTGCCGCTCATTTGATGGGACATTTGAAAAATATCGTGCCCCGTAAACCTGCCAATCCTCAGAGCCCGTCGCGGAAAGGTCGTTTGTTGCGCCATTGGTGTAAGTCATCGTAACCGTCCCGATGCTCACTATCACGTTGGTCACCGTCAGCGTGCCGTTGTTGTACGTGATGCTGTAATTATTGGTCAGGCCGATGCTGCCACCGAGCGGCGCGCTGGGCACAATGGCATAGGTGCCATTCGTAGCGAGCAACGCCGCTCCGGCGCTCGTGAGCGTGACGCTCGTCACACTGTCGCCGCTCACCAAGTTGCTGACCGTGAATTCCGTCCCGGCAAAGTTCAACACCTGTCCATATGCTTTCGTGGCATCATTTGCCGTAATGGTCAATGGTCTTGGGTTGATGGTGAGGTATCTTGAGGTATAGTTGATGCTATAGTTCGGGTCGTTCGTGGTGTATATGGCGTTTGTGACTGTCAATGAGCCGATTTGGATCGAATAGTTACCGGCATTTTCCCCCAAAACCCGTGTCAGACTCCCAGAGATTACATCGCCGACTTGAAGCGATGCTGCGTCATGGTTTGTAAAGGTAAGGACAGGATCAAGATTGCCATACAACTTGTTTTGCTTGATTGCCTCCACCGACAAGATCACTGCATTCACCGTGAGATTGGCGTTCGAGCTGGTCGTGCTGCCCGCCTGGTCGCCAACCACCACGGAATAGCTGCCCGCATTCGTCATATCCAGACTGTTCAAAGTCAGTACGGCCGTTTGCGATCCGCTTATGTTGCTGCCATCGCCCAAGTTGACTCCATCTTTGCGCCATTGATAAGTCATCGGCAGGCCGCTGTTGGTTGCACTCACGGAAAAAGTCACGTTGGTGAAGGCTTGGTTGGTTTGGCTCTGCGGTTGGCCAGCAATTATTGGAGGAGGAATTGCCACGCTGATGGCCGCCGCCTGCACCCCCATTCGTTTGGAAGTTCCGGTTCCATCAGTTTTTTGAAACGTGAAAACCAGTTTCAGCGCGTTGGTGGGATTATCCGCCTGAAACATGACACTGTAATCAAAATCGCCCAGCGCCGAATTCGTCAGCACACTTGTTGCCGCCCTGGACAGCGTCGCCGTGAACTGCAAAGTCACGCCGCTGTTGTCGTTGGCAAAATAGCCGTAAAGATGAATCACATGCAAATTCGTGTCACCGGGAACAAAGGTTATGCTCTCATAATCGGTCCCGTAGCTCGCCGGGTAGGCCGTGGAAGCATAATTGTACCCACTGTCATTGGGGTTGACCGCCGTGCCGTTGGTGTTCGGCGTTGCTCCATCCGTCCAGGTGAATGCCGCATGTGATCTGACGGTACTTCCACCAAGAGATTCAAACGTGCAGGGTGACACGACTACCGGAACAGCCATGGTGATGCTGCTCCCGCCTTGCTGCTTCGCATAAGGCCAGGCATTTGTGGCGCCTGAATAAATCTGCCAATCCAGCGTGCCAACCGAAGTAAGATTGTAGGTGGGCGGGGAAGAGTCCGAAACGCTCGTATAGGTCGGGGTGCCGATGGAAGCCGCAGAGGCGGCAGTTACCACACCACCTAGGAGAAATACAGTTAATGTTGCCGACAAGATTCGGGTGATTTGCGTTGTGAGCATTTTCATATTAGTCAAGGCGTGTTTGTTAGTAGTTAAACTGGCTTTATGCTATAAGGCCTCCAGCGTGATGGGGCACTAGTTATCACTAGAACTGATTCCAGAAGCTACTGAGCTATCGTAAAGGCACATGGGCGAACTATTTATTGCGACAGGGATCATGGTCAGCATCCTAACTCATTTACGAAAATGCCGCCATCCCCTAAAGCGGGGACGCCATCGCTATTGCTGCTTCTTGTCCAAGATTTGCTCGTGTGACTGCCGGTTCAGTTGTTGGTTGATTCATTGTTAGTTGGGGTTGGAGTTGGGGGTTGGGTTGCTTTGAGCGAGTTCAAATGCTGCTGCTCTTTGCTCACGGATAGCTGGAATTCGATAAACTGCCTTCTGCGACCATTAACGTCCTCATCTCTGAAGAAGCCGATTTCCAGGTCTTCAAACTGGAAGTAATTGGAACCGTGGAATGCGTCGTTTATCTCCTCCGTCATTCCCTTGGCCTTGTAGGCCAGCAATCGAGTGAGGATGCGCCTGCGTAGGGGGTGGCAATAAGTTTCTGGAGCCGTCCAAGACAATCCCAAGCCGCGCCACCAATTCTTTGCGCGGTGCCGGCAAATCGCTTTCGGGCTGCTTGGGCTTACGGCTGGACACAGGCAGAAGACGCACTGCTTGCAGCCCTTTGAAAAGTTTGAAATTCGGACGCGCGTCAGAATTTGCCGTCAGAACAATCGCTTTTGAGACCTATGGGCTATACCGCATATTATAAGAATATGTGCTTAAACACATATTGCCACTATATCGGACTTGGCGCATAGTCAGCTCCATGAAGACACTGGCCCGTGATGCCAGTCAACTCGGCAACCTGAAGCCTCCCCCAGCACCTCCGGCTGTCAGGAATACCTCGAAAATCTCATCAACGAGTTTATTTGATTTATTTTTAAAACGAATTAACCAACTGTATTGTGGCGGCGACTAACGCAGTTGTTTGGCGTGGGTGTGTTCTGGAAGCGCACAACGGCAACGGCGGCGCTCTGGTCGTTCTGCATCGGCGTGCTGGGCGGCTTCGCCCGGCTGGCGACCGACCTGATGTTTCGCAACGTCAAGGCCACCAACGGCAACACGCTAAAGGATCTCAAGCTGCACTTTGATCAGGGCAGCATTACTGCGGAGCAATACGCCGCGTCGATTGCTCCCCTCCATCAGAAATATGGCCTCCTGTTCACGCTGGAAAACATCCACTGGCTTTACTGGTGCCAGATTTTGTTTGCGACGGCGCTGGTGCTGATGGGGGTGATCTGCCTGCTGACGCCGGCGTCGGACACCAAGACCGTGAAATACATCTGGTATGGCGCGACGCCAGAGGAAAAGGTTGCGACCCGCGCAAGCTGGAACGCGTTCGACATGGTGCTTTCACTCGTCGTGGTGGCCTGCGTCGTCTGGTTTTACGTTAGCTTCCAGTGAGATGATATATGGCAAGACGGCGAGGTTTCGGCATCGCCGCCTTTTTTGGGGTGATCACTCGGTCGGTTGACAATGGCCTAATCATCACAATTCCGGCGCCGCCAGCTGATTCAGCTTGGTTTCCAACTGGCCAACAGTTCGGTTAGCTGTCAGCAGTTTTTCAAAAAAATCAGACCGTTCGTTTTTGAGTTGTTCGATAAACATGTCTTTACCCCGGTTGGTGATTTTCAAATCTAAAACTTCTCGTTCCAGTTCCTGAATCCGACTGTCGTCTGAGATCGTTTTCGGCCCGCCATCAGGCGCATGTTTCACGTGTGTCACGGGGCTTCCGAATGGTTCCGAAGGTGGCATTTCCGAAGTCTTCTTGGCGCGCTGGATTTCCTCCTGGATCACCGCCTCCACGCTCTGCGGCGTGATGTAATATTTTCGTTCGTTCGGATCGTAGTAGCAATCCAGTCGCGTAATACCCTGCCGGTTGGGCTGGCACCAGTTGATGATGCTGCGCTCGGTGCGGGCCACGCCGGCGGTTTCAAACATTCGCGCAGTCTCCCGCACGGTCAAAGTGTGGTCTTCCCGGCGTTCGGAAGTATTCCGAACGGTGCCGAAATCTTCCGCATCGTTCGGAACTTTGCCGAACCTTGCCGAAGGCTGCGGAAGTTCGGAGGCGGTTTCCATCCGGGAAAATTCGGTTGGCTGGACTGGCAACTGATTGAATTCATTTTCCGCTGGCATGATGAGTTTCATTTTATCATGCCGAGTTGTTTCTGGGAACCCGCCCTGTGGATTGGCGCGTTTTACAACCGCTTGCTATGATGTGAGGTATGGAGAAACCATCACGCGATTTCAAGGGAGTCTGGATCCCGAAAGACATCTGGGAATCCCACCAGCTTTCCATCATGGAAAAAGTGGTGTTCGTGGAAATTCATTCGCTCGACAACGAGCGCGGCTGTTTTGCCGGCAACAAATATTTTGCCGGTTTTTTCAACGTCAGCGAACGGCAGATCCGCACCTACATCGCTTCACTGAAAAAGAAAGGATTCATCTCCGTCAAAATATTCAACCTGAACGAGCGCGTGATTCATGCGGTCGGGAAATATGCGCGGGTGCCGAACGCAGCGTTAAAACAACTCCGTCAGGCCCAGCAAGACCTGGACACCAAGATGAATCTTAACCGCCGAGGGGGTCGGAAGTTTTCTTCCATGGGGTAGGAAGCGAACTTCCGCCCACCCCGGAAGTAAACTGCCACAGAATAATACAGTGAATAATACAATGAATATATCCGGGCCAAGTCTCTTTGAAAGACCGCACCCAATCGGCACGGTCTCAACACAATTGCTGGCTGTCTATTTAAGCGGTTTCCAGAACACCGCCGCCAACCCCACAGCATCAAAAGTGTCCATGCGCGGATCTTCGCTCATCCACGGTTTGCGTTTGGGTGGCAGGCGGTCGGCCAATTCCGCCGGGAACTGCGCGGCCAGCTTTTCCGCCATCTCATACTTCGTCCCCTTCGGGTCGGCTAACAACTGGTCGCGTTGCTGGGTGGCGGAAAACTGACGCACCTTGAGTAGATGTTTCCCCGCCAGAACGACCAGCTCATGGTGCAGCAACTGGATGCGCTTGGCCCGGTGAGTGTCTTTACCATAGACCTTTGGCAGCACCAAGACGGTCGGTTGGTAACGATTGATAAACTTCTCCACCCACGCCAGTGTCTTGGCGTTTTTATTACTACGAAAGCCTTTGTTGCCGGCGGCCAGAAGATTTTCCGGCCCTTCCATGACGGCGTAGCCAAAGCCCCGGGTCAAGGGGGCGATAGCCAGGATGCGAATTGCTCGGTTTTGGATCATTGATTTGACGGATTAATTTTGGCCAGATTGGCCAGACGGATAATGGTCTGCTGCTTCCGCACATTAGGTTTCCGCAGTTTGCGGAAGGACAGATACTTCGCCCGGGCTTGCACCTCGCCTTGCACCTGCCGATACAGGCCGGCGAACAGCTCGCTCACCGGCTTTCCGTAGATTTCCTGGTAGACCAAGGCATCTTGGAGCGACGGTTCGCGGACGAAGTTCTCGTCCCGGCACACCTTTTCCCCTTTGCCCCACCCGCGCACGCCCAACAGGAAACCGACCTCATCCTGGGACAGGGCGAGGCGCTTGCGCTGGGATTGCAAATAGTTGGGTAATGGTTTCATGGTAATAAGGTGAACCGTTGGACGATTCAGAGGCGAAGGCTATCGGGTAAACAGAAAACCACCGAGACGTGCGAACTTGCCAAATCTGACAAGTGTGGTGTGATAACGAAACAATCCTATTTAACCCTATTAATATCATAACATTATATCATATTGTTGTCAACCCATCCGCCGGCCCACGACAGGCTACAAACATGGTTTGTAGGGGTGTTCCACCCGGCACGAGTCACTTTTACGGCTTAACCGCCGCACCACGACCTCCCCAACGTGTCGTCGGCTACCGCCCGACTGAACGCTTTCTCCCTGCGGGCTATCCGGCTAAAGGACAACTACCCGTCGTCCTTTATCAGAAAGCGTTCAGTCGGCCAGTATCGCCGACACGTTGGGGGACGGGTTTTAGGATGAGGGGTATCCCCCAACCACGATTTCGCCGACGCGACCGGCTCGCGCCGAAGCGCGGAGGGAGCGACGGGTGTCACACGACCAGACCGGTCAAGACACGACGGTTTGCCCGGGGCCGGAAGAAAGCGTCGCCCGACTGGGCGCTAAAATAGTTCAGCCGCGCCGACCGGCGCGTCCGTTTTCCGGGCGGCATGGTATATTGGACGCCCGTTCGGGTTTCGCAACCAGCCGCCATTATCTCGCCGGCGTGCCCCCAAGCACCGCTGCCGGCGCTTCGACGTTCACCACCACCGGGACTACAGGGGTGGCGGCTGGTTCTGGCACCATGAATAACCCAACCCCGGACATCATCATCGGCGAGGAAACCGGCTGGGGCGATCCCCAGCCCTTTGGCATTGCCGCCGTGGATGAACGGCAGCACATCTACATCATCGGCAAAACCGGATCCGGCAAAACAACTTTGCTGCGCAACCTGATCTTGCAGCACATCGCTTTGGGGCACGGCGTGGGTGTCATTGACCCCCACGGCGACTTGGCCGAGGAACTGTTGGACCACATCCCGCCCCGCCGGGCGGATCATCTGGTGTATTTCAACCCGGGCGACCTCGAATACCCCATCGGCTTGAACGTCATCGGCCGGGTGGCCCCGGATGACCGGCACCTGGTCGCCTCGGGCATCGTGGGGGCTTTCAAGGGCATCTGGCGGGACTCTTGGGGCCCCCGACTGGAATATATTCTCTACAACGCCGTATCGGCATTGTTGGAATGCCAGAACCAGACGTTGTTAGGCGTGAATCGGCTCCTGACGGACGACCGCTACCGGGCGAAAGTCGTTCGGCAAGTCAAAGACCCGTTCATCCGGGCGTTTTGGGCGGAGGAGTATGAAAACTACGACGAACGGTTCAAACGCGAGGCGATTGCGCCGATCCAGAATAAAATCGGCCAGTTCCTGCTGAATCCGGTGGTTCGCAACATTCTGGGCCAGGTGCGGAAACGGGTGGACATCCCGTTTGTGATGGATCATGGACGGCTGTTCATCGCCAACCTGTCCAAGGGCCAGCTTGGTCACGACAAGGCAAACCTGCTCGGTTCGCTGCTGGTGACGCAGTTTCAACTGGGGGCGATGGCCCGGTCCAACCGGCCGGAGGGGGAGCGCCGGGATTTTTACCTGTTCATTGACGAGTTCCAGAATTTTTCGACGGATGCGTTTGCATCCATCCTGGCGGAGGCAAGGAAATACCGGCTGTGCCTGACGTTGTCGCATCAATACATCGACCAGTTGCCGGAGCCCATCCGGCAGGCGGTATTTGGCAACGTGGGCACGCTGATTGCCTTCCGCATCGGCTATACCGATGCGGAAGTGATGACCAAGGAATTTGGCAAAACCATTCCGGCAACGGCGCTGGCCGACTTGAACCAGTATGAGGCCGTGGTAAAATTACTCGTGGGCGGCGAGAACCGCGAACCGTTCCGGGCGAAGATGCGGCCACCGCTGGAAAATCGCATCGGCCGGAAGGATAATCTCATCGCCTTGTCGCGCGACCGGTTTGCCATGCGGCGGGAGAAGATTGAATCGAAGTTGAGGCGGTGGATGGTGGTGGCATCCAAGTCGCTGGGTGAATTTTAATCCACTTAATTTGAGCAGGATATATTTATATAGATGGATAATTTTTTGCTGGTGTTTTCCTGCAATAGAAACCATTTTCTTTTTGTGTCCGCCGTTTTTAGGGCTTAAATTTGCATGAGTCTAAACAATCATTCCGCAGCAGGTTCAAACGCCGGATTTAATTATCAGTTTGAGCGGGCATTGTTTTGGTTGGCGGAAAGTCCGGCTGGATCAACAATTGGGATTGAAACTGATGATGACGTTGCCATTCGAGGGGCAAACAAGTCCCAACTTCTGGAGCAAGATAAACATTCCATCCAGGCTAAAGCGACGCCATTTGGCGATCGCTCAAGAGATTTATGGAATACGTTGGCAATCTGGATTGATGCTTTGGATTCAAAAGAAGTGGCTGATGACAAGGTCTGCTTCTTGATGGTCACAAACAAACTGCTGCCAGAGTGTATAGCAAAGCAAATCAGTCTCGCTGAAACGGACTCTCAGATTGACGAGTGCATTGCGGCATTGGAAAAGGCCGGCCAAGAGCCGTCTGAACAAATTCAGACTCAAGTCGAGCGAGTTTTGCGTCCCTCATCCAGAGGGATGCTGCGTATTGTAATTTTGAAATGTGATTTGCTCGACGCATCAAAAGCCAGCGCAGGCCCCCAATTGCGCGAACAGACCATTGCCCGATTACAGTTGCCAGAATCGTGTCGCCCAGTTGCTGACTCAATTACCAATGAGCTTTTAGGATGGCTGCACAGCACAGCCCTTGCGAAATGGCAGCAAAACCAACCGGTGTGGGTTGAGCGAAATCATTTTGTTAATCAACTGCACGCTGTGATCAGCTTGCGAAAGCGCCAAATCACCCGCGAACGTGCCGAACACCTTATTCACGTGACCGATGAAAAGGTAGGCAAGGAAAGAGGCAACGTTTTTGTTAAACAACTCCATTTGATTACTGATGACGACGGGGTTGTGGACAACGCGATTCGGGATTTTATTCGGTGCAACATCGAGAAAAGCCGGCTTTCCGCCGAAGGAAATGTAACCGATGAAGATTGGAAATCATTCGAGGCAGCCTTGTTGACACGTTGGGATAAAATCCGCGCACGGGTAACACGAATGAGCCAGAGCAAGCCGGAGAATGACATGGGTTTTGAAATCTTTACCGACACGACCGAAGCTCACCGAGAAAAGCTGGCCGGCAGTGACACCGAGCAGGTTTATCTCACATCGGGGACATATCACAGGCTGGCTGATATGATTCGGGTTGGCTGGCACCCCCGCTTCAAAGAACTCATGCGGAAACTGAACAACGAGTCATGATTGATGTCTTGTTTGAACAACGGGTAATCCAAAACACAGGCCTTGCCGCTGAAGCAATCTGGCAGGCCGTGCATGAGGCTTACGAATCCAGCGGTCGCACCGAAGGGGTTACTTTGCCTTTGGCATTCTTGGTTTTGCCACTGACTTTCCATCAGCGCTCCGCCATGAGTTTGGCTTCAAAGACCCAACCGGGTGCTCTGTACAAGGCCCTTGCGGAAGACCGGGAGATAACCGTAGGTCTTCAGGCACGAATGGAAGCCATGTCAGAACGAACCTTCCACGCGCTTTCGATCAGCTTCAACACCGGCTTGGTTTTGCTTGATCCAGACCACCATCGTCATTTGATACCTGGACGGAAATCTCCTCCCGTTGTCCATGCAACTGAAGAGGTCAAAACCATCATGGCTGCCGCAAAACGAGTTGGCCATGCATTTTCCGAAATGACTTTGGTGCAGCTATCAACCCAACTAAATATCCGTTTTTAATGAAACTTGCGATTCTGAAAATAATCCTCTGGCCCAAAGACCAGAGTCACAGTCCGCGCATCATACATTTTGCGCCCGACAAGATTAATATTATTACCGGTGAAAGCGGCACGGGGAAATCCACATTGACCTGGATTATTGACTACTGTCTCGGCAGTGAAAAATGCTCCATTCCCGTGGGGCTGATTCGCGAGGTTACCGGCTGGTTTGGATTGCATTTAAAGCTGGCCAATACTGAAATGATAATCGGCCGGCGCAATCCAGAAGGCCAGCAGACAACAACCGACATCTTTTGGTCAGAAGGGGTGACCCTGGTCGTGCCTCCGGTCGTTGAGAAAAACGCCCGGGTGGAAGACCTGAAAAACCGCTTAAATCAAATCTCACATCTTCCCAGCTTGGATTTTTCCACTGATGAGAATGTTGGCTACGGTGGCCGCGCAAGCTGCCGGGATATGGCGGCATTCAATTTTCAGCCGCAGCATGTTGTCGCCAACCCTTACACTTTTTTCTTTAAAGCCGACACGACCGAGCACCGGGAAAAACTGCGAATCATATTTCCACTTGTTCTTGGAGCAATTGACTCAAACATTTTGGCGAAACAACGAGAGTTGAAAGACACGGAACGCGAGTTTGACCGGTTGCGCCGAGAATTAGAGGCGCGCCTTGCAGCAGCACGCTCATGGGAGGCTGAAGTTGAAAGCTACTATATGCAGGCACGGACACTCGGCTTGTTGCCGGATTCACCGCCGTCTAGCACAGGTTGGACGATGGATAAATACATTTTGGAATTACAAAAGGTGCCCGAAATGATTCGCAAAATGGATCTTCCCGATATCAAGGAGGGGACGGGTGAGGCATCCGTTAAGGAATTGACCAGTTTGATCAATGAGGAAGACAGGTTGGGGCAGGAAATTGGCTCAATTCGTCGTCGCTTGGGCAAGCTTGACCAACTCTCTTCATCCGTTGGTGATTATAACACAACCCTCACCGGGCAAGAAGACAGGCTCAAGGGTGTCGGTTGGTTTGAGGAGAAGCTAAACAATGCGCATGAATGTCCAGTCTGTGCCGCCGTTCACACCGGCGAAAATCCCCGATTGGTTGAACTCAAAACATTGGCACATGAATTAAGATCATTAAGCGTTTCTGTCAATCAGGCTCCGGCCAAACTAGATCAGGAACTGGCGGTGTTGCGTCAGGAGTTGCGTGATTTGGAAGGGGCCATTTCCAAAGTGCGCCAGAAAAGAAGATTTCTTGAAAACAGCTCTAACGCCCTGGCCGCGCAACGCCAGCGTGTCCGTCAGATTTATCTCTTTGTTGGCCGGGTGGAACAAGCCTTGGAAAATGTGAGCGCCAGCCAAAATGTCGGCAAAATGCGGGAAGACGTTAAAGCACTTTCGGACAAGATTAACGAGTTGAAAAGATATTTAGATCCTCTCAAGCAGCGCGATCGCATCAATGCTGCAATTGAAAATGTTTCAGCCAGAATAGCCGAATACGCCCGCCAGTTGAACCTCGAACATGCTGCGGAGAACGTACGCCTGAATATACGCGAACTCACCCTCCAATTTAAACCCCTGACGGGAAGAACCGATTTTCTATGGGAGGTTGGCAGTGGTCAGAATTGGGTTGGATACCATGTCGCTGGCTTGCTTGCTTTGCATGAACACTTCATTGGCCTAGCCCAAAACCCGGTGCCTCGGTTTCTTGTGTTTGACCAACCCAGCCAGGTCTATTTTCCAGAGGCATGGCCAACGATGGAAAAAGCTCCGGACGGACCCCAAAAAACAGCAGGTTCAACGGACATTGAGGGGGTTCGCCGAATTTTTGGTGCGATTTCAGCTTTTTTAGAGAAGGTGAACGGGCAATTCCAAATCATTGTGACCGAACACGCCGGAGCCATCACGTGGGATGGCATTCCCAACGTGCATCTGGTTGGCAATTGGCGAAAAGGCCATGACGATTTTCTCATTCCCACCGCTTGGCAGAGTGGAAGGAAAGCCGCCTGATTTATTTAATGATTGCCAGTTTTACCGCTTATCGTATGAAGGAAGTTTCAGAATTGCCGTAAAGCGCAAACCTGCACGCCTATATTTACGGTTAACCTTCGGTAAGGTGCATGGATGAAAACCATTTACCTTGACCGATTTAATCGCGCAGTCAAAGGTGAGCCAATTCACCTAATCGGACGTGATTATGCCATTCTCCAGATCATCCACCGGCACCGGTTTTTACGTTCCCATCAGATTGTCGCTCTTTTGGGCGGCAATGCGCAGCAGTTGGCTCGCCGATTGCAGCGTCTGTTTCATCATGGCTACTTGGAACGCCCGCGCGCCCAACTCCAATACTACGAACGCACCGGTTCCCAACCCATTGCCTACGGTTTAGGGAATAAAGCAGGTTCGCTGCTCAACCTCCAGCCGTCTGAATGGGGCGAAAAGAACCGGGCCATCGGCCGGATGTATCTGACCCATGCGTTGCTGGTGTCCGAGGTCATGGTGTCTCTGGAACTGGCCTGTCGTCGGCATGGTATCCGGCTATTGTATGAGGATGAATTGGGCCTGCCGGTGCCTCATCCCTTGCATTGGCGGGTCAAATTGCGGGACGGCACCAAACTGGGTGCCATACCCGACCGGGTGTTTGCCTTGGAGTATCCCGACTCCGCCGGCCAGTTGCAGCGCGCCATTTTCTTCCTCGAAGCCGACCGGGGCACCATGCCCGTGATCCGCCGGAATCTGGCGCAAACCTCCATCTACCGAAAGATGCTCGCCTACGAGGCCACCTGGACGAACAAGGTGCATCAGCGGCATCTGGGTATTCCCCGGTTCCGGGTGCTGACTGTCACCCCGAGCGCCGACCGAGTGCAATCCATGCTGGCCACCTGTGCCCAGTTGCAGCGCGGACACGGGTTGTTTCTCTTCGCCGACCAGTCGGTCTTGCCGCAGGATTTGCTATCCGCCGTCTGGCTTGGCGGCAAGGATGGCACCCGGTCTGCCCTCATTGACTTGCCAGATTCGGCAAGTCCGCACGCCTCCTGATTTGTTCCCTAGGCGGTAACGTATCTCCCGGAAGCCGGATCCTTACGGGTCGGCCAGTTCATCACAACCATCAACACCGGAGTATTATGCCAAAATCACAGTATGTGGACTTCAAGGCCGTCAAAGCGGCCATCACCATGGAGCAGGTGCTCCAACACTATGGATTGCTCGAACAGTTCAAGCGCGGCCAAGACAGCCTGAATGGCCCGTGCCCCATCCACAAGGGGAGCAATCCCACCCAGTTCCGGGTCAGTCTCAGCAAGAACATTTGGAACTGTTTCAGCGAGTGCAAACACGGGGGCAACACCCTCGACTTCATCGCGGAGCTGGAGAACGTGAGCATCCATGCGGCGGCGTTGAAAGCCATCGAATGGTTCAACCTCGATCCGATCGCCATGGTCGGCGACGATGGGAAGGGGCAGTCCCCCAAGCCGGAGGCACCCGCCCCGGCAGCCAAAGCATCCCCCCGGCCAACCGCACCACCGAAGGTGGCAACGTCCCCGGAAAGCAGCGTGCCAAACACGCCGTTAAAATTCCGGTTGGACAAACTGGAACGCAATCATCCCTACCTGACAGAACAACGCGGGTTGACACCGGAAACCATCTTGGATTTCGGCCTCGGCTTTTGCGCCAAGGGCATGATGGCCGACCGCATTGCCATTCCGATTCACAACGCCAAGGGCGAGGTTGTGGCGTATGCGGGCCGTTTTCCCGGCGAACCCGGCGAAGACACGCCCAAATACAAGTTGCCGGCGGGGTTCCGGAAATCGCAGGAACTCTACAACTTTGACCGGGCTGTCAAGGAACCGGCGGAGTTGCCTCTGGTCATCGTGGAAGGGTTCTTTGATGCCATGAAATTGCACCAATGCGGCTGCCGCAAGGTGGTCGCGCTCATGGGCAGCACGATGTCAGCCGCGCAGGAGGAATTGATCCGGCAACACACCCATGCCCACAGTCATGCCATCGTCATGCTCGATGAGAATGACGCAGGCAAGGCCGGTCGCGAAGACATCGCGTGCCGATTGGCCAAGTTCTGTTTCGTCCGGGTGCATCAGTTTGACCGGCCCGACATGGAACCGGAACATCTGACTCCGGAGGAAGTGCAGCAGTTCCTAGGAGGTGTCCGGTGAAGTATTATTCCGGACGCCGCGAAGGCCAGACCGTCATCGTCATGGTGGACGGCCAACGCCTCTCACCCCGGCTGGACTTGCGAAATCACAGTCCGACCGGGTTTGAGTGGGGTTATTCCGGCAGCGGTCCGGCACAACTGGCGCTGGCCATTCTGGCCGACCATTGCGC
>Ga0007882_10001306_pt1 | contig 14540 bp, 13 predicted proteins | sample CryBogCBH12Aug01_FD_71195 | JGI IMG/M metagenome (GOLD analysis project Ga0007882, IMG submission 71195) | Freshwater microbial communities from Crystal Bog, Wisconsin, USA - CBH12Aug09.1 | ecosystem: Environmental > Aquatic > Freshwater > Lake | place: Crystal Bog, Wisconsin, USA | collected... | reverse complement strand
CCTCTGGTGTAATAAAAGCCTCTACACGCAGGGTGTCATATGCTCCTTTTTGTGCAGTTAATTTATTGGAATAAACTGCAAGCAATAATAATGGCAATATGTACTTAACTATTTTTATCATTTTTAATAGCCTTGGCTATGAATTGATACCCTAATTTATAAAAAGTAACCTTTTACAAATAAAAATTACGGTAAAATTATCTTGACTTTAACGCTTTAACCCTTGCCCAAGTGCTTACCATAAAACCAAAAGTCATCACTATAACTCCAATCCACAACACATTGATAAAAGGAAACTCATACACTTTTAAAGTAATCAAATTAGAAAGTGAGGAAGACTCTTTCATTCCAATTTGTAAAATGCCTTTGGTCTGATCCACTACATTGTTAAAGTTCAAAATTAAATTTTGTGCCCTAATCGTATCTGGAATCATGGTCATATTCATTCCCTCTAATCTAATAGCAGGCTTTGCTTCATAGGCAAGACCAGTAACACTATGCACTGACATTTGTAAAACCAATTCATTCACATTAGGTGCTCTATTTGGATTAGGATTCACTAACACTTTTTCCAATTTTACATATCCATTGCTATAAAAAACAGAGTCCCCTATTTTAATTTGATGTGGCTTAAACTGAACCGTATCTTCTTTGGAATGATCCTGAAAAGAAGTTACATAAACAAAAATGTCTTTGTTCCAATAATGCTTTGAAGAAGGATTTGCTGAGAAACCTTCCATCCCTTTATTGTTTTTTAATACATCTGGATACAGATAAAAAGAGTCTTTAATTGTTTTATTAGCTCCCTTTTCAGCAAACTTTAATTCGAAGAATTTCTTACCCAAATTATCAACCGTGTCTCTTAAATAAGTCACCATGTATTTACCCATATCAGTTGGGATGGTTTCAAATAATGTGATATTTTCCATTGGGTTTCCTGCAGGGCTCTTACCATTAGGATCTTTTTGAATCACATTAATGCCAGTGGTGTTCCAGCTTAAAACTGCTTTATTTGAAGACGATAATAAGATGCCTAACAAAACCATACCAAAACCAATATGCCCAATGCTAGCACCTGCTGATTTTAATTTCCATTTTAAAATCACAATCCAATAATGTGCATTGGCAACAATTGCAAAAACCGAAGTAACAGTTGCAATAAATAAAGCAGCTAAAAATCCAACACCTTTTTCTTTAAAGGCAATACCTACAAATGCAAAGATGATCGCACTTATAATGGCTGTAATAATTAATGAACTACTAATGCTCTTTAAAAAACTACCTTTCTCAGATCCTCCTTTGTATTTTAAGAATTGTCCAATGGCAGACAATACGCCAATAATGATTGCCACAAAAACTTGTACCTGATTGTGCGCAAATGCAGGATCCTCCGGTGGTGCAATTTTAGTTCCAAATATTTTATTATACACTGGAATAGAAGTAATTGAAATAATTACCACTGCAGATAAAAATAAAACCAATGAACCCACCAACATCCAAAACTCTCTGCTGTCCACTGCATCTTCTTTAGCAGGATCTGCCATGAACTTGAATCTAGCAAAAAACAACACAAAAAACGGAATTACAAATACAGATAAAAATGACAATAATTGTCCATTCATTCCAAGATCAGTGAAAGCATGTACCGAAGTATCTCCTAATATTCCACTTCTTGTTAAAAAAGTAGAATACACTACTAGTAAAAAGCTGAGTCCGAAAAATAAATAAGTTATACGTAAACCAGTTTCTGTTTTACGATAAATCATGGCAGTATGAATTGCTGCAACCAATGCTAACCATGGAACAAGCGATGCATTCTCTACAGGATCCCATGCCCAATAACCACCAAAAGTTAAACTCTCATAAGCCCATGCTGCACCCATCATAATGCCCAAACCTAAAATACCAGCCGAAAAAGTAGCCCATGGTAATGCATTCACCATCCACTTATTATCTTTCTTTAATAATCCCACTACAGCAAATCCAAATGGAATACTAGTGGATGCAAATCCTAAGAATAAGATTGGTGGATGAATCACCATCCAATAGTTTTGCAATAAAGTATTTAATCCTGTTCCGTCTTTTAATAATTGTAAATAATCGGGACGAGAAAGAATTGGCCAAGGCATTTCATCTCTTAATAAACTAAAAGGACTGCTACCAATTTTATGTCCAAAAACATACAATCCCACCACCATCGTAGCCAAACAGAATTGAACAAAACTCAATACCATCAGTACCCCAAACGAATCTTGTTTCCATTTGTCAGAACGATTCATTACTAACAAACCTAACACACAATGCCAAAAACTCCATAATAAAAAGCTACCCTCTTGTCCTTCCCAAAAACAACTTAACAAATACTGTGCAGGCATATGTTTATCACTATGCATGTAAGAATACTTGTATTCAAATAAGTGATTTGAAATCACATAAAACAAAATAATAAAACAGGTAAAAACAGCAACAGATTCAATAATGAATGCAATATTGGCTAATTTTTTCCATTCGTTTTGGCTATCTAACTCTTTTGCATAAAAAGCTTTCGCAAATGAAAAAGTGGCTACCAATGAAGCCACTAAAGAAAGTATTGTTAAGAAATAGCCCAACTGCCCAGGCAATAAATGTTCTCCTATAAATTGCACTGCTGCCGCATTTGTTGATGTATTCATCGAATAATTTGAAATAATTTAAAATTTACAGCCCCAAATTAGTTGGCAATGGCAACAGGTTGATTTTTGTTAGCTTCTGCGTTGTCCTTGTATTTAGATGGACATTTTAAAACAATAGCAGAACATTCAAAAACATCACCTTGTACTTTTCCTTTTAATACCAATCGCTCTGATTTTTCCATATCTGTTGGCATGGTATTATGGTAAACCACACTAATTTTTCCACCTAAACTATCCTGCACCGCAAACTTTAATAAATTAGGATCCTTCACTGGATCATATTGCACAGGTATGGACTTATCCATTTTTACAATTAAATTCAAAAATTTGCCCTGCTTTTGCTTAGCAGAACCAATTGTTTCATAACTGCTTAAATCGCCTGTGTAACTAATTAATACTACAATTGCAGCTGCAATAAGTACCAATAAAATAATATGCGTTTTCTTCATGACGCAAAGTTAAACAAATGGGCTTAAATTGCACCAAAATTTACCTATCTCATAAATACATTTTATGCGCATATTTGACTACATCATTGTTTGCAAAACCCCCGATTTTAAGAAGGTGGATCGAGTAAGCCAATTCATGTATTTATTGAGCATTTTGGGATTCTCTTTTGGAATCTACAAAGGCCTGTACGCTAAACCAGCATTGATTATCGCCATAATGACTTCGGTGATTTGTTGGCTAATTTTTTGCTTATACCAAAAAAAGCAAGGGGGTGTACCTTACTACCGATTAGGCCTTCTTTTTGCTAGTTGGGGCTGGTTTTTAATGCCAAAAGCCCTTATCATATCAGGAATTTACTTAATAGGCGCATTATTTGAACGCCAGGTCAAATTCCCTTACGAAATCGCGTTTGATCCAGCTGGAATTGTGATAAATACCTTTCCTAAAAAGCAATTTCCATGGGCAATGATCCAAAATGCCCTCATCAAAGACGACGTTATTACCATTGATTTTAAGAATAACAAACTTATCCAAAAGGATATCAATGAGCCTGTAACGGAGGCTATCACTACAGAATTCAATAGTTTTTGTGCCGAACAAATAGCTATTGCCAACCCATTAACATCTAATAACGCATCTTAATTTATACCATGTCATTATCAACATCACCCTATTTATTATACTCCGATGGCGAAGGCCAAATTTTTGAAGACACCAGCTTATATACGGTGGGTCGTGCTGGTTGGGATGCCTATCCAATTCCGGTAGAAGATTGGATTGAACTACCTGAGGGTGGAAATTTATACGAATTACCTGGCCGTCGTGGCATTGGAATTGATGTTGAAACAGGGGAAATGCGCTTATGTGAATTAGGTTGGGCTGTGGCTGCATTTATTCCTCCAGCACATACAGGCTTATATGTATCTGCTTATGAAACATTGGATGCCGATGCACCCACATTACCCTTGTTTTGTTACACTGCCGTAGGGTGGTTGGATGGTAAAAATTATGTACCAGCCGTACGCATTGAACAAGACATTAGACAGGATTGTGAAGGATATGATCAAGAAATTATTGACAATGGAACGCAAAAATTACTTTCCTTATATAGTCAAAATAGATTGGTAAAACATTTGATGGAAAATTGTTGTCAAACCTATACCTGTCCTGCCGCGCGTAATTTAGCGATGGGTCGTTGGGAATGTCCAATTCCTATTTCTCCAGCTTGTAATGCCAATTGCATAGGTTGTATTTCGTTTCAACCACAGGAGGAAGAAATTATTTCAACACAGGATCGTTTAACATTTAAACCAACGGCTGCTGAAGTAGTTGAATACACTGTTCCGCATTTAATGGGTGCGCCTTTCCCAATTGTAAGTTTTGGACAAGGTTGTGAGGGTGAACCTTTATTAATGTGGGAGACCATCAAAGAAGCGATTATTGAAATAAGAAAACATACCGATAAAGGAAGTATCAATATTAATACCAATGGATCTAATCCAAAAGCGGTTGCAGAATTAGCTGCTGTTGGATTGGATAGTATTCGTGTGAGTATGAACTCGGCGCGTGAAAATATCTACAATGCTTATTACCGTCCTAATAATTACACATTTGCAGATATTAAAGAAAGCATCCGCGTAATGTCTGAAGCAGGCAAATGGACAAGCATTAATTATTTTGTTTTCCCTGGAATGACGGATAGTGTTGAGGAATATGAGGCATTAAGAAAATTAATTAAAGACACAGGATTAAAAATGATTCAGTGGAGAAACTTTAATATTGATCCGGATTGGTATTTAGGAAAAATTGGATTTACAGAAATGGGTGAAATTATGGGTATCAAACAAATGATGGAATTAATTCAAGAAGAATTTCCTGATTTAAAATTTGGATACTTTAACCCTCCTATTGAAAGAATCAAAGGAGACTTTACACAAAACTTTGCGCACCATTGAGAAGGAACAATCAAATAGGTGCCTTACTTGCTATTAGCTCCACTATTATTTGGTCGGGTAATTTTATAGTATCTAGGTATGCTATCCATTTGGCAGGCCCCATGAGTATTGCGTTGTTTAGATGGACAACTGCCATTATTTGTATGTCTCCATTTGCTTATAAAAATTTAAAAGCCGAGTGGCCCATTTTCAAGGAAAATAAATTGTACTTTTTTTTAATGGGCTTAGTGGGCTTCACTATTTACAATACTTTAATTTATTCAGCAGGTCATTATGCAACTGCAATTAACATGGCCTTGTTTGGTTCAACAGTAAACCCAATAGTAGCAGCACTTTTAGGGGCTTGGTTAGTGAATGAAAAACTACACTGGAAAAATATTTCGGGGATATTACTATGCATCATTGGCACACTTTATTTATTGACAAAAGGAGATATTCATAATTTATTGAGTTTTCATTTTGGCAAAGGAGATTTATGGATGATTGCAGCAGGATTTTGTTTTGGGTCCTACAATGTGTTTGTAAAAAAGAAACCCGCTGGCATTTCCAACAATAGTTTTTTATTGTGTTTGTTTATTATTGGAGCAGTACTATTGCTACCAGGTGCATTGTATGAAATGAAATATATTCAACCTGTAATTTACAATACTCATTTATTGTGGGTGGTTTTATATATTGGTATTGGCAACTCTACTATCTCCTATTTAATTTGGAGCAACGCCATTCAAAGAATTGGCGCTGGGAAAGCTTCTTTATTTTTAACATTGGGGCCCATCCTTAGTTCCTTTGAAGCTGTATTATTTTTGAATGAAAGTTTTAATAATGCACAATTAATTAGCGGGTTAATCATTATCACAGGTATTGTAATTAATACTTGGCCCACGCCAGTAAAACCCATTTTAAAACAAGCATAACTTAAATGACAGTCACGATTATATTGCTTTGTATTATTTCTTTTTTTGCAGGCTTAGTAGATGCTATTGTAGGAGGTGGTGGATTAATTCAAACACCAGCAGGTTTAATTTTACTCAATAATAATTCAGTTGCACAGGTCATAGGCTCCTTAAAAATTCCTTCTTTCACAGGCACTTTTTTTGCTGCCCGCACTTTTTTGAAAAAGGTAAAAATTCCATTCGCAAGATTAATATTATTTACATCCATTGCTTTTACTGCTTCATTTACAGGTTCTCTTTGTTTAACCAAAGTGAGTAATCAGTTTATGAAGCCCGTCATATTAATTGTACTTGTAATCATTGCCATTTACACCTTTACCAAAAAGGATTTTGGTCGTGAAACCAATAATGAAACCTTAGCATTTCCATGGTACAAAGGAGCCCTTATTTGTTTGGCTTTAGGATTTTATGATGGTTTTATTGGACCAGGTGCAGGTAGTCTTTTAGTGCTTGCTTTTATTAGTTGGTTAGGCTTTGATTTTTTGCAAGCCAATGCCCATGCCAAAGTGGTGAATCTGGCTACCAATATGGGTTCTATCATATTATTTGGTTTTAAAGGGGCCATCCTTTGGCATATTGCTATCCCTATGGCCATTTGCAATGCCTTAGGTGGTATTATAGGATCAAGATTAGCGATCATGAAAGGGAATGGATTTATTAGAACCGTATTTTTAGTGGTTATCTTAGGAACACTTTGTAGATTGGGTTATGATGTATTTTTACATTAATTTTATTGTATGCAACTCAACTTTGAACAACAAAAGAATTTAAAAGCAAGTATTTACACTACTATTATATGTGTAATACTTAGTTTGTTGTTTGTTGTTTTGCAATGGAACCAAACCCCTCCCATTATTACGCCGCCTCAACCAACTTATATGGAGGTGAATTTAGGCAATAGCGAAACTGGTTTGGGTGATACACCACCTTTAAGTAAGGAAGCGCCAGCCCCTGAAGTGGGTGCTCCAAAAAAAGCAAGTGTTCATTCAGATAACAATACGGTTAAGACTAATATCAATTCAAACGATCCTAATGATGAGGCCGTAAATGCAAAGAAAGTAACCAAGCATGCTAAAACTTTACCAGTGCCTGTTGCGCCAAAACCTAAAGCAGTTTTTGGTAAATATGCAAGTGGTAATGGTAAAGGTGGAAATAATCAGGATAGCTATAATAATGTGAAAGACCAAGGTATTGCGGGTGGGCATGGTGATCAAGGAGTAGCTAATGGAAGCATTAATGGAAAATCTTATACAGGAACAGGTGGCCCTTTTGTAACCAAAGGCGATCGCCATGTAACTAAAGTATATTCATTTAATGGTGATGTGGAAGCTGCCACTATTTATGCTGAAATTGAAGTAAGCCCTGCTGGTACTGGACGATTTATACAAATTGTAAAAGGATCTTCATCCAATGATGCTAAATACAAAAGAGCTATCACAGAATATTTAACCAAGATCAATTTTAATGTATCAGATCATAGTTCAATCGTAACTGTGAAATTCAAATTTGAAGTTCAATAATTAGTTCAATCCTTTAAGTTTATTGTCGCTATGGCCTATCAAGATACTATTGACTATTTGTATAGTCGCTTACCCATGTTTAGTAAGATTGGTGCGGCTGCCATAAAAAATGATTTAAATAATACCAATGCGATTTGTTCATTTTTAGGGAACCCACAAAATAAATTTAAAACCATTCATGTTGCAGGTACTAATGGCAAAGGTTCTACTAGTCATATGTTGGCAAGTATTTTTCAGGAAGCAGGATATACAACAGGCCTTTATACTTCACCGCATTTATATGATTTTAGAGAGCGCATAAAAGTAAATGGTGAAATGTGTTCACAAAGTTTCGTCACCGATTTTACCAACAAAGTAAAACCATTGATTGATGAAATTGAACCTTCCTTTTTTGAAATTACGGTTGGAATGGCATTTGAATATTTTGCACAACAAAAATGCGATATCGCCATTATTGAAACAGGACTTGGAGGACGATTAGATAGCACCAATGTTATAAATCCTGAACTTTGCGTTATCACCAATATTGGATGGGATCATATGGCAATACTTGGCAATACCCTTCCCGAAATTGCTGCGGAGAAAGCGGGGATTATTAAATCAGAAACCCCCGTTGTAATTAGTGAAGTAGTAAATGAAACTAAAAATGTTTTTGAAGAAAAAGCAAATGCCTTAAATGCACCTATTTACTTTGCCGAAGATTTTATTGCATTTAATACATTCCAAAACAATTGGAAGACCTCTCTTTTTGAATTTACCCAACCCCTTATTCATTTATTAGACGCGCCTTTGTTTTCAAAAACATTTACGATTGAATGTGACTTACCTGGCAAATACCAAAACAAAAATTTAAAAGGTGTACTAGCTGCTGCACAAATATTATCCACCATGGGTTGGAAATTAACTGCACCAAAAGTAGCTAAGGCACTTGCGCATGTGAAAAAAAATACGGGTTTAATGGGTCGTTGGGAATGTATTCAAGATAGTCCTAAACTAGTTTTGGATGTTGCACATAATGAACCCGGCATCATTGCTTTGTTAGATCAATTAGCAGGCATACATTATAACCATTTGCATATTGTAACGGGTATGGTTAGAGATAAAGATATTGATGCGGTTTTAAATTTATTGCCTACAGAAGCTGCTTATTATTATACGCAATCGCATATTCCAAGAGCTTTACCCGCAAATGAATTGGCCGAAAAAGGAAATGCATTACAAAGAATTGGTAAGCAATATGAAAATGTAAATATGGCGATTGCTACAGCCAATAAAAATGCCAACCCCCAAGATTTAATATTGGTGATTGGCAGTGTATTTTTAGTAGCCGAGGTAGACCGAAGTTTTACCAACCCTTTTGATCTCTCAACGCTTTAATATGTGCAATATGGTGCTTGCCATGCCATGCATAAATAGCAAACATATCCCAAACACTTACTTCTGCATTACGTACAGGATGAAATAATTTTCTTTGCCATTGCGCCTCCGTTAAACTTGCAAATAAATTAGCCCAACGCTCATGCAAAGCATGCAATAAAGTCACTGAATAATTTAAAGGAGTTTCAGCAACATCCGCAGTCAATACCCAAGCATTTTCATCATATGGTTTGATGGTAGGAACATCCTCAGTCAAGGCCAATTTAAAACGAATAAAAGCATTCATATGACTATCCGCTAAATGATGAACCACTTGATTCACAGTCCATCCACCCTCGCGATATGGAGTATCTAATTGTGCTTTATCTAAATTTAAAAGTATATGCTCTAAATCAGCAGGCGCAATTCTTAAGTCTTGAATCCATTGATTTTTAGTGGCTTCGCTGTATGGTAATGATTGATACTTTCCAATTGGGTAACGAGGGTCCTGTGTCATTTTTTTATACGATTAGTTTGATGAATAATTTGATGATATTTTTTTATGCTTTTACTTAGTCTGCTCTCCACTCTTTTCCTGTAAGATTAATAAACACATCTTCCAGGTTGGCTTTTTTAACTTCTTTTTCTTTTTCAAATCCAGTTGCCACTAAATTGTCAATTAAAGTATTAGGGGTATTGATTGCTACAATTTTACCACTGTCCACAATCGCCACTCGATCACATAAAATCTCGGCCTCATCCATATAGTGTGTGGTAATAATAACGGTAGTTCCATTATCTCTAATCTCTTTAATTAGATCCCACAAATTTCTTCTTGCCTGAGGATCCAACCCTGTAGTTGGCTCATCTAAAAAGATAATCTTTGGTTTATTAATGAGGGTGGTTGCAATGGAAAATCTTTGCTTTTGTCCTCCACTCATTTCTTTGTATTTCGATTTTGCTTTATCCTCTAAATTAACTTTTTTCAAGAGTGTAGTTGGGTCTACATCGCTTTGGTATAAACCTACAAATAAATGAATAAGCTCGGTTAAATTAAGATTTGGATAAAAGCCAGAAGTTTGTAATTGTACTCCAATAATTTTCTTAATCTCTCCAGGGGCATCATCTAAATTTAATCCATCCACCATAATCTCTCCACTTGTTTTTTCTCTCAATGTTTCAATGATCTCAAGCGTGGTTGATTTACCAGCACCATTGGGTCCCAATAGACCAAAAATTTCTCCCTCATACACATCAAAGCTAATTCCCTTGACAGCTTCAAAATCACCGTAGGTTTTAACCAAGTCTTTCACCGAAATAATTACAGGAGCTTGCATATTGTTAGATTGATTCTTTAGATTATTCAAGACAAATTTAGTCGGTTTTCGCCTTATCTTTGACAAAATAAATAGGAACTTATGAAAGTAGGTATTTTAGGAGGCGGTCAATTAGGTAGAATGTTGTTGCAAGCAGCTGCTAACTATGATGTATCTACTTATGTTTTAGAAAATGATGCCCATTGCCCAGCGGCTCATTTATGCCACCATTTTACTTTAGGAAACATTAATGACTTTGATACGGTTTATAATTTTGGTAAAAACCTAGATGCATTAACTATTGAAATTGAAGCAGTGAATGTGGATGCATTAGAAAAGTTAGAAGAAGAAGGCGTTAAAGTATATCCTACTCCTGCTGCGATTAGAATTATAAAAAATAAGATTTTACAAAAGCAATTTTATCTAGACAATGAAATACCTACATCGGCATTTCATATCACACAAAACAAAACGGAGCTTTCAAAATATATTGACTTTTTGCCTGCAGTACATAAATTAGGCGAAGGTGGTTATGACGGGAAAGGGGTTCAGGTACTTAATGCGGAAACTGATATTGCACTTGGCTTTGATGCCCCATCTGTTTTAGAAAAGAAAATTAAAATCAGTAAAGAGATTGCTTTAATAGTTGCAATGGATGCAAATGGTAAAACTATCATTTACCCTCCTGCTGAAATGGTTTTTGATCCTGTATATAATTTATTAGATTACCAATTAAGCCCCGCTAAATTGGAAGAAAAACAATTATGGAAAGCACAGGCGATTGCTCGTAAAGTAGTAAATGGCTTAAAGAGTCCTGGACTTTTTGCTATTGAATTATTTATTGATGACGCGGGTGATGTTTGGGTAAATGAAGCGGCACCTCGTGTTCATAATAGTGGTCACCATACAATTGAAGCCAATTACAGTAGCCAATACGATATGATTTTGAGGATCTTATTAAATTTTCCATTAGGCAACCCAGCTGAAATTTTACCATCTGCCATTGTCAATATTATTGGTGCCGAAGGTTATAGTGGAGATGTATATTATGAAGGTTTAGAGGAAGTACTTGCTATGGATAATGTGTTTGTTCATTTATATGGTAAAAAGCAAACAAAGCCTGGTCGTAAAATGGGTCATGTAACTATTATGAGCAGCAATTATCAGGACCTTACACATAAAGCCAATAAGATAAAACACACATTAAAAGCAGTGGCTAAATAAAAGGATTTTTTATTTATTTGAAATAGAACCTGAGCTTTCGATTCCAGCATTGAATTTAGGCTTTGATAATACCTTTTTTACTGGAATTGGTTTAACATACCCAATACCAATTATACTCTTTAACTGTAAACCAGGAGATGTTTTATTCGGCCCAAAAATGCGGATCTTATCATCATACATCATGTCCAAACTATAGGTAGCCGAAAAGTTTTTATGTATTTTAAACATGAATAAGTTAGTCATGTAAAAGTTAACATTCTCGGGCTTTTGGTAGTAGTTAGAGAAAAAATCGGCCCTTCCTTTGTAGGTTATATTAGGCGCAATTGTTTTGCTGTAATTAATCGTTACAAATAAACCCGTTTCTCTATAAACATGCTTACCAGTATCTACCCCATATTTACCCTGCTTAGATAAAGTATTGTTTAAAAGTAAAGTGCTTCTTGAAGTTAAAGGAGAAAAGAAAATGGATAAATCATTATCAGGCTTATAATCCACCCCTGCTGATAAAATCACATAAGCTGGTGATAAAAAACTAGAAGTAAAATTCGCATTGGTACCACTAAAACTATACCCATCAAATAATTGAGAACGAAAATTGAATAAACCAGATAAGTACAATTGTCCTGTCGAATCTATTTTGTATCCATATTTGCTCAATACATCTACACGATCATCATTTTTACGCCCTCCTAAACTTGTGGATTGCATGTATCCCAAATTTACGTCTACATTATTGTCCCAATTGTGTCGAGGCTTTTGATAAAATGCGAAATAATTAAAATAACTCGTCAAAGCCATATTAAAATTATCACCCCCTGCTGCCCAATTACTCAAGGAACTTTGCGATAAATTAAAATTATACAATCCTCCTGTTTTCCAATTCCAATGGGTGGTATCCACCTCTTTTTTAATATTTCTCGAAGTCTCTGATCTTAATTTAGCCACTACTAAATCTTGTGCAGATATAGCGGTAAACATAAATACACCCAATAAGACAACAAGCCATTTCTTCATTCTTAATCTATTTAAATCAAATATACAAATTATAATAAGTTATTGATTTATAGACTTCTATAAAAATGTTAAACCTATTTTATGTTATAAATAAAGGGCTCATTATCAAATAATTAATACCAAAATATGACAAGATGGCACAATCAAGATTTTTTAACTAAATTTGCAGACTAAACAATTAGCAAGAATTATACATGGAATTATACGCTAGCGATACGAAAGCACACGATGAGTCAAGACAAGGAGAAGCATTTGAATCCAATGCCCCCAAAAAGCACTACGATAAGTTCTTTTATGTAGAAAGCTATGGCTGCGCAATGAACTTTGCAGATAGCGAAGTGGTGGCTTCTATTTTAGAAAATAACGGATATGGAAGCACCAGACAAGCCGAGGAAGCTGACTTAATATTAGTGAATACCTGCTCGGTAAGAGAAAAAGCGGAGCAAACTGTTAGAAAGCGATTAACTGAATTTAAAAAGTTAAAACATGCAAGACCAGGTTTGCTAGTAGGCATTTTAGGTTGCATGGCAGAGCGTTTAAAATCACAATTATTAGAGGAAGAAAAATTAGTGGATATAGTAGTAGGCCCTGATGCTTATAGAACCCTACCCGATTTAATTATCGAAGCTGGCACAGGACAAAAAGCAGTAAATGTTATTTTAAGTAGAGATGAAACCTATGGCGACATTGCCCCTGTACGCTTGGACAGCAATGGTATTAGCAGTTTTGTTTCTATTATGCGTGGTTGTAATAATATGTGTAGCTTTTGTGTAGTACCATTTACTAGAGGTCGTGAAAGAAGCCGTGATGCTTTTAGTATTGTAGCAGAGTGTCGTGATTTATTTGAAAAGGGTTACAAAGAAATTACTTTATTGGGTCAAAATGTAGATAGTTATTATTGGAACAATCCGGAAACAAACGAGTCAGTAACTTTTGCGCAACTCTTAGAAAGTGTTGCTAAAATTGATATTAGTTTACGCGTTCGTTTTAGCACTTCACATCCTAAGGATATTACGGATGAAGTGTTGTTTACAATGGCTAAATACCATAATATTTGCAAATACATTCACTTACCGGTTCAAAGTGGTAGCACGAGAATGTTGCAATTAATGAACCGTACTTATACAAGAGAATGGTATTTAGCAAAGGTTGCCCGCATTAGAGAAATTATGCCGGACTGTAGTATTTCGGCTGATATTATTGCTGGATTTTGTACCGAAACCGAGGAAGATCATCAGGATACGATTAGTATTATGAAGGAAGCGAATTACGATTATAGCTATATGTATTTTTATTCTGAGCGTCCTGGAACCCTTGCTGCTAAAAGATATGAGGATGATATACCAGAGGAAGTAAAGAAAAGAAGACTACAAGAAATTGTGGATGTTCAGTGGGTATTATCCAATGAAAGTAATAAAAGAGATGTGGGCAAAACCTTCGAAGTATTAATTGAAGGCAATAGTAAAAAAAGCGATCAAGAATGGATGGGTCGTAATAGCCAAAACAAAGTGATCGTATTTGCAAAAGACAATCACAATTTGAAAAAAGGAGATTATGTAAATGTATTGGTAACTGATTTTACTAAAGGAACACTACTTGGGAAACTAAGTAAATAATAAACTGATTAGGATAAATATTTTATACTATGGATTTACAATCTTTAAAAAACAGGTTTAGTATTATTGGCAACACGCCTTCGCTAAACCATGCATTGAATACTGCAGAGCAAGTGGCGGCAACCGACTTGACCGTATTGATTGTTGGAGAATCTGGAGTAGGTAAAGAAGTTTTTTCTCAAATTATTCATAGCCTATCGGCACGCAAACACAATCCTTTTATTGCAGTAAACTGTGGAGCGATTCCCGAAGGCACCATTGACTCTGAATTATTTGGACATGAAAAAGGATCTTTCACGGGTGCAGTGGATAGTCGTAAAGGCTATTTTGAAACGGTAAATGGTGGTACTATCTTTTTAGATGAGATTGGTGAAATGCCTTTAGGAACACAGGCTCGTTTATTGCGTGTTTTAGAAACGGGTGAGTTTATAAGAGTGGGTTCTTCAAAAGTGCAAAAAACGGAT
>Ga0007882_10001302_pt1 | contig 14600 bp, 16 predicted proteins | sample CryBogCBH12Aug01_FD_71195 | JGI IMG/M metagenome (GOLD analysis project Ga0007882, IMG submission 71195) | Freshwater microbial communities from Crystal Bog, Wisconsin, USA - CBH12Aug09.1 | ecosystem: Environmental > Aquatic > Freshwater > Lake | place: Crystal Bog, Wisconsin, USA | collected... | reverse complement strand
GCCGGCCCGACGGCGCCATATCCGCCGATGGACGGGTGATGGGCGGCTATCTGCACGGCCTGTTCGCCGCCGACGGCTTCCGCCGGGCCTTTCTCGACCGCCTGCAGCCGGGCGCCGCCGGCGGTCTGGCCTTTACCGCCGAGGTCGAGGCCGTGCTGGACCGGCTGGCCCGGCATCTGGAAACCCATCTCGATCTCGACGGCCTGCTGGCCGCCGCCGGCGCCTGAACATCGGCCAAATGATCGGCCGGAGCAGAGCCTGACGAGACGCCGAAGGGCCCCCTCTCGCTTCGCTTTCCCGCCCATGCGCTGGGCGCCTTGTTTCCGCGGCTGTTTCCGGAAACCTGAGACCCACGCGCCTTCATCCGGCGGCACCCGAAACAAATCGCGGCTGACAGATATTGCAATCATTGCGAGATATAATAGTATTACCATCTCGTCTTGATCTATATCCACGATAGCCAAGGATTCCTCCGCACCATGCCGGTCAATCAGATTTTGCAGATGTTTCTCGGCATGATGCTGGTATCGCTGCCGGCCTCCGCCGGGCAGCCGTTCGGCCCCAACGGCGGCAAAGGAAGCGACTGCGGCACCGCCGATTTCCATTTCGGCATTGACCGCGCGGCGGCGACCGGCTCGCCGGTGACGGCCGTCGCCCACGGCATCGTGGTCAAGGTCGAGGACGACGACAACGCCTTGAACGACGGCGGCGGCCATTGCGGCCGATATGTGGTGATCCGCCATAACTACCCGAACGGCCGGGTGGTCTTCACCCGCTATGCCCGCCTGGGACGGATCGTCGGCGACAACGCCAGGCGCATCGCCGCCGGACTAATCGTCCAGCGAAATGAAAAGATCGGCGAGGTCGGCGGGTTCAGGGAGTTTCATTTCGAGGTCCGCCCGGTCGACCAATACATCGTCGAACGCTTCGGGCCGCATACCATCGACGACCCCAGCATGAACTGGCTGAATGTGCATCCGGTGGATCCGCGCAAATTCGACTTCGAGGCCTTCGCCGCGCCTGGCCGCAACGAATAAGAAAGGCATTAGAACCGGACGCCCAGCCCGGCGCCGAGGAGATAGCGGTTCTGGCCGATGCCGCCCTCGGGCATCGGTCCGGTGGTGCGCCGCGCCTCGGCGGTGCCGATCAGACTGAGGCTGGGAGTCAGGGCATGGTTGACGGTGAAGCTGACATTGACGTCGGACAGCGGCGGCTGCGTATCGGTCAGCCCCAGCCGGCTGGTCGGATTGATGGTGAAGCGTTCCCCGCCATGGGCGGTGCCGAGGCGCAGGCCATAGCTGGTGCCGAGTTCCCCGGGCATGGCGCCGATCGCCGCGCCCAGCCCGGCTTTGACGCCGCCCAGCCCCGCCGCCAGAGTGGCGTCGAGGCGATAGGCTTCGCCGCGCCAGGAGAGGAAGCCGCCGGTCTGCATGTTGTCCGCCTGGCTGGGCAGGGCAACCGCCGGCGAGGCCAGGCCGACGGCGATGCTGCCCTCGTCCCACAGGGTCAGGCGCGAGCCTTCGGCACCGTTATAGGCGGCACCGCCCAGCGACCAGTCATGCCCGTTCAATCCACCGTCGGCCGCCGAAGCGGTGCCGGCGGCGACCAGGGCCAGCAACAGGGAGGAAACGACCACGCTTTTCATCGTCAACCTGCGAACACCTTAATTCCTTGGCGCACAACGGAGTAATATACTCCTGTTGCACTGCGAAGTGAAGATTTGGTGAGCGTTTATGATTCCAGTTCGGAAATCCGCTGAAAGAGATCCAGGGCCTCGGGGTTGGAAAGGGCTTCCTGATTCTTCACCGGCCGGCCGTGAACCACGTCGCGCACCGCCAATTCTGTGATCTTACCGGATCGGGTACGGGGAATGTCTGTGACCGCGATCACTTTGGCCGGAACATGGCGCGGCGTCGTATTATCGCGGATGCGGCGCTTGATCGCCTCGACCAGGGTCTCGTCGAGGACCACCCCCTCCTTGAGACGCACGAACAGCACCACCCGGACGTCATGGTTCCAGTCCTGGCCGATGACCAGCGCCTCGGCCACCTGGTCGAAGGCCTCCACCTGGCGATAGATCTCGGCGGTGCCGATGCGCACCCCGCCGGGATTGAGGGTGGCGTCGGAGCGCCCGTAGACGATGATCCCGCCGCGCTCGTTCAGTTCCACCCAGTCGCCATGGGTCCACACGCCGGGAAACCGCTCGAAATAGGCGGCCTGGTATTTCAGGCCGTCGGGGTCGTTCCAGAATCCGACCGGCATCGACGGAAAGGCCATGGTGCAGACCAGTTCGCCCTTCCGTCCGGTCACCGGCCGTCCGTCCTCGTCGAACACCTCGACCTTCATGCCCAGCCCGCGGGTCTGGATTTCGCCGCGCCAGACCGCACCGATGGGATTGCCCAGCATGAAGCAGGAGATCAGGTCGGTGCCGCCGGAAATCGAGGACAGACAGAGGTCGGCCTTGATCTCGGCATAGACATAGTCGAAGCCCTCGGGGGCGAGAACCGAGCCGGTCGAGGCCAGGGTCCTGAGCGCCCCCAGACGATGGCTGAGCCGGGGACGCAGGCCGCCCTTGGCGATGGCGTCCAGCCATTTCGCCGAGGTGCCGAAAAAGGTCATCGCCTCGGCATCGGCGAAATCAAACAGGATGGAGCCGCCGCCGAGACCGGGCGAGCCGTCATAGAGCAGCAGGGTGGCCCCCGAGGCCAGCGCCGAGGCCAGCCAGTTCCACATCATCCAGCCCAGGGTGGTGAAATAGAAGACCCGGTCGTCCGGCCTGATGTCGCAATGCAGCAGATGTTCCTTGACATGCTGCAGCAAGGTGCCGCCGGCGCCGTGGACGATGCATTTGGGAACGCCGGTGGTCCCCGAGGAATACATGATGTACAGCGGATGATCGAAGGGCAGCCGGTTGAAGACGATATGCGCGCCGGAGTGGCCGGCGAGAAAATCCTCCAGCGACACCGCGCCGGCAATGCCGGCAAGGTCGGGATGCGCCTCGAGATAGGGCACCACCACCACTTTTTCCACCGAGGTCAGACCGGCGACGATGGCCGCCAGCTTGCCGCGCACGTCATTGGCACGCCCGTTGTACCAATAGCCGTCGGCCGCCAGCAGCAGCTTGGGAGCGATCTGGCCGAAGCGGTCGAGCACGCCCTGGACGCCGAAATCGGGCGAGGCCGAGGACCAGATGGCGCCGATGCTGGCCGCCGCCAGCATGGCGGCCACCGCTTCCGGCAGGTTGGGCAGATAACCGGCCACCCGATCGCCGGCCACCACCCCCATCGCCCGCATCGCCGAGGCCAGCCGCGCCACCAGCTGGTACAGCTGGCCATGCGACAGCCGCCGCTTGACCTTGTCCTCGCCCCAGAACACCACGGCGTCGCCGTGATCCTGCCGTCTCAGCAGGTTTTCGGCGAAATTCAGCCGGGCATCGGGAAACCACCTGGCCCCCGGCATGCGGCTGAGGTCGTCCACCACCTCATGCCCGGCGTCGCTGCCGACGATGCCGGCGAAATCCCAGACCTCGCGCCAGAAGGCGCGCGGCTGGTCCACCGACCATTGCCACAGATCGGCCATGCCGGCGGCGCCGACCGCATGGCGGCGGTTGACGCGGTCGAGGAAGGCCGAAACCAGGGCCTGCTCGATGAGGTCGGCGGAGGGTTGCCATAATAATCCGGACATCACGGGCATCCTTTGTCAAAGGCCGCGGGCGGTCATCCAATCCTGGGCGCGCTTCCTGGCCGCCTGCAGCTGCGCCGGATTGAGCCCCCGCCCCGCCTCGTCGCGGTCGGACACCGCGTCTGTGTCGCCCAAACGGACGGCGAGATCAAGACAGGTAAAAGCGCGCTGCGGATCGACCGGCAGCAACCGCCCCTGCTGATAGAGCCGGCCCAGATGGCGGAGGGCTTGCGGATGCCCCTGGTCGGCCGACTGCTGCAACAGCTCCAGGCCCTTCGGCAGGTCGAATTCCGCCACCACGCCGTTGATATGCGCCATCGCCAGGGAATATTGGGCCGGCGCATATCCCTGATCAGCAGCCGCCCGCAGCCATTGCACCGCTTCCACCGTATCGCGGGACGGCCGATGGCCGATGACCCGGGCGGGGTCGCCGCCCAACAGCAACAGCGCCAGCTGGTGGCGGCCCTGCGGACTGCCCAGCTGCGCCGCCTTGCGGAACCATACGGCCGAATCGTTGAGGTTGCGCACCACGCCCTGGCCGTCCTGATACATCTTGCCCAACATCAGCTGGCTTTCGATGTCGTTGCGGTCCGCCGCCTGGCGGTACCAGCGCACCGCCTGCCCCTCGTCCTTGGCGACACCGCGACCGTCGCGGTACAGTTCGCCCAGGGCGAACAGGGCGCCGACACTGCCCTGTTTGGCGGCCTTGCGGTACCACTCGGCGGCATCCGTCGGATTGACGTCGACGCCTTCCCCCTCCTCCTCCATCTGGCCGACCTCAAACTGGGCGTCGGCCAGATTCTTGTCGGCGGCCATCCTGATCCATTTGAAGGCCTGGGAGGAATCGCGGCCGACCCCCTTGCCGTCGCGATAGGCCATGCCGAGATCGAACTGCGCCTGCGGATCGCCGGCCTTGGCGGCGACGGTCATTTCACGCACGGCGCGGACATATTCGCCGCGCGCCATGCTTTGCGCGCCGGCGGTTTCAGCGGTCGCCGCGCCGGCGGCCAGCACGGCCGGCAGCAGGGCGAAACAGAAGACGAGCGGAAGCCTGGGCATGATCATCGGCGCAGTTTCCCACGGCGCCGGATACTTGTAAATCAGCCCCCCTCAAAGATCCTGTCGATGGCCTTGGCAAGGGTCACATCATTGGTGGTCAGGCCGCCGCAGGCATGGGTGGTCAGCCTGATGTCGACCTTGTTGTAGGCATTGCTCCAGTCGGGATGATGGTCCATCCGTTCGGCGACCAGCGCCACCCGGGTCATGAAGGCGAAGGCCTGGCCGAAGCCGGCGAAACGAAACGAGCGGACCAGGGCGTCACCATCCTCGGCGAGGCGCCAGTGAGGCAGATCCAGGGCCAGCCGGTCGCGGTCGGCGTCGTTCAGAGGCTGAGCCATCTCTCCTCGCCAGGTTGTGGTAGACTGCCAATATCTTGACAATGGGGTCTGCCGGCCCCCGCATCAAGGCAAGGAACCTACCGACATGCCGTTGCACAGTCATTTCACCACGCCGCCGGGAACGGCCGATATCGAGGACCTGGCGAACCGCGAGCTGGCCCGCATCCCCTGGGAGCTGAGACGCCATCTCGACGACGTGGTGATCCTGGTGGAGGAGTTCCCCGATGAGGAAACCGAAGACGAAATGGACCTCGACAGTCCCTTCGATATCCTCGGCCTGTATCGCGGAGTGGCGCTGCCGCAGCGTTCGTTGCTTGATCTGCGTAAGGCCAATGACATGATTTTACTCTACCGGCGCCCCATCCTCGACTATTGGTGCGAAACCGGCCAGGACCTGGGGACGGTGGTGCGGCATGTGCTGATCCACGAAATCGGCCATCATTTCGGCTTCAGCGACGAGGACATGGACAGAATCGAGAACGAATGACCGCGGACTGTGCATCTCTGATAAGGTTTGTGTTACATTACTTGCACTATGAGCGAAGATGCCGAGACTCCCGCCCTGCCGCTGGTCCCCGTCGAGGAGGATCAGGGTGACGGTCGTCCGCGCATCGCCTTCGACCACTGGTTCTTCCATAAGTTGGAGGACGTGCATTTCCAGCTGTCGGAACAGACCAACGAACCCGTTATGATCGTTCGCTATGCGAAAAATCCTATTTCGATGACCTTCAAGGGCATCAAAAAGGAATTCTCCATCCCCGACGACAGCGATGACGGGCGGATGCTGGACACCGTCGCCAAAGGCCTGAAGTTCTTCAAGGCGCTGCGCATCGGCGACTTCGTGCCGAAGGAACTGGTCACCCGCGAAGCGTCCTGGGACCTGTCGGACCGCCATGTGAAGATCGCCTATCAGCGCATCAGCGTGCAGCTTGTCAACTGGATGACCGGCGGCCAGTCGGTGGTCACCGACCCCGACGAATTGCTGCAGCTCGCCGATGATCCGCAAATCAAGAAGTCCATCAACAAGGCCTTCGGCGAGGCCGCGGAAAAGCTCGGCCTTGGTCGCGACAACAAGGAAAAGGTGATCGAATACGTCGAGCAGCTGGCCCATGAACTGGCCTATATCGAGGCGCTGCGCGATCGTTTCCGCAAGATCAGCGAGATGGAGGACAAGATCCAGACGTTGCGCCGGCTTTACGGCCGCGAGCGCAGCGTCATGGAGGTGGCCGACCAGGTGGCCCGGCTGGGCGAGCGGGCGGTGGCCGAGCTCAACGATCTGTTTCTCGAGGTCGACGCGCAGACCGGCGAGATCCTTTCGGTGCTGCGCAACCTGCAGGCACAGATCGGCTATATCCGCGACAAACGGGATGATCTGTTCGCCCGCCTGATGGCCTGGGACGACATCCTCGCGCAATGGGCCCATGCCCAGTTGAAGGTGTCGCCGGAAAATCCCGAGCTCCTGCGCCGCACGTATCAGTTCCTGGCGCCGCGTTTCATGATGGTGAAGGAATGGGTCCTGATGAGCAAACTGATCGATCCGCAAAACGCCAAGATGAAGGCCGTCAGCCAGATGGGCAACGCCGACGGCAAGCCGAAAAAATCCTTTCAGGCCATGCGCTGGTAGTTCTCGGCCTGCTTCTGGCGACGACGGCGACAGCCAAACCGCCGCTGGACTACAATCCGTTGCCGCCTGACCCCCCCGGCGCCGGGCGAACCCCGTCGCCGCTGACCGGACCGGGAAACTTCTTTCGCCTTCCCTTTATCGACGAACATGAACCGCTGGTGGTCGAGGACCATGACCTGCCCTATTGGAAGGCCGGGACCGCCGATCCTCTGCTGACCAATGCCTGCCGGCTGGGCGACTTCGTCAGCGCGCCGTTCAATCGCATGCTGGCCCGCTTCACCGGCGGCGACGGGCCGGCGGCGTTGCAGGTGGTGCTGCCGAGCCACCGCCATCTGCTCTATGACCGGCGCAAACTGGCCTCGCCCGGGGCAACCTATTATTTCCGCGATGCCGGCTGGCCGAGCTGCGAGGTCTGGGTCGGCGGCAAGGCGCCGAAGCGGGCGCTCGACAAACTGACCGGCAGCTCGCTGCCGCCGGCCGATCGGAATGCCGCCAAGAAGAAGAAGGCGATGATCGACAGCTGGCCGAAATAGGCCGTAAGAATAGGAGAAACCTTCCCAGCACCATGCTATGTTTAGTTGTAGATTAATAGCTCCTGGACGTTCCCCCTTTGCCATCCCCGCCACTCACCATCTTCGGGCTGGTCCGCACCGCCGGCACCGCCCGCAGCCTGCAGGAGGGAACCGTCGGCGCCCGCCTGATCCTGACCTCGGACGGACGCCTGCCGCCGCCGGCCTGCGACCTGGCGGTGGTCGAATGGGATCCCGCCGCCGCCGATCCGATGGCGGTGCTGAGGAACCTGCGCTTGGGTATCGGCCGCACCACCCTGGCCGTCGCCGCCGGACCGAAACCCGCCGATCTGCGGCGGAGCCTGCGGCGCCTGGGAATCGCCCTGGTGCTGCCGAAACCGCTGACCCCCGACATGGTGCGGGATCTCTGCGCCGGGATCCATGGCGAAACGACTTGACGGGCAGCCGCTTCGCTTGCATGAGATGGCCTCATGGCACAAGAAGCGCAGGTCTCCCCGATTGGCGTCATCCTTCACTCCGGCCGCTCCGGCAGCGAGGCCCTGCTGGAACGCTTCGCCACCGGCCTGCGCGAACAGGGGGTGACGGTCGGCGGCCTGATCCAGCGCTCGGTGCCCCTGCCCAACGGCCACAGCCGCATGGAGCTGGTCGACCTGATCAGCGGCCGGCGTTACCTGATTTCCCAGGATCTCGGCCCCGGTTCAAGTTCCTGCTGCCTTGACCCGAGCGGCCTGGCCGAAGCCAGTGAGGTGCTGCGCCGGGAAATCGCCCGCCGCCCGGCCTTGCTGGTGGTCAATAAATTCGCCGGCGCGGAGAGCGAGGGCAAGGGCCTGCTGACCGATATGTTCGACGCCGTCGACCACGGCATTCCGGTGCTGACCTGCCTGTCCCAACGCTACAAGGCGCAATGGGACCTGCTGACCGGCGGCGCCGGCACCATGCTGGCTCCCGACGATGCCTCCCTCCGGGCCTGGTGGAGCAGCATCCAGTGAAGGTCTTCGGAATCGCCGGCTGGAGCGGCGCCGGCAAGACAACTCTGCTGGAAAAACTGATCATCGAGATCGGCGGCCGCGGCTTCAGCGTCTCGACCCTCAAGCACACCCATCACGCCGTCGATATCGACCGCCCGGGCAAGGATTCGTTTCGCCACCGCGAAGCCGGGGCGATCGAGGTGCTGGTGGCCAGTTCCAGCCGCTGGGCGCTGATGCATGAATTGCGCGGCGGCGCCGAACCCCCGGTGGAGGAACTGATCCGCCACATGACGCCCGTCGATCTGCTGATCATCGAGGGCTTCAAATCCCATGCCCACCCCAAGCTTGAGGTGCATCGGCCATCCCTGGGCAAGCCGATGCTGTGGCCGTCCGATCCGACCATCGCCGGCATCGCCAGCGACCAGCGCCTAGAAGGCCTGACCCTGCCGGTGCTGCCGCTGGATGACGCCGCCGCCATCGCCGAATTCGTGCTGGCGGCGGTCGACCTGATGGCGGGCTGACGACATCCGTGTCGATTAACCACTCCCATCCCACCGGCGCAGAGCTCTTATGATGGCGTGGTCGACGGCAGCAGGTTTCTCACCGTATCGGCAACGCGTGAACAACTGCCGAGAAGGTCAGAAAGCAATTTGCTGTCAATATTCCCGCCATCCCTCAGAAGGGCGTCAGCACAAGAGTCCAACTGACCGAGAACTGCGGCGATTTCGTCATTCATGTCGAAGCGCAGCAGCGCGGGAAGATCTCGGCAAATCTGTTTCATACGGTTCCAGAATGCGGGAATTTTAGAGATATCCACCTCTCCCCGCCTAAACATCATTTGCAGGGTATTGCCGAGCCAGCGCGACTGCACCGCGTAGCGCTCCAACCTCAAATTATGCAAGCGGATCTTGGCCAAGGCGATTTCGTCTTGCAGGGCTTTGTCGGGGACATTCCTGCTGCGCAGCAAGACAGGATTGGGGACCTCGAATTGAGGCAGTTGTTCGGTGCCCGGACGGATATCCTTGCGCCGGTCGGGACCGACATAGTCGAAGGTTGTTACAAACGGCTTGCGCTGGACGGTAACTTCCTCGATCCGCGCCAGAACGGGTCCGGGCGCCACCGGCATCAACAGAATGTAGTCCGAGCCGCAATCGATGACATTGCGGACATAGTCGCTGTCTCCCTGAGCCAGCAACATGATGACGATGGGGAAGGGATGATGCCTGGCTTTCCCAAGGCGCATTGTTGAAATCACCGGCGCCATAAGAAACCCGCCGAACTCCGAGACGGTGATGATCAAATCAAAACTGGACTTGTCGACAGCATCTTGAAAGGCAGCCTGGCTCCCTGCTTCCGTGCATCTGCCGAAACCCGCATGCTTGAGCGCATCCAACACACCCCGGCGAACGATCTGGTTATCGATTGCGACCAAAGTATGGACCGAACTGTAATCAGCCTTTTTCATTTGGTCCCTCGCTCGGCATTTTGGATCTGCCGGGGAGTTCGCCGGCATTGCGCCCTGTCGTTGCCGCCGCAGTTGCGCTTTAAGCTCTGGTTGGGGCACTCCCCGCAATCCTCCAACCAGTCTTTGGCGATCAGAACCGAGGCAACCGCCATTTCGACAAAGAACGCCTGATAGGTCCCGGGAGCGGCAACGATCTGTTCGGCGGCCTGCAGCAGGTCATGGGCCGCGGCGTGGCATGAGCACGCGATCTCAGTCGGAAGCCGTTGAGAAAACGGAGACTCGGACATAACACACCTCAGCAGGTTTATCGCTGAAGTTTAGTCCGCTATGCCATTAGGTATAATTCGTGAATATGCCTAAGTATTCATGCTTATGAACTTAGGCATAACGACCGGAGTTGACTGCCGCCAGCAGGAGACCGGCATCGAGCGGCTTGCCCAGGGCGGCGCGGGCACCGGCCTTCAGGGCCTCAGCCTTCAGTTTGTTGTCCAGCTGAGCTGAAATGAGCACCGTGGCGATGTCGTGATCGGCGACGCGACGGATCAGGTCGAGGCCGCTGAGCCCGGGAAGATGCTGGTCGACGATCAGGGCCGACAACGCGAAGAGTTTATCGCCCTCCGCCAGGGCGTCCTCGACGGATCCGAACAGACAGACCTCCAGCCCGTGGGCCTGCAGAAGCGCTCCCAACGAGTCTCTCATTCCCTCATCGTCGTCGATGACGCCAACCCGCATCGGGAGATCCTCACAATACCTCCCCGTGAGGTTAAAGCATTAACATCAGCACCGCGTTACGCAGTTTTACCTATGCTGCCTGAGCTTTTGCCATCGCTCTCCCGGCGCGACCCCGGCGCTCAGCGCCAGCCGCACGAGATTCGACAGTCCGGTAACCGCCAGTTTTTCGTTCAGATGCAAACGATGCACATCCACCGTTCGCGGACTGATCCCCAGCTCATGGGCGATCACCTTGGTCGGCTGTCCCGATACCACGCCCTCCAGCACCTGCCATTCGCGTTCCGTCAGACCGGCCAGCCGGGTCCTGAAGCCGTCGACGCCGCCATCCTGACCGCCGTCATCAGCAAGCAGGGCCTGAATGACGGTCGCCATCAGGGTTTCGGTCTTCAGCGGTTTTTCGATGAAATCGACGGCGCCGGCTTTCATCGCCTGCACCGCCAGCGGGACGTCGGCACCGCCGGTCATGACGATCACCGGCAGGGAGACGCTTCGCCTGGCCAGTTCGGCCAGCACTTCAAGGCCGCCGATCACCGGCATAGTGACGTCGACCATGGCGCAGCCGGCCGGATTGTGGCCCAAACGGTCGAGGAAATCGCGGCCGTCCGCATAGGCGACAACGTTGAAGCCATGCGCCTCCATCAATACCCTGAGAGAATCGCGGAAATCCTCGTCATCGTCGACCAGATGGACGGTTCGTTCAGGCATCGGCGGTCTCGGCCATGGGCAGGGTGAAGTGGAAGCAGGCGCCCCCCGGCCCATCCTCCGCGCACCACAATTCGCCCCCATGGGCGCGGATGATCGAGCGCGAGGTGGACAGTCCCAGCCCGGTGCCGTCGGGCTTGGAGGTGACGAAGGGACGGAACAGGCGGGAACGGACCTCCGGCCCGACCCCCGGCCCGCTGTCGCTGATTTCGATTTCGATGAGGTTGCCGGATTGGCTGGCGGCAATCCCGATGCGGCGGACATCCCTGTCGCGCACCGCTTCCGCGGCGTTGCGCACGAGATTGGTGATCACTTGCTGGACCTGGACGGGATCGCCCATGATCGGGCCGAGGACGTCGGGCACCGAGAAGGTGATGGCGATCTCCCGGTCGGTATTGCCGAGCAGCGCCAGCGCGCAGCCGTCTTCCAGCAGGCGTCCGATCGGCGTCGCTACCGGGCGGTCGATTTTCCGGTTGGCGGCGAAATCCTTCACCCGCCGGATGGTTTCCGCCGCCCGGTCAAGCTGCTGGATGGCTTTTTCGATCAGGCCGTTCTGCCTGGACTCGGGGGCCACGGTGATGGCGGCCTGCAGATAATTGGCGACGGCACCGATGGGCTGGTTCACCTCATGGGCGATCATCGAGGTAACTTCGCCCAGCATGCTGAGGCGCATCGCGTGCATCTTCTCCATCTCGGCCTGCACCAGCGCCCGTTCCGCTTGCCGCAGATCGGTGACGTTCGAAAGCATGCTCAGACGGTAGGAGACCCCTTCGATGTCGATGATTTCCGTGGCAACCAGGACTTCGCGCAATTCGCCGGCATTGGTGCGAAACAATGTCGCCAGGTTCTCCACCCGGCCGCGTTTCAGCAGGATCTCGGTCATTTTGAAGGAATCACCGACATCGTCCCAAATGCCGATGTCCATTTCCCGGCGTCCGATGACATCATCGTAAGAATGACCAAACAGACTGAGGAAGGCTGGATTGACGTCCACCAGGCGATCCTCGGCCAGCGAGGCGATGACGATGGCCACCGGGCTGGCACGGAAGACGGTGGAGAATCGCGCTTCGCTGCTGCGCAACCTGGCCTGCCAGTCCTTTTGTTTCTGTTCAAAGGCAAACCGATCGAGGCCGCGGGAAATGGAGTTGGACAGGTCTTCCAGAAGCGTCGCTTTGCCGTCACTGAAATATTCGGGCAGATCGCTGTATACCGTGAAGACCCCCTTGGCGCGGGAGTCCTCGAAAATCGGCAGCGACGCGGAGGAGCGCCAGCCGTATTGACGCCCCTGCGCATGCCATGGGGCGGTTCGCGGATCATTGATGAAATCCTGGCAGAGCACCGGCCGACCGAGAAGGAATGCCTGGCCGGACGGCCCCTGCGCGGAGGGCTCGCCCTCCCGCGTGGTGATGGCAACCTGTTGCAGATAATCGGTTCCCTGGCCCGCCGAGGCCACCGGCCGGATCACCCCATCGTCATCGACCAGCCCGACCCAGGCCATGCGCAAACCATGGCGGACGGTGGCGTCACAGACCGCCTGATAAAACCCCTGCACGGTGGTGGAGGTGACCACCGCCCGGTCCGTCTGGCTGAGAATGGCATATTCGGCGTTGACGGCGGACAGCTTGACGTTGTTTTCGGCCAGAAGGTCGACAAAACTATCGTGGCGGCGCCCCAGCGTCCAAATGACCCAGCCGCAAAGCGAAGTGACCACGGCGAATACGCCGACGATGGTCAGAGAGGCGTTCCTGTCGGCCTGCCATTGCCGCAGATATTCCGCCTGGCTGAGCCCGGCCAAGGCAAAGAAAGGCGCGCCCTTCAATTTCTGGTAGGTGAAGACCCGCGCCGTCTGGTCATAGGGAGTCACCGTGTGATAGGTGGCCGACTCGATGCCGGATTTCACCAGGTCCTTAAGGTCCTGCGAAACATTGGTGTCACCGACCGGCAGCGGCTTGCCGCCGACGGTTTCCGGATGCCGCAAGACCAGGCCAAGATCATCGACGGAGCGCAGCGTCATCACACCGCGGGGACCCAAATCAAAGCCGGACAAAAGGGTCCGCAACGAATCGACGGTAAGTAGGGCGATGACCACCCCGGCAAAGGATCCGTCAGCTTTGACGTATCGCCGACTGAAGGTGACGATCCATTTTTGGGAAATCCTCCCGACCAGCGGTTTGCCGACAATCAGTCCGGAAAGGGGATTGTCGCGATGAGAAATGAAATAATCTCTGTCTTCAATGCTTGGGGAATTACTATGTGACCGGCCAAAGCCTGCGAACATAACCCCTTTATCATCAGCAATACGAATACCTTCTATTTCTGGAACTTTTTTAATTTGACCGCTGATGAATTTTTCGATTGCGTCAGGGTCCGCATTACCTTGCTTCAGGTTTCGCTCATACTGCTCGACGACATTGGAAACGACGATATCAATTTTTTCCAGTTCCGCGGTCATGGTGCGCGCCACCGCTTCGGAAAGATTGCGGCTGCGTTGCTCCGCCCGCCTGGTTTCCTCCTGATATCCTCGGTAAAGATTAAATGCGCTTGTCGTGGCGATGGCGGAAACGACCGCGGCGACCCCTAAAAATATTCGCCACCCGGAACTGAGCCGATACCGTTTCATCAAAAGAACCGTTCCCCAATCGATGGGAAATTTAATCCTCGGTTCTTCCTTGAGTCACTCCCAAAATGAGCCGCGGTCGCCTTTCATCAGGCCGCGCGGCCCTTGCGAACGAATTTCGCCATTGCCATGTCTTCACCAAGAATATGGCCTTTCAGCCAGTTGGCGCAGAAATCAAACAAGGCTTTCGCCGCATTGCCCCTGCCGCTTTCCACATCTTTTCTGAAACCGTCGAAGCGAGCGAGGAAGTCCTGATGTTCGATCCGATGATGGGCCAGTCCGGGAAAGCCGACCTTGCTCATCATCGCCTCTTCCTCGCGGAAGTGATCGCTCATGGTACTGGACAGCATCGAGATCATCTGCAATGCCCCCTCCAGCCCCTCGCCATGCATCATCCGGCCAAAGAAGCCGTTGAGCTGGTCGAAGTGGGTACGATGGTGACGATCGATCTCGGGCGAGCCGACCGACAGCGAGTCGTCCCAGGTCATCAGCTGCATGCTGTCCTTGTCCGATCGCACCGATTCGAGGAACCGAGCCACCTCCTGCTTCAGGACATCGGCCTGCTTGGACAATTCGGCGGATGAATCGCTGATCTGGGTTGCCGCATGGCCGGTTTCGCGCGCCGCCGTCTCGACGCCGCCGATGTTCCGCGACACCTCCTGGGTGCCCGCCGCCGCCTGATCGACATTGCGGGCGATTTCACCGGTGGCTGCCGTCTGTTCCTGCACCGCCGCCGCTACCGAGGAACTGATGCTGCCCAATTCGCTGATCACCAGGGTGATCGAGTTGACGGCCTTGACGGCGTCAGCCGTTCCGGTCTGCACGGCGGAAATTTTGGCGGCGATCTCCCCGGTGGCCTTGGCGGTCTGGTTGGCCAGGCCTTT
>Ga0007882_10001299_pt1 | contig 14610 bp, 11 predicted proteins | sample CryBogCBH12Aug01_FD_71195 | JGI IMG/M metagenome (GOLD analysis project Ga0007882, IMG submission 71195) | Freshwater microbial communities from Crystal Bog, Wisconsin, USA - CBH12Aug09.1 | ecosystem: Environmental > Aquatic > Freshwater > Lake | place: Crystal Bog, Wisconsin, USA | collected... | reverse complement strand
CAACGTCTCCGCCTCCACATATTCCAGAAAGAGCCGGTGCGATTCCGCATCATACGCCAGTTTGCGCCGGATGCGGGGGTGGGTCGTCTCCGCCAGAATGTAAGCTTCATTCGCGATGAAAATCTCATCCCAGAAATGCGCCGGTTCTTTCAGCAACGCCGGAAAGGGATTCCGGGCAAATTCAATTTTTGAGAGAGTGGAAACGCCGGCCACCACGTTTAATGGCTCGCGTTTTTTGATTACTGGTATTTTCATACACCCATGGCTTGCCGGTCAGTTTAGAGCCAATGGAAATACGCCTCGCCGACGAGGGCATAACCCATTAGTTCCTGACCGTGGCTGGAAGACTAACCACACCTGAAAGCGGTAGCCAATCGAAATTTCCGTTTGCGTCCGGGCTAAAATAATTTCCGACACCGGAAATCAATCCGTCGCAAGGCCCATTTTGGTAATGTCGAGCTGTTTGAGCGTGTCCATGACGCTGACCATAATCTGGTAGTCCGTCTCGTCCGCGCCCTTGACCACGACGCCGAGATCGGGGTTGGAATTTTTAAGCGCTTGCAACTTGGTTTTCAACTGTGGCACGGTCACGACCTCGTCGTTGAGCGTGATTTGCCCGACAGCACTGACCGCAATGCGGCTCGGCTTGGGCTTCGGTTTATTATCCGCCGGCGGCGGCTTGCCCGACGGCAGGTTGATTTCCAAATTGTTCACCAGTTGCGGCGTGGTGATGATGAAAATCACCAGCAGCACAAACACCAAGTCCAGCAACGGCGTGATGTTCAACTCGGTCATTGTGCCGTGGCTGCGGCGGGAGGTCTTCTTCAGGCTCATGGCATCACCACCGGTTCAGTTTCTTCCTGCACGTCAAAACGAATAATCACTTTCGGCGGAAAGTTCGTCGGCGGCCGGCGTTCAATATTTTGCACCACTTTGAAAACATCTTTGACGCTCTGATCCCACTTCGCGTCGCCGCTGCCTTTCAACCACTGCGGTCGGCTGAGGTTTCCCTGCTTGTCCACATTCACCGCGACTTCCGCGACGTAATTCTCATCCGGCAGATTGTCCGGCCGGTTCCATTTCGAGCGCAACGAGTATTCCATGAAGCCCTTGTAAAGCTGCACCGGATCGCTCTCGGAATTGACCGCCTTGCCGCCCTCAAATTCAAAGGCGGGAATGTCGTTCGCCGGCGGGGCCACCACGGGTGGGGCCACGGCTGGCGGAGCCTGGCGCGTCTCCACTTTCGGCGCTTCCACCTTGGGCGTTTCGATTTTTGGCGGTTCCACTTTTGGCGGTTCCGGCTTGGGCTTCTCCGGCTCCACTTTCTTTTTCGGCTCCATTTCCACCGTCATGGTCTGCACCTTCTTGCCCAGCAAACCTTCCCGCGCGGCAAAGTAAAACAGCACCAACACCAAGATGCCATGCACCACTGCCGAGATGACGAGATTCGCCTTCGACGAGTTCTTGACTTTCTTGGGTTGGGATTGCGGAATCACTTGTTTACCTCCGTCGCCAGATCCACTTTCACAATGTTGGCCTGCTGGCAGATGTCTAACACGGTGCGAATCTGTTTATACTTCGTCTTGGCATCCCCGCGCACGATGATATTCAAATCCGGATCATCCGTCCGCATCCCGATGAGCCGGCCCAAAAGATCGGTCACCGCCACTTCCTCCCGGTCAATCAGCAGGCTGCCGCTTGCCGGCACCGAGATGTATTTCGCCTTGCGCGGCGGATCTTTCTGGTGCTTGGAGGCGACGGGCAACTTCAAATCCGTTTCCTTCACCGGCGGGATGGTCGTGATGATGAAAATCACCAGCAACACAAACGCCAGATCCAGCAGCGGCGTGATGTTCATCTCCGTCAGCGACTCATGCGCGCTGTGCGAACATTTCTTCATGGAACGGGGCCCTCGCTCAGAACTGGGCCGCCGGTTGCTCGTGCCGTTTCAAAGCCCCGGCAATCTTGTCCTCGATGTCGCGATTGTCCACATAGGTATGCTCAATCTGGTTGGCGTAACGCGAAGCGAAGCCGTCTAGTTCCTGCGTGATGGCACGCACGGTCGTCACCATGAAGTTGTAGGCGAACATCGCCGGAATCGCGACGAGCAGGCCGGTCACGGTGGCTACCAGCGCGGCGGCCACGCCCGGAGCCATCGCCGTGAGGCTGGCAGAATTCGACGCCGCAATGCCCGCGAAGGTGGACATGACGCCCCACACCGTGCCCAACAAACCGATAAACGGCCCACCGGCTACCGCCGTCGAAAGCACAATCATACCTTTCTCCAACGACATCGCCTGCGCCGACGCTGCTTCTTCCAACACCACTTTCACCGCTTCGTAGGAACTGAGGCTGATGCGCCGCTCGCCTTTCACCGTTACGGGGTTTTTCTCCAACTGGAAAGCCAGTTCTTCCGCGCCGCGTTCGTAAAGTGCGTAGGCCGGCGCGCCATCGAAATCCTCGCCGCGCTTCTTGATGTCCAGCGGGTCGCGCGTCGAACTGTAGGCCGCCATGAATTTTTTGGTCGCCCGGCGCGCGATGGTCAACTGCCGGAACTTCGTGATGATGATCGTCCAACTGAACAGCGACAGCACCAGGAGGACGAGACAGGTAATCTTGCCCTCGGTCGTCGCATTTTCGATGGCATAAACGGCCGCGTTGGCCAGGATGGGTTGGATCATAAATTTTAAGTCTTTAATGTTTAATTTTAAGTTGATGGCAATTTCTACAAGCAGTCACAGCGGATTGTTCCCCGAGGCTTTCTCCGAAACATTCTTCGGCGGTAATATCAATGTCACCCGGCTCACCTTCTGCGCCAGCGCGATACCTTTTTTCTTTTTCGTCGGATCGTCGTTTTCATCATTATCGCCCGACGATTTAGCAATGGTGCTGGTGGCATCCGTGGTTTCCGCGACCTCTTTGGGGGCACTGGGTGCATCGGACGCAGTGGGCGCAACGGAAACTCCGTTTACCGTGGCGGGATTGTCGGTAATAACCTGAATGGGTATTCCGCCGGCGTCGCTGGGGCCTGCAATCGTGACCGTGGGGCCGAAAGCGATGCCCGTGCCAAAAGAACCCGCCGCCAGATTAACGCTGCTAAAGCCGACAAACAAACCGTCCACTTTGCCGGTCGCCTTGACGATGACGTTTTGGGCAATGATGCCAGAGCCGCTCGCATCAATGTTTCGATTGTCAGAGATGCGAACGAGAGTTCCCAAGCTGAGGTCTGGCGCCAAAACGAGCTGGCCGCTGGCATTTTGCAACTCATAGCCCGCGAGTAATTCCGCCGTTGCCTGCGAGGCGTCCGTGCCATTGAAGGAAATTTGCAAGACGCCCCCCGCGCTGGCGGAAATATTTCCATTCGGGGTCTCCACTAAAATATTTCCCAGTGAAGCGTCCGAGCCGACGACGGTGGTGGCCAAAATGCCGCTGCCGGGAATGCTCGCGGGAAGGCTGACGAGCTGGCCGGTAAGCGGATTCAGCTCCAGCGCTGTCAAGCTGACGTAGCCGGCCCCACCAACGCCGGCGTTGACGTCGCCGGTCTGCGACAGAACAGTGAGGTTGCCGCCGTCATAGGCGGCGATGCGCGAGCCATTCACATTCACGTTGTCGTTGGCGATCACGGAAACATCGCCGCCGCTCGTGGTGAAAATTCCCTTGGGCGAATTCGGATCGCCGAAGGTAGTGAACTCGCCACCGACATCCAGCGTGCCACCGACCTTGAGGCTGATGCCGCCCAGATAACTTTCATTCGCAATTTTGCTGGAGGTCATCGCGAGATTGCCGGCGGTGGTGATGTTAATGTTGGCACCGTCCGGAGAAATCGCCGCGAGTGCGCTGTCCGGGGCGAGCACCGTGATGCCGCCCGATATGCCGAGGTCAATGCTGTTAGCGGTGATATCGAAATGACCAGGGCCGGCGAGCGTAAGCCCTTGGTCGCCGAGCGTCGCGGTCTGGCTCGCGGCAAATAGCGACGTGATGGTGGCCTGCCAGTCGACCAGTTGCGCCGATGTGAGCGCGACGGGATTGCCGCTGGCATCCACCGGATTGAGCAGCGCCGCTTCATCGCTCGCGCTCATCACGCCAACGAACGTCAGTGTGCCGGTGGTGGCGTCATAGCGGAGCAATCCGGACACCGCCGGATCGCCGCCGAGGATGGAATCAAAAAGGGTTGATGAAAGCGGGTCGGTCAACGCCTCGCTTGTCAAATCACCGCGATAAGTAATGTTGCCGGCGACATTGATGGAAGTAGTTTGCGACGGCGAAAGATTGCGTCCGGAAAAACCAAAATTGTAAGTGTCACCACCAACAGTGATGTTCGCAAACGTCGGCACCGTCAAACCGAAACTTTCGATGCTGCCGGAAATGTCCAGCGTCACCGGATTCGGATCGTTCAGGTGCAACGGCGTGTTGGCATAGCCCTGCGCAAACGTCGTGATCACCGGCACGCCGCTGTCGGACATGATGATGCCAGTAAGCGTGGTGCCGGACACCGCGCCGGTGAGATTGCCACCATCGCGCGTGTTGATGGTCAACGCACCTTCGCTGGACGGCGCGAGGACGATGGTGTTTTCGATGGTGATGCCGCCCGCGCCGGCGTTCAACGTGAGGATGGGCGCATAAATCGGCGTGGTGACGGTGGACGGATAACCGTTCGGTCGCGGCAGATTGGCCCCGACCAAATCAATGCTGTTGCCCGCCCAAAGATTCACGGCGGCGTCCGGCGCATAATCATTCAGAAACGAAGTCTTCGCGGGTGCGGTTGTTCCATCCGTATTGCCGGCATACTGGCCGGCAGGAATGGGCAAACTGCTGGAATTAAAAGTGCCGTTCGGATTGCGCACTTCGCCGATGTAAATGTCGCCGCCCGACCAGACGTTCCACGAGCCGTCAATCAAACTCAAGTTCACCGGCCGCTGTTCCGTGCCGATGCTCGCGCCGGAATTCAAAACATCCATCGTGCCGCCCGCGACGCTGGTGCCGGCGAGAATCGTGCCGACGCCATTGGCCAAAGTAAAATTTCCCATCACCTGATTGCCGGCGCTGATCGTCACGTTGCCGGAACCGTAAGCGCCGGATGCGCCGGGCGACTGGTTCGCGGGCGTCGTCGGCTGGCTGATGACATTGTTGCCGGCAATCAACGTCACATCGCCACCCGCCGCCGTGCTGATGCCGCCGAGCGTGGCAACCGGGCGATAACCAAAAATGCCGAACTGATAACCGCCGTTGGCCGTGCCGCAGTTGATGTCGCCGGCCAACGCATCGGCGTAAATGCTGCCGCCATCCGTCGTGAACACCGAGCCGGAGCCGACCAAAATGCTCTGGCCGGCTTCAAGATTCACCGAGCCAGACGCAAGCTGAATGGTGCCGTTCTGCGATTTGCCGCTACCGCCGTTTAGGTAAATGTTGCCGATGCCAGAGTTGATGGTGTTGTTGCCAAAATTATAGCCCGCCTCCAGTGTGACTGACCAGCTGTTCGCGTCGGTGATCTTGGAACTGTTGCCGAAGGTGATGTTGCCACCCGCCTGTAACGTGAGTTGGCCGGCGTTCTGGCCGGTGCTGCCGCTCAAGTTCCAGACTGTGTTTTGATTCAGCGTGATGTTGCCCGACGCCTGCAAATCAATGCTGGAAAAACCGGCGAACGCTGTGTTCACGTTGATTGCGCCGCCCGCCGTCGAGGTGCCGAGAACGATGTTGGCCGGGTCGAGAAAAAATGTTCCGCCCGTCCAGCCCGCTGCCGCTGTCGCGTTCATCGTCGAGTTCAACGACTGAACATTCGGTGCGCTGATTTCCACGTTGCCGCCGTTGCCGCCGTTCGCGCCACCGGCGGTGGAAATCAAACTGCCGGCGGTGTCGCTGAAAACATTGTCCGATTTTATCGTGACGTTGCCGCCGGCGCTGCCGCCGGCCGAGTTGTCGCCTAACGCGAGAATTCGGGAACTCGCACCGAGATTCACCGTGTCGGACGCGACGAGTTCGATGACGCCATTTTGATTTTGCACCGAGTTTGCCTGCAAGATGCCGTCCTGGTTCACCACCTTCGCTGCGAGCGCGATGGTGCCGGCGTCGGCGGTGACACGGCCAAAATTATCCACCGAGCCGCTGGGTAACGTGACCGTGGCGCTCAAGCCGCGTCCGTCGGGGCTGTCGCTGACCAAAACATTTTGGCCGGAGGCCAGCTCGATGTTGCCGCCAGGCGCGGTGAGGCTACCGTAGTTCTGGATTTTTTCGGCGATGAGAAACAGCGAGCGTCCCTGGCCCACTTCAATCTGGCCATAATTGACAATGCTCGCGAGCGGCGGCATCCCGGAAAACTGCCACGATGCGCCGGAGCCAAAATCGGGAATAATCGGCGCGGTGGTAGCGATGAAACTACCGCCAACTTTGATCATCGAATTCGGACCAAAATAAAAACCGTTCGCGTTCTCCAAAATCACCGTGCCGTTGGCATTCAGGCTACCGAAAATCTGCGACGGATTCGCGCCGCCGATGACATTGAGCACCACGGAATTGGCGGACGGCTGCAGGAACGAAGTGGTTTCGCCGGCGGCGATGTTGAAGCTCGACCAGTTCAAAACCGCTGCCTGGCTGACGGTGATGTTGAGCTGCGAACCGAGTTGCTGCGCAAGCGCGCTGCCGGAGCTAACCCGCAAGCCGGTCGGATTGGCGAAAACCTGTGGCACACGCGCAGCCAGAAACACCAGCACGGCGAACCAGATGGATTGACGGGTTTTAGTCAGTGATTTCATGGTCGTTTAGAATTGGTAGCCGACGGAAAAATACGCCGAGGCAGTGCCGGCAGCGGTTTTGGTGGCGACAAAACTGGCCGTCCCCGTTGGCACCGAAGTCGCACCCTGCAACGCCCATGCGAGGGTGAGTCGCGCGTCAAAATGTTCACCCACGGTCAGGAAAAAGCCGAGGCCGGCACCCCATTCGCTGACGGGCGGCTGGCGGGGCCGGTCGAGAAAATAAATCTGGCCGTAGTCCGTAAAGATCGAGCAGCGCAGCAGCGCCGGCACCTCGCCAGTGGCGGTCGGAAAATAACCGACGTTCACCGGCGGCGCGCGCAAGTCCAGCAGCGCCCGCCAGCCATTGTCGCCATAAACTTCACCTTCGCGATAGCCGCGCACGCCGGCGGTGCCGCCGAGGCCGAATTGTTCATTGCTGATGAGCGGCGCGCTGGCTAATTGGCCGTTGGCGTTGGCGACGATCGACCAGCCGCCGGGAAGATTCTGCTGGCGGATGAGGCCGGCATTGATGGTGGTGTAATTGCCGCCGGCATGAACATTGCCGGCGACTTGTTGAAAATTGGTCCGGGCGGAACCCAGTGGCGAAAGAAAAAACGATTCGTTGAACGTGAACTGAAACGCGCCGGTTTGGTCTGGGCGCAACGCTGACCAGCCAAATGACAGCGGCACATAATACAAACGCTGACTGTTGTTGGCGGCCAGCAGGAGGGTCTTGTTGGTTTCCAACACGCGGTTGCCATAGGCATCCAGCGCGTAAAGATCGAAGTAAGTGAGGTTGGTGCTAAAAGTATTCGCCGCGTAGGATTTCCAGTCGAGACCGAGGATCAGCGTGGATTTGATGCCGGCAAATTCGTCGAGCGGAAAGGTGAGCTTGGTGCCAATGTTGTCGTTGACGGTCGGCGTGTGCTGGACAAACTGCGAGCTGATATCGGCGAGGACATTGGTGAAAATGGTTTTCACCGGGCCGTATTGCAACACCGTATCCGAGGCGGAATGTGATCCGTAAAAAGTCAGGTCAGGATGCCCGGACGGAGGTGGCAGATTGAACCGGTGGCTCACCTCGTCGTAGCCGAAAGTGACTGACTGCTGTTCGGCGGCCTCGCGTAAGCCGGTGCCGATGCCGAGCGGAATCCGGTAAAATCCGCTGATGGACGCCACTTGCGGATGATCCACAAAACTGCCCACATCACTGTCGGATTTGTAAGCTTGTGGAGAAAAATTGTAGTCCAACCCAATCTGGTGTTCGAGCTGCCAGAGGTTGCCGTATTGCAGCGCCAGATCCGAACGCAGCAAGGCCGTTCCCGCCGAGGACTTGTCGTTGATTTCAAGCCGTCCATGCAGCGGAAAACGGTCTTTGACTTGCAACGTGAGGTCGCTGGTGCCGGGTTCGAGGCCGGGGCTGATGACCGGATAAATCTGCCGGTCGCGGTTCGCATTGGCCTGGTCGAGTTCGGGTTGGAACCATTTTGTGTTCAGCAAAATGTTGGTCTGCAAACTCGGCAGTGCGCGCCGAACATTCGGCGTGCTGAAATGCTCGTTGCCAGTTACATGAATCGCGCCCAGCCGGCCTTCGACCACTTTGACGCGCACCGTGCCGTTTGTGATGCGCTGCGGCGGTAGCGTGACACTGATGGTCGAAAAACCCAGTTCGCGATAGCGCAACTGCACCTTGCCCAGACCTTCGCGCAACTGCGGAAAGGTGATGTTAGTGCCGGTATAGTTGGACAGCACGCCAAAATCATGCGGCGGTAAAACGGTGTTGCCCTCGATGCGGTATTTGTTGATGGGCAGACTTGGCACCGGTTTGGCAAGGGCATTGGTGGCGACCGCCGACCGTGCAACGATGACCGGCGCACGGGAAATGATTTGCACACGCACCGAGCCGTCCGTGAGCGTCTGTTTCGGCACCGTGACGCTGACGTTGGAATAGCCGGACTGACGATAAAGCTGCTGCAAGCGGACAAGGCCGGAATGAATCTGCGCAACATTTACCGAGCCGGTGTAATTGGAAAGCGTTTCTGATAATTGTTCCGGCGGCAGAAAAGTTTCGCCTTCAAACCGGTAGGTGCGGACTTCAAATTTCGGCAACGGTGGCACCGGCGCATTGGTCTGCGCTTTCGCCGTAAAGGGAATTATCGCTAGCGCGACAGCGGTTAAAATGGGCTGCCAAAATTTCATTTGTTGTGGTGGTCCTCTCGACAAATTTGGCCGGCCCGGTTGCGCCGGGCCGGCCGGTGGTTGGAATCTCCAACCGGATCAATCCGTGCGTTTCACCCCATAAAATCCGGCGCTGTCGGCAATCGTGTGGGTCAGCGAATTATTATTGCCGTCACCGGTAAGCGGGCCGCTGACGACCGGCCAGTTGGTGGATGAGCCAGCCAGCTTGTTGGTGTAGGTCAGCCAGTAACTACCACCCACTGACGTGGTGAAGCTGACGGTGTTGACACCGCTGCTGCGCGTGATGCCCAGCACGCTGGGCTTTGGCGCGCCGGCGGTGAACGTCAACACGCCGGCGGAGGTGATTTGAAAGGTGCCGACATAAGTCGCCACTGGTTTCGGAATCGTCGTGCTGGGCGAGATTTTCCACAGCCCGAAAGAGGCCGGCGTGACGCCTTCCACCGTGAAGGCGGCGTTGCCACCGAACTGGGCGATGGAAGTGGAGTTCTGCCCGTTGCCCGTGACGACTTGATCATAGGCAGCCAGTTTGGAACTGGAACTGCTGCCGGGATCAATCGAGTAACTGTTGGTTCCCGCCGTGGCTATTTGATAAATCACTGGTCGGGTGCCGATGGAATTGATGACGCTCCAGAGTCTGGATTGCCACTGGGACGGTGTGAGCTGATAGGCAACCGCGCTGGCATCACCGCTGCTCAACCACGCCGCTTGGTTGGCATCCGTCACGCTGGTAGTGGCGGCGACAATGACGCTCACGCCGGTCAAGTCTGCGCTAAACGTGTTGGTGACCAGGCTGGAATTCCAGCCGTTCACCGTGATGGTGGTGCCGCTGGCGACATTGGTGAACTGGCTGACATTGCCGAGATCGAACTCAACATCGTTGAATCCGCTCGCGCGAAAAACGAGCAGCGCGTCGCCGTCGTTGTAAGTCCAAGCCCGCGCCAACGGTGCCGTCAGCACCGCCAGCGTAGCTAGGGTCAAAGGAATTATTTTTTTCATGTGACTGGGGAAGTTTTCGGTTTCGTCACGTTAATAAATCGTTGAAGTGATCGGGCCGCCGTCCGAGTCGCGGCTCACCTGCAAGAGGCTCAATCGGGCGAAGCTGCCGGTGAAAATCGGGCTGGTGGTCTGGAAGGTGACATTGGTCACCGCCGAGAGCAGGGAGTTGATGACGGTCAATTGGTTCGGAGTGGGAGCACCCTGGCCGGTTTTCAGATAAGCCCACCGCTCGTAAGACCAGATCGGATAGCTGCCGGTCTCGACGTTGGTGATGGTGAACGGCACGCCGTTGTAGGTCAGCGGCGTCAGCGTGCTGATGTCCTGCGCGGCCACCGTGCCGATGGAATTGGTGATGAGTCCGAGCAGAGTCCGGATATTGCCGCCACTGGATTGGCCGCCGTTGACATCGTAGATCGGCTGGCCGGAACTATTGGTGGTATAGCTGGCAATGGTGCCGGTGAAACCAACATTGGCGTCAATTTCCGTGCGCACCGCCGAGGCCGTGTTGCGCGCCACCAGATAAATCGGGCTGTTGGAGAGGCCGCCGAAGAACGTCGTCGGCAAGGTGCCCGCCGCGCCTTCGAGATAATACGCCTGCTCCCGGGTCAGGTTGGTGATCGTGGCCAGGCCAGGCCATTTGGTGTTCTTGATGAACACAAACGGCACCACCAGCGTCTTGGTCTGCACAAACGGCGTCGGGTTGATGCCCACCGCTTCCGGCGCCGTGCTGGAAACCGCCACCGTCGGCGTGATGGTCGCGTTGGTCAACGCCGTCGTCTCATTGTGTTGATTTTGCAAATCCTGCAAACCACCCACCGCCCCGAGCAGCGAGAAGTCAATCGTCACAATCCCCAAACCCGGCGGGCTGGTGATGGTGCCGACATAAGAACGCACCGTGCTGTTCGTCGGCGAAATGACCACCTTGGTGATACCGCCGGTCAGGATGTTGGTGACGCGGTCATAAAGCACGTTCTGGCTGGCATTGCCGCCGACAAATAAAACTTCCGTATCCGCGTGCACAGAGGTTTGCAGGAGCAGTCCGCCCAGCGTGATGCCGGCGGCGATATATTTTTTCAGACTAATTGTTTTCATGTTAATTGTGTTTTTCGTTTTTTGATTCAGGTTTGAGATCAACCTCCGGTGAGCCGGTCAGTTGTCGAAATTAATTAATTCAGGTTGGCCTCGCTTTTTGGCGTCGGTAAAAATTTATTTTGCGACCAGCAGATTGCCGATGTCATCCGTTTCAGTGCCGATGTCGGCGAACAGCCAGGTTGAGAGATAACGCTCGCTGGACGAGGGCACGATGGCGACGATGGTTTTGCCCTTATTTTCTGGGCGTTTGGCGACTTGCAGCGCCGCCCAGACCGCCGCGCCGCTGGAAATGCCGATGGGAATCCCCTCCTGCGCGTTGACCTGTTTGGAGATGGGCGCGGAATCGTCTTCGTTCACCTGAATCACCTCGTCCACGATTTTCGTGTTCAAGTTGGCGGGAATGAAACCCGCGCCGATGCCCTGCAACTTGTGCGGCCCCGGCACTCCGCCGGAAATCACCGGCGACTTGATGGGTTCGACCGCGATGGCTTTGAAACTGGGCTTCAGTTTCTTGATAGTTTCAGCCACGCCGGTAATCGTGCCGCCCGTGCCGACGCCGGCGACGACGAAATCCACCTTGCCATCCGTGTCGCGCCAGATTTCTTCCGCCGTCGTCTTGCGATGAATCGCCGGATTCGACGGATTGGAAAATTGTTGCAGCACGACGCTGTTCGGAATCTGCTGGTGCAATTCCTCGGCCTTGGCAATCGCGCCCTTCATGCCTTTCGCGCCCTCGGTCAAAACCAGTTTTGCGCCGAGGATTTTAAGCAGCTTGCGGCGCTCGATGCTCATCGTTTCGGGCATCGTCAAAATCAGTTGCAAGCCTTTCGCCGCCGCGACAAACGCCAGCGCGATGCCGGTGTTGCCGCTCGTCGGCTCAATGAGAATCGTGTCCTGGCCAATCGCACCGGATTTCAGCGCGTCCTCAATCATCGCCACGCCGATGCGGTCCTTGACGCTGGAGAGCGGATTGAAAAATTCAAGTTTAAGCAGCACATCGGCAACCGCGCCGTGTTCCTTCGCTGTGCGGTGCAACCGCACGAGCGGAGTGTTGCCGATGGTTTCCGTGATGTCGTTGTAGATGTGTGCCATAGTTTGTTTATTGGTTGAGTTGATAGATTTGGTCGAAGGTTCCGCCGTCCGCGAAATGCGTTTTTTGCGCCTTGTCCCAGCCGCCGGCGATTTCATTCACCGTGAACAAATCCAGCGGTTTGAAGCGGTCGGGGAATTTGTCGAGCGCCGCCTGGCTTTTCGGGCGGTAGTAGTATTTTGCCGCCAGTTCTTGTCCGGCATCGCTGTAAAGGTATTCAAGATACGCCCGGGAAACGGCCTCAGTGTGATGTTTCTGAACATAGCGATCCACCCACGCCACGGGATTTTCCGTCAGGATGCTGTCCGCCGGAACGATCACTTCCAAACCATCGTCCGCAAAATTTTTCCGCACGGTCGCGGCTTCATTTTCAAACGTCAGCAGCACGTCACCAATGCCGCGCTCGGCAAAGGTCGTCGTCGCGCCGCGTCCGCCGGTGTCGAGAACCGGCACCTTCGCGAAAAGTTTCCTCACAAACTCACGTGCCTGCTGCTCGTCACCGGCGGATTTCTTCAGCGCGTGTCCCCAAGCAGCTAAATAGCTGTAGCGTCCGTTGCCGGACGTTTTCGGATTGGGAATGATCACCGAAACCCCCGGCTGAATTAAATCTTCCCAAGTGTGAATGTTCTTCGGGTTGCCCTTGCGGACGACGAACACAATCGTCGAGTTATAGGGAACGCTGTGATTAGGCAGGCGCGACGCCCAGTTTTGCGGGATCAACCGACCCACCGTAAACAGAATGTCCACATCCGTCGGCTGGTTCATCGTCACCACGTCGGCTTCGAGGCCGTTGACAACGGATTGCGCCTGCTTGCTGGAACCGCCGTGGGATTGGTTGATGGCGACGCTGTTGCTGGTTTTGTCTTTCCAGTAAGCGGCGAAGGTGTCGTTAAATTCTTTGTAAAATTCCCGTGTGACGTCGTAGGAGACGTTGAGAATGGCCGTATCAGCCGCCGTCGCCCGGCTTGCGCTCGAAAGCACGACCGCTACAAGCAGCAAAGCCACCAAGGATTGATTCCAGTTCCGCATGGATGATATATGATTTTATTTTCATGGGAACTTCCGGTGGTCCGGTCAGCCGCCTGCAAAATGGTTTCGGTTGGTTTATTCGCTTCGATGTAGCCGCGTCTCCGTGGTCGGTTTATCCAATCGCAGCCGTTCGGTCTTCTCGATCTGCGTCACCCGCGAATCATGCACGATGATCTCCACCACGCCGAAGCGAAGCGAACCCACCTGTTGCCGAACGATTTCCAGCCAGTTGACGTCGGACAAATCCTTACTCGCTGCCTTTGCGGATAACTCACTCATAAATTTTAATAGCGACCTTATATGTCGTCTTTTATTCTAAATAAAAAACAGCGTATTGTTGCAATGAGCCAAATGCATTGTTCGACTAACACGCGCTGCCGCCTTATTGGCGACCTTTATTGTCGTTATTATCCATTATTCCCCATTGGTGTCAAATCTTTTTAAAAATTATTTCGAGGTGATATAGCTTAGCTCGTGACTGCCAACAAGCGTTGCGCCCGTTCCTCATCGTTTAATCATCTTCAGCGGTCATGCGTCACCAATAAAACTAGCTCGCCCTGCTCGATAGAACATTAGTTCGCGCTGCATTGCTCGCCGGCTGGCAAGTGGCGCTGCCACCGGCTCACACCTCGCGTTGCTCAACCAAGACGAACGCGCTTGGTGGCAGGGTTTCCATTCACGGATGGCAGTTCCCGCGCGCGGACGCCGGCGTTCATGCCCGTGCTGCCCGCTAACGCGGTCAGCTCCGGGCACCAGCCAGCCAGTTCAGGTTTACCATGGTCATGGACGGCTGGCTTTTCACTCACAGCGCACGCGATTTGGTCACGTCAGGTTCGCGAACGGTTCGGTTCCAGCACAACCATTCAGGCTCGCCATGACTTACCGCGCTGTCCGGCGTCGAAACCTCGTCTCTGCGTTCCTCGGTTGGGTAAGGTCGGTCACACTTCCGGCAGTGTGACCGAAGGCCGCGAGACTTCGTCCGGCCAGGTGCAGCATTATGTCCCAGGCTTCACCGAGCCAACACTTGTGCTCGTGCCAAGTATCGGCACGGTTCCACCGGTGCCCGCTGCCTGACTCGACATTTTCCGCCCGCTCCATTCGCTGCCGCATTCCGCTGCACAGATTACGCGGATGCTCCCGCTCATTTCGACGGTCGCAAATTGCCGAGACAGGCATGGATTCAGGCGGGCACGCCCGTTGATCTTCGTTGGCTCCCTACGGTCGGAGATAGTTTGCTCGCTGCGTTCGGAAAATAGACTGGGTTGGTTTTTTTGTGAAGGACGCTTCGTTTTCAAGTCCTTTTTTCCCTGCTCACTAAAACCCCTCTCTCGTGCGGTCGCCTTGTCACGGCCTCGCCTAAAACACCAGCCCGCCATTGCGCGGCTCCTTCTGAAGACTACTTCCACGCAGGAGGGCTGGAGGCTTGGCTTTTCGCGAACAAGGCGACCGACGGATGAGGGGCGAGCAGTGCATAAA
>Ga0007882_10001298_pt1 | contig 14622 bp, 15 predicted proteins | sample CryBogCBH12Aug01_FD_71195 | JGI IMG/M metagenome (GOLD analysis project Ga0007882, IMG submission 71195) | Freshwater microbial communities from Crystal Bog, Wisconsin, USA - CBH12Aug09.1 | ecosystem: Environmental > Aquatic > Freshwater > Lake | place: Crystal Bog, Wisconsin, USA | collected... | reverse complement strand
TAATACAATGCACCGGCTGCACCGCAGAAAATCCAGTTAATAACCAGGTAAACATGCAGAGGGCGCATTTTCTGAAAGGATAAATGGTCTTTCAGAAAACCAGGGAAAACATATTGTAACCCACCCATCGCCCCGAATAATAAACCCAGTAATAAAGAACAGATAGCTATAATGATAAACCAACTCCCGGTATTATTAATCCTGATTTTCATTTTACTCCATTTAATTTGTAGGTAAAAGCATTGGCATCCACATATTTCAGATAATCCAGGATGGCATCCACCTGAACAGGCGTAAAATGAAAATTAGGCATACGTATCGCCCCATTTTCGAGTAACACTTTTGCATATAATTCTCCCCTGTTTTTGTCAGAAATAACTGTAGTTAATTCCGGCCCCAGGAAACCACCCAATCCAAATAGCTGGTGGCAGGACTGGCAATTGTAATCCTGATACAGCTGCTTGCCGTATTGCTGCCGTACATTCATCTCACTGGCCCTGTTGGTGCCCATGGTATATACCCAGGAACTATACAACAAATAAGTGAGGAATAATATTGCAAATACCCATAATTTATTCATATGCCAACTTAAAATTAGTCTACCAAAAAAGCGGACAAATATATTTTCACCTGCCAACTGGCAAAATGATATTCGTCATATTTGCCCTGATTAGTAGGTGGCATTTTTTTACCGACCATTTTCTGCCGTTTACCGCCCTGTTAGGTAACCTTACCTAAAGCCCCTTTCCGGCAGCAATGATTACGCTTAGCTTTGGTCTATCAAAATAAATAAGTATGGAAAACAAAAATTATAGAAATGAGAACAGGGTATTGGCAGGGCTTTTTATAGTAGCAGCCGGCGGATTAATGCTGGCCTATAAAATGGGGTTTCCTGTACCCACCTGGATCTTCTCATGGGAAGTGCTGCTCATCGCGATTGGAGTTTTAATTGGTATCAAGCACAATTTCAGGAATTCCGGCTGGATCATTCTTATCGGAATCGGTTCTTTTTTCCTGCTGGAAAGGGAAATGCCTGAATTTGGATTAAAGGAATATCTCTGGCCATTGGTAGTTATTGCAGTAGGTATTTTATTCATAGTAAGGCCTTCAAGAGGTTGCAGAAGTGAAAAATGGCAAAGAAAATGGCAGGATAAATGGGAAGCCAGGCATCCGGGCGGTTTTACTCCCGATTTTACAGACACTACCAGTTCCGCAACAGGCGATGATACCATCACTATCAATTCTGTATTCAGTGGTGTGAAAAGATCAGTTTTTTCCAAAAATTTTAAAGGGGGCAAGATATCGCATGTATTTGGTGGATCAGAAATTGATTTTATGCAGGCAGATATTCAGGGTACTGCCGTTCTGTATCTGGAACAGGTATTTGGTGGCTTAAAACTGATGGTACCCCAGAGCTGGACCGTTAAGAATGAAATAGATGGTGTTTTTCATGGAGTGGATGACAAAAGAAGCAGTTTTACGCAGACTTCAACAGACCCGGCCAAGATGCTGATATTAAAAGGATCTTCCGTATTTGCAGGTATAGAAATCAGAAGTTATTAATCTGTGGCGGACCCCGGTCCGCCATTTCCGATACACCTAAACCAAACCTACTATGAACTGGTATCTTTCAAAAATTGTCTATCAGATTATTTGTGACCAGGGATTACACATGCCACAATTTGATGAACAGTTAAGGCTTATTTATGCCGAAGACGATTTACATGCTTTTCAGAAAGCAAGAATGATCGGGGAAAAAGAACAGGATAGTTTCCTGAACAACAGCCAGAAACCCATCAGATGGAAATTTATTGATGTGATGGAACTACACAAACTGGACAATCTGGTAGATGGTGCAGAAATGTATTCCCGGATAAAAGAAGAAGAGGATGCGGATATTTTTATCCATGTTATCAAATTAAAAGCTGCTCACTTACTGGAAGATTGCACACAGCATACCTTTATTCTAAATTAGTACCATGGCCAAATCGTTATTATCCAATAAAGGAATGCCTTTTTTCTTTGGAGCCTGGTGGTTGTTCTGGATTTTTGTGCAGTGGAGTGTGTTATTAAAATTCGGGATCACAGAAACAGAAGCTATCATTGACAGCTATACCAGTAATATTTTACTGGGGGCTGCCTGCCTGCTCATCATTAGTAATATGCGCTATTATCTGCCAAAATATGAAAAGTACTGGTACATATTTACGGTTAGCTTCTTTTTAAGCTGTGTATGGTTAGTGGTAATCAGGTTAATTTTGGGTTTTAGTTTTAAGTCGGATGCTCATTATATTTTGCAGCTGCAACAATCTTCCACTATCCGGTTTGGTATTGGGTTTTTAATGATTGGTTGTATTTCCGCCATCAGCCTGCTCTGGTATACCCAGCAGGAACACCTGAACAGTGAAAACCAGAAAAAAGAAATTGAACAGCTGGCCAAGGAAGCGGAACTGTTTACACTCAGGCAACAATTGCAACCGCATTTTTTGTTCAACAGTTTGAATTCAATCAGCGCTCTCACAGGCAGCCAGCCGGAAAAAGCAAGGCATATGATACAGCAGCTTTCCGATTTTTTAAGAAGTACCCTGCGTAAAGATTTAGCCAACTGGAATACCTTACAGGAAGAATTACAGAATCTGGAATTATACCTGGACATTGAAAAAGTAAGGTTTGGTCACCGTTTACAAACCGACATCTCTTTCGGAGATTCTATTTTAAACTTTAAACTGCCTTCCCTCTTATTACAACCTGTGGTGGAAAATGCCATTAAATTTGGTTTATATGATACCATTGGGCAGGTAACGATCAGTATTGCAGCAGAACAGAAACCACAAGGGTTGGAAATTACGGTTAAAAACCCTTTTGATCCTGAAACAGCTCAGCCCCTTCAGGGAACCGGTTTTGGTTTACCCTCCATTAAACGGCGGCTGTATTTACTGTTTGGAAGAAATGATTTGTTACAAACCAGACAGGAAGGTAATTATTACATCACGATTATTAATATACCGGAGACAACATGAAATGTGTAATTATAGATGATGAACCCCTGGCAAGAACCATTGTAAAAGAATACCTGCAATACCACCCTGACATAGAAATAGTGGCGGAATGCAATGATGGTTTTGAAGGGGTAAAAGCCATTCAGCAATGGCAACCGGAACTGGTGTTCCTGGATATTCAGATGCCAAAAATCAACGGATTTGAAATGCTGGAATTAATTGAAAGTAATCCGCAGGTGGTCTTTACTACCGCTTTTGAAGAATATGCCATTAAAGCTTTTGAAAACAGTGCAGTGGATTATTTATTGAAGCCTTTTAGTAAAGAAAGGTTTGATAAAGCCCTGCAGAAAGTACTGGCACAACCACATGAAGTCAAAACTACTGAAACCGTTTTGGACAATGCTGCCTACTCGCCCCAGCAATCTTCCAGGGTGGTAGTAAAAGAAGGGGGAAAAATAAGAATTATACCAGTTAGCCAGATTCAATATCTGGAAGGTGCAGATGACTATGTAAAAATATTTACTGCAGAAGCTTTTTTCTTAAAGAAGAAAACCATGCAATATTTTGAACAGACTTTACCCAAACAGCAGTTTGTGCGCATTCACCGTTCTTATATTATTAATATCCAATTAATTACCCGGATTGATGCTTATGATAAAGAAGGCTACCTGGCCGTATTGAACAGTGGTAAAAAATTACCTGTCAGCAAAACAGGATACAGCAAACTCCGGGAAATTCTGGGCTTATAATTGCCAAATCTGATTTAACTTATAACTAATTGATAAACAATGCCATTTATCAAATCATGATAAAAGGCATTGTTTATTTCATTATTTTAACTAACTTTTAACTGTTAAATCAATCCATATGAAACAATATCATATCATTTCCAGAATTGCCATTTATGCACTGGCAGTGGTGTTAATTATTCTGGGGATCCTGCACTTTTTAGAACCACGTGAATTAATTGTTTATGTTCCCATTTCTATACCAGGTGGTATAGTATGGACCTATGTGGTAGGTGTGGCTTTTATCGTGGCAGGAATCTCTTTTCTAACCAATAAGTATGTAAAATTTGCCGGTTACGCGCTGGGTATTTTACTGTTGGTATTTCTGATTCCCATTCACCTTTCCAATGCATTGTATGCCGGAGATAAGGAAATGAGGTCATTTGCTTTTATCAGCTTATTAAAAGATGCAGTCATTGCTTTTTTTGCCCTGCATATTGCAGCCGGGGCACATCATCAGAAACTGCACCTGGAAAACAGCGATTAGTAAAAAATACTGCTTTATATAAATGAACCAATCTGGGTAACAAGCGCAGCTGTCATTTCCTCCGTATAAAAAACGGAATTGCAGTCATGCTTTTCATGCAGGAAATGCATCATGATTTCCATTGCTTTTTCACCTTGCCGGTAAGGATACTGTTCCATTGAAACCAATGGGGGATAAGCAGTATAACGGGTAATGGGCAGGTTGGCATAACTTACAAAAACAATCTCTTTATTGATATCCACTTTCTGACTATGTGCATACTGGACAGCATCCATATGCACATAGTCATTAAAGGTAATAATGGCATTTGGTGGATTTTTCAATGCCAACAGTTTTTTTATCGCTGCAATGGTACTATCCTTAGAGAGATCGGTCTTTTCCACCATCTGCATATCCACTTTTAATTTCTTTTTTGAAATGCCTTCTATATAGCCATTCAGCCTTTCTTTGGAAGCAATAATTTTATCTGGCCCGTTAATAAATGCAATTCTTCTGAAGCCTTTATTAAACAGCCAGTTGATCATGTCAATGGTAGCTTTAAACAAATTACAATATACTTTATTGGCTTTTTCAAAAGGAGGTACCCTGTCAAAATAAACGATGGGAATATTATATTTCTCCAATGCATTTAAATGTTCGTAGTGATTGGTATGTTTGGACAGTGAAATAATCAATCCATCAACCCTCTGTTTTTTCATGGCTTCCACCACTTTTACTTCACGTTCATAATCGTCGTAACTCTGCCCGAATAAAATGGTATAGTCCAGCTCCATGGCTGCAGTTTCAATACCACTGATGGCTTCAGAAAAAAACTCTTCCCGGATAGAAGGGACGATCACCCCAATTACAAAAGTCTTTTTTTGTTTAAAGGAAATAGCCTGTGCATTGGGTTCATAATTCAATTCAGCTGCCAGTTGTTTCACCCGCATTTTAGTTCGAAGGCCAATCCTCGGATGATCGCTCAATGCCCTGGATACTGTTGATACTGATACATTCAGCTGAGCCGCTATTTCTTTAATGGTAGGAACCTTTTGGTACATGTATGGCTTTTATAGTCACATAAAGGGCTTAAAAGTACACAAAGCCCGGTTTTTCCAAATAAGTGTTTTCACATTAATGTGTAATTAATACACATTAATGTGAAAAGCTGTAATATTGCACCGATTTTAAACAAAACAAGTAATTATGGAATTCCAACATTATGAACTACCCTACCCTGTAAACCCCCAATATTCCAGTAAGGCAGCCTATTTCTGCATGGAATTCGCAATACACCAATCTTTGAAAATTTACAGCGGCGGACTGGGTTTCCTCGCTGGATCTCATTTACGCAGTGCCTATGAAGCGCAACAAAATTTTATAGGTATTGGCATTCTATGGAAATACGGGTATTACGACCAGGAGCGGGATCAGGATCAAAATATGAAACCAGCCTGGGTGGAAAAGCAATATAATTTTCTGGAAGATACCGGCATTAAATACCAGATTACCATTGGCAATGCCCCGGTATGGGTAAAAGCCTGGTATTTAAAACCCGAAACCTTTAAGAGTGCTCCTCTGTTTCTATTAAGCACAGACCTCCCTGAAAATGATTACCTCTCCCAATCCATCTGCCACCGGTTATATGATTCCAATATGGAGACCAAGATTGCACAGTTTATTTTACTGGGGATTGGCGGGGCAAAACTGCTGGACCTGATGCACTACCAACCGGACGTATATCACCTGAATGAAGCTCATGGAATATCTGCAGCATTTTATGTGTTAAGCCAACAGAAAGACCTTTCTTTTGTTAAGAACCATTTTGTGTTTACTACCCATACCCCGGAAGAAGCAGGTAATGAAGTTCATGACCTGAACCTTTGCCAGCGTTTAGGCTATTTTAATGGTCTGAGCCTGGAGGAAGTAAGGGAAGCAACCGGTATTACCGGAGAGCGGTTTAATCATTCTCTGGCGGCTTTAAGGCTTTCCCGTAAAGCCAATGGCGTTTCTGCACTGCACGGAGAAGTGAGCAGAACTATGTGGGCGAACTACGACAATATCTGCCCTATCATATCTATTACCAATGCTCAGAACCGCAACTATTGGGCAGATAAAGATTTATATGAATACCTGGAAATAAGCAATGATATCCTGTTTGATGAAAGAAAGCTGGAATTAAAAGCTAAAGCTTTTGAATTTATTGCCAATCAGACCGGTAAAATATTCGACCCGAATATTCTTACTATTGTATGGGCCAGGCGTTTTGCTGCCTATAAAAGGCCGGATTTGCTGAGTTATGATTTTGAACGTTTTGAACGACTGATTACAGATACTAAAAAACCCATACAGATCATTTGGGCCGGAAAACCTTACCCCTCCGATTTTGGGGCAGTTAATCAGTTTAATAAACTGGTAGACCTCAGTAAAAAATACAAAAATATTGCCGTGGTTACCGGTTATGAACTGGATATCAGCAGAACCTTAAAACAGGCCGCTGATGTATGGCTGAATAATCCGCGTGTACCCCGCGAAGCATCCGGCACCAGTGGTATGACCGCCACTATGAATGGAGCGCTGAATTTCTCAACCGATGATGGTTGGATACCAGAATTTATTGTACCGGATGAAAATGGATTTGTGGTGCCCAAAGCAGATTACCATAAACTGAACATCAGTGAACAGGACATTCACGACCTTTATAATGTGTATGAAATACTGGAAGATAAGATTATACCCACTTATTATTCCAACCGTACCAAATGGAGAAAAATGCAGCAGAGAGCCATGAAAGAAGTGGTGCAGCAATTTGACAGTAAGCGAATGGTAAAAGAATATTACGAACAATTGTATAGTTAAGTGAGCATTTACCGGGTGGAAATTGATTTCACCCGGTTTTTTTTAGTTAATGTACCAGACAACTCCCCTGATAGCAAATATTTCAGAAAGCATTAGTCATTTCCCAAAACCTCTTCCCCTCCGGTAAGGTTGTAAGCAGGGAATCCACCTGTGTACCTGTTTTTTATACTCCTTATACTCCGCTCCGAATTTTTTCTCTAAATCCGGTTCTTCAAACAGGGAAAACCAGATATTATTGATAATAAAAAAAGCCAGTGCCCAAATGAAAATATTAAAGGAAAGGAAAATCAGGGATTGACGATAATATACTGAATTATTTATTATATTTTAACAAATTGCTGAATTTTATTTATTCACATATCATTGATTATATTTTTCTGAAATAAGTCGATACAAATCCATACCAGACAGGCACTTTAGCCGTACCAACTTCGGGTCAAGTCCACCAATTGGTGGACTTGACCCGAAGTTGGTACGAATGAAGTATGGAGCTGGTATGGGTTTGGTATATTTAAAAATGGGAAAATCCCATCATTATCTTAATATTTCTGATAAATACCTTACTTCTGAAACATCAGTAATATATTTCTTTTCTCTAAATGCATTAAAACTTTCAAAAGCAAATAATGTACCTAATTGCCCTTCCTGTTCATACATAAATCCGAAAGAACCAAAGCCGATCAATTTACCCCATCTGGAAATAGTTTTAACAAACTGCCCGTCACTTTCAAACAGATTGAGCGAAACATTATATTTGATTCTGGTACGATTCACATCATCAATTAAAGCACCAGGCGTGTTACCTAAATCATCAGTAATTTCAAACATCAGATACCTGTCTCGGTATCTGCCCCAATCAATACTAAACCTGTTATTGCTTATATCCAAAGCCACTGTAAAGCCAGATAATTTCCAGTCTCTTCCACTAATGGGATAGAGTGGTTCTCTTTTTGCATCCCAAACATTTTCTGCCTTATACTTTTTATAAATAAAAGTAGCCCTCTTGTCGTCAAACCTTTGATGATTTTCATAACCTGGTATTCTATAATCCTGCCTGATTTCCTGATGGTTATCAGTCCGGATTTCCGCCCTAACTTCCTGCCTGTTGTCAAAATTTTCATGAGGCCTTTGCCTGCGGTCATCCATAATTTCAGAGAGGCTTTTAATTTGTGCCACATCCGGGCGATAGGTTACAGACCCACCTTCCCGCATCATATCATAGGAGAAGAATGTACCGAAAACACCCTGTTGTACATACATAAAACCTGTAGCACCAAATCCAATCAGCTCTCCCCATTTGGAAACAACTTTTACAAATCTTCCATCCCGTTCAAACAGCATTAGGGCAACATTATATTTTCCTTTGGTGCGACTTACATCATCCATAAATGCTCCTGCACGGAAGCTATGGTCTTCTTCAATAGTTAACATTAAATAACGGTCATTAAATCTGCCCCAATCCAACACCCCATTATTACTAACATCGAATGCTCTTTTAAAACCGGAGAGCACCCAATCTCTCCCTGCCTGCGGATATGCAGGATAGCGTTGTGCATCCCAAACTCTTTCATGGGTAAATTTTTCTTTCAATAAAAATGATTCATAAAAATTCCTTTGTGGTTGTGCTTTTGCTCCAATAGATGCTAATAAACAAAAGGCAACCACCTGTAATACATAATTTAATTTCATAAGAAAGGTTTATTCATCAGTAAATACTGATGATTGATTTAGTAAAAATAAATCCGGTGATAAGAGCACTAATAAATGTATGCTTACAGGAACTAAACAATCAATGATAATTATCAGATTTAATATTATTTTTATTTAATGTTTACCCATCAAGCATCGAATGTATTTATTTTAACATCTATGCATTGAATGGCTAATAATTTTTTACTGAATATGCAGCAATTGGTTCAAATCTTCCAGAACAGGTGGTAAGGGTGCTTTCTTATACAATTCAATAGCTTGCTTATCCATTGTTACACCACCATTATATGCCAGGGTTCTTTGCTTATGCTCATCAGTCCAGTTAGCACCAGGTTCCAGTGTAAGTAAGGTCACAGCTTTCACTTCATATACCAATACATAACCTTCCTTCTGCAATTTCACCCGCATACTATACCAAAAATCTGTTTCGCTGGCCATAATCAGTAAATCAAAATCAGGCTTCCCAATAGTACGCCGTACAATATTTTCATTTCTATCCCAAACACCACTGGGTTTTCCGTCTGCCATTCTTAACAGAAAAGACCCGGCCCGCATGGAACTCCATCCTGATGCTCCGGCCAGTTCAATTGGGTAGGCTTTAGGGTTGGCTTTCTTAAATGTGCTGCCAAAGCTCACCAGTAAAAGTTTCATATTGTTTAAATCACGCAAGTACTGCCATGCCAATTCCAGCACTTTCAGGCTATCTTCCTTAGGCAGGAGTATATATCTTACCATATCAACAGCTGCATAGGGCATAAAACCAGGCTTCGCACTTTTTTCTAATTCTTTAAAAGAAGGTTGAAGAATATAGCTTTTATCCGGTGCATAAAAGTATTTGATGTCTTTACTCTTATTTGGATTAAACCACTTTTCTACTTCTTTGGGAGGAACTTCTGTAAATCCCTGTTTTGCCAGTTCAGCCAAACAGTCTTCCCTTGAAATGCCTGTCAGGTCCCTCATGGCTGATTCTGAGTTATTCACCATTTTCATATGGGTAACCCCGGGTGCAAAACTATAATAGGTTCCTGGTCCCCAATATTGATTCGTTCTGGCATATCCCATTTTTTCAGCATTGGAAAGCGCATTTGTTGTTACTGTTTTTTTGGGAACTCCTGATTTAGGTTTTTGTGCACATACAAAAGTTGAAACACTGATTAGTACGATGAAAGATAAAAATGCATTTCGGAACATAAAATATGTTTATGAATTAATTAATACTTCATTTTACAGGTAGGATTTGAAATGGGTATCCGGTTATTTCTAAAAGATTAAACCCAACAGGCATGACAAAAGTTAAATATAAAATAAGGCTAATAAAAATAGATGGGTATCATCAGCAGAACTATGATTTTTATCACATAAGTAAATACAATCAATTTAATAGCAAGCTTTTTTCAATTACTAATAATAAACAGCATTATGTTTTTCAAGATAGGGAACAAAAAAGGTAATAATTAATCCGGAAATACATACCATTCCTGTTAAAAGGTTACGGAATTTTATAAATTCTTCTGTATTTGCAGTACTGCTGATTTGCATTAATCCAATCAGGCAAAAAATGGAAAGGATGGCAAAAATAAACATATAAATGAGGTAACCATGTTTACTAAATATGTCTAATGCAAAATACAGAAAGCCGGCAATGGTAAACAACAGCATGGTAGCAAAAATGATGGAAGCCACATTAATAATTTCCGAAGCATAAAAATGAACAGAAGCCCTGTAGAAATAATCAAATGCCAGGTTAATCAGGGTTGCGGCAATACCTGCAAAAACACTTCCCATTACAGCTTCTGCCAGTGAATCTTTGGGTTGGTATTCATAATTCATAATAGTTGATTTAAATGTTTTTTTTTGATTGTATGAAAAACTTTGCTTTAATAATTAAACGCATGGCCAGTTTTGGCAGGGAGATTGACCGGTGGTAATGTCCATCTCTTTTGTGTAACTCACTGTACACCCGAACTATATCTGATGCTTCAATACATCCAAGAATTCTCTTTTTATCTTTATTGGAATGAACGGCAATAACATCCAATTGTGCATTCCCCATTATTTCGCAAACAGAATTTGCAAACTGATCTTCACTTACTACAGGTAAATCAGACCTGATTATTTGGCTGATACTTAATTCAGCATCTATGTTTTCAGCAAAAAGAACTTTCTTATCTATATAACCCAAAAAACTGCTATTGACCTCAGTAACAATAAAAAATCGATTTGTGACTTTACTGAAGTTGGAAATACACCAGTCTCTTAGCTCCTGAACACTGTAATCTGAATGGATCATCACTGCACTTTGCTTTATCAATGCTTTTGCTTTCACTTTTAAAAGCATATCAGGGAAATAAGTATCAGGAGTACTGAAGCCTCTTCTCCCGATCTTTTCTGTCATGATACTTCCTTTCTTCATCATAAAAAAAGAAACCAAATAAGCTGCAATACAGGCTCCTAATAAAGATAATAAGCCATTGGGTTGCCCGGTGGTTTCAAAAGCAAACAAAATACTAGTAAGTACCGCTCTGGATGCTCCTGCAAACATGGCCGCCATACCTATAAGTGCAGCGGTAGCCAGATTTATTTGTATACCAGGCAAATATTTTAAGAGGAAGGATCCTGTAATGGCACCCAATGCACCACCAATTGTAAACAAGGGGGCCAATGTTCCACCTGAAGTTCCACTGCCTAATGCGATAACCCATGAAAAATATTTAAGGCAACAAAGAACAAGAAGTGAAGTTAAAGGGAGGTTTCCTGTAAGCAGATTGGTAATATTAATATAGCCTACCCCCATGGTAACTGGTGCATAATAACCAATTATTCCAACAAATACAGCACCCAGTGCCGGCCACCACATCCAATGGATGGGCAGCCGTTCAAAAGTATCTTCCACCCAATAGACAGACCTGGAAACGAATGAAGCTGCAAACCCGATGAATGCCCCCATGAAAATATAAGTAAGAAGCGCCAAAATAGTAGGAACAGGTATCCCAGCCATATTGAAAACTGGATAAATACCAAATAAAATAAAATGCATGGCAGCACCTGTGATACAGGATAAGGCTACAGGAATAAGTGAGCGTGGAGAAAATTCGAATAACAGTAATTCTATAGCCAGCATTATAGCTGCCAATGGACTTCCAAAAATTGCAGACATGCCTGCACAGGCACCTGCAGCCAGCATTATTTTTCTTTCACCGGGTGAAATATGCATAATTTGTCCGGTGAGCGAGCCAAAAGCGCCACCCGTTGCGATGATTGGGCCTTCAGCACCAAATGGTCCACCGGTTCCTATAGAAATGGCAGCAGAAAGGGGTTTTAAAAAAGAAATAGCAGGCGGAATTTTACTTTCTTTCAGCATAATGGTTTCCATAGCTTCAGGAATACCATGGCCCCTGATTGCAGCTGAACCAAACCTTACCATTACCCCAACTAATAAACTTCCGGTTACAGGTACTAAAACTACCCACCACCCCCAATGATTTCCTGCCGGTGATGCCGGCAAAGCAGACAGTTTACCGTAAAATGAAATATTGGTAATTAGGTCTATCAATACTACCAGCAGTCTGGCTACCAAACTAATGATCAATGCATTAAAAATGGACTGTAAACTTAATAACAGCACTCTGGAATACAGTATAGGTTTTACAGTTTGAAACCGTTTAATGTCTTTAAATGAATTAGTTAAAGAAGGCGATAAAGGAATAGTGGATTTGTCCTTATTTGTCATTCAGGTTAAAATATTTGCACAAATATATTGCACATGCAATATTTTAAATGATTTTTTATAATTAAATATAACTTTTTACAGTTTATGTGTAACATTTTAATGTAAAAACAAGAAACAGGTTTACTTTTAATGCTAATTATGAAAAAATCTAAAGATGCCTGTGTAGTAAAAGATTGCTTTTTATGCAGGGGTTGTATGCCTGAGTGGTTGCCTTTAATAGAATTAAACAGGAAAAACCTTTATTTTAAAAAAGGGGAAGAAATATTTTGCGAAAGGACCCCGGTTAATGGAATCTATTTTCTTAACAAAGGGAAAGTGAAAGTACATAAGCAATGGGGAAAAGAAAAAGAATTGATTTTAAGATTTTCAAAAGCAGGGGATATAATTGGACATCGGGGTGTTGGAGCTGAAAACATTTACCCTGTTTCTGCAACTGCCCTGGAACCAGTTACCATTTGTTTTATAGAAATGGATTTTTTTAAGAAAACACTGCTCACAAACCCAAAACTCTGTTATGAATTAATGTTGTTGTATGCCGCTGAGTTGCATGCCGCTGAACAACGCATGCATCATTTGGTTCATATGGATATGAAAGGCCGTATTTCAGATTGTTTACTGGCTATGCAAAATCAATTTGGGCAGGATAATGAAGGCAATATCAATTTCATTATCAGCCGTCAGGACCTGGCTTCATTTGCAGGAACCAGTTATGAAACTGTTTTCAGAATTATGAATGAACTTACACAAGACAAAGTATTGAAACTAAAGAATAAAAATATAAGAATCCTAAACGAAAGCCTGTTAACCGCTTATACAAAAGCACTTTAAACGGATATCTTTCTTTTTTAAGTTAGACTACTGCAAAGAGTGAGTTTTTTTGTTTCCTAATACAGTTAAAAGGTAAACGAAACGGACTTTGTTGTTGAAATCTGGAAACTCCTGAAACAGACTTTACTGTAGTTAAGTTTAGTATTCAGATGCAGCTACATCTATATTAGAAATGAACAAGTCAGAAAACATAACTTTACTATATATTTTTATACAAAATGAAAAAAATATTGGTAATTGGCAGTTCAACAATCGACATGGTGGTGAAAGCTGATAAGCACCCATTACCTGGTGAAACAGTATTAGGTGGAAACTTTTTAATGAATCCAGGCGGCAAAGGAGCTAATCAGGCTGTAGCCATTGCCAGGCTTGGAGGTGAGTTAACATTTGTAACAAAAGTGGGCAATGATGTTTTCGGGAAACAAATCATTGAAGGATTCCGCAAAGAAAATATACAAACAGATTATGTTTTTGTAGATGAAAATTATCCTTCCGGTGCAGCATTGATTATGGTAAATGCTGCTGGAGAAAATTGTATAGTGGTTGCACCCGGCTCCAATGCTAATTTATGGATGAGCGATATGGAGCAAGTTCAAAATATAACCACAGCAGCATTTATTCTGATGCAACTGGAAATACCAATAGAAACCATCAGCATTATTGCAAAGAGTGCCAAAATGAATCATCAGAAAGTAATTTTAAATCCGGCACCCGCACAGCATTTAAGCAATGATTTGCTGGAGGGATTATATCTGATAACCCCTAATGAAACAGAAGCAGCCATACTTACCGGCATTTCAGTAACTGATGATGCTTCTGCTGATCTGGCTGCAGGATATTTATTGAATAAAGGAGTAGAAAATGTGATCATCACATTGGGCAAACAGGGTGCTTATTTTAAAAACAAAGAACTTTCTTTTACAATAATGGCACCGGAAGTTCATGCATTGGATACCACTGCTGCAGGAGATACTTTCAGTGGCGCATTAACAGTTGCCCTTACAGAAGGGATGAATTGGGAAAAAGCAGTTAGGTTTGCAGTGGAAGCTGCTTCTATTTCAGTTACCAGGATGGGGGCTCAAGTATCAGTTCCATTTAGGAATGAACTTAGCTATTGATTTGAGGGCAAAAAAAACCACTCTTAAAGAGTGGTTTTGTGCCCGGGACTGGATTCGAACCAGCACATCCTTGCGAACGCTGCGACCTGAACACAGTGCGTCTACCAATTTCGCCACCCGGGCA
>Ga0007882_10001296_pt1 | contig 14628 bp, 12 predicted proteins | sample CryBogCBH12Aug01_FD_71195 | JGI IMG/M metagenome (GOLD analysis project Ga0007882, IMG submission 71195) | Freshwater microbial communities from Crystal Bog, Wisconsin, USA - CBH12Aug09.1 | ecosystem: Environmental > Aquatic > Freshwater > Lake | place: Crystal Bog, Wisconsin, USA | collected... | reverse complement strand
CATCACGGCTATCACATGGGTGTCTGGTTCTGGCGGCCGACGGTGTGGTGGAATCCGGCCGGCGGCGTCGGCCCGGAAGACCGCGTCTGGCTGGAGGAAAAATATCCGGGCTGGAACGCCAGCTGGGGCCAGGCCTGGGACGTTGTCGGCGACAATATCCGGGCCGGGCGCGAAGACCTTGCCCTGCCGGAAACCCTGCCGATCATCTGCAACATGGCCAATCTGCCGATCGTCGGCACTCCCGGCCCGACTTGGACGGTCCGCGACTACCCCTTGGAATACAAGGGCCGCACCTATCATTTCGGCTCCGAAGTGGACCGCTGGTGTTTCGAGACCGAACCCGAGCGGTATGCCGGGCACATGACGGTGGTCGACCGCTTCCTGGCCGGCCAGATCCATCCGGCCAATCTCGCCGGCGCCCTGCTGTTCATGAACCTGGCGCCCGGCGAGTCGGGCAAGGATGCCGACGATTATGCCTGGGCCTGGCGCCTGGGCGAAAAACTGGTTGCCGAGTAAGGGCGGGGGAGAACAAGAAAATGGCGCAGTTTCCGTTCATTTCCAATTTTCAGTACGACTTCGTCCTGCAACTGGTCGCCTGCGATACCGAGGACGACATGGACAAGGTGGCGGCTGCTGCCGCCCACCATTCGCTGAACCGCCGGGTCCGCCCGCAGCCGGGCAAGACCCTGCGGGTCCGCCCGCAGGGCAGCGCCCAGCCGTTCGACCGCCATATGACGGTGACCCAGGCCGGCATCAAGCCGATGACCTGTCTCGAAATCTATTACGAATAAAAGGGCGGGACCGACATCATGGGTTTTAAAAGAATCTGCGGCCTCGATGACGTCTGGGAAGGCGAAATGGCGGCATTCGAACTGGACGGTCACGACGTTCTGATCGTCCATCTCGACGGCGGCAAGGTGATGGCCTGGCAAGCGATTTGCCCTCATCAGGACATCCCGCTGGATGAAGGCAGCCTGGAATTGGGCGTCCTGACCTGCCGGGCACATTTGTGGCAGTTCGACGTCTGCACCGGCGACAGCATCAATCCCACCGGCTGCGAACTGGCCCGTTATCCGGCTCGCGTCGAAGGCGACGACATCCTGGTCGATGTCGAGGGCGTTACCCCGAAACACGCCGCCATCTGAAGAGGAAACCTCCATGGCATTCAACAACAAGGTCGGACCGGTCCTGAGATCGGGCGAAATCGCCACCGCCGTCGTCGAGGCGGTTTATGAGGACAATCCCGGCAAGGACATCGCCGTCAAGGACCACATCGCCTATGTGCGGGTCGAGATCGAACAGGAATGCATCATCCGTCGCGAAACCATGGAACACATGCTGGGCCGGCCGTTCCGCATGCAGGAAATCGAAACCGACCTCAGCTCCTTTGCCGGACAGATCGAGCTGAACGACGACTTTGCCCGTTTTTATCTTGAAAAAACCCTTTAATCGGGACCGGAGACAAGCCAATGAGTGAGACCAACGAGGTCTTGAAGCCGCTCAAGACCTGGAGCCACCTGGCGGCCAACCGCCGCCGCCCCAGCGAATACGAAATCGTCTCGGTCAATCTGCATTACAGCAAGACTTCGCTGAACGACCGCCCGCCGTTTGAATTGTCCCCCGAGGTGGGGATGAATAAATGGTACGGCCGCTATCGCGACCAGACCAAGCTGCAGCACCCCGACTGGAACGCCTTCCGCGACCCCGAGGAAATCACCTATCGCGCCTACAATATTCTGCAGGACGGTCAGGAGACCTATGTCGAGGGCCTGTTCAACGAGTTCGACGAGCGCGAGCACGACGTCGCCTTGCCGCCCGAATGGCTGGCCGTCCTCAACCGCTGCTACACGCCGGCCCGCTATGCCTTCCATGCCCTGCAGATGGCCTCGGCCTATGTCGGACAGGTGGCGCCGTCCAGCACCATCACCAACTGCGCCTATTTCCAGGCCGCCGACTGCCTGCGCCTGCTGTCCCACACCGCCTATCGCACCCGTGAACTGGCCAACCGCTTCCCCGCCACCGGCTTTGCCGCCAATGAACTGGCGGCCTGGGAAGGCGATGCCTGCTGGCAGGGCTTCCGCGAGTTGCTCGAGCGGGTGCTGGCCGTCTTCGACTGGAGCGAAGCCTTCGTCGCCGTCTGTCTGGTCGCCAAGCCGATGATCGAGGAATGTCTGCTGCGTCGCCTGGGCGCCGCCGGCCGGCGTAACGACGACATCCTGCTGGGCATGCTGACCGACGCCCAGCTGCGCGACACCGACCGGGCGCGGCGGTGGACCTCGGCTCTGGCCAAATTCCTGCTGACGGTGGACGGCAACCGCGCCCTGATGCAGGGCTGGGTGGACAAATGGACGCCTCTGGCGGAAAAGGCGGCGCGCGCCTATTGCGCCGCCCTGCCGGAAAGCGACGAACATCTGCAGGCGGCGCTGTCGGCTTCCGCCGACTTCCTCCGCCTGTGCGGACTGGAAAAATAGTGACGGCCAGCTACCGGATAACCCTCGCCGGCGCCGCGTTGGAGTTTTCCTGCGCCGCCGACGAGGTGCTGGTGCGCGCGGCGCTCCGGGCCGGCATCGAACTTCCCTATGAGTGCAATATGGGCGGCTGCGGTGCCTGCAAACTGCAGTTGGTCAGCGGCGAAGTCGACCCCGTCTGGCCCGACGCCGCCGGCCTGAGCGACCGTGACCGCCGCCGCCAACAGATCCTGGCCTGCCAGGCGCGGCCGAAAAGCGACTGCGAAGTCGCCTTGCGGGCCCCTCCGAAGCAGGACCTTGCCCTGGAGCAGCGCCCCGTCCGGCGGATGGTGACGCTGCGGAGCCGCCGGCTGCTGTCGCCCAGCCTGGCCGAGTTCGATTTTGTCGGTGACGGAGCGGCGACATTCCTGCCGGGCCAGTATGCCTTGCTGGAGGTGCCGGGGATTGTCGGGCCGCGGGCCTATTCCATGGCCAACGCCGCCAATGACGAGGGACGCTGGACCTTCATCCTCCGCAAGGTGACGGGCGGCGCCGCCACCGGCGTCCTGTTCGATACCCTGCGCCCGGGCGACCGGCTGAGCCTTGACGGCCCCTATGGCAAAGCCCATTGGCGGCAAAGTCCGCGCCCGGCGGTCTGCATCGCCGGCGGCTCAGGCCTGGCGCCGATGCTGGCGGTGGCCGCCGCCGCCAGCCACCACCAGACGGTAAGCCTGTTTTTCGGCACCCGCGATGCCGCCGATGTCGCCGCTGTCCCGGAATTGCCCGGGGTTGCCGTCACCACCGTGGTTTCCGAACCACAGGACGGCTGGAACGGCGCCACCGGAATGGTGCATGACGCGGTGGCCAAGGCCATTCCCGCCGAAGCAGCGGCGGGCAGCGACTATTACCTGGCCGGACCGAGGCCGATGATCGACGCCGTGCAGAGGATGCTGGTGCTCGACCGGCGGGTGCCGATCGAGCAGATCTTCTTCGACCGCTTTTTCTAACAGGCGATGGCGACGTAGGACTCGGCGATGGCGGCATCGCGGGCGCGGATGCCGTCTTCCAGGTCTTCCTTGATGGTGGCGTAAAGGTCGCGCAGGGAAATCATGCCCAGAAGCTTGCCGTCGCCGACGATGGGCAGATGGCGGAAGCCCTTGAGGCGCATCAAATTGAGTGCCTCCTCGGCGCTGGTTTGGGGCGAGATGGTCTCGGGATTGGCGGTCATCACGTCCTCGATGGCCGTCTGATTGGGATTGCGCCCGCAAGCCACGACGCGGGTAACGATATCGCGTTCCGACAGGATCCCCTCGAGAACGCCGTTTTCCACCACCATGACGGCACCGACATGCTGGGCAGTCATCAAGCGTGCGGCGTCCGAGATCATGTCTGTTCTGGAAAGGAAAATGGTGCGTTGTCTGGAAATCGCATCCTGGATGAGACGTTGTTGCATCTTGCCGTCCTCCTTTAGGTACCGTCTTTTCTTAGAAATTCGTCACCATCGGCAGCGTGAACTGGAATTTCGAGCCGCCTTTAACCAAGCGTGAGAATGTAAGCTTGCCATTATGAGACTCGATGATACAGCGGCAAATCGTCAACCCCATGCCGATTCCTTCCACCTTGGTGGTGAATAGAGGCTCGAAGACCCGATTTGAATGGCTGCGTTCGATTCCCCCACCCTGGTCGACGACGAATACCTCGATTTCTCTACCATCCTTGCGGATACGATTGCCCACCAGCAAAACTCTCTTCTCATCCGGAAGATTCTTCATCGATTCCATGCCGTTCTTAAGCAAGTTGAACAGCACCTGTTGGATTTCGACTTTGTTGAGGGGAACCAGCGGTAAATCCTTGGTCAGAGCCAGCTTGATCTTGACCTTGTAGCGATGGGCCTCGAAATCGAGAAAATGGATGGAATCGATGATGATGTCGTTCAGCGCTTCCGGAACTTTTTCCGGATCGTGGCGGCACACGAAATCCCTCACCCGACGGAGAATTTCTCCAGCCTGTTCCAGATACTGCACCGACAGGCGGATGGAATCGCCGATCCCTTCGACGCCATTGCCGTTGTTCATGCGCAACAGGCAGCCGTTCAGATAATTCAGCGCCGACACCAGCGGTTGCCCCATCTGATGGGCCAGCGCCGCCGACATTTCAGCCATCGAATGGATGCGTCCCAACCTGGTCAGTTCGGCGTAGCGCAGGCGTTCCAGTTCTTCGATGCTCTTGCGGTAGGTGATGTCGGTAAAGGCGGCGACCAGCAGGTTCTGCCCATTGATCGACAGCGGCGAGGTCTTGACGTTGAACCAGCTGGCCTTGCCGCCGCGCTTGCGGCGCATGCCGACTTCGACGCTGTTGACCGAACGTTGCTGATGCTCGTGAACGAACCAGGGAAATTTGTCGCGGGCGATCTTGGTGCCGTCATGCAGGAAGAACCGCCCCGGAGTATCGCGCCAGTTCATCGAGCTGGCATCGTCAACCCCGATCATTTCGCAGAAGACCCGGTTGGCCTCGAGAATCTCCCCGTCTTCCTTGGTCACCGAGATGCCGATCGGCAGAATTTCGAACAGCGCCTGATATTTCTGCTGGCTGGCGTTGGCCAACTCCTCGGCCAGTTTTCTGGTGGTCACCTCTTCATTGAGGTGGGCGATATGTCGTCTTAATTCGATGGTGCGCTGGTTGACCAGCAACTCGAGCTTTTCGACATTCGCCTTGAGCTCGTCCTCCAGCATCTTATGCTCGGAAATATCCTGGACGACCCAAACGGCACCGAGACGGGGATTGGCCGGATCGATCACTTTGCCGGTGACGATGCACCAGATCAGCGTGCCGTCCTTGCGGCGCATCGGCCGCTCATCCCGATAGAAGGTATTCTTTTCGAAAAAGTGGCCGTAGTTCTCCCCGACGTAAAGAAACATTTCGTCGCTGGGATAGAGCTGACGGACCGATTTGTTTTCCAGCTCACCGCGGTCGTAGCCGAGAATTTCCTCGAAGCGGTGATTGCAGTTCAGCACCTTCCGCTCTTTTAGCAGACACATGCCGACTGGGGCGTTCAGAAAAAGTACTTCTGCCTGCAGTATTGGCCGTCCCCATCCCCCGAAAAAAAAGCGATCCACAACCGAAGCTGTGGATCGCTCTCCTCACATCATCAGAACTGGAACGTCACAGAAAACTCGACGTTGTCGGCATGCTGCATGAAGCCGATGACGCCACGTTCCGGCGCCGCATCGAAATGGGACAGTTCGATGCGCGGACGCCAGTTATCGCCGAAGTAATTGAAGTCCAGACGCTGGCGGACGGCCCGGCCATGGTTCTGGATGTCAATCACCCCCAGGGTGTTCCATCCCAGCCGGCCATGGTCGAAAGTCTTGTCGACCAGCAGGGTCACGTAATTCTGGATCGAATTGACCGTCGTCATATAGGCGGCATAAGGGGCCTGGAACAGCAGGTCCTTGCCATTCGGCGTCACCACGGTGAACACCTGCAGGCTGGTGAAGAAGCTGCTTTCCTGGTCCTGGATGAAGGGCAACCAGAGGAAGTAGTCGAAGCCGACCATGGCCGAGGCCTGATTGCGACGAGCCACGGCCCGCGACGGATCGATCAGCAGCGCACCCGAACCCGAGGCGGTGCCGGCGATGCTGTAATTGGCCGGGGCCGGCGCGCCGAGAGCGGCCGGGTAGGAAACGGTGTTGACGACAGAGCGGTTGAACGGCTTGTTGAACTCGTACGAGCCTTCCATGCGCACCACCGGCGACACCGCCTTCGGCCCCATCGGCAGTTCCACCATGTCGCGGGTGTAGCTGAAGCCGATCAGGTCACGCCGATAGCGATAGTCGAGGTCGAAGTCGGCATTGAGCGAGCAGGACAGGTTGACGCTGCAGGCCCCGCCCGAGGCGGCCCCGAAGACGCCGTTCTGGATCACCGCCGGGCCATTGGCGACGTTGGGCAGCAATGCCAGATTGGCGGCGGCTTCCACCGCCTTGACCGACAGATGCTGGACCGCGAGGGCTTGGCCCTGGTTGAAATAGGGGTTGCCGACGACGAATTCGCCGCCGGTCAGCTTCAGGATGAAGAATTCCTGATAGCCGTGCAGCGCATTCAAGGTGCCTTCGCCGCCCAGGGTATCGAACTTCAGGCGGGCGCCGAGGGTCGGCTCTTTCCAGTTCATCGCATGCGGGTTGCGATCATGCAGATTGGCGCCCGCAAACGGAATGCCATAGCCCGAGGCCGGGTTGATCAGCATCGGTTCGGAAATGCCGTACAGACCGCCATTGGTATTGGAGGACGGCGTGTCATTGTTGATGATGAACCGGTTGTGGTGATATTCCGGCATGTAGATCAGTTCCATGCGCGGATCACCAAGCCCGACCGCCTCCAGCGGGGCGCCGACGCCCAACTTGTCCAGCTTCAGATCGGCAGCCATCATCCAGGATGGGATGCGCGCCTCGTCAGCCTCGGCGAAGATGAACTTCTGGCGGAAATCCTGGGCATGCAGCACGTCCAGCAGGCGGATGCCGTCGGACTGGCCCCAGGCGCGGACGAACTTGCCGACCTTGAGACCGACGCGATCGCCGGAATCGCTCCATTTTACCGCCGCCTCGCGCAGCATCTCCTCGTTGAATTTGGCCTGGGTGAGGATGCGGTTGTCGGTGGTGCCGTAGAGGGTGGTGTAGGGCGGGTTGGTCGGCAGCGCCAGGCCCGACGGCATCGCCACCGTCTTGTTCAGCGCATAGCCGAAGCGGCCCAGTTGTTTGGGCGTATTCCAGGCGGCGCCGGTGGCCGGGGCGGTCAGGTCACCGCCGATTTCGGGATAAAAGTCACCGCGGATCCACAGATCGGTGGTGACCGTTAACTGGGAATTCGGCCTCCAGGACGAGGTGATTTCGCCGAGATAGAGGGCCTGGCCCAGCGTCGGGCCGCCGGCGGCATAGTCGCCATAGGCCAGGGTCATGCCCTGGCGCAGGCGTCCACCCATGGTCAAATCCGGCGTTACGTCGATTTCCGCCCTGGCCGGGCTGTAGGCGCCGACAAGTGCGCAAAGCGCCGTCGCCGCACATAATAACTTTCTCATGTTTTCCCCTTCCCTATCACGCCGTCGACGGGCCCGCCGGAAAGCGGACCCGTCTACAGGCAGTGCCTATAGAAAACCGATTATTTGAAGTCTCGCAGTTGGTCAATATCGAAGCGAGTGGCGGGCGGATCGTTTTCCAGACCATCCCAGACACTGTCCATCGTCAACCAGGTCATGCGATGGGACACCATGTTCCAGATCCCCACCTGGCGCCACTGGCCCAAACCGGTCTGCGGAACCCAGTCACGCGATTCGTACCAGACACGCATGATGTTGCCGCGGGCATCGTAGAACTGGTTGGCGTCAGACGCGTAATATTCCTTGTCCAGGTAAATCCGGCGCTTGCTGTAAATGTACTTGCCGCTCTTGTCGTTGATTTCCAGGATCCAAACCGGACGCAGTTCCAGTTCGATGGTGTCGACCTTGCACTGACCGTCGCGCTTGCCGGCTTCGTAGAAGTGGCCGGTATGCGGCATCGCCAGGGTCCAACCTTCACCCACCAGCTTGTATTCGTACTGGGCGGGGTTGGTCTTCACCCAATATGCGCGCCAGTCGTCCCAGATCAGCTCGAGGCCGGCTGCCAGCGGGTCCTGGCCGTCGGTGGAGGACAGGATGCGGGTGCGCTTCAAAGACGGCATATAGACCTTGAAATCATCGTCCTTGTCGGCGGCGGCGAAGCGCTTGCGCACGCCGGCCAGACCGCGGACGTCGCGCGGATCGTTGAAGAACACCGCGCCACCTTCGACCACGCCGTCCATGTTGGGGACATCACCCATGGGCTGCAGATCCTGGCGGCCATGCATCTTCTTCCACCACAGATCGGCCTTGTACTGCCGTTCCAGGTGATCTGAACTGTCACAGGAGTCCATGGTGATCGAATGGAAATGCAGGTTGTCGGTGCCGACGGCGTGGGCCACGTACATCCAGTTCACTTCCAGGCCGTTCTTCGGCTTGAGGAACGGCAGGGCGCCCTGGGTGGCCAGCGCGTATTTGCCGTCAGCGGTCAGCAGATTGCCGTCGTCGGTGGCCTTGAACACCGCATTGGCCTTCACCGCCGCTTCGGTCTGTTCCAAAGTGCCCTTCGGCATGTAATAGGAGGCCGTCGGCACGATCACCGCGCGCTTCCAGCTGAACCATGAGGTGTCCGTGAAACGCGCCATCATTTCCGGAACCATGAAGTCCTTGAGCCATGGCATCGAGGCGATGTTGCTGGCATCGATCACCAGGCCGGGCTTCAATTCCGCCGGAATCTTGGCCTTGTCGGCGGCCAGAAGGCCGGGAGCGTCGTAGCCGCGAAGCGCCGACCAGCGCTTGGCCAGGCCCAGCGCCTCGGTCGAGCCGAGGGCGTCGACGAATTTCGACCGGTCAACTTCCTTGTTGCTGGCGGCAAAAGCCTTCCATGCGGCGACGCCGTCCTCTGGATTGGCGCTCGCCGGCCCCATAACGGCGACCATTACTGAAGCGAATGCCAATCCGGCAATTAATGCCCTCATTCCTGTCCTCCCTGTCTTGTCCCAAAAAGAAAAAACCCGTCATTCCACATGATCAACGATCACCTTACCCAACTCTTCACTTTGGTGAAACTTATTATTGTCCTTGGCAACCACCCCGCCCGCATGAATCCCGTGCGGCGCATGATGAAATGGGTGATGATTCGTCTTGGCCAGAGATTTCGGCTTGAAAATCAGAACCATCGCCGGCACGAAAATCAACGACCCGGCCATGTTGAAGAACAACACCACCGCATGCAGGACACCCATTTCGGCCTGGAATTTCAAGGCCGAGAAGAACGCCCAGGGCAACACCGGGGCAATCATGGTGATTGCGGTGATCATCACCGCATTGCCGGCCGTACACAGTGAATGTTGGACGGCGTCCTCATAGCTTTCGCCCTTCGCCAAAGCATGCTTCACGCGGTGCAGGATGTAAATCCCGTAATCGGCTGCCAGCCCAACGCCCAGCGCCGCCAGCGGCAAGGTATTGATGTTAAGCCCTATCCCCATCAGATACATGACGGTGTCGGTCAGATAGGTCGCCGTGATCAGGCTGAACGCCAGCACCGCCGTCACCCACAGCGAACGGAAGGCGATATAGACGGTCAGCATGATGAAGGACATGATCGCCACCAGGACCAGATCCTTGGTGCTTTCGACCTCGTGATTGATCGCCTCGGCAATGCCAATCTGCCCGCCGGCCACCAGCAGATGGGCCTTGTTGGGCAACGGCGGCATCTGGGCGATGAAATCGCGGGCCAGCTTCGTCGCCGTCCGCACCGTCAAACCGGTCTTGTCGTCCAGCGGGATGGCGACCAGGCCGATCCGCCATTTCTCATCGGTATAGGACTTGAAATCACCGGGTTCGCCCTTGGAACTGTAGAGATAGACGGCGAAGTTTACTTCGTCCACCGTCGCCGGGATGATCGCATAAGACGGATCGCCCTCGAACAGGGCCTCCTGCACCGACCGCACCACCGGCACCAGGCTCTGCGCCGGCCGCGCCTTGCCCATGCGCTGCCAGACATAGCGGCCCACATCTTCCATCGCATGGTAGACTTCGGGCTGAATGAGGGTTTCCTCATCGCCTTCGACATAGACCAACATAATATCCGTATCGACACCGGAAAATCTTTTGTTGATCAGGCTGTTATCTTGGTTGTACTGCGAGTTCGGCCACAGGATGGGACTGCCGACGGCTTCGCCGATGACGATGAACTGCGAGAAATAAATACCGCCGCCCAGGCAACAGACCATCAGCGCGGGGAACAGATAGAGCACTTTGCGAAGTCTTGCCTTCTGCCAGATGGTTTCCACCCAGGTCGTGCGGGTGCGAAATTTCTTCGGTTGCGGCAGAAGGCTCAGAAGTGCCGCGGTGAAAACCAAGGCCGGTCCGATCGCCAGCAGCCAGACGCCGCAGATCACGCCCAGGAACTGCAGGCTGGGAACGCCGATCAGCACCAGCACGAAGAAACCGGCGGCGGCGGCGACAATGGCCGTGACGCTGGGCACGAAGACCTGGATCAGGCCGCTCTGCACCGCCTCTTTCATATTGAGGCCGGACTCGATGCTCTCGAAGATGCGCGACATGAACTGCACGCAGTGCGACAGCACGATGGCAAAGACGAACACCGGCAGAATGATCAGCAGCGGATCAAGATTATAGCCCACCAGGGCCATTGCCCCGGTCCCCCACACGGTCCCGACGCCGGCGGTGGTGATTGGGATCAGCACCCCCATCCACGATCGGAAATAGGTATAAAGAATTATGCAGGAAAAAATCAAAGATACGACAATCAGTATTAGCGTCGCGTGCAGGTCTCCGTGAATTATACCAAGCAATATTGGGCGACCAACCATATGGATCTTGACGTTCTGCTTGGTCTCCTTTTCGCCTAACTGATCAATGAACTTCACCAGGGACGCATAATCTGTATCGTCCTTGAAATCGGCGATGATCATTCCGGCTTTCTCGTCATCCGAGACAAGAGTGCCGCGGTAGGTGGCGCGCACCGCACTCTTGAAAGCCGTCCATTCTTCCGCCGAAGAGGGGAGATCCGGCCAGGCGACCGCGGTGATGTCCACTTTACCCGTCGAACCGACAATGGATTTGGTTTTCCGCAGGGTCAGCGCCTGCACAAGGTGGCGGTGCACCGCCGGATGGAAATAGATTTCGTCGGCAATCCGCTTGTAGGCCGTCAGAAAATTCTGGTTGTAGATGTCGCCGTCGGTGCTCTCGACCATGATCAGGGTGGTGTTGGAGCCACCGAACTGGGCCCCGAATTTCGACACCAGCTGAACATTGGAGTGATGCACGGGCAACATCGCCTCCAGCACGACCTTCAGCGACAGATGCGTGTAGGACTCGTAGCCGAAGAAGACCGTTACCGCGAACATCACGGCGGCAATTACCGGGGCGCGATGGCGCACAAACAGCGCTATGCGTGACGGGATCATGGCTTCACCGTTTTTTCATGGGAATGGAGGAGAAGAACACCGAGTATCCTGAGTCCTGGTCCGGCGCCTCCGTGTTCTGCGAACTCACGCTTTGATAGGGACCTGTCACGCCGGTCGCCCTGAGGATCATTCCCGCCTGCCCGACTGCCAGCACGTGACCCTCGCCGCTGATGGCGACACCGCCGATGAACAGGTTCGCGAAGCCCCGGCCGGATGCGTCGACCACGGTGGTCAGTTTTCCATCGCTGTAGACCTGAAGGGTTTCCCGGCCGGCGATCAGAGCCGACTCGCCGTCGACGCTCATCGCCACCGCCAGCATATGCTTGCTGGTACCGGTATCGACGGGATCGACCGACAACCGCCCCTCGGCGGAAAGGGCCAGGCGCACGATCGCACCGTTCAGCCCGACGGCAACCCCATGATTGCCGCGCATCGCCACCGCAGTCATGGTCGGCAGCGTAGTGGAACTCGCGATGGACCAGGTATCACCGCCATCGAGGGTGAAGGCGACCACACCGAACTCGCCGACCACCACGGCGCGCCTGGCGTCGATGGCGGCAATGCCGCTCAGGCGAGGCTTGTCGTGGCCATTCCAATCCTTAAGGGCCTGTTCCTGCCAGCTGGCGCCGCCGTCGGCAGTGTGGAAAATCGCCCCGTCATGGCCGGACACCCATCCGTTCTGCGCATCGGCAAAGGCAAGATCGCGAAGATAAAGGTTGGCCTCGCTGTGCACCAAAGCCCAGGTCCGACCTTCGTCGGTACTCTTGAGGATCTTGCCGCCGCTGCTCACCGCGAAATAAGCGCCGTTGCCCGCATAGACCACTCTCCGCAGCAGGTCGGTCGTCTTGGCATCCAGCGGAGCCCAATGCTGACCGTCGTCCTTGGAAACCTTCACGGCACCATGGTAACCGGTAGCCAAGGCCTCGCCGTTTGCACCGAAGGCGACGCCGAACAGGCTATCAGGAAACTCTCTCAGGGCCGGAGGGTTAACGCTCGGCTGCCCGCCCTCCTCTTTTTCGGCCATGGCGAATTTTGCCGCGAAGATGAGGCCAAGGCACAGGGTCAGGCCGATGACAAGCGCTGTCTGGCGCCATCGGCCGGAACCAAACCGATTAAAAAGAAAATTCAACGGTTCTCTCCCCAACACTTCTTCCTAAACGACACTTTTATTATTCTTCGGCAAGCAGCCGCTTTTCCGGACTTGTAACAGTTATCACACAAGCTACCTGTCCCGGGCGATCCGCAACAATTCGGGTCAAATACCTAACTGTTAAGGAATACCCCTACGGCCGCCGCCGCCGCGGGAACGACCATGAGCGGCGCCAAGATAGTTTATCTGTAAACATTTAACAGTTTTCCCCGGCTTTCCGCAATTTTTCTATCCGCGAGGCGATGGCACTGTCCGCCAGACGCGCCAAACCAACATAGAGGTGATCCCTTAGAGGTTAGGTGTTCGCACCAATTGTTGCAATTCCCCTGAGGCGTTTTAATCAGCACAAGTTTAAGAGAGCCGAGAGAGTGTCTCTCAGTTCTATAATATTAACGTCCCGGAGCCTCCCATGGATGACAAAGCAGGCGACAAGCCCGAGGTGTCTTTCTTTCACCCGGATCTATTGGCCATCGATTCCCGGGATCCTTACCTCAAAGGATATCGCTGCAAGAGCTGCGGCCAACTGGACTTTCCGAAATTGAGCCCTTGCCCGAACTGTTGGGGCGAGGAATTCGAAATGGTAAAGCTCAGCACCAAAGGAAAGCTTTACAGCGTTACCGATATTTACGTCGGCCAGGCCGGCCTGAAGACACCCTACATCTTCGGCTACATCGATCTTCCGGAGAACCTGAGAATCTTCGCGCAGCTCGAGGGCGAACCCGGCAGCTTCACCTGCGACGAGGAAGTGGTGCTGACCGTCGGCGAAGTCCGCAAGAACCCGGACGGAACCCCCTTGCTCAGCTACAAGTTCCGCAAGGCTTCAGATCCCAATCATGACTTCAAGACCTGGCACAACGTGTCGGATTGATTGAACGGCGTCCTCTCGGCAAGGCAGAAATCCATGAAACTCCAAAGAGACGTATTCATCGCCGGGGTCGGCGAGACGAGATTCGGCAAGCATGATCTGGAATATGACGCGCTTGGCCGGCAGGCCGCCCTGCAAGCCCTGAGGGGCTCCAACATCACCCGGCCCAACCAGGTCCAGAGTGCCTATGTCGGCAACGGCACCAACGGTATCGTTACCGGCCAGACGGTCCTGAAGGATCTCGGCATGTGCGGCCATATGCCGATCGTCAATGTCGAAAGCGCCTGTTCGGCCGGCGGCATGGCCGTCTATTCGGCCATCCGCGACGTCGCCACCGGCTTCGCCGAGGTCGCCATCGGCATCGGCTGCGAGAACCATTCGCTGCACATGGCCACCGGTACCGCCTTCGCCCCGGCGATGTCCGACATCGAAACCGTCCATGGGGCGGTGATGACCGGCAAATACGCCATGCGCGCCAAGCGCTACATGTTCGAGACCGGAGCCACCATCGAAGACCTGGCGATGATCACGGTGAAGAACCGCCGTCACGCCACCAACAACCCCCATGCCTGGTTCAAGGGTGAGATCAGTATCGAAAAAGTGATCAACTCCCGCCTGGTGGCCTCGCCGCTGACCCTGCAGCAATGTTGCGGGATCGCCGACGGTGCCGGCGCGGTGGTGGTCTGCTCGGCGGAAATGGTCAAGAAGCTGGGCATTGCCAAGCCGATCCGCGTCGCCGGCGCCGTCATCCAGTCGGGCCCCTTCCACAATCGCCCGCGGGACATCACCGGCGACGACATCACCGAAACCAGCGCCGAGCAGCTGTATCACGAATCCGGCATCGGCCCGGAGGATGTCGACATCGTCGAACTGCATGACGCCTTCACCATCGCCGAGTTGCTCTATTACGAATGCCTCGGGTTGTGCAAGAAGGGCGAAGGGCTGAAATTCCTGCGCGACGGCAATGCCACCTATGGCGGCAAATGCGTCGTGTCCCCACGCGGCGGCATGCTGTCCTACGGGCATCCCATCGGCGCCTCGGGGGCGGCGCAGATCGCCGCCAACGTCAAGCAGCTGCGCAATGAATGCCCCGGCTATCAGGTCGAACCGATCCCGCGGGTAGCCATGTCCCATGTCACCGGCGG
>Ga0007882_10001295_pt1 | contig 14632 bp, 20 predicted proteins | sample CryBogCBH12Aug01_FD_71195 | JGI IMG/M metagenome (GOLD analysis project Ga0007882, IMG submission 71195) | Freshwater microbial communities from Crystal Bog, Wisconsin, USA - CBH12Aug09.1 | ecosystem: Environmental > Aquatic > Freshwater > Lake | place: Crystal Bog, Wisconsin, USA | collected... | reverse complement strand
CAGTACAGATCTAATTTTACTAAAAAATCCAGATTTAGTAAGAGTTCCCATATTGTGTGGTCGTTCTACACTAAATCTAGATTTTACTTTTTTCTTCTGTCTTTTCAATTAATTTTTTAAATTAATTTCAATTATTAAACTTACTAATTTTATTAAACATATTTTTATAACGTTCATATGAAATATTATAATACCCACCTTTAGTAAGAGTGTGAAAATGATTATCCCACCTTCCTGTGTATATACAAGCTATGACTTTACTTATTGGAACAAAAATAATTTCAAAAACTATGTATAAAAATCCAAGTAAATAAAACCAAAAGGGACTTGTTACTAGTATTAATATTACCATTACTTTAGAACTTAAAATTTTTATTACTTTTTTAAAATGACTCATATTATCTACATATTTTTCTAGCTAAACTCCATCCTTTTTTAGAAGGCTCCATTCTAGCTACTGGTGATTTAAAATCTTTATTATTAGAAAAATGAGGATCTATAGTTTTAAAAGTTCTAAGTTTTGATATTCTTAAATCTTCAAATACTAAAAGTTTATTTCCTTCATAATTCTTACAATCTGGATAGTTTATCTCCACTATTAAATAGTTTCCAACATACTCCCATTTTCCTATTTTAAATTTTTCTGGATTAGGATTTCCTTGTATTTGTGCATTTTCATACACTACTCTAGAGGGCTTATCATAACCACTCCAACTTCTTCTTCCTATAAAACTTATTCCTATATTACAATATATTAGAAATTATACCATTATCAAATTTAAAATTCTTATCTATTTCACCAAATTCTATATTTCTAGCAAGCCAATCTCCTTCAGAATTAGCTTTTTTAATAGCTACTTTTCTAAATTCAACATAGTCTTTCAAATAATTAGAAATTTCTGTTCCTAATACATCATCAAAACTATAAAATCCAAAACTTGTTTTATATCCATCAAGAATATCATTCAATGTTGGTTTCATTTTCCTAGAAATAATTTCTTTAGAATATCTTTCTGCAAATGTAATGATTCCTATACAAATAAACAACCAATTAACTATTTTTGTGTAATTAAAGGTACTGTTAGAAAGTCTAAACTCACACGTCCTCGTATTACTAAACACTAAGTTGTTAAAATTTGTCAAAAAATATCTAGAGTGGATATTCCATTTAGTGCCACCAAGAGGGTGATATGTTTCATTAGTATTCCACATAGGAAATTCTTGCACTTGCCCATCTGTAAGCCAATTAACTATTTTAGTAAAATATTTATGAACATCTGTATTAAATTCTACAGAAGAGTCATAATTTTTCTTAAATAAATTATTTGTCAATAGCCCAATATTAGGAAGAGGAGAATTATAATTTTTAGGAGTGCCTAAATATTCCATCTCACTCCTTTTATATTGGGGAAATATACTATAAAGCTCTTCTTGGATAGTTTGTATTAACATATAATAAGCTATAATTGTAAGCTCATCATATTTTACATTTCCTAAATGTATGTGCAGAGAACATTTTTCATCAAAAACACATCTTTCACTAAGTTCTTTGCATATATGTTTTATTGTAGCAAGTCCTTTAGCTCCATAAAATGGCACTGTAGCATATTCATAAGGTTCTTCTCCATTATTTAGCCTCAAACTTCCATCTTTTAAAGGAACAAGTCCAAGTCTTCCCAAATCTTTCTCTAGTAAAGACCCATTTCTACTTTCGAGCTCGATTCCAAAACTTTTACCAAACAATAATTTACTAACATCTTGCTCTCTATTAGAAATAGGCACATCTGTTAAAGCATATTGTTCTTTAATTTTAATAAAGGCTGAATTATCTGCTGAAGCATTGTAATTAAAAGCTAAATTCCTATATTTTACAATTCTGGGCTGTTTTAAGGCTCTAAATTGTTCTGGGGATAGAGAGTTCTTATTATACAAGAATTCATCCCATAAAGAGCTTGTGTAGCCTAATTTAGTGGCTAATTCTAAACTAACACATGGAATAGATTGGCTAGTATCAAATCTTTCTTTAAGCCATACAACATTTTCATCTTTAAGGAAATATCCCATTGTCTTATTAGTGTCATATATACCCTTTAGAAGACCAGAGCTCTCTAGAAACTTAATTAATTGCCATTTTTGTTCTGTATAATTAAAAGCTATTTTTCCATTATCTATTCTGTTCCAAACAAGCCTGCCATCTCCCATATCAACTTGAAAACAAGAAACATTCTTTTCATAATATTGTCCTGTATCTCTATTCATTATACAATTAGCTCTTTTTGTAAAAGCTCCTGTTATTGTTTGTATCACTTCTAATCTTCCTTTTATTTCAATAGTCATATTAATATATTAAATTTTCCTCTTTTTCTTCTTTTGTTATATGTTTCCAATGATCAAATAAATATTCATAACTTTGAGAGAGCCATCCTAATATTTTCACCCTAGAATTTTCATTACTAGTATGTTTTATTTCAAATGTTTCTAAATCAGCTTTAGCAATATCTATAAAATCCATTGTATCTTTTAACACTTCTTCTATATCTTCTCTTTCAGAATTTTCTGTTTTCCCTTCTTCTATTTCTTCTTCTAGTTTAGGAGCAGACAATGTTAATTGCACTTTATCAAAAAATCCATTAGAGAAATGATAGGTTTTTCCTTGATTGAATAATGGAGACCAGCTTCCTGTGTAACAATTGTATTCTAACTTATCACAATCTGCCATTTGACACCACCCTCCAAGTTTTCCTTCAGAAAATAATATACCAGTGAAATATCTAAGAAGTTTTCCTATATTAAGTTCATTAGGCACTATAGGATTGTCCTTAAAAAGAATTCCTCTTTTATACATATCAATTACAGATTCTAGAGATGCTTGATCTTTACATGTCCAACCATTCCAAAAGAAATATTGTTTAGCGCTTGTAGCATCATAATCTGGATGTGTAAAAGGTCTTCCTTCTTTATCAATTGTTACAGCTTCTCCATGCTTAAGTTTACCACCAAGCATGTGTCCATTTCTCATATATCTTCCACCACAATACATTATTTTCCCTCCAATTCTCTTATCACCTGTAAGCTTTATTAATTCTTGTAAATCAATATAAGGTTCTGTCTCTAATAAAGTTTTCCCCATAGATTCCCTTTTAGGATTCTTCTTATCAAATTTTTCAATAGCACTTTTAGGATAGGATATGAAAATATCTTCTGTCTTGATGTCATATTTATAAGGAGGTGTATGAACAGCAGTGTGCCTTGCAGAATGAGAAAAATTATTTGTTGTATACGTCTCTATTTTATTTCTCTCAGCTCTATTAAACTCTCTCTTAAGCGTTCTTATTTTTCCCTTATTAATAATATGTATTTTATTAGGAGCAAACTCATTTATAGTTTTAATAGCATCATCACATATCATTAACAAAGACTCTTTTATAGAAGAAAAATATATTTGGTCTTCTCCCTCTTTTTTCCAATAATAAAGAGGACGTTCCCCATCTGTAGTTTCTCCTTGAGCACTTTTTCCTCTAAATATAAATATTTCATTAGTTTTAGGATAGGTCCATACAAAAGCTCCATAGCCCTCGTAGTCTTCTAACACCTCTATGTTAGCTACATCTGTCTTAGAATTAACTAAAATATTAAGAATTTCGCAAGAATCAACTGCATGTTCTTTAATTTTATATTTAGTTCTAAGTTCTTCTCTATTTTTAATTGTACCATTATGAGCCCCAACAGCATAAGCTATCTCACACTCTTTTTTATCAGGCTGGAAGTATTCAAAAGGATGACAATTAGCTTCTGTATTGGCTCCAATAGTACTTTTCCTATTATGACCAATCACTTGCCAATATTTCTCAACAGGTTTGAATACATTTTTTTCAAACATTCTAAAAACATTAGCTTCTGCTTTAACACCTTTAACCACTTTTCCATCCCAAAATATTCCACAAGAATCATCTCCTCTAGCTAAATTATACATAGCTAGTATTTTTATTTTATCTTCATTTGGAGGTTGATTTCCACAGAAGCCATATATTCCACACATATTTTATTATATATTTTTTAGTTTTTAATTTTTAAGCAGCTACTTGTAATTCTTCTTTTTCTACAAGAAGATGCTCTCTAACCAATTTTTTGAACCATTGCATTGTTCTAAAATTATCTATACACTCTGGATGACATTGTATAGCTAGAGATTTTGAATTTTGAAAAAATACAACCTCTGGTTCTTTATAATCTTCAGGAAAATTGTAATCTACATCATTCCCATCAAGGTGAAAAGGGCTAAGATTCTCTGCCCATGCAATAAGGGTGTAGTTAGAGCATCCCTCTAGAAGGAATTGTTGATGATGCATACTATTTATATCATACACTTCTCCATCTTTAGTTGTCACTTTGTGGTTGTAGGGATGTGTAGAATGTTGTACAAGTTTTCCACCTTCCATTATTGTAAACAATTGCCCACCTCTGCATATTCCTAGCATTGGTATTCCTTTTTTCAAAAATAAATCATAATAATACAATTCCTCTTTATCTCTGCTCCTATAACATTGTGTCCTACTTCCTTCTTTTTCTTTATATAGTTCTGGTCCTAAATCAGCACCTCCTGTAAATAATGCTATGTCTGCATTTTCAGGGATCTTAGTAAGCATCATTCCCATATCTAACAACCAATTGGCATATCCTGTAGAACCTCCTACAACAAATATTTTCTTTATTTCTTTCATTTTTGTTTTAATAATTTATAAGCTTGTTTATAATTTTTGTCTTTAACTAATGTATGTATATCTTTAAACATTAAATTTGGTAAACTCTTTGTAAATGTATTATTAACATTATTTTTAAGTTCTAGCTTCTTTTGTAATTCAAAACAAAAAACAAAATTACTTACTAACCCATGCCCCCTATCTAAATGTGGAAAAGCATAATGCGCTAATAAGAGTTTTTCAAGTCTTGTTATAGGAAGCTTTATTTGTTTAATAACATTATAAATATTCTCGTAATTAGCATCATAATAGTAAGAAATAAGCCTCACTACAGTGTTACCTGTGAATAGATGTAAATTGTCTTGATAATCTTTTCTATTTAAAGATATTGTATAACATTTTAATTTCTCAAATGTTGAAGGAAGTTGTTCATACTTTGGTCCAAAATTTTTATGTTCTATTTCTATTTCAACTTGTTTACTACTAAAAGAACATTTAAACCCTAAAGCAGATACAAATCTGCACCAAGCTCTTAACTCTTTAGGAGAATATATACATTTGTCTATTTCTATATATCTTTTCCAAATCACACCATTTCTATAATTAATAGGTCTTACATCACTATCACAAAGATAATTTCTTATAGAAGTAATAACATTATTATTCACATCTAAAACATCAACATGTATTTTATGCGCCACGCTTTTCTAATTTTCTATTAATAATTTTTGGTATTTCTTCTTTATATTTTTCTAATGTAATTTTTCCAAAGCTGCTAGCACTATTACATTCTATTAGAATAAAGTCTTCGTCTTTAGATACTTTTACGTCAAATGATAGAACATCAGCACCAATAGATTTTAAAGCTTTAACACAATGTTCTATAATTAAAGTCCAATTAGAAGGTTTATTAAAAGAAGCGTTTTCTTCCACTACCCACACACTATTAGAATCATTTCTATACCATCTCCTATCATTAGGTGTGTCTTCTTTAAGAAGTTTTCTACATGTATAAAAACATCCTTCTTCTGTAATATGTAGTCTATATTCTCTAGTGTAATTATAAAATTTTTCAAAAATATAATTTTCTAAATTTTTATTAATAGCCCATATTTCCAATTCATCTACACTCTTAATAAGTGTATTTCCATTACCCCTACTACCAAATAAAGATTTACACACTAAATAATTTTTCCATTCATTTGTTAAAGAATTTGCTAATTTTAATAAATCTTCTAGGTTATTTGCTTGTCCCCATTTAGCTGTATGCACACCAGCATTATCAAAACATTTCTTCATTTTTAATTTAGAAGAACTATTCTTAATACTTTCTACACTATTAACTTCTACATCAGACTTTAATTCTGTCACACTACCAAATCTAACAACAGCTCTATTCTTCATCAAGGGTAACAAGCTTCTTAGTGGCTGATGGCTTGGGTGTCTGCTTCTTATTAATATTCTTTTCATTTTCTCCATATAATTTAAAAATTTCTTCTAACCAATCCTTCTCTTTTAAGTCTTTAGTTAAATGCAATAATGTATTTCCTGATTTTCCAAAACATTTTCCTTCTTCTTTCCAATTTATAGCTTTGTATTCATTCATATTTATAGAATTCTCTCTTTCTATTGCTATAGCAGAAGGATATTTACCACATGAATGTGCTAAAAGCATTGATGTTAAGAGGTTTAATGTTCCAATCTTTAAATTTTCCACGTAACTAAATCTTTCTCCAAAAGCACAATAGTCTGCTGTTATTATAGCTACACCACAACAATGTGGAAAACAAGAAATTGTAGAAGAACCAGTAAATGTATCTCCTAATTTAAATTTAAGTTTTACATTAAAATACTCTTTTTCATATGTAAAAAACATATAAGGAAAACTTTTATGTTCTTCCCAATTATTTTTATACCCATACATTTCTAATGTGTATTCTTCTAACCCTTTTATTTTATTTATCTGTGACATATAATGAGAAATAACATCTCCATGTCTATACTTTAGTTCATTCTTGTCTATTATATATTTTACACCCATTCTATTTTTTCTTTATTATTTTCTTTTAAAATCTTATCTATTTTTGAAAAATGTTTATTCCCATAAAAACTTCCATTTCCTTCATTATATAATTCTGTTGCAGGATGTCCACATGAAAGAATGTAATGTTTCTTTTCATCTATAAGAGATGCATATTCATTTGCATGAGCTCCCCATAAACAAAATATAACACCAGCATTATAATCATTAATACATTGTATAATATGTCTTGTAAACGGCTGCCAAAGCTTTATATGAGCATCTGCACTTCCCACTTCTGTTGTAAGAGCTGTGTTTAATAAAAACACCCCTTGTTTAGCCCATCCTGTTAAATCTGTTTCAAAATTTAACATTTCTCCTTTAGCTATGTCATTTTCTATTTCATTTCTAATTACAGCCAAACTCTTTGGACAATGGAAATCAAGCTCGTTATTTTTCTTATAACTAAAAGCAAGTCCATGTGCTTCAGGTTTTCCATATACTAAATTGCTATATGGAGATTGTCCAAGTATACAAACACGAACATCATCAAAAGGTGTATATTTAAAAGCATTAAACATATCTTTTTGATGGGGCACTATTTGTACATGTTTCTTTCTTTCTGTTAAATAAGAAAAAATATTAGCTCTATTTAAAAATGGCATTAGAAAATGAAGCCAACGTTTTTCTATATATGGAGCTAATTTTTCTTCTAGTTCTGTTTTCTCTAATATTTCCATTTAATTCTTTTTTCCAGCAAATATGTCTTGTGCTAAAACATATTCTATAGCTTTTTTTAGAGCCGTATCTGGTGTTAAACTACTTTCTATTTCTGTTGGACTTATTTTTCTATGTACTAAATTTATTTCATAAAGATATTTAGGCATTGGAGAATAAGATATTTTTCTTATATGTATAAATATATCCTGATCTTCTAGCCATTTTCTTAAATAAATATAAATTAATTTTGTATTTTTTTCAGGAAAAACAAACCCACAATCATTAGCTCTTTTTATTATTTTATAGACATGATTTTCTTTTTCTGTTATTGTCATTTTATTGTATCTCCAATATTATATTTATCCTCTCTATCCCAAAATTGCATTTTATTATTTCTAACATCTTTATAAATATATGTACAAGGCTGGTCATCAGAATAAACTCTTTTACTAATTATTATATAAGGCTTTGTGTAATTAGCTCTATTTGTTATATTATAGGAACATCCATTTAGAAATATTATAAACAAAATACTAATTATTGATTTTTTCATATTATATTTTTCTTTTTTAATTCTTCTTTTAAAATTTTATATCCTTCTTCTACACCCATTTTAGCTATTAGGTCTGAAGGGTCTTTAGCTCCATATTTTTCTGGATTGTTTATCCACATATACCCTTTTGGATTAAGTTTTATATTTTCTTTCTTTCCCACATCATCATTATTCCAATATATAAACTTAGCATCATAATTCTTATTTAAGAAATCATCAACTTCTTGTGTAATAGCTTTATGATGTTCATTTTGTGTATTTATCACATCACTATGTATTTTAGAAAGCACTATCCTATCTTTTCTACTAGATGTAATAATAATAATATTACTATCTTTTGGAAGAGAATTAAGACCTTCTATTTGTTTTTGTGAGCAAGACCCAGACCATTTAAAATCTTTAGAAAATGGCTTATATATTTTCTTCTTATTTGGTTCTCCATCTTTTGTAAATCTATAAATAAATTGTAAATCATTTTTTGGAATGTACATTAATTTATCATTTATAAAAAGTTTAGAAGCAACAAATATTTCATTCTCTTTACATTCTTCTTCTGTTATTCCATATTGAGCCCAATAAGCTAATTCTAAGACATTAAAAGCTCTAGGTATAAATTGTATATTATATTCCTTTTTTTCTTGCTTAGAATGGCTTATAATTGATTTTTTAGGAATGGTGTAAACATCTCCTAGTTGTAAATCATTTTTAATTTTATTACAAGCTTGTGTAAAATCTAAATTGAACATAAGCATTACAAAACTTATACAACTGCCACCTCTATACCCAAAATCATGAAAATAATATTGTCCTGAAACATTATTGTAAAGAATGTGAAAACTTGGAAGCCTATCTTCTCTTAAAGGACTCAAATACATTTTATTTTCTTCAAAAGGAAAATACATTTGAAATACTTCATAAGAATTTTCTAAAATTATGTCTTTAAGAGATTTTCTTTTTGTTGAAAACAACTTGTTTTATTAATTATTTTCAAAAACTTTATTATATTTCTTTATAAGTTTTACTAAAGCAGTCCAACAACCTTCTAAATCTAGAATAATCCAAGAATCTATTACCTCATCAAATTCAAACCATTCTAAATCTAATTTATAAATTTTTTGAATGGGGGAAGCTAACCAATCAAAACTAGTATAAAATTTAGCATCTTCTAGTTTATATTCTTTATTATTTCTTATATAATAACTTGGCTCTAAGCCACCATCAAAAAAATCTCCATTAAAATTTGCAATTAAATGATTTCCCTCTTCTAGTTCTTTTTTAGTCATACTATATAAATTAAAAAAGGGGAGCAAATTCTCCCCCTTTATTAAAAAATGTATTAAATATTAATACAAAGAACCTTCTTCTTGTGAAGAAGCTGTTTCCACTTGGACATGTTTCATCACACCCTCTGTGTACTTACTCCTATCTGCATCAAGAGATACAATATTTCTAAAATTCAGTGTATATCCTGGATATGCAGAACCTGGTTTTACATATTCCTGACCACTAAAATTCATATATACATAAGGCAAATCATCTCCTACAAGAACAGCATTAAGCACCTTTACAAATTCATCAAATGTTGTAATACCTTCTGATGTTGCAGCATCAAGCTTTTCTTGCACACCTGAAGCTTTTGCAAGAGGATTTATAATCCTTGTAACAATATTTCCAAATTGCTCATCATTATTAAGATCAAAATAGATTGTTTGTACAATTCCACATTGTCCTTGATACTCAGAGCCATTACTCTTCTTAAAAGGCTTAAATCCTTCTATTGTCACTGGGGGGCCATATACTTTAATTCTTAATTGTTGTTTACCAGAGCCGTTTTTTGCTTCAACACTTTCAATTGCTTCCACTTTTGCTTCATTCCATCCTACATTAAATTTAGGAGAAATTCTTGTTGCTTGTTCTTTCTTGTAATCGTTTGTTTTAAAATTCACTTTTTATTATTTAAATACTATCAAAATTCTTTTTTAACCTCTTTACTTAACTCACCTATAGCTATCTCCCCCAATCCAGTATTAACATCCCTTATTCTACTAGTTGCTTTAGAACCATTAGATTTTTTAACCTCCATAGGCATTTTTTCTTCCATTCCTATTGTATAGGAAGTTGGTCTTGTACTTATTCCTACCCGATCATACATTGGATCTTGATACTGTCTTAATTCTTCTATCACTTTGTTTGCATCTAAGAAAGACTTCTCTACAAACTGCACCTCTTTCTTACTCTTCTTACTCTCTTGAAACCAAGGATGATTAATAAGAAATAAATGATAATCTGGAACATCTTCTTGTTCTCTTTCATAATGAGAAACATGAAATTTAAGCTTCCCTTCTTCTATTTTAGTTTTCTCAGAATTAAAGCAATTATACAAGTTTCTCCATTCTACATTAGATTCTATTTTACCATTCACTATCTGATAGCCGTTAGCAGTATCATTTTCTTTGCATATATAATAGAGTTTGTTCTCATTATCAATTGCAAAGCTAACAAAATCTCCATCTTTTACATCAAGAAGTGTTCTTAGAGCTGTTGAGAGGTATATATATTTCTCATCTGGAGGTAATAGTTGTACAATATAAGCATTTCCATATTCATCAACATTTTCTAATGTTCTTTTAAGGATTTTTATTCCTTCTTTTTCTTTATGAATTATTGGAGCTTCTTCTATCACTTTTACATCTATAAGATAGGTATCTAGATTTCCTATATTTTCCCATTTCACTCTTATATTACTAGTACTTCCATTTTCTAGTGTGCTTTGTACTATACCTCTACATCCTGGAGGCACTCCTGTATTTGTAAAATCTGTTACAGATTCTACAGTTTTTCCAAGATATGTTTTCTCAAGCCACTCTTTTCTTTGTTCTCTTGTCATTTTTCTTTGTTCTCTTGTCATTTAATTGTAATATTCATTTACTGTTTTTAAAATAGTGCCCATATCATTAGGAATCTCTAGAGATTTAAACATTCCTATAGGACTTTTTGCTGTATTCCTACCATCTGAATTAGTAACAAAAGAATAATTAATTTTTTTACCTATTATATCATAAACAGATTTAGCAAATAGCACAACAGTGAACATACCCTCTAAGGTTATATATTGTTTTACCATCTTACCAGAACTTTTTATTTCCTTACTACCATCAGCACTTTCATCTTCATGATAAATGAATATAATATTTAAATCAGCTCTTTTAACTTCCTTTGCAGCTTTAATAGGTTTATAAGCAGCTTCAGCTATTTCATTAAATTTATCATACCCTTTATCTCTCACTTTATCCATAAAGACAAAACTTTGTAAATATCCAGCATCATCTATCACTAGATTCTTTATTTCAGGATGTTTTTCATCTACCTGTCTTATTATTGCAGAAATTACATTAGCATCACTTGTTAACACTTGTCTTCCCCCATCTGCTATTTTTCCTACAGGAAATATTCTATTACCCCCTTTTATTGGAAGAGGTTTATTAGAGACATTTATTATAACAGTTTCTTCTGGAGACAACCCTTTTATTTCTGCTTCTATGTTAGGCATTATTGAAGTGGATTTACCACTCCCAGAAGGTCCAACTATAGCTATTAAATTTGCCATTTTCTTTTTAATATATATTCAACATTCTATAGCTCTTATCTATCCAAAGAATTTCTTCCTTAGGCGGTGTAGAGCTTGGTATAAATTTTTGTACAATAATATTCCTAGCTTTTGGAAGCTTATATGCTTCTTTTAGTGATGTTGCTCCTGAATAGGGAAACCTACCAGATTTATTTGCAACACCTTTAAGCCCATCTTCTGAATATGACACACCAATTATTTTACCTATTACACCATTTCTTCCCACTTCACGCATACAAACAATACCATTTTTAACAATAGTATCATTTATCTTTTCATAGGCCGCAGCCTTGTTTGTATAAAACATTCTCTCTCCTCATTTTTCCTCACATAATCACACATCTATATTAGTCAACATACTGTGCATTTCTAATCTTCTCATAATCGCCTTCTGATAGCCCACTACTTATTGGAAGTTCATTCATGAACCCATTTTCCCCAACAAACATATATCCTATTCTAAAATCATCTATACCATCTGAATTTTTTATTACTTTCAATCCTCTAAATCTATTTTCCCCACTAGGAGACATCATAGATTTAACTTTATATTTACAATAATCAAATACATCAAGCTTATATGGATTTAGGAGGCCTATTGCTAAATCACAGTTCTGCAAAATGTCACTAGTTCCCGCGAAATCTTCTGCTCCTATATCAAGCTCTGTATTCATTTTTCTATAGACATCTGTAAGTCCTCTATTAAGTTGTTGCACATCAATTATAGTCCATCCAAACACATCTCTCATCTCTCCCATATATTCAGAATGCTTATCAAGAGTAGCTTTATCATTCATTCCTCTTTCTGCTGTAATTTTTCCACAGTGATCGGTTATATGAAATACAATCTCTTTTGGGTTTGTAGGAATATAATTTTTTGTCCACTCATAGTGTCTATAACTTTCTCCATTAATGTTGACATCTGCATAGAGCTTTTCTCTATGATGTCCAGAACTTTTATTGTGCCAAGAAGAAGCTTTTACATTATTAATGTAAACTCCATCATCTTTAGTACTAATATATTTTCCTTTTTCAAAAGCCACTTTATATGCAGAATTTCTAATTCCTGTAGGATTTTCACTCCCATTTAACATTTCACAATAGGAAAAGAACTCTTCAAAGAATTTTTCATATTCTTCAATTAATCGTATCTCCATTTGTGTAATATTCCTTCTTCTATTAGGTTTTCCTGCTAGAATGTTAGTGTCTGTTAAAATTCCATGTTCTACATACATTAAATATGCCATCCATTTAAGAATTTTATATTTAACTGGTCTTTCCATAGATCTATATACATAGTATAAGCTAAAATTAGCCTCCTCTTTATGTCTTTTCCACCAAAAATATGTATTTAGAACAAATTGTGAATCTAATATTGCAGACTTACCACTCCCGCTTTGGCCTCCTAATAAAATATATTGTGATTTTCCTAAAGTTATTTGTCCTCCAAGTTTAGAAAGCTCATCTCTTAATGGATGTTTTGTTAGAGGAATATATTGAGCTTTCTCCTCTACCCCTTTTATTACTAAATCTTTTGCTTGTTGAAAATAATTCAAAGAATAAGGTCTTTTGGTTCATTTTCAATTTGCTCCACCTTCATAAGCTCTAAATATTCTAAAAATGTCTTTTGCTGAAGCCATGTTGAAGAATTTTGAAAGAATTTCATTTTATTCTCTAATATTGTAGAATTTTTCTTAAAAAGCTGTATTTGAAATTGTAAAGCTTTCATAATGTCTTCGTGTTTATATCCTTCTTCAAGAATAAGCTTTGTATATTTCTTATTACAGCCATTTTTATCACTTTTAAGAGCTCTTGTAGCATTATACTTATTCCACCTATCAGAAGATGGAAAAGTATCCCAAAACTCATTAAAATACGTTTCTACAGATATATAGAATTCTTCTCCTTTCTCCTCCCATTTAAATTCTCTAAGAGCCTTCATAACATTTTCTCCTTTTAAGGAAACACATAAATTGCGAACATGCTTCATTCCTACAATATTCTCATCATAAAGCTTTATAAAATCTCTTCTAAAAAGATTTTGCATTATTATTTCATAATTTTGAGCTAATTTAGGAATGTAATTTTCACATTCTATATATTCCTTAAAAAATAGGAGTTCTAATATTAAGAGCTGATCGCATGTTAAATTGTACCTATCTAATATTTGTTCTTTTATTGCTTTAAGCAATTTTCTTTTATTGAATTATTTTCAATTTTCTTCTATTTTTATTGTTTTTGTCATTATACAAATAATTTTTTAGTAATTAAATAGCACATTTTTCCCCCATTATCATTTACAAATAATTCTGTAATTTTCCATCCACATTTTTCAAAAACATTTCCAAATATGTCTTTTTGTGATTGATTTATTGTCCCCATTAGAAAATTTCCAGAAAATTCATATTGTTCTTTTAATTGTACAATTTTCTTTGTTAAATTTGTAACACTTCTAGATGTGTAGGAATCAAAACCAAAACGACATATATCAATTATACCACAATTACTCCAATTATCTTGAATATCAATATTATAATGAGAATTTTCAATATTTATTTTAAAAATTTGAACATCATCTTCTAATTCTAAATTATTATCTAATAATATTTTTATAAGAGACTTTTCTGAAATTCCTTTGAATCCTACCCATTTTTGTTTTAAAAAATATTCTCCTGTTATTCTTATTTTCACTAATTATTTTTTTAAATGTATTTAATAATTTTTTTTCTTCTATTTCTCTTTCAGCTATTAAATAAGTTTGCTCTTTGAATAAGATTTCCATGATTTTATTTCTCCACAATGTTTACAAACTGGTCTTCTGATAGTAAATCTAACTGAAGATATCCCTGGAAATTTATAAAAATGTATTCCTAAATAACATAATATTTTATGCATTATTCTTTATTTTTAATTTCTTGTGCTATTGCATCTATTATAGATATAACAATAAGAAATATTATTAACGATATTAGTATTTGCATTATTCTTGTTTAAATTTTTCTGTAAATTTT
>Ga0007882_10001291_pt1 | contig 14664 bp, 17 predicted proteins | sample CryBogCBH12Aug01_FD_71195 | JGI IMG/M metagenome (GOLD analysis project Ga0007882, IMG submission 71195) | Freshwater microbial communities from Crystal Bog, Wisconsin, USA - CBH12Aug09.1 | ecosystem: Environmental > Aquatic > Freshwater > Lake | place: Crystal Bog, Wisconsin, USA | collected... | reverse complement strand
CCGCACCAAGATAAGTAGCAAAAGTGCGTTCGCCATCGGGGCTCACAAAGCCAACTGCATTGCCCGTCGGAAGCTCAAGTTCCTTGAGAACAATGCCAATTCCCCGCTTTGTCATCTCATTTTTGAACAGTTTACCCAGGGCGTCCTGACCGATTGTCCCGATATAACCGCAAGCGGCACCAAGCGCAGCGATCCCGTTTATGGCATTTGCCACAGAACCTCCTGTTGCTATTTTTATATTAAGATGCGAAATCTCCTTTTGAATCAGTGACGAAAGTTCCCTGTCAATGAGGGTCATCCCCCCCTTTGGCAAGCTCAAACTGCTGATTAACAGGTCATCTTCAGCAAGCACCATAATATCAACCAAGGCATTTCCAATCCCCAGAATTCTTAAATCACTCATCTTGTCAATTTTTTTCTGATAATTTTACAAATATATTTCAGATTTCTGAAAAACTTACTACTTTTGCAACGCTTTGGAAAAATAAGTACCAAAGTGGAACAAATAAAATTCCTTAGTAGCTCAGTTGGTTAGAGCGGCGGACTGTTAATCCGTAGGTCGTAGGTTCAAGTCCTACCTGAGGAGCCAAAGTGACCAGTAAAATTCACGAAAACGCTTGAAATCAATGATTTCAGGCGTTTTTTCTTTTTAAACTACCCTGAAATTTACGGTATTACTGGATCAATTGATATTTCAGGTGGAGTAAAAGAATTACGCATAAATTTTGGTTAATCTGAACAGGAAGAAGTTCACGTCCCTCACCCCCCTCTGAGTTGATCTAAACGCTTTGATTTTTGCATTGAATGATTCGGCAGAGGCATTTGTACTTCGGTTGTTGAAGTAGTTCAGTATTTTGTCATAGTGAGCATACATTGTGGCAGAGATGGTATTGAATGATTTAAATTCTGAGTCTGTCACCTTGTTAAACCAGAGAGCCAGCTTTCCAATCGCCACATTTTTAGGATGCTTTTTGTTGTAAATACTTCTGAGACTATGCACCAGAGAGAAAGCTTGTTTGATGTCTGGGTATAATTTGAACAGGATCCTAGCCCTTTTCTTCTGACTTAACGTCCAGTTATTAGGCGATTTAAAAAGCAAATATCTGCTTCTGAAAAGAAGTTGCTTTTTTGTTTCCCCATTTTTGAGGATCTTCGGTTCATATCTCTTGTTGTCAGCTTTGCAGTTTTCTATCTCATTGGTTTCTTTATCGATGGCTTCCCACCGGTGTGCAATTCTAATTTCCTGAAGGGCATCAAATGCCAGTTTCTGAACATGAAACCGGTCGATAACCTGCTCGGCATAAGGAAAACACTTTTTGGCCACTAAGTTCATTGAACCTGCCATATCCAGGGTAATCTCAGAAACCTTTGCTCTTTCTTTTTGGGGGATCTTTGTTATTACGTTGATGATCGCTTCCGAGGTAGTCCCTTCAACCATTGCAACGATGGCTCCTTTTTTCCCTTTAGCCTCTTTATTTGTCAGGATCGTATAAAGCTCACCATTGGAGAGACTTGTCTCATCAATACTTAATCTTGGACCAATGTTCTCGGGGAATAACACCCATTTCGAGGCATGTTCTTTTTGATCCCACGTGCGATAATCGCTCAAGAAATCCTTGTATTGCTGACCAAGCTGATCCCCGTTGATGTGAAAAAATTTCTCAAGCGAATTAGAACTTATCGGGTAGGTATCCAAGCAATCCTTTTAAAAAAGTCGCGAATTCAGTTGAATATCGCGTTCCATCAGCCATTAGATTCCAGGTCTTACTCACAATCTTTTTGGTGGATTCTACCTCCCATTTCCTTCGTCTAACGTGAAGGTATAAAGCTTTGTTTCGTAATGGAAAGTCCTGAATCACAGCTTCCGGATGAAATCCTTTGGATATCAACTTTTCATCTTTATACTCATCCGGAACCTCAGGCCGTTCATCCAGATACAAGTGAACTTCCCTGGCTTGTATAACCAGGTTGATAACAATAAAATGTTCCAGAATCTCACGGGGTAATATCAGCTCAAGGATACTGAGCATTTGGGCTTGTGTTGCTTCCATTAAATCTGTGTTTTTGAAACAAAAATAACAGATTTAACAAACTCGCTCCACCTAATTTTTAAATTGATCCGTATTACTCCATATTTAGGTGTCTTATTCGGGACCAATTATTCAATTTCAAAAATGGTCACCTAGACCTATGCAATCTACTCATTACTTGCAGCTTATTGCATCTTTTTGCACTGTAAGAACCTCCTCTTTATCTGTAAATTTGTTTAATTAAAAGAGAGGATTTTATTATGAAGTACGATTTGAGCATTTTATTTTATCCGAAAAAATCAAAGGAGGATAAAAAAGGGTTAGTCCCAATCTACATGAGGATAACAGTCAACGGTGCCAGAACTGAATTATCCACTAATCGAAAAATTGAATATTTAAAATGGGATGCCAATCCCCAGAGAGCTAAAGGACGCTCGGAAGAATCCCGAGCATTGAATAATCATCTGGATAATCTGGAAAATCGTGTGAAGCATGATTTTAACTTACTCAACGAAAGGGACACCGAGATTTCATCTGAAATCCTACGTGATATGGTTAATGGAACACACCAAAAAAGATTTTCCCTGGTGACCGTATTTGAAACAAACAACAAACTTATTGAGCTGGAGAAAGGTCAAAAATATTCCCAAAGCACAATTGATCAGTACAAAACAACCTTTGAGAGGATAAAACTTTTTATGATACTGGAGTATAATTGTGGCGATATGGATCTTTCTAAACTTGATGTACTATTTATTCGTCGTTTTGAGATATTCCTAAAAACAAAATTCGGTATTGAACACAATACAATTATGAAGCACTTGAAGCAATTAAAAAAGGTAGTCCACTTCGCCCAACAATTGGGTTATATCGATAAAGATCCATTTATTCTGCACCAGACCGCTTTTAAACAATTCTCCAGGGAATCACTAACTCAGACTGAACTGAAAACCATAGAAGAACATAATTTCTCAATAAAACGACTTGATCGGGTAAAGGATGTTTTTTTGTTTGTCTGCTATACCGGATTCTCTTATTCAGATCTTTTTTTATTGACCCCTGAATGCATTACCAAAGGTATTGATGGAAAGAACTGGATTATCTATGAGAGAGAAAAAACAGGTATACGTGCCAGTATTCCAATCTTGCCACAAGCCCAGGCAATCTTAGATAAATACAAAGATGATCCTGAATGCCAGGTTGAAAATAAACTTTTGCCAGTGATCAGCAATCAGAAACTGAATAGCTACCTCTCCGAAATAGCTGATATTTGTGATATAAATAAGCACATTACAATGCACCTAGGCCGTCATACTTTCGCCACAACAGTGACCCTTACCAATGGAGTGCCAATTGAGACCGTTTCAAAAATGCTCGGTCATACCTCCATTAAGACTACGCAGATATACAGCAAAGTTATTGATACGAAAATTTCAAAGGATATGGAAGAGCTTCGACTGAAAATTTCATAGTTTTATACAAAATTTCCCTAATGAGCGATCAATTTTGGTATTTACTTTATAATGAAATAAATTCTGAGATAATTATCGAGAATGGAGCCTTTATCATGTCTGAAGATGTTACGGATAAAATTGTCCCTATATTTGATTATGATAAGTACATTCATAACCTTACTAGCCATTTTATTGGAGAATGCCGAAATAATATGGAAGAAAAAGGGGAAACGCCCTCTTTTTTCAACGATCTGCTTTGGAAACTAAACCACTACTTTGAGTTAAATTTTGGGATTGATTTCCTTGAAAATAAAATTAAATACCCCTTAATCTTTAGAAATAAAATAACAATCCCGGAGATTTCTGACGATAGTGATTTAGTTGTACATATACTGAAATTAAGAATATCAGCAGTAGAAATGTGTATTGATTTTATAAGCCGTTGTTTAGCTGAAAAATCAAAAAATATAATTACCAGAAGAAACCGCAAATCAGCATCGATTAACCGAATTAAATCAAATATATCACCAAAACAACTTTGCGAAATTCTCAAAGTGGGTAAAAGATTAAAATTTATATCGTTAGAAACTGACCAGCGGATTTTTATAGACATATTTACAGGTGCTTCATCTAATGGGCAAATTGACTGGATAGGGACTGTGTATTCTCTCAATAAATTTATTAACTCTATCAACGGGTATTATATTGATAAATTAACAGATAGGAAGTGGGAGATTATTTCTAATCTATTCCTAGTCAATGGAAAATCAGTGTCTGAATCAGGCCTCAAACACCCTGGGAAAGGGAAAAACGATAGAATTGAGGATCTTGATAAACTGATTTCAAATTTTTCGGAATTAGATTAACTCACCCTTTTACTCCTCTTATCATTCTCCTTATTTTTATTATTCGACTGTATATCTATTACTTAAAAGGTATTCACTCTAACTTTTTACTAATGTTAGAGTGGTGGCAACTTAAGTTTGCATTATTAAAATTTTTAAATAATATGAATAATAAAAAATGGAATGAATGTATGTTCGTTATTCAAAAAGTAGTCAGGGAGGAAATCCAGAATTTTCAGAAATCGCAACCAAATTGGATGCGATCCTCCCAAGTAAGGGAAATGTTAAGTATTAGTGACTCGACTTTACAAACCCTTCGAATCAATGGTACTATTCCGGCTTATAAGCTGGGAGCAACATGGGTATATAAACAGGATGAAATTATCGCTGTTTTGGAAGCCAACAGAATTGGTAGGAAGGAAACTGAACATGTTTAATCAGCGAAGTTCTGAGTTTATATCCTATCTGGATAAACGGGTTACCCGATTAGAGCATATTTTGGGGTCTTCGACAAAAGAAGCCCAATTAAAATCAGTAGGAACGCAACTCGAAATTGATGACCAGCCTTGGGATAATTCAATGCTTATGCAACAGTGGGATATTTGCGAGAGAACAGCAGCCAATTACCGTAAACAGGGATTGGAATATTTTATGCGTGGTGGACGGATTTATTATAGCCCGGAGCAACGCGAACAGTTTTTAAATCAAGTTAAGAAAGGAGGTTCAAATGAATGATCACTTTGTATTTTGGGACGGTGAAGGCAAAATAAGCCCCTCACTTTTATATGAATTTTTAAGCCGTAACGGTTTTGGGAAATACTTCCCCAGTGGTGTCAAAAAAAAATGTACTGAACCAGTTATTGTTAGGTTAAATCGCAATATAGTTTCGGAGGTAAATATCAGCTATATAATCAGTATCGTTCACGAAAACATCATTACCTGTACAGTGGGAAATGGCGAAAGCGGTCCGATTTTGGATTCGCTTCATCGGAGTACTTCTTTGTTTGGTCCAAAAAACATCATGCTTTTGCCCACATTGGAACTTGAATTCATTTCAGATACAAGAAATTCTGGCTATGCCTTTTTCAAAAACGGGGTAGTCGTTATTGAAGAAAATTCCATTTTGTTAAGGGAATATGATGATTTTGACGCCTTCGTTTGGGAAAACAGCATTATAAATATTAATTTTCAACCTATTGATAATGAACCATTGCAGAATTTTGATTTCTTTCAATTCTTATTGGATCTTTCTCAAGTCGATTCTGAAGAAAACACAATATCTAGATTTGGCTCCCTTAAATCACTGATTGGCTACCTTATGCATCGATTTAAAGATGGAAATACTACAAAGGCAATAATTCTGATGGATGTATATAAAAACGGCAGTCCAAACGGAGGTAGTGGTAAATCACTATTAATCAATGCTATTGGGAAAATTCGGAATTTAGCAACTATTGATGGAAAGAAATATGATCAGCGAGAGTGGTTTGGCCTGTCATCTGTCGGAATAGGCACAGAGGTGCTATCGTTTGACGATATTAAAAAAGATTTTGATTTAGAACAACTCTTCCCTTTAATAACTGAAGGATTATATCAACGTCGGAAGTATAAGGATCATCTTTTTATTCAACATAAAGACTCTCCTAAAATCGCGTTAACTACAAATTATGCAATTAATGGCGACAGCGACTCTTTCAAAAGGAGGATGTTCGAATTTGAAGTATCAGCTACTTATAATGCTGAGTTTTCTCCGAGGGACAAATTCAGGCGAAACTTCTTCGATGAGTGGAGTGATTCCGATTGGAATTGCTTTTTCAATACGATGTTTCTATGTTTGCAGTTTTACCTTGCAAATGGTCTGGTGAGATCAGAACCCATAAATATCGGATTAACAAAGATGATAAGCAGAACCTCTGAGGATTTTGTGGAATGGGCTGATGATCATATTACTCTGGGAAGTCACCTTGACAAAAAAGAGTTGTATGAATCATTTCTTGAGCTTTATCCGGATTACAAAATTTTAAAACAAAGGTCTTTTACCGATTGGCTTAAGGCATGGGGCAAGTATAAAAATCTTATTATAGGTGAACATCACAGTGGGGATTCCAGATATATTACATTTACGGTAATTAATTAACAAACATTTTCGCAAATAAGGCCTGTCTTTAATAGGACAGTCCTTATTATTACATCCCCTTCCCTAAGTAAGTAAAAGATAAAACCAGAAACCCCACAAAAACCCAAAAAAGCATATACAAATAAAGAGATTGGGCGTATGGGCGTAGAATAACCCAAAAGTTATTAATCTTACACATCACGAATTATGTCTATTTTTCTACCAGATGAAAATTTCCTGAATCCCTACGCCCATGCACCCAAACCCAGATGAATAAAGGAAATTATTGGATTTAGATGGTCTTAGCGGGTTTTCAGAATGCCTGATTAATTTTCTTTTGCATATGCAAATATTTGATAACTCTGATAGTAAAGGGTTTAAATTCAATAGGCTGATAGACCTAAAAAGCTGATTTTTTATGAAAATAAAATTTGTAACATATTTTTCTTTTATTTAATTTTATATTTTATTGACGATTATTCAAACTTTACCTTTAATCATCTTAAATCTTATCACTATGAAATCCATTAATTTAGACCTCCCTTTGTTCAGTGAAGTTTTTTTTGAAAATTTCCAGGTCATTGATAATCAAATTCTTAAAATTTACAAAGAGTCGGTACCTTTTAAAAATTTAATGGGGTTTTTTGAAGAACAAATACAATTAACGGAAGAAACGATCAAGAGCAATTCAAAGACAGTTTATGGTTACAGCAAGACCTCACTGAAAAGACTAAAGGATTTACAAAAACTGTTTTTGAATACGAGGTTCGCTGGGCATTTAAAATTACTACAAATTTTCCCTCATCGGCGTGAGACTATGTCGGTTAAATATATTGCGAAACAACTAGGCTTATCGATCAAGTTATTAGAATTATGGTTAAGTGCTGAAAATGTGGAGATTATACACAAACCAAATGGTAAGTATGTTGATGTTGATGATGTATTAAATTTTATGATAGTGATTTCTCAGATCGGTTATAATTTCCTTGTTACCCTTTCAAATAATCAGGTGGAATAAAATTAAATATTACATAGTAATCTGTATCATCTAAAATTTAGGCAAAACTAAGTGTCAATTTATCCCAGTATAGTTTAATCTCTGACTGTCAGGTTAAGTCGAAACTAGTTCAAATATTCTATCTACTTCTCCTGATGTAATTTTTCATAAATGGCCATTGTTTTTTGAATTATTTGCACAAAATCATCTTCTGAAATTCCAACGTTTCCCATCACTTTTAATACACAATCATATCTAATATCGATATTTTCATTTCCTCCGAAAGCAATCATTTCGCAAGCCATAACAGTAAACCACTCCTTTTGATTTCTATCTAAAGTATTTAAAATTTTAATATAGTAATCAGAATTCTCTTCAAAGATTCCTTGTGGCATTGAATCAAAAACCGGATCATCTGTCTTTATTCCAATCAATTTTGCAGCAGATTCAATTTCCTTCTGCTTTTGGGGAAGGAAATTCCCATCAGAATATGTAATTGCAATTAAATATGACATTATTATCGCCTTTTGTTCTTTCGTGAATTCATTTTGAAAATCATTGATGAACTGGCTTCTTGGATCCGTTGCTGTCTTTACATTTTTTGCAAATTGTTCAATATCGTTTTTAATTCTATTAGCCATGTCCCGTTGATTACCAAATTCATAAAATTCCCATTTCAATTTAGGCTTATCCAAAACCGACCGTTCAACCATCCATTTGACTGTTAAATTGGAATTATTTTGAACGATAAGTATATCAGTTAATCCTAATTTACTCGCAATATTTATCACTAAATAGTCAGATCTGGCAACGGTTATTCTATTCTGAGGATCCCATGAAATTATGGCACCAATGAGCAGCCGGTATTTGATTCCCATACCACCCTGCTCGGCAACTTTCACGCTTTGCTGATGCTTGCTATACAAGAACTGTAAAACAAAAAAGATTACAATAATCAATAATAATAACCCCATAATGTAGATTTTAATTATTTTTAATGACAACTTATCAAGCCAGACCAGCTTCTTTTATGACCTGATAAACCAAAAGATAACCTAAGCCCCAGCCTATTCCATTTAAAATGCCTTAGTATGAAAATTCCGATATCTTTAGGATTTGAATGTGAAATGGTAAAAATAATCCGCATAATACAATCGATCCACCTAGTATGACGAGAAAAATAAATCTAGAATATTAATAATCAGGCATATAGCATTCTAACAAATTATTTTAAGTTTCTAACGAGGGATCAAGCTCAATTGCCATTTTATAATCTGAAGAGGCATTGTATTCATTATTCATAATTTTCGCAGTATATCTGGCATAATATGCTTTGGCATTATTTGGATTTATATCAATAGTTATTGTAAAATCGTTTATCGCTTCTTTATATTCTTTGATCTGAATCCTTGCGCTCCCCCTTAAATAATAAAGATCTGCAATATGAGTCACAAGTTCAATGGATTTTGAAAAATCGAATATGGCTCCCTGAAAATCTTTTAAATTGAATTTTGTAACTCCTTGATTATAATGGAATCTAAAATCTTTAATGTAATTCTTTGGAATTTTATCCCAATCAATTTTCTTAATTATATCCTCGACACGCCTTTCAAGGTCTTCATACAAATATTTTAATTTAAGTATAAATCTCATAATTGCACTTATATCAACGCTGTTTCCGCTGTCAATCGATAACGGTTTTTCATAAAAATTATAAACTATTTTAGTGGGATATAATTTCTTCGGGCTCAAATAAAGAGAATTGATTTGTTCTTGATTAAGATGAAATCGGCTATCAATAAATTTCGGTAATTCACATTGAATTTGTTTATGAATTCCCTTTTCGATTGCAAATTTGTAAAGTGCTTCAAAATATTCTTCTTGGAAATCATTATAAAAATTAGGCCGTTTATCGTGATACCTTTTCAAAATATGGTGAGAACAAAAAATTAAAACCTCAAATATGGCACCTTTTGACCGTTGATTACTTTCAAGCATTATTTTACCTGCGTCTAAGCATTCATCAAGCATGGTTTCTCCATAATTTTCTTTTGATTTTCCAATAATTCCATTAAATATGCCCATTGTTTTGTAAATTAACTTTGTTATTTTGGGTTCAGTATATCGCAATAAATTTGGTTAAAATAAATAATTGATCTAGAATCAAAAAGACCGAACTGCTTTTACAAAATAAGGGGCAGCCTTTCCATCATCGATTTGTTGGATAAAGTTAATGTACTGAGCCCAGGCACGAATATTATTTATTTCTGTCGAACACCAATAAATATTGTTTGCAGTTCCTCCACTAACTATTTTATTTGCGGCAAGGATGTATAATTCATCCTTACTAGGCAAATACCAATCGCTATAACCTCCACCTCTATAAGAAGTACAAACGCTTAATGCATATGTTCCTATTCCCTGCGAACTAATTATAGATTTAGTGCTTGCCATTCCTGTTCCTATTGCAGTTCCTTGAGCTCCTGTGCTAATATATACACCATTATACCATTGAATACCTGTATTTTGGTCAACTATTGCAGCGAGAATTCCGTGTTGAACCTTGGGGTCATAAACAGTGTCTCCAGGAACTAAAATATAGGCAACTATACCTCCTTGGAATTTATCACCAATAACTAATTTAGGCGTGTACTCCTTTTTCGTACAACTGTAAAATAGGCAAAACAGCAATCCATATAGGAATACTGTATAAAGACTGGATCTGATTTTCATCGGTAGGTAGATTTAGGGGTTTAGGGCTCATTTTTTTAATTGAATCGTTAAATACAAGTAAAAACAAACTGATTATCATTTATGATAACCTAATAACAAATATAAAATAAAATCTTCGTTGTCATATATGACAAAAGATGGATTCTACTGAATTTTTTAAAATAATAGGTAGAAATATTAAACAACTCAGAATTGAAAGGAAAATCGCACAACAAGATTTGGCTGCTGCGTGTAATTTTGAGAAATCGAACTTGGCTCGCCTGGAGGCTGGAAAGACAAATCCTACTGTAAGAACATTGTTCAAAATAAGTGAAGAGCTTAAAGTTCCAATTTCCAGATTATTTGAATTGAATGATTCAGACAAATATTCTTTAACCTAAGTTGTGGTATTGGTTATCCTTTTTTTACCCAATATTAGTTGCACCATGGTCTTGGTTTTATAGTTAAAATAGTTATTACAGTCTCTCTTCATCCGAAAACGAATAATACCCCTCAGTCAGTATGATCAAATGATCAAGAACTGAAAAATCCATGATTTTGGCAGCTTCTTTAATTCTCCTTGTCATCTGAATATCATTATCACTAGGGCTTGGATTTCCTGACGGGTGATTATGAGCCAGAATAATAGCACATGCATTAGCCTTAAGAGCAGTCTGCAAGATGTTCCTAATATCAAGAACGGTTCCTGTTATCCCACCAACTGAGACCAATTGATAACCTAAAATCTTATTACTTCTGTTTAAATAAAGTGCGTAGAAACATTCCTTTAATTCCAGTGGATAAGCCCAGATCTTCCGAAAAATGGTTTCTGCATCGGCTGATAAAGAAATCTTCATTCGTTCTGATGGCCTTACTTTAGGATTGTATGAAATACTGATTTCAGCCAGTTGTAATACATTGTTTTTCATTGAATTGATATTAATTTTAAGTTTGAATAGTGCGGTTAATTAAAATGTGTCCGTCCGCCCTTTTTACTATAAGAACGAACTGACAAGAGTTTTTAGTCAAGAATTTGGAAGCACCAGACATGGTAAGCTTTACCCTCAATAATGAATACATCCTCAAACTTCAGGGTCATTTTAACAGCCATTACAGCGCATTCCTGACCCTTTATTAGCGGTGGTATATTTACTTTGGATACAACTTTAAAGGGGCAAAACAGCCTCTTAAGCTGCCCTGTTTGAGTTATGATAAGTAGACTGTCTGTGCCAACAATTCTGAACAAATCCAGGATATATTGACGAGCCTTTTCAGACATTTTAAACTTGATTTACAGAGGATTAATACATCATGAGAAGATCCCATTTCCCAGATACCAAGATCTACTACCGGCATCAATTTGCTTTGTCAGAAAATTGGTATAGGAGAAACACTCTGCCCCTCTATCCAGGAACGTATCGATATAACTGGACTTATTTGCACCAGTAAAAAGATTATATAATCTCCAAAGATCAATACTGCCATTTTCATTCCGGCTAAAAGCTTCATCCTGATAATACTCCTTGGCAACAATTCCTACCTGGGTATCACTTATCGGGAATGGCTGTAAATCCTTTCTGTATTTTATTGGAACGTGCTGATACATTCTGGCCTTTCCTAACAAATGAGCAAACTGCTGTTCAGTCAGTTGGTAATTGCTGAAATTTCTGAGCATTTGAAGTTGTCTCTGGGGCTCAAAATCGCTCAGCAGATTATAGATACCTAACCCCAATTCATGAAGTGTCCTGGCTCTGATCTCCCGGTATGCTCCATCGGTGAAAATGCAAAGGTTGGTACAGACCCTATTTTTGAATCCGACAAATACTTTGAACCTTTCCTCGCTCTTTCGATTGTAAAGATTCTCATGATTGTATGCTCTTACTCCTCCAACTGTTAATGATAAACTATTACCACTTACTGTTTCAGTAATACCTGGTAGTTCAATGACAAAAGCCATACGTTCAAAATAGAGTGTTTTTTCAGACTCAATCAGCTCTTTTGCAGGTTTCCCCATTGCCTCAGGAGTCCGCCCTTTAATCGAATGGGATACCCGGACTGATGGTTTCAACATTTCCATCCCTTTAAAAAACTGGTATGTTACTTCATTCGTGATTTCAATGAATTCAGTATGGCTGATCGTACTCTCATTATCTTTTGAGAAAACAGGGATAATACAACCTGATTTAAGCTTTTCAGGTGTAATAGGTATTGTATTGGCATGGATGAACTGATTAGCTGATATTTTAGCATCTTCAATCTCAACGTCTTCCAATATCACCTCTTCTGCAACTACTTCCTCTACAAATACATCATCAAAAGGTGAATCAATTTCTGCAACAGCATTTTCCACAATTGGGCCGTTATTTACTTGTCTTAATTCCATGATAAATTGTTTTAATTATTTACTCGTTCGACAACAGGGTTTTCCAATATACTTCTTCGCTTTATAGCCAAAGGTTCAATGGTTGACCTGTACTCCGGATATTGCTTCAGAAGATTACGCAGATCATCCACAGAGTTAGCTTGATCGATTAATTCAACTACCATATTCAATGACTTACCGGATTCGCACCAGCTTTTAATTAGCTCTCCTGTCTTTTCAGTGATCAGGAATGATGGCTTATCCATATAGAGATTTGTACGATCCTTTGATGCAGTTGCCTGATGTTTCATATCTACATCAAATACGATAGTTAGCTCATAATCCATGTTTTCACGGGTGACACCTTTCAGACCTACCTTTTCAGGTACCATTTTGCCGTTCTTTTCGTTTAAGACATAATCCTGTTTTGAGCGGATATTGGCAATAACATGACAAGGGGACTGTAGAATCTTTTCCACAAAATCATTGTGCCTTGGAGTGATCTTTGACCAATTGGTGAAGCTATTGCCCATCATAGAACCATGGATATCAAGGATTCCTCCCATACCTTCCCATTCGTGAGAGATAGAGTCTATAATCACTACTAGCATATATGCCTTTTCGCAAATCTCAATGGCTTCAATATACCTCTCTGGGGTAAAGGGTTTTTCCAATGCGAGTACATTGAATCCACCTAAATGCGCATAAAGATCAGCTGAATGGTTCTCTGTGTCAATAATTGCGATCTTTGACCAGTTATTTGTCATTCCAAATGCAAGTAATAATGATGAATAGGTCTTACCGCTACCGGAAGGACCTTGTATTCCGATTTTAATTTTTGCCTGTTTTCTTTCGGCAGTTTGTAATCTCATGATAAAAGTATTAGATGATGTAATAAAATTCATGATGTAAACTAACTGAAGGATTAATATGCCTTTACATCCGATATGAAATTAAAAGAGGCATCCTTATCGGACGCCCCTTGAGCTGATAGGCAATGTAATGAACCTTCAATCTGGATTTTATTCAAATGTTGCAGACTCAGGAATACCTTCATATACCACTTCTTCTAAAGTTGCACCTTCCGGCAAATAGACGTAGCGATAGTTTACTTCAATCTCTTCTCCGGTATTTTTATCTGCATACCGAAATGGATCACAGCTTTTCTTCGCTATTGAACCTGGTATTTTCTGACCAATTAAGGCTTTACAGTTCTGTTCATCAAAGGAGGACGGAATATAACACCGCATTGCTGTAGCATAATGGGAATTAGTCACTTTCGATTTAATAAATTCGATGCCGCCCTGGATAACCAAAGCAAAATACTCATTTCCCTTCAGATTTACTCTGGGGGAATAACCGACGATTGTTACCATAACTTTAAAATTTTGACGTTAATAATTTGAAAATAGATTAATGGGATTCCAATCCGGGAATAATCGTAAAAAATGATCTTTTCCAGAATCAGACAAATTTTGGCTGACCATCCGGGGATAACGGCGGACCTCCATAGCTGACCGGAGGGTCTTCACAAGATGGTATCCCTTCACATGAATCTTCAGACTATTAGCAATTAGGGGGGGATTTATGCGAATATAAAATTAGGGGGGAGCAAGATTAAGATTGATAGGTTCTCCCCAAAAGCAATACCCAATCTTCCTCAAATACCTATAGCTGCGAAGACTTATGATTATCAGCTATGGGACATGCAATTTGTTCAAAGTGATTTATTGCAGCTTTTACCGAAATTGATTACAAAAAGCCGCTAACCTCACTTTGAGCATGCGGGGACTTTCATCGTTCAATTATTTTCTCTGCCTCTGACAATTGTTTTGTTATTTGCCTGTCTGGGTCTGATGGCTGTAAATTGCCTAAAAGTCTGGCATATGCAAAAAGAAAGTTTTAGCTATATTTTTGATGGTTTAATAAAAATGAAAGACAAAAAATCGTAAATTTACCAATGGAAGTTCTTTCTGTGCGATGATGGATATAGGTGGAAAATTCGGGACCATACCGCTAGTTTTACTTATATATAATTGATATTAAGCGTCTTACTCTGTAGGTTCAAGTCCTACCTGAGGAGCCAAAGTGACCAGTAAAATTCACGAAAACGCTTGAAATCAATGATTTCAGGCGTTTTTTCTTTTT
>Ga0007882_10001289_pt1 | contig 14671 bp, 6 predicted proteins | sample CryBogCBH12Aug01_FD_71195 | JGI IMG/M metagenome (GOLD analysis project Ga0007882, IMG submission 71195) | Freshwater microbial communities from Crystal Bog, Wisconsin, USA - CBH12Aug09.1 | ecosystem: Environmental > Aquatic > Freshwater > Lake | place: Crystal Bog, Wisconsin, USA | collected... | reverse complement strand
AGACATCGGCCGCATCACAAGCCTCTGCCTGTATCCATGGATCAAAGAAGTCATTTCATAGGACGGATGGTATAACACCGATCAAGAACTATATGTGGCTGACGTGGCCCCACAGTCATAATGTCTAGGTGATGCCCACATGGCCATTCTGCTGGGTTGAAACTGGAAACACCGCAGTGCCATTCCGGGGTCCGCAGCGACTTTTTGTGGTGTCATGCAGTTTTGGATTAAATTAGCATACCATGAAATCGGCTGTGAGGAGTTGACCATCGATGTCGAGCCGAATGGTGTTGGCAACCTGCAGCCTGGCCGAAAAATGGAGGAAATACACCGATCTTCACTCCGGAACCTACCCACTTGGCATGGCAAGCCTGCATGCGGTGGTTGAGGCTGAAGGGCATAGCATCGAAACACTGTTTCTGGTGAAGGAAACGATCGCGTCCTGTGTCACGTTGATCCTTTCCGCCGTGGAGCGCATGCGGGCGACGGTGCTCGGATTAAGCGTGATCACCGATACCAGGGTAGCAAGCTACCGTGTCATTGAAACGGCACATTTGCGCTTTCCCGAATTGCGGATTGTATTGGGCGGGGTACATGCATCGACAATGTATGAGCAGTTGTTGCGGCGCTACCCCTTCGCGATTGTTGTTTTGGGTGAAGGCGAACTGACTTTGGTCGATCTGCTTGACGCCATCGAAACAGGCCGCGACCTGTACGAAGTCGCCGGTATTGCCTATGTCCGGGATACCAAGATTGTTGTCACCCCTCCGAGGCCGCTGATCGAGAATTTGGATTCCCTGCCGTTTTGCCGCCACGATATCTTCTACTCGCCCGAGCGCACTGAGGCGCAATTGCTGACCAGCCGTGGCTGTCCCTTTGCCTGCTCATTCTGCGCATTGGATGCGGTATCCAGACGTAGAGTGCGCAAACGTTCACCCGAAAATGTCGTGGACGAGATCGAACTTATTTTGAAGAATTTTCCTCAGACTAGGTCGATTCGGATTCTGGACGATCAGTTCTTCGCTGACAATAAACGTGTCATCTCCATTTGCGAGGAAATTGTTCGCCGTGGAATCAAATGCGAATTTCTTTGCCAAGCCCGGGTAAAGCCGATCTCTCGCGAAATGCTGCTGTCCATGGAACGCGCAGGGTTTTCGGGTGTTACACTGGGTTTGGAAAGCGGCTCGACCAAGATCCTTGAGAAATGCCATAAGAAAATTTCCATACAAGACGTCGAACGGGCCATTCACCTGTTTAGCGGGACCTCGATCCGCTTGGAGATCCTCCTGATCATCGGACTACCGGGAGAGACTATAGACACCATAATTGAAACAATAGAAGTTTGCCGTGGTCTGCAGAAAATAAAATACCATGAATATGGAAATAGATTTTCTGACTTGTTTATTTACCCTGGAACGGAAGTTTACGATATCGCCAAGCAGGCAGGGTCCATTGATGATGATTTCTGGCTGACTGACGGTGACTGCCCGCGCTTTGAAGTCGAAAATGGGCCGGAAGCCTATCTCAAGTATCGGTTGACTTTACTCACTCATTTATCAATGGACTTCATCGTGTATCCTGAGGGATTGAGGTCGCAGCGAGACCTGATTTCAGAAATATTGCGATATGTGTTTCTATATCCGATCAAGCCTTACGAACGGATTTTCGCGCTGACGGAGACCGCCGCACAAGAGGCCAAGCGCCGCGGTACCTTATCGATCGCGGCAGAAGTCCCATGGCCGGCCGAAGGAGTGCAAATCATGACCGCCCGTCGCAAGCCCGGCACCGAAGGCGAGGTCCTGCTCGGTCTCCATTCCGTACCGAACAAGATGTCATCCTTCGATTTGTTGCATGCTGCATATCTTTGCGGCTTGACAGCCATTACCGAAGTATTCGAGCGGTGTGTTGTCGCATTCCTTGAGGAGGGCTTTGCAATGAATGATGGGCGTCTTAAACCATTTCTTCCATCCTACTTTCCTAAGGAAGACCTGCCGGTGACTCCGGCACACCGGCGGTCAACAGTTATAAGCCCTGATTGAAATTTCGGAGAGTGGCCTAATATCTCAGTCGCGGACCCGGCACCTCGGCATACAACTCCCGCAACTCGGCAATGCCATCGGCGCCCTTGGCATAGACCTCCTCCAGATATGTGCTGACCGCGTCGCTGATCAGATGGGCCAGTGGAGCGATCTGATGCTGGTAGGTCCACCAGACCAAGAAACTAATGGGAAGCGGTGACGGAAGTTTATCGTTATCCAAAAAAATTGCCGATTCACTGCCAAATTGGCGGCGCGCCGTCATGAAACTGACCTGCTCGGGAATTGGTTTCGCTAACAGCAACCGACCCTGCTCCATCAAGGTGTTCAGCACCCGATATTGAAGTTCCATGATGCAATGACGCCCCTCGAAATTTGATTGGGAGGTATAAGCATATTTGAGGATAAGAGGAACCATTTCCCGCTGCGCAACGAAACCGCCAGGCGTAAACAGGCGCGATGGAGACAGGCGGGTCAACAGGATTTCACGGAAGCTGATAAATTCAGAGGGCCCTAGCTCCACATGAAATCGCGGACATACCCCGTCCCCAAGCCAGAAATCATCATCGATCGCCCCAGACGCCTTGGCAATCTCATAAATTTCCGTTCCTGGATAAATGAATAAATCCTGAACCTTACTGTCATAGGAATGATATTTAATTTTTTGCAATTTTCTACAAAAGTCCGTCGTCTCAATAATGCTTGTCAAGTTTTCACCAGGTAGACCGATAATCAACAGAACTTCAATGCTTATCGGAGAATCGGCAAACAGGTGCACCGCCCGCTCGACATCCTCCAGCGAGATTTTCTTTTTACAGCGTTCCAGCACGGCCGCCGATCCGCTCTCCAACCCGAGAGAGACACCGATGAACCCCGCCCGTTCCAGGGCCAGAACCAGTTCGCGGCTGAGCGGCCGGACCCGCCCCTGGCAAATGAAGTGGCATTTGATGCCGCGACGCACGATCTCGTCGCAAATGGCGATGACCCGCTTGTTGTCGACAAAGAACTGATCGTCAACGACATAGATGGTTGTGGTCTGCGGGTGGTCCGACAGAATCTTCTCGATCTCGTCGACCACCTTGGTCGGCGAACGTGTCCTTACTTTGCGGCGCGAGGTGGAATCCAGTGCACAGAATGAACAGGTGAAGGGACAGCCCCGACTGGTCAGAAGTTGTCCCTGTTGGCGGGCGGGCGAATAGAATATGTCGTGACGCGGCAGCGGCAGGCTGTCAAGATCCTCGATCAGGGGTCGTTCGGCCGTCTTGACCACTTGCCCATCACGGAAGAACGCGATGCCTTGCACCTCGGACAGATCGCGCCCCGTCTCGAACGCATCCAGCAAATCGACCAGCGTGATCTCGCCTTCACCCAATACGGCCACCACGAACGGATAGCGGCCGACGATCTGTTCGTACATGGTCGAGACATGGATCCCGCCCAGGACGATGCGCAAACCGGGGAACCGCTCGTGCGCGGCCTCAATCACCCGAAAAGCGCTGACCCGATTGTCGGTGATAACGCTGAGGCCCAACACGTCGGCCGCCAAGCATTCCACCGCGTCAAGGACCTTGTCGGTGCAGGTCGCAACCGCCTCCCGCACCAGGAAAAGACATTCAACCCGGTGCCCGGCCTGCTCGGCCACGGACTGCAGATAGCCCAATCCCAGAGGGTAGTGGCCATTGTCCATGTCCAGGGTCGGGTGCCAATGTTCGGCCAGTGTGGTGGTGGCCAGAAGAATCCTGCTTGCCATGAAGAAACCTCAATCGTGCGGAGGTGGGAATAACCATTCTTGCCGATCCTGGCATGGGCGGCCATGTCGTTTCCTTATCGCCGTCACCCACCGGAAATCAGTTACGAGCATAATTCAGGTAACGGCGCCACACGGTTATGTAAAGCCGTTCCAAATGACGAGTCCAGCCGGCCGCGTCGCACAACCGCGACGCGGCGAGACGATCACGAATTTCCCGGCGCCGGCCACGCCACTGCTTGCGATGAGCAGCCATTTCGACGGCCAGAGACACGTATTCCTCGGCAGAGCCGGCGATCAGTTCCGGCAGGCCGATGCCACGGAGCATGGAAGCAGTCCAGCGGGATACCATGCGCCCTTGTGGCCAGGTAATCACTGGAACACCCATGGCCAAGGCTTGGAAGCTGGTGGTGGAGCCGCTGAACGGCAACGTATCCAGGGCCAGATCGATTTCGTTGTAACGAGCGAGGAAGCTGTGCCGGTCAACAGGGTCTGCGACAAAACAGACCTGTTCGGAACTGGCACCGCTGGCGGTCAGCCCCTCACCTATGCGGGATCGGATACTGGGGCTCCCATAGCGCTCCATATAATGCAGAATTAATCGACCCTCAGGAACTGAACCAAGGATCTTGCCCCAAAGGGCTATGGCGGTATCGGTGATCTTGGCCGGATTATTAAAGCAAGCGAACACCGGCGGGCCAGTGAGATCATTTGTTTCGACCTCGGGGAGAACTGAAGGAAGCACCCCCAAATAGAATTGCGGAAGGCGCAGGCCTCTCTCGCTGAAATATTCTTCTCCTTTGTTTGGGATCAACCAACGGTCACCGATGATGTAATCCATCTCGGCCAGCCCGCTGGTCGCCACGTCATGAAGGCTGATTTGGACCGGCGCAGCACGATGTGCCGCGATCTGTGGACGATTGCCGTCGAAGCGTCCGGCAAGGAAGACCAGAAGATGGATGCCGTCGGCGCGGATGGTGGCGGCAACTTCCGCATCACTCATCCCGCTGATGTCACGCCAACCATCCGCCGCCGCCTTGCATTTCGCTGTGACCGCATCGGGACGCCTGATCTCGGCATAACAATAGGGGGAAAAAACGGCCCGGTCATGATGATGAAGAACCGGCAGAATGCTTTCTCCAACCGGATGATTTCTCAGATCCGCCGACAAATAGCCGATACGCAAAGGGCCCGATGCCGTCATAGATTTCGGGGCTTGGTGATGTGGACGGGGCACGTATTTCCCGAAGGCCTCGTGCAGACTTCGCAAGGCCTGCGGAGTCAGGTCATCGCGGTAAGTGCTGGCAATCAACAGGCCGAGGAAAGCCGTATTGTAGTTCGGCTGGGCAGCCAAGGCGCGGCTGAAACAGATTGCGGCCTCGCGCGAACGGCCGATGGCCTGAAGATCCGTGCCCAGATTGTTCAGTGGCCTGGCAGCGGCCGGCCCAAGGACCAGTGCTTGCCGGTATTTCTGGCCAGCGCCATCAAAATTTCCCAACAGTTGCTGGCAGCCCCCCAAATTGGAATATAAATCGGGGAGCAGAGGTTCCAACCGCACCGCCCGCAGGTGATAAGCCATCGCTTCTTTTTCCCACCCGGCCTTCTGCACGGCCAAGGCCAGGTGTATCTGTGCCGCCAAGTCAGTGGGCTGTAGCACGACGGCCCGCTTCAAAGTCTGGATCGCTGCAGAGGAAATGGGCAGGTTCGTCACTGCCGGGAGCCATCGCCTGAAAAATTGGTCGGCATCTGGTGGCGACGCCATGCTGCGTTGTAAAGGCGTTCGAGATGGCGGGTCCACCTGGCGGCATCGCATAACCGCGACGCCGCCAGCCGTTGACGAATTTCGGGTCGGCGTTGGCGCCAAGCTGCGCAGTCGCCGGCCACGGCAAGCGCAATGGACACGTAATTCTCAGCCGAATCTGCAATCAGTTCCGTCATCTGGACACCACGCAGCATGGCGGCCGTCCAACACGATACCATTCGGTTCTGCGGCCATGTCACCACCGGAACACCCATTGTCAGCGCCTGAAATGACGTGGTCGAGCCACTGAAAGGCATCGTGTCGAGGGCAACGTCGACTTCATTGTAACGTGCGAGAAGGCTTTGCCAATCCTCTCGTTCCGTAACGAAACACAGCTGTTCGGCAGGCAGGTATCGCAGGATTTGCCGGCGCAATTCCGCGCTGCTGTAACGATCCTGGTATTTCAGCAGCAAACGTCCCTCGGGCATCGCTGCCAGGATACTTTGCCACAGCCGCAGCACCGTCGGAGTGATCTTGGCTGGGTTGTTGAAACAGCCGAACACTGGCGCCCGTTCACCATTTCCCGGCCGCAGCTCCGGCAGTATGCTTGGCAAGGCGCCAAGGTAGAACTGCGGCAATCGCAACGGGCGTTCACTGAAATATTCTTCATGGTTGCGCGGCAACATCCACCGGTCGGCGATGATGTAATCCATCTCGGATAATGCGCTGGTCGCAATATCATGCAGGCTGATTTGCACAGGAGCCGCACGCAATGCTGCGACCTGCGGACGATTGCCATCGAAATGTCCCGCAAGGCAGACCAGAACATGAATATTGTCGTGACGGATACATTGGGCAACTTCTGCGTCACTCATCCCGCCTATGTTGCGCCACCTGTCACCAAACCGACGGAACTGTTCCGTGATGTGGTCGGGTGACCGCACTTCGGCGAAGCAGTGAATAGCAAACGAAGATCGGTCGTGATGGCGGAATGCCTCCAGCATCGACATGCCCACCGGATGGTCGCGAAAATCCGAGGACAGATAGCCGATACGCAGGCGCTCTGGCCTCGACGACGATACCGGACTATTCAGACTTGCTGCATGCGGCACAGCCTGTGAGAACGCCCGGTGAAGGTCATTGACCGCAGCAACAGTCATATCGTCGCGATATGTCGCACAGGTCAGCCGGTTTCGCCAACAACGGCTGTGGTCGGGACGCAATACCAAAGCCCGCGACAGTTCGGTATCGGCCAGACTTAGGCGGCCGAGTTCAACATGCAGAGCCCCCATCCCGTTCCAGGCATCAAAGTTCGCTGGCACATGGATGACGGCTCGCCGGTGACAGTCTTCGGCGCCACCGGGAAGCCCGCGCAATTGCAAGTTCCTTGCGCATTGACAATAAATTCCGGCATCGTTCGGCGCCAAACGGATGGCGCGACCCAAATGGGAAACTGCCTCATTCGACTGACAAGACAAGTCCGAATCATTGGCATAGTTGCCGTATGCCGCCGGATATGCCGGGGCCAGACAGAGAGCCCGCCGATAGCAAGACTTCGCGGCTGCCAGTCGGGCTGATGCCTGGAGGGCTGTGCCCAGGTTATTGAGCGTCATTGGCAGGTCGGGGACCAATGTCAAAGCCCTTACAAAGGCAGCCACGGCATGTTCCTGCAAATCTTGGGAGTGAAAGACCAACCCAAGGCAATCCTGGGCCCCTGCAAGATCCGGCGCCAGAGCCGCGGCGCGCCTTCCGGCCGCCGTCGCGTCTTGCATGCGGCGTGATGAATAGAGCACCGATGCCAAATTGGCATAAGCCTCTGCGGAAGCGGGATGTAACGTGACTGTACGCGAGAAACTCCGGCTGGCCAGGTCGGGATGACCGGCGGAGCCAAATGCTGCGCCAAGGTTGCCATGCGCGGCGAACAAGGTCGGATCAAGACAAACCGCCAATTTTCCATGATGGACGGCTTCACTATATGCACCTTGCTGCCATAGCATTTCGCTCAGCGTAATCCGCGACAAAGGCGCGGCGGGCTGCAAAGCAACCACTCTTCGGCGGTGTCGTTCCGCCATATTCATTTGCCCCAGAATGTGACAGGCATGGCTGAAGTTGCTGTGGCAAACCGCGATGTCGGGATTGAGCAGGATAACCCTGACTAGCAGGTGAAGAGCATCTCGAGGCCGCTTGGTTTGATGAGCGATGAGGCCCAGACCAAGCAGAGCCGAGACCTCGGCCGGACGATCACGAAGCAGGCGCCGATACAACTCCTCGGCTTCAGCCAATCGCCCGGCGTGAAGACACTGGTCGACCTCGGCCAATGCAGTTGCGGTATCCGGCGCCTCGCTCACCTGCAGCTCATACGCTGTTCCGCCACACGGCACCGCCAAAGGGCGTTGTAGAGCCTCTCCAGATGCCGGGCCCAAGCTGCCGCGTTGCAAAACTTGGTTTGCGCGCGTTGGCGGATTTCCAGCCTGCGGCTCCGCCATTCGACTCGCTGTTCTAAAGTTCTGATGGCGATGTTCACGTAATTCTCGGCCGAATCGGCAATCAGTTCGGACAAGCCCACGCCCTTTAACATGGCGGCGGTCCATCGCGACACCATACGTTGCCACGGCCAGGTAATAACCGGAACGCCCATGATCAATGCCTGGAAGGAGGTTGTCGAGCCACTGAATGGAAAGGTGTCCAAAGCGACGTCGACCTGATTGTATCGAGATAGGATCTGTTGGTTGCTGTCGATGGTTCCGACGACGAAATCCACCTGACTGGCTTTCGCACCCGCCATGACAAGGGCTTTCAGCAAACGTTCTTGTATGCTTCGGTCACGATAGGTAGTCAGATATTTCAGGCGTAGACGGCAGTCCGGCATTCTCGACAATATCGTTCCCCAAATATTCAGGAGAGACGGACTGATTTTTGATGGATTGTTGAAGCAACCAAAGACTGGCGGCCCGCTAGGCTCCACCGTCTCAATATCGGGAAGCGACGACGGCAAAGACCCAAGATAGAATTGCGGCAGACGCAGCAGACGTTCCGTAAAATACTCGGGGTTATGCCTGGGCAATAACCACCGGTCGCCGATGAGATAATCGGTCTCCTTTAGGGCGCTGGTCGCCACATCATGCAAGCTGATCTGGATCGGAGCTGCCCGTTGCGTAGCCAGGCGAACACGGTTCGAATCAAATCGGCCGGCCAGGCAAACCAAGATGTCGATTTCATCGCGGCGAATAAGATCGGCCACCTCAAGGTCGTTCCTGTCTCCGATCTCGTGCCAGCCGTCGGCGGCGGCGCGAAAGGCATCGGTGATGAGATCCGGTTGTTGGATATCCGCATAGAAATGCACTTCAAAAATGCGGCGATCATGGTGCCCGATAACTGGCAGCATGCTGTTACCGACCGGATGGTTGCGCAGATCCGACGACAGATAGCCAATACGGCGGCGCGGCCTTTGAGGGTGAAGAATGCCAACCGGCCGGACAACGGGCAGTGAACGAGCCACCTCGGCTTCGAACCGCCGATAAATCTTGTTCACGGATTCGTCGTCCAGGTCGTCCCTGTAGGCTGCACACACCCTCAGGCTTTCCAATGCTGCCAGGTCGTCGGGCTTAATCGCTAAGGCTCTTTCAAAACATTGCGCTGCCTCGACCAGTTGGCCGTCTTCCTGAAATACTTCGCCCAAGGATCCCAACAACGCGCCTTGGCCGGGCGCGACTGCCAACCCCTGGCGCAGCGACAAGGCGGCATCGCCAAACCGCTTTTCTTCGCGCAGCGCGTTGCCGAGATTTACAAAGGCCGGAACCAACAGCGGATCGATCCACAAAGCATGGTGGAAAGCCATGACCGCATTCGGGAGGCGCTTGGTCCTGCGCAACAGGTCACCGAGTCCCGAATAATCCTCCTGCTTGTCCGGCGCCAGGATAAGTATCCGATAAAAAATATTGATCGCCTTGGTCAGTTCCCGTTTTTGCTGTAGGACATTGGCCAAATTGCGATGGGTGTCCACCCTGCCGGGCGCCAATCTTATGGCCCGACAATAAGATATTTCTGCTTCTTGATAACGTCCTTCTCCCAGCAGGATGTTTCCGAAATTATGGTAGAATCGCGCCGTCGAACAATCTACGACGACTGCAGCCTTTAACAGGCACCCGGCTTTCCCGTCGGCCTTCGGCATTTCTATGAGCAGCCCCAGGCCATGAAGGGCGTCAGCATGGTATGGCTCGACCGAAAGCACCTGCCGGTAAAGGCTTTCCGCGTCTGCTCGCCGTCCCGATTGATGGGCGGCAAGCGCTTCCCTAAAGATTTGGTGAGGTGGCATCCTCATGTTTTGCTCTCGGCCTGCACCAGGATTTGCCGTTGATCCCGGCATCCGGCTTGGTGGCGTCGCCAGGCCGCTTTGTACAGGCGCTCAAGATGGCGGGTCCATCTTTGGGCATTGTCGCAGAGGCGTTCCACGACGAGGCGACGAATATCGCCGCGTCGAGAGCGCCAATGCGTCCGTTGTTCAATTAAGCGTAAGGCGACCTCCACATATTCGTCCGCCGAGCCGGCAATCGGGTCGGGTAAGCCGAGTTTTTGCAGCATCGCTGCCGTCCAACGCGACACCATACGCTCCTGAGGCCAGGTGACCACGGGCACCCCCATCAGCAGCGCCTGGAAACTGGTGGTGGATCCACTGAACGGCAAGGTGTCCAAGGCGACGTCGATGTCATTGTAACGGGCCAGGAACGGTTGCTCCACTTCGTCGAGCGTGTCGAACATCAGTTGATCCTTGGCCGCGCCGGCGGCTACAAGCGCGGTCTCGACCCGCTGGCGGACAGAAGGCGTTGCATAGCGGCTTTGGTATTTCAGCATGAGCCGACTGTCTGGCCGGGCTGCCAGTATGCGCCCCCAAAGCTGAAACGCAGTCCCGCTGAATTTGGAGGGATTGTTAAAGCAGGCAAATACCGGAGAGCCGGTGTGATCGGCGACATCCAGATCCGGAAACTCCTTCGGCAGGGTCCCGAGATAGAACCACGGCAACCGCAGTCGGCGCTCGCTGAAATATTCTTTGCTATGCCGTCGCAACAGCCAACGGCCACCGATGATGTAATCCATCTCAACCAAACCGCTGGTTGCCACATCATGCAGGCTGACCTGTACCGGCGCAGCCCGGTATGCGGCAATCTGCAAGCGGTTATTATCAAACCGGCCAGCCAGACAAACGAGGATTTGGATGCCGTCGGTACGGATCTGATCGACCAGCGTCGCGTCATCCATACCCCCGGTGTCGCACCAGTGATCTGCCGTCAGCTGCGCCAATTCCGTAACCGCATCCCGTTTGATCGTGTTGCTGTAAATGAAGATTTCGAAATGCTCCCGGTCATGCTGTTGCAGGACTGGCATCATGGCCTTCCCGACCGGGTGGTTGCAAAAATCGGAGGACAGATAGCCGATGCGAAGGCGTCGCGGCGAAGGAAGGCAACCGGGAGGCTGAGCAGCAAGGATTGCCCGGCCCGCCGCGGCACCAAACTGCCGGTGCCAGTTGTCGATGGCGTCGCCGGTCAGGTCATCGCGGTAGATTGAATAGTAAATCATCTGTTCCAGGGCCGAGCGGTTGGCGGGCTGGATGGCCAGCACCCTGGCAAGGACCCCGGCGGCCCGTGCCGGACATCCCTCGTCATGCCATGTTTGGCTCAATCCACCCAGGATCTCGCCCCTCGCCGGATCTCCCACCAGCGCACGCGTGAGAACTGCGCGCGCCTCCGGCAACTTGTTGTGGAGCCGCAAGATCTTGCCAAGTCCCTGGCTGGCGGTTGGCGAACAGGGATCCAGCCGAAGCGCCCACAGAAAGGCGGAAGCAGCTTGGATGCTGTTTCCGGTGCGGTAGCGCCAAATTCCCAGCGAAGCGCAAGCCTCGGCATCGTCAGGGGAATGGATGAGGCGCCGCAGGGGATCGACGGCACTGCCGGAAGCCATGCCGGTCGCCCGCCCGGGTCGATGCCTGACTGCTTTGAACAGCCGTTCCAAATGACGGGTCCAGCGTTCGGCATTACACAGCCTTTGTTCCAGCAAGGCACGCAACGCGGCGCGTCGTGGGCGCCATTCAGCCCGTTCCTCGGCAAGCCGAAGCGCGATGGCGACGTAGTCTTCACCCGATTGCGCGATAAGCTCATCAAGATCAAGGGTTCGCAAAAGGCCTTCGGTCCATCGTGAGACCATTCGATCCTGGGGCCATGTGACAACCGGCACACCCATCGCCAGTGCCTGGAAGCTTGTGGTGGAGCCACTGAACGGCCAGGTATCGAGGGCGACGTCGACACCGTTGTAACGGTCCAGGAATACTGTAAGACTTTCCTTCCCCTGGGCAAAAACCACCTGTTGCGGCACTGCACCGGCAGTGGTCAAACCATGCAAAATCCGCTGGCGGACCGCCTCGGACGCATATCGGTCCAGGAACTTAAGCAACAGGATTGCGTCTGGCCGCGCCGCCAGGATGCGCCCCCAAAGGTGAAGAACCGGAGTTCCGATTTTCGACGGATTATTGAAGCAGCCGAAGACCGGCGCGCTTGCAATTTTATCGTCCGATATTTCAGGGAAGGTGATAGGTGGTTGCCCCAAATAAAAACGGGGCAACCGCAAGCGCCGCTCCGTAAAGGGCTCCCGCATATGAGGCGGCAGCAGCCATCGGTCGCCGACGATATAATCCATATCAGCTACGCCGCTGGAGGCCACGTCATGCAGGCTGACCTGCACCGGGGCCGCGCGAAATGCCGCTAAATACGGGCGATTGAGGTCGAAATGGCCCGCCAGGATTACCATGATGTCAACACCATCGGCGCGGATGCGGGCCGCCACTTCGGCATCGCTCAAGCCGGTGACGTCGCACCAACCGTCGACCTGTTGGCGAAAGGCTTCGGTAATCCGGTCCGGTCGTTTGACATCCGAGTAAATGCGTATCGAAAATTCTGTGCGGTTATGATGCCGGAATACCGGATACATAGACAGGCTGACCGGATGGTCCATGAAATCCGATGAAACATAACCGATTACCAGTTTCTTCGATATGTTTTGGCGATCGCCCTCAACGGAACATGCAGGCAACGCAATACTGGTCTGCGGCGCGAAACTCAGCGCCCGCTGTGTGTCTTCGTCTTTGCCTTCGCCATAGAGGCAACAGGTGGCGAAAGTACGGCGTGCCGCCGCGAATGCCGGATCCAGGTCGAGGGCGCGGCGAAGATGGGCAAAAGCCTGCCCGGTGTCACCAATTTCCAGCAAGCTGCGTCCCAGCCAATGCAGCGGCGAGGCGCTTGCCGGGGCGTCGCAAAGGGTCTGGCGGAACCAGGCGATCGAATCATCAAGATGTCCGGTGTCATGCAACACCAGTCCCAATGTCTCTTTCCGATCCGGATGATTGGGCTCGATCCGCCAGGCGCGCCTTCCCAACGTCACCGCCTCTTCCAGGCCGCCGCCGGCCACCGTGACCTCGCCCAGCTTGGCCAGCGACGGCACGAAATCGGGCTGCCGCACCAGGGCGTGACGGAAGATTGCGCAGGCCCTATCGATCCTTGGGGTTTCCCTGAGACTGTTGGCCAGATTGTGGAGGCTGTCCACATCGTCCGGCCGGAGGCGAACCGCTCGGACGAAACAAAACGCCGCCGCCTGCTGTCGTTCAATGGTCCGCAAGAGATAACCCAAACTGTTCCATGCATCGCCGTCCACAGGATCGTTTGCGAGGACCCTCCGGTAAGCCTGTTCCGCGGCGATCGATTGCCCTTCCGCCAACAACAGATTGGCGAGATTTCCGGAGGCCTCGGCCAAACTGCAATCGAGTTGGAGGGCCTTGCGAAAGGCTTCCAGGGCTTCGGCAGGGCGGCCGAGGGCCCGTAACACCGTTCCCAGGCTGCAGTTATAGGGCGCCGCACCGACGTTGGCGGCGATGGCTTGGCCAATCAACTGGTGGGCCAGGTCAAGGCGGCCGGTCTGATAGGCTACCAGACCCAGCAAGTGCAAACTGTCCGGATGACGAGGGGCATGTTCCTGAATACGGCGATAAAGCGCCTCGGCCGTTTTCAAGTTCCCTTGTTGATGGGCCGACACGGCGTCGGCGAACAGGCGTTCGATGTCGGGGGTCATGCGTCCGGCCCAATTTTCACGGACAAGCGGCTCTCGTGGCGGGACCATATCGCGTTGTACAGTCTCTCAAGATGGCGCGTCCAAGGTGTCGCGTTGCAAAGCCGGTCCAAGACCCGAAGTCTGATTTCGGAACGCCGATGCCGCCACAGGCCGCGCTCCTCGGCGAGCTTCAGGGCTATATTCAAATAAGCCTCCGCCGAATTGGCAATCATTTCGTCAAGTCCCAATGCCTGCAGCATCGCCCCCGTCCAGCGAGACACCATGCGATCCCACGGCCAGGTGACCACCGGCACCCCCATCAGCAGTGCCTGGAAACTGGTCGTCGAACCGCTGAACGGCATAGTGTCCAAGGCGACATCGACGGCGTTGTAACGGGCCATGAAACTCCTCATGTCCTCGCGGCCTGTGGCGATAAAGGTTACCTGGTCCGCTCTACCCCCCGCAGCGGTCAGACCTTCGAGGATGCGCTGGCGGATGCTATCGCAGGCATAGCGGTTCAGGTATTTCAACACCAGCCTCGCATCGGGCCTGGCCGCCAGGATGCGGCCCCAAAGACCCAACACTGTGGGCGAAAACTTGGACGGATTGTTGAAACAGGCGAACACCGGCGGCTCGGCCGGCACCGCCAGATCAACCGCCGGCATTTCACCCGGCAGGGCTCCCAGATAGAAATGCGGTAAAAATAATCGCCGTTCGCTGAAATATTCTTCGCTCTGCCGCTGCAACAGCCAACGGTCGCCAATGATGTAATCCATCTCGGCCAGACCGCTGGTGGCTACGTCATGCAGGCTGACCTGCACCGGCGCCGCCCGATAAGCCGCCACTTGTGGTCGGTTCCGGTCAAAGCGCCCGGCCAGGCAGATCAGGATGTGAATGCCATCGCCGCGGATCCGCTCTGCCACCTCGGCATCGATCAGCGTCGTAATGTCGCACCAGCCTTCGGCCTCCTGCCGCAAGGCCGAGGTGACCGCATCCGGTTGCGCCACCTCTGCATAACAATAAATTTCGAAGACTTGCCGATTGTGCTGGCGCAGC
>Ga0007882_10001285_pt1 | contig 14701 bp, 20 predicted proteins | sample CryBogCBH12Aug01_FD_71195 | JGI IMG/M metagenome (GOLD analysis project Ga0007882, IMG submission 71195) | Freshwater microbial communities from Crystal Bog, Wisconsin, USA - CBH12Aug09.1 | ecosystem: Environmental > Aquatic > Freshwater > Lake | place: Crystal Bog, Wisconsin, USA | collected... | reverse complement strand
TACGCGGCCGCCCTGCTCAATTCTCCGTCGTTTTTCGTGGCGAGCGATGCTGACAACTGGCGGGACCATCTCCAGCATTCCGAAACATACGCCGACAAGCCCAATTGATATGGCAAAGCGAATCAAAACTCTCCAACCGCCCGACAGCATGTATTTGACGGCTGCCGAAGGCTGGCTTGGCCTCGGTGATGTAAACGCGGCAAACGCCGAGCTGGACAACATCACACCTCAATTGCGTATGCATCCGGCCGTGCTGGAGGTTCGCTGGCAAATTTACGCAAAGGCGAAGCGCTGGGACGCGTGCATTGAGACTGCCAAAACACTGACTAAACTCGTCCCGACCGACGTAAACAACTGGGTTCATCTGGCGTATTCAACCCGGCAGGCCAACGATGGCGGCCTTGAGGCAGCGGTGGTGATTTTGACTGGCACCGTTGATAAATTCCCGAAAAACCCGCTAATTTGCTACTATCTGGCCTGTTATACGGCCCAGCAGAAAGAATTGGTCAAATCAAAAACTTGGTGGGACAAGGCCATGGATATTGCAATTGCCAATGGATGGCAACAGAAGCTCCGACTCCTGGCCATTGATGATCCTGAGTTGGAGCCATTGATAAAAGGCATTTGGAAGGAGTGAAATGAAAACACCGATGTGTGAAGAAATAAAAAAACAAACAGCTGGCCAACCAAAAACAGGCATCGATGTCTCTGTCTCAAAACAGATTGTTTCTCAAGAGACGCTGAAAGAAGAAATCGAAGCTCTGCGGTCGCCAGAAATAAAGGCCGAACAATTCAAAGATTGGTAAAGGATTTGTCTGGCGTTTCGAGTTGCTCACTCCCAGCAAGCATTGCGACGATGACATTTCCTTGAAACTAATGGGCAATTGGCGAATTACCGTTGATGCGGTTTGGGTTTTTGCGGAGAAAATCCGCAAAATCAGGCTGAATACGTTGCACGACAGGGTCAATTGGATAAACAATACCATCAGCAGCCAAGATGGCATTGCGGGGTGCCAAATCAAAAACCAAAAAGCCTTCCCTGTAAAACGCCCCGGCTGCCAAACGTTCATAACCAGCCGATACCATCAATTCATCTACAAGATACCGTGGGGCAGCTTGGCCGGCGATGGCTGGTTGCGAGGTGATGATGACTGGCCGACCGCTTATCAAAACAACGTACTCTAGACGAATATCATCATCAAAAAAATAGTTTTGCAAGGCAAGCCGGTCCAGGTATTCGGCTGGCGTTGCTCCGTGAGTCAGCGCCCCCAAAGCCAAACCGTAGCCTTTTTGCTTTTCGAGGATGGTTGCTTTTAAAAAACGCTGCGATTTTTCGTCGAAACACACCCTGTGCTCACCACCGCTGGCATCTTCTGGCGGTAGGTTGCCTCCTAGCTTGCCATTTGTTTTGGCCCACTGGACGAGACGCTGTTGTTCTTTTTCAATTCGATCTCGGCGCTCGCGCTCAGTGGCATAATGGTCTGGAGTTGTTGGAGTGCCTCCGCGCGCGTAGTCAGCAGCTGATTCAAGCGACCTTGCAGCGTCGGGCGTTTCCCTCCCGGTGCTGTTGTTTGGTTTGGCATTGATGTGATAAATATATGGAGTCAGTAGAATTGGGCGAGTTTTTTTGATTTCACAATTCAGTAGCCACTTGGATCCGCCACGTACCGGCTTCTCTAATACTGCATTACGCATCCGTTACGGATTCACGATGTCACCTAGCGATCCGAGCAACATTTCCGCAAACCGGAGGTCCAGTTCTTGGTCAACATCGATGGAACGTTCTCTAGGCATCACGCCTGGCTTCACCCGACCACGGTAGAAATTTCGATATGTGTCGAATGAGTTCCACCACATGCCGTAATACGCTCCATTTGGCCTATAGGCGGGGGGGTGATCCTGGGACCGAGAATTGCCACCGGCTAGCGGGTGTGTGTCGAACAGTGATCCTAGCAGTCCATTCTCGACACGAAGAGCTAATGTTGGCGGAAACCCGTATTCCGTCACGCTGACAATTCCGTCAACGTCGGTCGTGAGACCCTCGATACCAATGCGAATATCTTCCTCGGTTCGAAGGGGGCACGTTGGAAGGCAGAGCCAAATCTGATCGTACGGCTGCGCCTGATGACGGTCAAAGTAGTAGATCACCGTATCGATTACTTTGGACTCATCTGTGGCCAGCCAGCTCGGGCGGAGTTCTGTAGTCACATTCGGAACGGCCTGAACGGACGTGAGAATACCGGGATCATCCGAGGTCACGATTACTTGGTCAAAGCACGCACGCGCAGCTTCCACTGTGTGGTTGATTAGCGGTTTTCCCGCAAGAAGTCTCACGTTCTTGCCTGGAAGTCGCTTTGAACCGCCTCGGGCCGGTACAATTACTAATCGTCGCATGGACTCCTCCGTTCGTTATTCATAATTTCTTTCTGTTGCCGAGACACGCCTGTTTGCATTGGACTAGTGTCGTCCCGGCTATAAACACGAAATGGCATTTCTGGAATTCTAATTTCAGTGAAGTCAATTATATTTGCCGCCTTACGCATTGCGCCATCTGAATCTTGCCACATGTCGTATGAGGCTCTTCCGAAAGAATAGAACTCGAAACGCAAGTAGTGGATAAAACGGCTAACGGCAGTTTCATCAACATTCATTCCTTTGCAAAGAGACGCACAGAAATGCTCGACATCGAGCGTCGAAACGACCTCGTTAATGCCTTTAAATGCGTAGAACGCTTCTGCGAAGATATAACACGGCTTCCCCATCATCATCGCGTATAGTCCCACGCCGGAGTTCATCAGTGCCACCGCGTCGGCCAACTGAACTAGGTCGACAATGTTTGTATCAGGTTCAACATATTGCGCCCAGCGAAGAACAGGGGCAGATGTTTCGAACGGATGTCGTTTGCAAAGCACGACCCAGCCTTCATCATGCAAGCGCTCTGCACATCGATCAATGAATGATAAAAAGCAAGAGAAGGTGCCCGCCAAGCCTGGCATGTGCACTGTGACTGTGTCGCTCGGACGCTGTAGCGGAACAAACAATACCTTTTTGCCGACGACGCGAAGCGTTCGCGCAAGATTATCCACTCCAACGATAGTATTTTGCCGTTCCAGCGTCTCTTTGCCGGCCACGTACCAGTCGATGTATTCGCAGACTCGGCGTTCTTCCGGTTCGGTCAAGCGCCGGTCCCACTTCTCCCGACCGTAACTTGGTGAGTCGGCATTGAATCCCATGGGGTCGAAAAACCAACTATCTACGAGCGCGCCGCGCTCAAATACGAGGTACGGAAACTCACGCTCACGGCACCACCGATAGGCACCCTGACGAACAGTCGTCCTGTAGGGATTCGGAAATAGGACGCGGTCGATATTATTCGTTTGCAACCATCGTTCGAATCGTCGTGCGTCGAAAGCACCTGAGTCGTCCACAAGATCATTTTCGCTGGTATATATAGGCTTCCCGACAAGTGGAAATGCATCTCGTAAAGTCTTTGCAGACCTTGAGTCCTGGCCACCGAAGAACATAAAGCGCCTTGACTGCGCCTCGCGCGCGACCAACGGCGGTGGTCGTATGGCGGCAGCGTCGAAAGCTCGCATCGCTTGCTCGAGTCGCTCCTTATTCTTTGGCTTGGCCTGATAAAATAAAGTCTGCCTAGGCCGTTCATGCCATAAATGTACCGCCACGACATTTTTATCGAGTGCACCACGCCCGATTAATGAAAAGAGTGCCCGGAACCCTTTGTACTCCGGAAAGAACCAGTCCCCGTAGTCATGGTAATAGTTCTCTGGCTTAGCGAATCCACCCATATCTTGAACGAGACGGTGGTGGAGTTCAAAATCCTCGAATCCATGACCGATGAAATGATTGTTATATCCGCCGTGCGCCAGGAAATGGAGGCGATCCACCACGATGAATGACGTGCATGGGGCCATTAGCTGCACCGAGCGAGTGTCGCCGGTTTGCCATCTCAAAATGAACTTCATGACTCCCGCCTCTCGAGGAGCCGCGATAAACTCCGCAGTTCCCTGCTCAGTGAGATAAAGACACGGCACACAAAAGTAGCGCTTCTTGAACTGTCCAACACGGACAGCCTGAGAATAATCAAGCAGCTGTTGCCAGCCATCCGTGGAAAGTCGCAAATCGACATCGCAGAAGGCAACAACCGGTCCCGTTGCGTACTCAGCTCCGATGTTTCGCGCCGCCCCGATCGAGAACGTCTCACCTTCGATGAAATATTCCAAATGTCGTATCGATCCGGTGCACCTTTCACGCGTGGCGCCACTGTATCCAATTCCGCGTGGAATCCATTCGACCACAATGACTTCAATCCATGTCTTCTCGGATAATTCATCGCACAATTCGACTAGCCGTTTGCGGATGTGCCTCAGGCACGGTTCATCATAAAATGGAATAATGACTGACAGTTGGTATGGAGCTGAATTTTGCGCGGCATCAAAGATGGTTGGCTTGTCATTTGCCTGAGAAGCTTTGGATTCGAGTTCAATTTGGCTTTGAATTGGCAACCTCATACGATTTCTAGAACATTGGCATTTTCGAAAGCCTGTAAAGCCTTCGCCCACTGGTCAAGTTGTCGGTAACATACGCATAGACGGCAGCTCGTCGGGAATACGATTGGAGACCATCCGTCCCTCATCGCCGCGGCAATGCCATCCCCAACGTCGTATTCGGCTTGCGTGTCGTGCCACACCAAGAGCGATTTGTCGGATAGCCAGTCTCGAATGCCAATATAATCGGCGCGTGGTTGTCCGTTCCTATGAAATCCATCGATGAACGCTAGGTCGATGGGTTTTGAGAGATGCCGTGAAACATCCGCTGGAGAAACCCCAACGAGATACTCAATCGTAGAGTCGAGTCCGAGGTGCTTCACGCCTGCGCGAGCAAATTCAATCCCTGCTGAGCCAAGCTCACCCTCGCTTTGGTTATCTAGGCTTCCAACCCATCCGCTAGCGGGATTCGTGCGCTGCACAGCCGCTCCTAGCCAGAAACTTGAATATCCGAAGCCAGTCCCTATTTCAAAAGCGCGCTCAACGCGGTTCAATACTGCTAAATTGTAGAGAAGACGTGCCTCCACTTGACCGATTGATACCGGTCGCGTAATACCCCTCATCGTATAGTGCCTGCCGTCGTTGGGACAACACGATGATTCCCGGCCGTTTGGCCAGACAACGTCTAGTTTCTCATGGATTCCATCCAATGCTTCTGGAAAAGTGATAGGCATTTTGCTTATTAGCGTTGTTATGATAAATACTCCCAGTGAAGCTTATATGTCGGAATGGTCTCGGCCGGTCGCGCATATCGATGCAGGAATAGACGCACATTCGAATCTATTTCAAGGGAATCGATGAGTAGTGCGAATGAGCTATCGATGCAGTGAATTTCCGAGGCGCTTAGTATGCACGGCAGCCATGCGAAAATATTGCTAGTAATACCCTCGACAGATGCGCATTCGTACATCCCGGAAAAGCTGGCTTGAGACCTGTCGATTGTGAACCCACGCAACGGCTCATCATGCACGAAGGCGTGCGGTTGTATCGGAGCTGTCAGTTCGATAGCTGGATCACGAACTAGCTTGAATCCAGTCCATCGCGTTTTGAAATCGATTCCTGCTTGTTCGTAAAAGCAGCGGTCAAACTCTTCTCGGCGATAGTTCGTTCCTTTGTTTCCGAGAAACAGTACAGGTCCAGACGCTCGGAAAGAATTCACGATTTGGTAAGCTTCTCTATTCGTAAGGGCTGGAACTACGTGCGCTGACGGAACATCTCGTAACATATACTTCGCGGATTCAACGTTTGCAGGCTTGACTGGTATTACCACCAAACTGTGATTTCTTGTAAAATGTCTAAAGAGGGCATTGCAAATGATTAAATCACCCATGCCCCGGTGGGGTGCGATAGCCATGGTTGGCAGCCGATTCCTGTCATCAAGGGAGAAGTTCCCTTCCACCGTGGAAGCGATTTGGCTGGATTTACTGGAATCGTTGGCATTCAACGCTGTAATAAATCCGTAAGACATAAGTTCTACACGTAGCTTGCAAAAGCCGCTGCAATTGAGTCGTGTTGGGCAATCAGAGCAGAGAGACGGTTTAATTCGATCTGACATTCAGCGTCCGAAATTGCACAGGCTGGGTTTGGGTGCACCTCGGCAAATACTCCTGCGTAACCAAAGATGGGAGCACTGAGCAAATATCGCTCAGCCAACCGCCGTTGACCTCCCGTGTGGCCGTCACGTGCGCACTGTGTGGCGTGTGTAGAATCCAATATCACCTTATCAAAGACCTTTGAGAGTTCGTCGACGGCTCGGAAGTCTACGACTAGATGATCGTAACCAAGCTGGGTCCCACGATCGCTAAGCCACACTTCGACGTTGGGATTTACAGAACGCACTTTGCCCACAGCACAAGAGATGTTCGACGGGCTTATCCATTGTCCTTTCTTGATGTTCACTCTGTCGAAGTGCCTCCCGCATTCGACCAGCAAGTCGGTCTGACGACATAAAAATGCGGGAATTTGAATGCAGTCAATACACGAGGCCAGAAGTTCAACCTGATGGCACTCGTGAACGTCAGTCGTGAGGCGGATTTCTGGGAATACTTGCTTAAATTCTGTGAAGATGCTTAACCCAGCCTCCAGCCCTAGGCCGCGCTGTCCAGATATTGAAGACCTATTCGCCTTATCAAAAGAAGCCTTGTAATACCAATCCCTCCCTTGCATTACTTCGGCAAGCTGTCGACCGACATCGAAGAAAAGCGAACGCGACTCCATGGCACAGGGGCCGACGATCCAAGTAGTTTTCATATGATGTGATCTTGCCGCAACATCTCAATTCGTTCCCTCGCTAGATCTAAGGCCGCATCAACGCGTCGCGCAGCCGTGTCGTCTAGGTTCGTCATAGGCAGTCGCTCGGCATCACTGACAAGCGCAAGCCGCTTTCCTGCGTGGCGCAATGCCTTGTGCCAGCCGACATCCATGAATGTGTCGAAAACCGGTGTCTCCACATGTGAAATTATTGAAGCGGCCTCCCGTAAACGGCCATTTATAACATGATCATAAAATGACAACTCAACCTCAGGAAATAGGCTGCCCACTCCTGTGAGAAATGACTGGGCACCGGCCGCTTGAAGGAGTAAGAATCGTCGCATGCTGCCGCCCGCGACAATCAATTCGAATTCTCGCCTTGTAGTAATCGCAGCACAAAGTTTAAATCCAGCCTCGTAAGTTGAGCACTCTTCCTTCATCCCAACAAATTGTGGCACCACCTCGGTGATTGCTGAAATCATCTGGCCGGTGAAGTCCTGGGTCCCCGCTCTGCAACCTGAGCGCAGGGGTAATCCGTGTAGGTAAAGTTGAGCTAACGGGAACGCGCGGCTAATGCGGGTGAAGAAATCAACAATGTCGGAAAATTGATATAAGCGCTCGGGGTAGCTTAGTAGCAGCGCGGCCCGTTTATGTCGGCTCGTCGTTTCCTCCAGAAGCGGGAATAGTAGTGATTCGCTTAACTGCGGGAGTCCCAGGATTAGTCGTCCTGGAAACACGTTGGCTACCGACGCGTTTAGCGCTAGAATTTCCTGAGCGCTTAGGAGGTTGAATTGCGACGTTCCAGATGTCGTCATCACTGTGGTTGCGCCTTTTACATTGAGGTGCCTTGCGTACGCGGCTGTGCGATCAATGTCGAGACTCCCGGTCACCGTATAACTCGGTATAATCGGGAAAACGGGTCCAAATATGTTACTCATTTAATTTAGTTCATTTCAGGCGACGCACGACACCCATGCGAACCAGTTTATCTATGTATGTCCGCTCAATCTCCGCCACATGGTGAGAGTGGCTACGGTCGTGTGGTCCATAATAATGAAATGGCTCCTTGGACCAAGAATCAAAACCAGCGATCACAACTTTACACCCGATCGAAACCGCGTGTGCAATTGCGAGGATGCCGCTGGAGGGCCACTTCGAACCGTGCGAACTGTCAAAGAGCGACTGTTGCAATTCAGTGGCAACTTCGCGGGCTGGTATAATTTCGACTTTTTGTGTCGCTTGGCCCACCAACGTCAGCGCCTTTGCAATTTTCTCCGTCGTGCGTTCATGAATGGGCATGTTTAACCAAATACGATCCAAGTCGGCCACAGGTCGCGTCGTCGGTAGCGCGTACCACCGCGACCAAATGGTCGTCCGCGTGCCAACATGTTCTTCAAATCCAGCGATTTCGTAGCCGTTGAATCGAACAACTTGTGGAAATGCGTCGATGCTCGAACCCAAACGATGCTCAAGCAATGACGGTCCGTTGCCAACTATGATGATCTCATCGCTGCTGGAAATAGGTGGTAGCCTTGTGGTTAAATACTCCATTTATCTTTAGACAGCGTGCTTCCCACTATTTGCTTGGCAGCCGCACATGTGGAAAAATTACAAGGGTGCCGCTCTCGGCACTGTCCTCGATTGTTGCGCCGAATCAAAACCATAAAAACATTGATAGCGAGTCACGCATTTTATTAGCCCCTGACAGAAATTTGTTTTTCAGTTCGGAGAATAACTTTTTCAGATGTGGCAGGACAAGGGTAAATTCTGAACAAACGAGTGTTTCCGCATCCGATTTTAAAAAATCTAATCGAAATACTTTCAAGCGCGTTTGCCCTTCCTCAATTTTTGAATGTTTCTTTTGCTGGACAGTTTTTTCTAGGCGTGTGCCCATTTTCCTGAGCGATGACTTTTGAAAAGTCAGATTCCCAGACATCTTGATAAAAATATTCTCCTGATTACAATCACCGTATCCGACATGGCTGAACTCGCGGATCAAATGATAACGACCTTCAAAATCAAGGATTTGACGCATCGGGCGATTGTTTGGTTGGAGGAAGCGTATTTTCGGGCGCATCCTGTCTGCTCTGCTACATCTGCAAACCGTGTCACCAACCTCAATTCCTTGGCGCTCTCACAACGCGCAATCGCAGATGGCCGACTTTCCCCCTTAAATTCTACAGCGTCGCTTGTGACAAACGTGGTGAACCGTCAGACGATTGAGCAAAAAATTCCGACTCTGTTGATTTCCAGCCAACCGTCCTTGACCCAGCTTGCGGTCAACTTGGTATTGTGGCGGGCCGGCATCCAGTTAAATGCAGTTATCGATTCAGCTTGGACTGATTCTGAATTTGCTCGGTTGACCGTTGCTTGTGGTGAAGTTGCTCAAGCGCCGTTGCTTGTGGCCTGTACAATCCCGTTGTCGGTCTTAAAAAAAAGCATCGGCTCTGCCGTTGCGCAGCTAGGCCTTCGCTGCTTGGTGGTGGATAATCCACCGTATGATTCGCTTACGCAATGGCACCAGATCAGTTGTGAATTTGGGTTGCCAATCAGGTTGATTTCCTCAGCCGTTTAATGCCGCGTTTGCTATGAATCCCGAATCCCTCGGTAAAAACAATAAAATCACCTTCATCCGTTTTGGCAAAAACGATTTAGGCCCCCTGATTCGACAACATGTCAAAGTGATTACATCTTCGTTTTTCCTGTTGGAAGCGCGCAAACGCGAAGTAGTCGTGCGTGATGGTAACCCGACAGATATGAAGATCCGTGGTAGCATTCCAGGCAATGTTGTGCCGTTAGGTTTGGTGAAAGTGGATAGCATTACATATCGTCTTTATCGTATCAGTGATACATTGCTTGATTCCCTCTAACCTTTTATCTGACATGACCGCAAATGCCATTCAAAAAGAGTTGGCCATCTGGTTGCTGGCGCAAGGTCTAGAAGCCGAGACTCTAAGCAAGAGCGATTTATTCGTCACTCTCTGTGATAAATATGGATGTGCCGAATATTTTGCGAAGTCCAGCCGCTCGCAATCCAATTTTATTGTCCGCCTGTCCAGGCACCAAAACCATGCAAGGCATTACCGGTGTGATTTCCGCAAGCATAATTCTTTGAAGAGCCGATTTTAATATGAGAATACTTGTCACCGGCGGGGCGGGTTTTATCGGCAGCCATATTGTAGAATATTTTCAAGGGCGAGCGGATGTGTGTGTGCTGGATAGTCTGCGTACTGGGTTCGAGCATAATTTGGCTGGGTTTCGATGCGAATTGATGGTCGGATCGATTCTAGATCGAGACCTCCTTCACAGGGCTATGCAGGGGGTAGATTACGTATTCCACCTCGCCGCCATGACCAGCGTGCCGGAGTCCATACAGAACCCAGAGGAATGCAGGGAGCTAAACACCTCCGGAACTTTGATGGTGCTGGAGGAAGCCGCCTTCGCCGGGGTTAAAAAACTCATTTTCAGCAGTTCCGCCGCGATATATGGGGACAACCCCGTAATACCCAAGCTCGAAACCATGACTCCGAACCCCAAGAGTCCTTATGCTATTTCCAAGTTGGCTGGAGAATATTATTGCCAAACCTTCACTGCTGAATGCCGTCTGCCGACAACATCCCTGCGCTATTTCAATGTCTACGGTCCGCGGCAGAATCCTCAGAGTCAGTATGCGCCGGTAGTTCCAATTTTTTTCCACCACGCAGGTCGACACGAACCAATTATCATTTTCGGTGATGGCGATCAAACGCGGGATTTTATTTATGTGGGCGATATCGTAGCGGCTAATGTATTTTTTGCCATGCAATCACAAGCAACGGGCGTATTCAATATAGCTAATGGCCAAGCCACCAGAATCAATGACCTAGCAGCCATGATCTGCCGATTGACTAATTCACGTTCCATCACCCGAAAAGCTCCGGAACGCACGGGTGATGTTAAACATTCCATGGCGTCAATTGCCAAACTAAGTGAACTGGGGTTTACCCACAGCACGAATTTAAGCGATGGCCTATTGGCCACATTGCAATACAAAGCCAGCGCAAATAAGCTCCCGCTTATGGCTATTGCCGATCCAGAGCTGGAACCATTGAAATGAGATTTTTGGAAAAAGTGAAATATTGTTTTATCACTATGAAAATCATCAACTGGATTTTTGCAAGCATTCCTCGCGCGCTGTTTTTTTCGATGGGATGGATGGCGGTTTCGATTATTCTAACATTTCGCTTTCAAGATTGGCTTTGGTTTGGTCGAAGCGGCTCAATTTTAACTCTGTTTGGTGCAGCATTGGCCGTGCGGCGCCTTTTGCGGCTTGGACCTGAACGTTTGTTTCACGAAACGATGGTGATTGACCTAGGTCACATAATTCCCACTCCAGAGGAGATTGAAGCTGCTCGGCAGACCAAATTGGACGTCACAGCATCCCATCTTGGCATATTGCTTGTCCTGGTCGGGACCATCATTTGGGGGTATGGAGATTTGATTCAGCACTTTTTCCCAGACTGGTATGCGGCCCCAGTAACGCCCGTATTTGCGGCTACATTTTCAGGCCTTGCTTGTTCCGTCACGGCCAGTGAAAAATTGCCATAGCCGAACCATTGCGAAGGTATCCAGCCGGCAATACGCAAGAAGTTGTTTCTCAATCTCACTTATTCGCTCACTAGCCGTGCTGGGCTGAATTGCTTCACAAAATGCTTCTTGGGCTGTTCCTCCATCACAGACGCCTTCAAGATCATCGTAGCTCAAATCAGGCACGACAGCGGGCAGCACCGCCTTGATGCTCCAGCTGCCTTGCTGGCTGGGGTGGTAGTAGCGATTCCGTGCAACCGGAAGAAGATCGACCATTCTTTCAAGGATTTCCTCCAATGTCTCGGCCAAATCAGGGAAACGCTCGGCTAATTCTCGAATACGGGTTGCTTCGAATGCCGAATTATAGACGAAAACCGGCCCTGAATCGCCGCATGCCGCAATGAGCGCCTTCGAAAAGGATTCAGAAGGATCGTTGCCAGAAAGGTCTAGGAATGCGGTGTGCGTGAGTTGCCCAGACTTCAACAAGATGTGAAGGCTGAACTGGAAAACAAGTTGCTGATATGGGCGGGTGCCTTTCCAAATAGGAACGGCAAACTGGATGCTCTCGAAATCAAGGAAATATGCCGGAAACCCGTAGGGTGCCAGATCCGATGCTGCGCCAGCCGCATCAAAAAAGACTTTATTGGCGAGTGTGTATTCTTTAACCATGGCCTGTTTATCATTGAGCAGGTCATCTGGCACATTTCGAAGATCATCCACGCCCTGTTCAGCCATCTGCTCGCGTTTGCTGGCTGAAAAACGAGGGAGCCAGTTAATCGGATATTCCGGCGGCACAATGCCTTTGTTGCAATAAGCGCAGAACCCGCATTCAAATGGGTCGTAACAATGATCGCCGACGGCAATTTCGGGTTCAGCCGATTGTGCTACGACCTTGTGGGCCTCAGTGATCCACCCCCGAACTTCGTCGAACCGAGCAAAGGTTTCTGCCGTGAGATCGTTTTCAAACAACAACCCGCGGTAATCTTCGTCTCCCGGATAAACCCACGAACTATCAATGTGCGCTAGGGCAACTGATTTTAAGATCACTCCGGCGGCCTGTGCCACGAATGCTTGAACAGCAATGTCATCACGATGATAATCTTTAACGGATGCGGAAGATTTAACTTCGACCATTTTCCATGTGGTCTTCCCTTGTTTAGCCTCGGGCAGCATCACGTCGGCAAATGCCAAAGCGCCGCCTGCCTTGAACCCAGCTTCAAAAATCGGTTGTCGTGACTCAGAGAGTAAATGTGCGCTACGTTCAAACGCCGCATCGAAGCCTTCGGTTTCGATATCAATTTCTGCTGCTTTCCCTTCGGGGTCGTATAGGCGCTTTGCAATGTCTCCGACCTGATATCCAGCCTGAAATCTTGCCTGCGTGGCCGCCGAATCTTCACGAAGCTCCGGTTTGTGGACTTCCAGCCAAAGACGCTTGGGGCATTGCCGAAAAGCAATGATTTTTGATTTGGACAAAACTGGCATGATAGGTTCCTAGCACTCAAATTTATGCTTGTTTGGGTTTTTCCTTAATGAGCGACATGATCATTTTGTAGTGAGGGTAAACCAAGGCGGCATCAATGGCTGCAAGCATAAATGCGTTGATCGGGCTTATCCGTCTGCGGGTTTCCAATCATTTCATAAAGCTCTTTTGTGGTGTATTGCCCAATTAAATCTGCACGTATCGAGGTGGATAAAATGCGACAACCCAAAATCACGGAGACGTATTTTATTCTAGGTAAATTCATTTTGTTTTAGTGGCCTTGTTCGCGATGTTGGGCAATGTTGCGATAGCCGTCGGGGTTGTGGCTCCCACCGGAGAAACCAAATCTGCCACGCCGACGGAGTCATACCATTCCCGATAGATTCGCAACATGCGTTTACGGCCAAACGCCCCGTAAAATCAGAAGCGGTTTTCACCGGGCTAAAATCCCAAACCTCGCAGCCAGAAACACGGCGAAATCGCCAATCGCCTTGCGGTCTTCGCCAATAGATTTCCGCCATGAGACATCACCACCAACGCGGGTCAAATTTCGGATCAATATGTTCAACGCATCAATGAAAACATTGTGCGCGGCGGTGCGCCGGTTTTCCATTTCGCGGCGCTCGTCCGGGGATGCCAGATGCCATTCGCTTCGCAGCAGGGAATAGCGGACTGCAGCTCGATACAAATCGAGGCGCAATTCGCTCCCGGTGGCCTCAATGGTATTATGAATTTGCGCTGCCAGTTCGTAGGTCATTGGAATTATTCGTATTACTATTTGAGTATTTCTGTTGCCAATCCGTATTGAATGGCCTGCTCGGCATTGAACATGCGACCTTTCACTGACCGCATGATGGATAGCACGTCCTCCGGGGAGAACGTAGAATTCTCTTGGAGAAGATTTTCAGCCATGCGTTGCAGTTTCAAGCCAAAATCGAAGTCGGGTTGGGGAATGCGCCGGTCGGAATCCACTGTCAGCAGTCGATTTTTCTTAACGCTAGCAACCTGTTCACGGCATTGAGCGCTCCAAAAGTCAATCCTCCCTGGCTATCAATATCTATCTCGACCGGTTCCAAATCGTTGCTTTGTTGAGCATCCTTGGCCCATTGAAAAAATGATCCAGCCTCTCTTCGGTCAATTTACCGTGGAGTTGATACAAGGTAGTGGAACTATGAGGCATAATCCTTCGGAACACCCGGCGCGAGGGTCAGGAGTAAATCGTCGCTGACAAGATAAAAGCGATACACAACCTCATCCACTTTTTTGATACCCAACGGCACGGCATCGCCGGGGCGACAGCCACGGATTTTCATATCCGCCGGGTTGGCGTCGCGCACGACGACCTCGCGTTTGCGCGTATCCAAGAGAAAAAATGAAGACGCGATCACGCTGACGTTCTGGCGAATCAAGACACTGTCATCGCGTTTATCAAAACGAATTATTCTGGCCTTCACATTTTTGCTGGCGGATTCGGGATTCATGCTAAAATAGGGTTTATACGGCTCCGACATCGCGGCGGTATTTATTTAATCTTGCCACAGGCGTAGCCCTTTTGATGGCAGGCTGGGCATTCGGCCATCGGTTTGAGTTTCAGGCTCAACAAGGTATGGAAAATACGCGGCGTGCAATGTTCGCAAAACCAGCCGCCACATTTATCGCACTTAAAAACGATTGTTCCAGAATCCCTGTTTCCGTCATTAAGACATCTTTCAAAAAGCATCATAGCTCGACCTCAATGTGTGCTGTCAATGGTTTAGGTTTCTTCCGGGTCTTTTCCCTTGATCACCCATTCGGAATGCATTTCGTCGAGTTTTCCAGGATACGTCAACTTTGATTTTCC
>Ga0007882_10001279_pt1 | contig 14750 bp, 13 predicted proteins | sample CryBogCBH12Aug01_FD_71195 | JGI IMG/M metagenome (GOLD analysis project Ga0007882, IMG submission 71195) | Freshwater microbial communities from Crystal Bog, Wisconsin, USA - CBH12Aug09.1 | ecosystem: Environmental > Aquatic > Freshwater > Lake | place: Crystal Bog, Wisconsin, USA | collected... | reverse complement strand
GTTGTCTTAAATGCTGGTATCGGTGGCAACCAAATTGCAGGACCAAAAGACTATTCCCTTGAAAAGCCTTTTCCAGGAGGTCCCTCATCCGAAATGCGATTAGATAGAGATGTGCTGTCGCTGTCTTCGGTGAACCTAGTTGTTTGGTTAGAGGGAATTAATGACTTTAGCAAAAATGGAAATGCCAGCGTTGATGTGGTCATCGCAAAGCTGACAGAAGGTGTTCGCCGTTTAAACCAAGCGGGTATCAAAGTGATGGGTGCAACTGTTGGATCCGCTTTGAACAGTACAAGCGCGGCTCACGGCACGCAAGAACAAGACAGCAAAAGGCGTGCTTTGAATGACTTTATTAGAAGCTCTAATATTTTCCAGAACTACGTCGACTTTGATCAAGTCACGTTAGACCCTGCAACGGGTGAGATGAGGTCTGCATTTGTACCAGAGAGTACAACGGGTGGACCAGGTGAAAAACTTCATCCTAACCGGGTAGGATACCAAGCCATGGGCGCAGCCTTTGATCTAAAAGTCATAGGTGAAATGTTAGGAATCAAATAATATACCTTGGTAATTAGAGATTGGTGATTTGTCCTTAAAGGTACAAGTTGGAACTTTGAAAATCGCAATTAAAAATTTGCAGTTAGAATTTAGAGGCTTTGTTTCATGCTCGGCAACTCCTTGTGCAATAGTTTTTAAGCTCCTTGGGTTTATCCACATGATTTGATTTTCCCGCTCCTAAGCATCGACCATCTCTTCAAGCTCATCTTTGCCGATGCATACTTAAATTGAAAAATACTTTATCAAACTCCTCTATAGTTAGCTCCCTAAAACGGTTGAGCGGATTAGGGGCGATCTTTTTTGGAATACTACTTACTCCCTACCCTTTAGTGAGTTTCGGACAGACCCAATTCGTCCGCTTGGTGCCAACTCCTCACATGCAGGTAACACAACTCATTAAAGAAAATAAGAAAAAAGAAGCTTTGACTTTTATTAATAACTATATAAAGACAAATCCAAACGATCCTCAAATGCTTTTTTGGAAAGCAAAAATTTTAAATGAATCTCAACTCCAATCAGATAGAGACGAGGCATTGTTGCTTTACGCAAGTCTTAGCGAGAACTACCCAGAGCTTGCCGAACCCCATAACAACCTAGGCGTTATCTTTGCGGCTCAAGGAGACTACTCCAAGGCTAGACATTACTTTGAGCTTGCTTTAAAGGCTAATCCGAATGATTCGTTAGCAAGCGAAAACTTGGCTGACTTGTACATACAAGAAGCTTCTAAGTATTACCAAAATGCCGTTAATAATGATCCAAATAATAAGTCTGCAAAATCCAAACTAGAAAAGCTAAGCCCTCAGGCGCTTATCCCGCTGCCAAGTACTGTTTCTCCGGCCATAACTGCTAAACCAGCAACGGCCTCCGATGTAGTATCCCCCTCTTTGAAACCTAGATAACCAGTGATCATGAAACTCTTTATGCAATCAAGTTACTTTACAAAATTATTACCAAGATTCATTTCTTGCACGCTCATTGCGACTAGTTTATTACTCAGCATCGAAGGCGTTGCTCAAACAGCGTCGCCATTAGACGCAACTAACGCAAGCGCGAACGCAGATCTCAAAAATCAAACAAATGCTAAATATCCAAAAGTAAAGTTTATAACCTCTCAAGGCGAAATATTACTTGAACTCTACCCCGACAAAGCGCCTAAAACAGTTGCCAATTTTCTGCAATACGTTAAAGACAAACACTATGACGGCACAATTTTTCATAGAGTGATTAACGATTTTATGATTCAAGGTGGGGGGTTTGACGCTAAGTTTAACGAGCGGAAAACTCGCGCCCCTGTTGTTCACGAAGGTCGACAGGCATTAGCCCAAGGCGGACCAAGAAATACGGTTGGCACTATCGCAATGGCAAGAACCGGGGATCCTCAGTCTGCAACTGCACAGTTCTTCATCAACGTCAAAGATAATTTAAACCTTGACCCAGTCATTATTCCCCCCGGAGACCCTGTGCCCTCCATAGAGTTCAATGGTCGCATTTATAAAAATATTGCACGCTCCCAACTAGAGCAGGCTCCGCAGTTATATGGCTATACCGTTTTTGGTAAGGTGATTTCAGGAATGGACACGGTTGAGAAAATAAAAATATTACCAACCGGATCTGGAGGCCCATTTCCAACAGATGTCCCCAAGTCAATGGTATTCATTCAATCCGCTACCATCATTCCTTAAATTAGCCGTATAGATTAACCCCACTACATTTACAAGCCATTTTCTCAAACCCTAACTTATATTAATAATCATCATGAGCAATCCTAAAGTAGCACTTCATATTCAAGACATGGGCACAATCACACTTGAACTTGATGCAGAACACGCGCCTATAACTGTAGCTAATTTTTTAAACTATGTTGAAAGTGGCCACTATAACGGTGTCATATTTCACCGCGTAATAGAGGACTTTATGATTCAAGGCGGTGGGTTTGATACGGATATGAAAGAGAAGGAAACTGGTGACCCCATTGAAAATGAAGCAGATAACGGCTTAGAAAACGATCACTACACTGTTGCTATGGCCAGGACCAGTGATCCGCACTCTGCTTCGGCACAATTTTTTATCAACACGACAAATAATGATTTTTTAAACCATACCAGCAAAACTTCTAGTGGCTGGGGTTACGCCGTATTTGGCAAAGTGATTGACGGTGAGGACATAGTTGATCAGATCAATACAGTTAAAACTACTAGACGTAATTTCCACGATGATGTACCTAAACAAAACGTCGTGATTGAAAGCGCTGAGGTACTTTAAAAGAGTACTTAGACCACAATCTTATGTCTGACATACTAAAGGCAGTCGACATTACCGGGGTTGGGAGTATTGATTTCATATCAGATCTTCACCTTCAACCCAGTGAGATGCCAAGTTTTAATGCTTGGGCTCAGTACATGCGCTCAACCCCTGCATCTCACCTATTTATATTGGGCGACTTCTTTGAGGTCTGGGCAGGCGATGACTTTTTAGAATCTGCTCACGCAGAGTTTGAGAACAGATGCATACAAGTTCTCAATGAGCAGTCCTCGCGGATATCCATTTATTTCATGGCGGGAAACCGTGACTTTTTGTTAAAAGAAAAGGCACTCAAATCTGCTCATATGCAAGAACTCTCAGACCCCTGTCTATTAAGGGCTCAGGGCAAGTCCTTCGTACTAAGCCACGGCGACGCAATGTGCTTATCTGATGTGGAGTATCTTAAATTTAGAGAAATGGTTAGAGACGAGCGTTGGCAATCACAATTCCTATCTAAGCCTTTAGAGGAGCGGTTGGCAATTGCAAAGGCGATGCGCTTAAAAAGTGAAGAAGAAAAAGCAAAGTACCGTAAAGCGTTTGAAGCTTCAAAGTCGGGTCAAGAAACCCAAGGCTTTCAAGCAAATCAGTTTATGGGCTTGCACGATGTAGATGCAGAATCTGCAAATACAGTTCTTGAGTCCTTTCAATGCGATACGCTCATACACGGTCATACCCATCGACCTGGCGAGTACCCGCTCAGGAATAATAAGCGAAGAATCGTACTGAGTGACTGGGACGCCTCTTCAACGCCGCCTCGTTTAGAAGCACTGCGTTTAGAGAACGGCCAATTAAGCCGTCACAAGCTCTAAATCATAAGCAACATTAGTGCTTAAGCATGGTCTTAAGCACTGTTTGAAGCCGAGTTGCTACGTCTGCATCATAAGGGCCTGCAAACACTCCCGCAGCGTCTTCTGCCCAAGTTTGCGCAGGGGATGGATCATTTCTTTTGGTCAGAAGCTTAAGTTGCAAGTCTCTGCGAGCTTGTAGATCGCTAGCAGGTGTAGGTGCATTCGCAGCCATCTCAAGACGAAGTAAAGCCTCCTGGTTTAATTTATCCGCTCCCGTTTGAATTGCCTTAGTCCAGCTCAGTCTTTGATTTGCATTAATGCGCGAACCCAACTCCTTTAGCGCAGGAACTAGTTCTGGATTTTTATCTTTCCAAGCGCTCATTAGGTTAGTGAGTGTTTGACCATGCGCTTGTGCGGCTAACTTGCGCATTGCAATTTCTGCAGCTTCAAGTGCCTGACGCTGAGCTCTAAATGCAGCATCTCCCAGGCGTGGACCACGAGGCTCTCTAGAGTCTCTTCCGTCCCTAGAGTCCTTGAAGTCTCTAGCTTGACCAAATTGACCTGTTCTACTTGCTCCAGTTGGCTTAGAGTCCCTAGGACCACGAGAATCTCGTTGGTCTTTGCCCCCTCTTGATGAACCAGGGCCAGACCCGGGGCGACCTCGGGAGTCTTGCACAGAACGGGCATCCGAGCGATTGGCTCCGGGTCGGTCATCGCCGCGAACGGCAACAACGGCTTTAGGCGGTTTAGGAGCAACTGGGGCAACTGCGGTAACTGACGCAACGGAGGAAGCAGGTGAAACTTGCGCTTCAGAGATTACGGACGCTTCGTTCACTTCAGCGCCTTCGCTAGATTCAGATGTTTCGGTTGTGCTTGGAGCTTCAGGTGAGGCACCATCTGCCGTCACCGCTCCTTGACCACCAACATCTGCTTGTGCCTCCTCAACAACTAAGCCTTGGGGTTGAGTGACTTCTGAATGGCTTGAGAGTTCGGGTGTTTTTTCTGTGTGTTCAGTAAGTGCAGTATCTGAGCCACTCACAACCGCACCAGTAATACTGGGCGTTGGTTGAGCTTTGACAATTGATTCGCCGTGTAATGAGACCTCATGCAAATGCTGCATTGCAGCTTTAATCTTGGTGGCATCTGCCTCTTTAATCGCTTGTTCAAGGGCCTTAGATGCATTAAGAACCAATTCGTCATGAGCACTCATAGATTGGGCCACTTGAGCGCGCTCAGCACTCTTGCGTTGGAAGGCCTCATCAAGCGGCTTTTTAAAATCATCCCAAAGTCTTTGGGCTAATTTTCTATCAATCGGAACGACATGAGACTCATCTTGCCAGCGCTGTTGAAGTGCTTTTATAGGCTCGATCTTAAGGGTAGCTTGAGCTCCAAGAACTTTAGACTCCGCTATAAGAGCTTTACGCCTTGCAATACTTTCGTTTTGTAAAGTTTCAATCGGTAAATGAGCATTGTGAATAGCCTCTTTCCAAAGGACTTGGAGTTCAGCAAATACCTTCTCGCTGACATGCCCACATGCTCGCCATCTTTCAGAAAAATCATGTAACTGTCTTTGAACAACTCTCCAATCTGGACCCTTACTATGAAGTTCAGCCCAAGCCTTTACCTCAGCAATGAGTTCCATTCGCTGTGCTTTGTGGGCCTGCGACTGGGCTCTTGTTTGTTGCAACCATTCGTGAACAAAGGGATAAGCTAAATTACACGCATTATCAAATCGCTTCCAAAGAGCGTGATTCGGCATTCCCCCCTGATCAGTTGCTTTCCAATCTTCGCGAAGTTTACGAAGTGTCTCCTGCAACTTTCGTGGACCCATAGTCGGCACAAAATCAGGGTTAGGCTTATTTTTAGTATCCCCACTTGCTGCAGTAACTGAATCAGAAGTCTCCACAGTCTGATTGGGTACCTCAGGTTGCTGCACTGTGCTTACTAAAGCTTCAGCCGAACCTGAGATTGGAAGGTCTGGGGCTACTGGCTTGGACTCTGGGGACACAATTTGAGAGTCTTGATGGGTAGCTTCACTAATTTGAGCTTCAATAATGTGAGCCTCACCGGCAGCAGAGAATTGCGAAGCCGCATCTGGGACTTGAGATTTGGAAGGCTCTCCAGAGTCAGATTGGTTTTTGGATTGAGCTGTTTTTTTCTGGTTTGGCTTTGAGCCCTTAATTTCAACCCTTGGTTTAACGCGCTCTAAAAGCCCTTCTGCTTTTGCTACTAATTCGTTGCGTATCTGATCCGCTCTCCAGCGTTGCCAACCCTCCAACTCACCCGCAGCGAGCAACAAACTTTGCGCATGTCGCTCTATGCGTTGATCAATTATTTGACCGTACTCTTTAAGGGCTTGCCTTAAATTTGAAGCCGCTCCGGCGCTGGCTTTTCCGTGCCCCTGGGCAAGCTCTTTCTCAAGAACACCCATAGAGTCTTGCATGACTTGCTTGGCCTGCGCTTTGACGGCGGGATCAATATCCACCTTTTTCTTGGGTTGGGGCTGTTGTCCAGGCTTGGCGTTCTCGTCTGCAGAACCTGTGTCTGCGCGCTTTTGTTTAATTTGATCGGCCCATGCAGGCACAGCGGGTAAAGCTTGAGTAGGATCTAGGGCACTAAGCGCAGCTTGTTTTAAAGCAGCACTAAACGCTTCCCATACAAGTTTTAAATGCTCTGCGCTAGTTTGAAGCGCAGGCGTATATTTAGGATCAACACTTGACCAATCTTTTTGACTTAACAAATCACTATGCTCTGTGCTCCAACGCTGGACGTCACTAGAAAGTGTCCCCTCAAGAGATTGAGCCTCTTCCCAGTATTTGGTGGAGAGTACCTCAATGCGCTGGGCAAGGAGCACTGCAGCTTCGCGCTGAACCTGCGCGCGGTGTTGCAAATCTTCTATCGTTTTAACTCTATCCGCGAGAGCACCCCTCAAACTTGAGAGTGGTTCCTTGGAGATTGGGGCACCTTCTTTTGCCGCGTCTCTTTGCCAAGCCATTGCATCCGCAATATTAAGTTTATTACTACTCAATAGTTCATTGGCTTTGTCAGCCCATAGTGCAGTTAATGCCTCTTGGCTCTGAGCTTTCTTGATCTCATCCATGGCTTCACGAACCGGCCTCGCAGCACCCTTGTCCTTTGCACTCAAGAGTTTAAATACATCATTTAGTTGCTCATAACTCGGCGCAGGGGTTGACTCCAACCAAACTTTAATTAGTTGAATCCTTGCCTGTGCAGTAGATGCAGTTAGAGCACCTCCTGTTAAACGGTCAATTGCGGTTGGGTCAGCGGAGTGTTCGGATTGTGCAGTCACAGTAATTGCTTAAAAAAAGAGAACGTATTTTCGTTGTATTTGTTAACTAAAAGAAGTGAGTTGCTAAATAACAGACACACAAGTCGTTAATTTAGCCACTAATTTTGTTATTACCTTAACAATTACAAGTTAAATAAAATAAGGGTTGAAGTTAAATATTTCAATGGCGGTAGAAAAAACAATTAATTCGGGACTAAATAGGCAACGTAATAGGTTGCATAACCTGTCATTGTTAATTCTTAATCATTCACACATTTGAACGATAAGAATTTTACCACTCCCTTTAGAGAGCGTAACCTATTGAAAACATTGCAATAAACGTCTCAAACCCTTAAAATACGCAACCAACGTTAGAACGGGCACTGTAAAAGAAATCAGACAAGCCCTCGCTTTTAGCAAGTCGCGTCCTGCACACCCAAAACTACAGCAGCACCACTTGTGGATGATTTAGATTAAAGCTCATTTTTTTGGAGCATGCATCATCTGTTTAGCGACACTTCTTTGAGCAATTATTTGTTCGAAGATTCCGAGTCAGCCCATTAAGGAGATTGAATTTGACGGCTTTTCAACAATTTAGATACGGCCTAACAACCTTTGCAAGTGATGTAACCCAAGGTTTCTTGGCAATCACGCACAACGGACTTGCTTTGGTCGGACTTGTTGTTTTTTCATCCTGTTTAGCTTTATCAATAAAACCTGATTTAAGGGTTCAAAGTGAAACACTTTTGCTGGGGTGGCTGCAACAGCAACAAGAAGATGAAACCGGCATATCAACGGATGCAGACGCGGTCGACCGCGCCACTGCTGCGGACCCAAGGGACCTTCCCAAACAACAAGCTAATTTGGCTTATTGGCTCAGTAAAAAATATCACGTTGCCCCGGAGCCTTTAAGCGCTTTAGTTGCTGAGGCTTATGAGGTCGGCCCAAAAAATAATTTAGATCCAACTTTAATACTTGCCGTTATGGCTATTGAGTCGGGCTTTAATCCATTTGCTCAAAGCTCTGTTGGGGCCCAAGGTTTAATGCAAGTGATGACGAAAGTTCACTCTGAAAAATACGACGGCTTTGGTGGCAAGCTTGCTGCATTTGATCCTGTAGCTAATTTACGAGTTGGCGTTAACGTCTTGAAAGACTGCATCTCACGAGCAGGCTCTGTCGACGGAGGGCTCAGGCTATATGTGGGCGCGGAGCAAATTGAGGACGGAAAAGTCTACGCAGCCAAAGTTCTCAGCGAGCGCTCGCGACTAACTCAAGTAGCAAAAGGTGGAAAAGTTCCCACCGAGCCAGTAACGACTATTGAAACTGCAACCGGTGGTTTAGAGACCTTATGGGAAAAGGCTCAAAAGCTCGCTAGCTTCACTAAAAACAATGAAGATTGAGTAAGCCTAGTTGCAAGCTTGCGCCGCCCCAAATACCAGCTTTCATCAATACCCCAATTTAGTCCAGGGTTTCTTTACCAAAACGGTTAAACTACAGGGTTTACACGACTGACGATGCGCTGAGGGTCTGTGAGCACAAACGTATACAAGTGCGTTGTAAGTGCCCACTTCTTGACTTAAGCAGACGTGGACTTTAATTAACCTGCTCCCCAACTTGTTAAATCAACCCAGTTGAGAACAACAAAAGTTGCAAGTTTTTAAAAACACCACGGGGGAGTGTAAATTTACGCACATTATTCAAGGTTTTGCCGTTCGTCTGGGCAAGACCACCTCATCAATGAAACTTTGGTTAATTGCCCAACACTTGAGCAGCGCTCATAGTGTTGAAGACAGATCAACCGGACCAATAGGACTAGGACTAGGACTGAAAAATGTATCAACGCAATCATTTGATAGAACAAACAGACCCAGAGTTATGGAGTGCAATTCAAGCAGAGGATCTGCGTCAAGAAGAGCACATCGAACTCATTGCAAGCGAGAACTATGCCTCCCCAGCTGTTATGGCTGCTCAGGGTTCGCAACTAACCAATAAGTACGCAGAAGGATATCCGGGGAAGAGGTACTACGGTGGATGTGAATTTGTTGATGTTGCCGAACAACTTGCAATTGATAGAGTGAAAAAACTCTTTGGCGCTGATTGCGCAAATGTACAACCCCACTGCGGCGCTTCAGCCAACCAAGCAGTACTTTTGGCATTCGTCAAACCCGGTGAAACCATCATGGGTATGAGTTTGGCTGAAGGCGGTCACTTGACTCACGGGATGCCACTGAACATGAGTGGTAAATGGTTTAACGTTGTTAGCTATGGCTTAAATTCCAAAGAGGAAATTGACTACGATGCAATGGAGGAAAAGGCCAGACAATCTAAGCCCAAGTTAATTATTGCCGGAGCCTCCGCCTACAGCTTACATATAGATTTCCAACGCTTCGCCAAAGTTGCCAAAGAAATTGGTGCCATCTTCATGGTGGACATGGCTCATTACGCAGGCCTAATTGCAGCGGGTGTCTACCCCAACCCCGTACCCCACGCGGATATCGTTACATCAACCACTCATAAAAGTTTGAGAGGACCAAGGGGCGGGATAATTTTAATGAAGTCTGAACACGAAAAAGCAATCAACAGTGCTGTTTTCCCAGGCCTACAAGGCGGACCTTTAATGCACGTTATCGCTGCAAAAGCTGTAGCCTTCAAGGAAGCTCTCGAGCCAGGCTTTAAGAGTTATCAGCAACAAGTTCTACGCAATGCAGACACCATCGCAAAAACCCTCACTGAGAGAGGCTTAAGGATAGTGAGCGGTGGAACACAAAGCCATGTGATGCTAGTTGATTTACGCTCCAAGGGAATCACTGGCAAGGAAGCCGAGGCAGTGCTTGGTCAAGCTCACATGACCATCAATAAAAACGCCATCCCCAACGACCCAGAAAAGCCAATGGTTACAAGTGGCGTTCGTATTGGGACTCCAGCCATGACAACGCGCGGTTTCAATGAAGAGGAAGCGCGAATAACTGCTAATTTGATTGCTGATGTTTTAGATAATCCTAAAGACAGTTCCAACATTGAAGCCGTAAAACTAAAGGTACATGCCCTTACCAAACGTTTTCCTGTTTACCGTTAATTCAATAGACTCTAAAAATGAAGTGCCCCTTTTGTTCTCATACAGATACCCCAGTTGTTGAGACCAGGATGTCTGAGGACGGGGGCCTTATTAGACGAAGGCGTCAGTGTGTTGGCTGTGAAAAAAGATTCACAACCTACGAAAGGCCCGATGTTTCTTTTCCAACGATCGTAAAAAAAGATGGTAGACGTATAGAGTTTGAACGGGAAAAGCTTACTGCTTCTATGAATTTAGCTTTGCGCAAAAGACCCGTTAGCACTGACCAAGTCGCAGGAGCGTTAGAGCGTATTGAGGAAAAGCTTCTCGCAACTGGGCAACGTGAGATACCCTCCTCTAGGCTCGGTGAATTGGTAATGAGAGAGCTAAAAAAGCTCGACAAAGTCGCCTATATCCGATTTGCAAGCGTTTACAGGAGCTTTGAAGATATCGATGAATTCAAATCTTTGGTAGAAGAGGTTCAGCGGTAAAACCAAGCATTTGACTGTTTTCTTCGACTCTAAATTTTTTATCGCTTAAATCCTTTGAGCTTGATTTTTAAAGTTTAATTTTTACTCTAACCCAATAAAGGGTGTACTCTCTTTAGAGCCTCATGACTTTCAGCACGCAAGATCAACTTCATATGCAACGCGCTTTAAAGCTTGCGAATGAGGCACTTTACCTAACATCTCCCAACCCAAGGGTGGGATGCGTATTGGTCTCCAGCGATGGTCTCGTTATCGGAGAAGGCCATACCCAAAGAGCAGGACAAGCACACGCGGAGGTGGCCGCCCTTGATCAGGCAATTCATAACGGTTTAGATACCAAGGGCTCAACTGCTTATGTCACCCTTGAGCCTTGTTCACATACAGGGCGAACGCCACCTTGCACTGAAGCGCTAGTTAACGCAGGCGTTTCTCGCGTCGTAGCAAGCCTCACTGACCCTAACCCATTGGTCAGTGGTAAAGGCTTTGAGCGATTACGCCTCGCAGGTATCAAAGTCGACCTCGGTCTTGGGGAGCAAGAGGCATACGCAATTAATGCAGGCTTTATAAAAAGAATGACGCAGGGTGTGCCTTTGGTTCGATTAAAAATCGCCTCCAGTTTAGACGGAACTACTGCACTGGCGAACGGCAAAAGTAAGTGGATCACTGGTGAGATTTCTCGCACACATGCCCACCAGTGGAGGGCCAGATCATGTGCTATTTTGAGCGGTATTGGAACCGTATTAAGTGACGATCCGAGTTTAAATGTGCGCCTTGTGAGGACTGAGCGGCAACCCAAACTCATCCTCATTGACGCAGGTCTGCAGATCCCAACTAATGCTACTCTCCTAAAAGAAAAACGCGAGGTAATTATTTACTGCGCTAGTTCGAACACTGAAAAGGAGAGAGAATTAAATCACCGTGGTGTAACAGTGATCAATCTAGCTGACAAAAGAAATCCAAATCATGTGGACTTGCAAGCTATGCTCATTGATTTAGGAAAGAAAGAAATCAATGAGCTTCATATTGAAGCAGGAGCCGGTTTGAACGCAAGCTTTATTGGGCAAGGTTTAGTTGATGAGTATTTGATTTATTTTGCTCCTATGATACTTGGCCAAGCTAAAGGTTGGGCAAATCTTCCTGTGATCGAGGAATTAAGCCGCGGGGTTGCTCTGTCATTTTTAGAGTCCTTGCCCCTTGGGCAAGATATATTTATTCGTGCACGTTCTGTCATAGTCTGAGAAAATACACTTATGTTTACTGGCATCATTACAGCTGTAGCGCAAATCGTCGAAATCGAGAGTTTAGGGGCAACCTCTAGCGATTCCTCACACCACGGTAAGCGTTTATCTATCCTCACACCTAAGGGTTACCTAGACGATGTTCAACTCGGGGATTCAATCGCTTTGAACGGTGCTTGTATGACTGTTGTGCACTTAAGCGGCGACCAATTCAAGGTCGATATCTCCCGAGAATCACTCAGCAAAACCAGCGGTCTTGCTGAGAAAGGGCCGATTAATCTCGAAAAGGCACTTCGCGCCAATGATCGCCTTGGGGGGCATATTGTTTCGGGGCACGTAGATGATTTGGCAGAGGTCACATCCTTTTCACAGATCGGAGAGAGTTGGGAGTTACGAATTCAAATTCCAAAGGCGTTTGCGCGATTTTTAGCGTACAAAGGTTCAGTTGTTATTAACGGGGCAAGTCTTACAGTTAACAAAGTAAGCGACAATCAACATGGTTGTGAGATATCTATTAATCTTATACCGCATACGATTGAAAACACGACTTTGGGTAGACTAGAAAAGGGCTCAAAAGTAAATCTAGAAATTGATACAGTTGCGCGCTACGTTGAGCGTATGCTGGCGTTTGAAAAAATAAATCATGAACTCAGCTAAAATTTCTAACCAAGGCGATAACACCGCACAAATTTCAAGTGTTGAGGAAATCACCGCAGAGATCCGGGCTGGCCGCATGGTCATACTGATCGACGAGGAGGACCGCGAAAACGAAGGTGACTTGGTCCTCGCAGCTGATCATGTCAGCGCTCAAGCCATTAACTTTATGGCGCGTTACGGGCGCGGATTAATTTGCTTGACCCTAACCAGGGACAGGTGTGAGCATTTAAATCTACCACCCATGGTTTCTAAAAATGGAACCTCTCACGGTACAGCCTTCACAGTATCTATTGAAGCCGCAGAGGGGGTAACGACTGGTATCTCCGCCGCTGACCGTGCGCATACTATCCACACCGCAGTAAACCCTCGCGCTAAAGCCAGTGATTTGGTGCAGCCGGGCCATATCTTTCCACTGCAAGCCGTTGACGGCGGGGTATTGATGCGCGCTGGTCATACAGAGGCGGGTTGCGACCTAGCGCAGTTGGCTGGTTGTTCAGCTTCTGCTGTGATTTGTGAGATCATGAAAGACGACGGAACGATGGCTCGTCTTCCAGATTTAATCGAATTTGCGAAGGAACACCAACTCAAGATTGGTACGATTTCCGATTTGATTGCTTACAGAAGTACCACTGAGTCCTTGATTAAGGAAATCTCTAGAAGATCTATAGTGACCCCGCACGGGGAGTTTACTCTCGCAACATTTCAAGATCTACCCAGTGATGGTGTTCACTTAGCCTTGATTAAGGGTCAATGGGCTAAGGGTGAGTCAGTGCTTGCACGAGTTCACGAGCCGCTATCTGTTCTAGATTTACTTGAGTCAAACCGTAGCATGCACTCTTGGAGTTTGGATGCTGCGATGAAACGAATTGAGCGTGAGGGCAAAGGGGTGATCGTTTTATTAAATGCCGGCGAAAGCGGCTCACAGCTCTTGTCTCAACTTGACGGTACTGCTCGCGCTGCACAAGCACCCGAGCGAGGACGAATGGATTTAAGAACTTACGGTATCGGCGCTCAAATTCTTAGAGAATGCGGCGTAAGTAACATGCGGTTGTTAGGTGCACCTCGCAAGATGCCGAGCATGATGGGCTATGGCCTTGAGGTTGAGTCTTACGTTGCAAAGGATAACTAATGCGTCAGTCCACAACAAAATCACATAACGTGTCCAAACAACGGAGCTTGGACAAACAAGCCTTAGAGAACAAAAGTGTCCTGAAAAATTCGTTAACTGGCGAGGAGTTAAGAGGCGAGAAGCTCAAAATTGGTATCGTCCAATCTCGTTTTAATGAATCAATCACTGATGCACTAAGAGATGCTTGTGTTGAAGAGTTGATTTTCCACGGTGTTCAGCCGGAAAACATCACATGGATTGAGGTTCCTGGAGCGCTGGAGATACCCATCGTATTACAGTCCCTTGCAAGTAAGGGGGGATATAACGCCTTGATTGCTCTAGGATGCATCATCAGAGGTGAGACTTATCACTTTGAACTAGTATCTAATGAGTCTGCAGCTGGTATCAGCCGAATTAGTTTAGATCACCACATCCCCATCATCAATGCCGTAATAACTACAGAAAATACTGTTCAAGCTCTGGTTCGACAAGAAGAAAAGGGGCGAGACGCGGCAAAGGCTGCCATTGAAATGTCCCATTTATTAGAAAGCATATCTTGAATTCTGAGAATCCCAATAACTCCTCTGGAGCGCCGGTCGATCCGACGGAACACACCCAAGGGGCTGAAACGACGTTGCCCCGTACCCCTCCCAAGAAAAGAGCAGGTGGTAAAGCCTCTCCTCGCACCCGCGCCAGAGAGTTTGCGGTGCAAGCACTTTACCAATTCATTGTAGGTAAAAACATTCCCGGCGATGTGGACCAATTCACTAGAGGCTTGAGCGGATTTAATAAGGCTGACAGCGTTCACTACGATCTACTCCTTTACGGAGCCTCTGAACAATCCAAGGAACTTGATGCGTTAATAGAGCCCTTTTTGGATAGGCCTTTTGCGGAGATCTCCCCTATCGAGCGCAGTGTGATGTGGATTGGTGCCTATGAGCTCAAACACTGCATCGATGTTCCAAGTAAAGTAGTGATTAATGAGTGCATTGAGTTGGCTAAGGAATTTGGTGGTACCGATGGTCACAAGTATGTGAACGCTGTCTTAAACGGACTTGCCCATCAATTACGGGCCCAGGAGATGAAGCCTCGCTCATCAGTATAAAAATTTACTCTTAAGATCAACTTCACTATTGGTTTTCACACCCTTTAAAAAATAATTTTCTCCCTATGCGCATCAGCCAACGCGCTCTTCAAATAGAGCCTTTTTATGTGATGGAGATTGCCAAAGCCGCTGAGCAGGTCCAGGCTTCTAACGCCTACCGTAGTAGCGG
>Ga0007882_10001277_pt1 | contig 14765 bp, 14 predicted proteins | sample CryBogCBH12Aug01_FD_71195 | JGI IMG/M metagenome (GOLD analysis project Ga0007882, IMG submission 71195) | Freshwater microbial communities from Crystal Bog, Wisconsin, USA - CBH12Aug09.1 | ecosystem: Environmental > Aquatic > Freshwater > Lake | place: Crystal Bog, Wisconsin, USA | collected... | reverse complement strand
AAGTACCTTTGATAATTTTTGACGAGCTTCTGAATAAGTAGAAACTTTCTTAACGGTTACTCCATAATTTGAATACCAAGCTTTTTGGCAACAGTCTTCATGCGACGATCCAGCGTTAACAGTTGAGACCGCATACCCAAAGCGCATTCAAGAAAATAAGTGACAACGTCAATGAATAATTCTATGCGATTTTACGAGATATTTCCTGATAGGAAAACTCCCATAATCCGGCATTTTCCTTTGCATGCTCAATGGTCATACTGACGAGATTTCCTTTTGCGTCAATATCGATATAAATATTTTCGCTGATTTCACGAGTTTCGACTACCGGGTTGCCGAGCAATTCTACGTAAGCAGTATCCGTATCTTCAAAATATTTTACTTTCATAGGTTAACTCTTCTCTTTGAATGATCGGTCAACTCCATTACGAGCGGACCTCCCTTTGATATGCAACTCCATCAATAGTATTGAAGGCAGTGACTGCTATTGCAAACTTCATCAATCGACGAGCATCAGTACTTTTCCTGTTTCTCACTGACTCTTTTTCATCGAGCACAATGACCACATCGTGTCATCCTGGAGAGACTTCATCGGGAAGCTTAATGGTCATAAACCGATGATAAAGGTAAAAGGACTTCTCAAGTGCCATATCAACAATATCCTGAATTACTTCAAGCACTGGGTAACAAACGTTGTATCAGAAGGACTCAACAGTAAGATTCAGATGTAAAGGCTTCCGCTCGAGGGTTTCATAACTTCGAAAGCTACCGGACAAGAATACTCTTTTACTGTGGGAAACTGGATATGCGAATAGATGCAGTGCAGTAGTATTAAAAAAGCTACCCATTAAATTCCTTAAAGAACCTCCTTTTTAGAAAAAACTTAGTTGTGTTGATTTATGCAGTTGCTTGTATTCGTGAGCAAAACCTTGTGCTTTGACATACTGGGATATTGTATTTTCATGGCCAAATCTGCTGACTATATTTACAAAATTTCCATGACTCATAAATTCGTCACCCCACAATAACTTTTTGACTATTTGAAGGTTTCGTAATATCACGCAAGCAGTAATACTCTTGATAATGTTGATTATTTATGTAACACTATACGATGGAAAAGATTGCGCTAAATAATGCACATGATTATTATCCATCCTAATCTCCAAATAGTTTATTTGATATCGTATGGATATCTCTAAACAGGCTTTTTTTAACCTTTTATCGACGGCTTCACTAAATACAATTTTCCTGTATTTTGCAGGATATATAAAATGATAGAGTAATACCGAAATGGTGTGTGATTTATAGATATATGTACTTGTCGACATCCCATAATATAAATACTATCGCCGCAAACTGCGGGGATTTTAACCCTTAGAGATTAAACTTGTATACTTAAAAACTTTTGAAAAATGTATTCGGAGTACCGCAAGCAGTACATGCCACAAAAATATTGGGGCCGAAACAAACATTCTTCGCCATAATCTACGCGGTTCTTGAAGTAATCTTGGAAGCCATTCCAGACCTAGTTTTTGGAAAACAGGATTCGAACGATTTACTTTTCCAGCATAAAAATCAAAGGCAGCTCCAATACCAGCGGCAAACTTCACTTCTAACTTGTGCCTGTTCTGGTAGAGCCATATTTCCTGCTTTGGAGCAGTCATAGCAACCCAAAGGATATCAGGTTTTACTGCATTAATAGCATCAACCATCTTCACGGTATCATTTTCTAAAAATTGAGTCTTATATGGAGGAGAATAGGTTCCGGAAATCTTTATATCTGGATAATCAGTAGCCATCTTTTGACAAATAATCTCTAATGTCTCTTCAGAAGAGCCAAGAAAAAACACACTTTTTCCGCCGATTAACTGCAGACGTCTATGCACACCAATAAAAATATCGGATCCAGTAATCCGACCATCTATACCTCCTTTCAGCAACTTTGAAGCATAGACAATGCCAGCTCCATCAGGAATCAGCCATTCCGAATCATGTAATGCATCAGAAAACAAACTATTATCCAATGAGACTGCATAGGAGTGAGGATTAAGGCAAGACAGTACCCTACATGCACACCCCACATCAATCCAATCAATTATTGATTTCAAGCTATGCTGCAATCCGTTATTAATTACTTGATATCCTAAAATACTTTCCGAAGGTAAATCTATTTTATTTAGCATATTTTATTTATTTGTAAACGAATATCAGTGATGCACATGCTATTTTACCTCGAACTAAAGCTTTATCTTTTATATCAATTTATAAACGGCAGGCTATTCAGCTCCCAGGTAGAAGAAAATAATTGTGAAGCGTTATGAGGAACTATGTATGAGGGAAATGAGTAGAGGAAGTCACTTATCGCTTTCCATGATAGGTGATATTTCAAAGATCACAAATCTTCATCATTGATACCATTGGATTATACAAGACAAATTTATAATGCTTTTTTCTTTTTCGCTCAAAACCTTAACTATAGACATAATTTCTATAAAATAATCAGTATTTTGCAACCATGTACCTAATCCGAGGAACCTGTCCTGATCTTATGTATTACTTACCTATGGTAAAATCATATTATGCCAGAAATGAATGAATAATCAATATTTCTAATTCTTTTCAAGAACTTTTAGGTATATAAAAGATACCTCGAAACGCTTGTTGCAAGCTTAGTGCATTTTCATTAAAAAAAGTTTAGATATTTGATTATAATAGATTCAATTTATACGATCTATTATTTTTTTTTACTAAAGTTATTAATAAATACATTTACAAGAGATTCGATTATAATACGAATATAGGGTCTCACCCAATATAAAGGCCATAAAACGCCTAAATGGTTTTTTGTAAAATAAAACCATGGCAAATAAGGTAATCCTTTAGGACTAATAACTTTACTCCAACGATCTTTCAGCGAAAGATCTTTATCTTGATAAGTTTCTATTACAGCATTTCTTTCACAAATACCAACAAATCCTGGAGCAACCCATATTTTAACTCCGAGTCTCCAAGCCCGTAATGCGTAATCTATATCTCCTAATGAGTGCTGATATCGGTCATCTAAATCACCAACTATTCTTGCAACTGATGATGATATTAACACACAGTTACCATTCATATTATTACACTCCAATATTATTTGATCAGAATAAATAGGCACTGTTTTACTTGTTATTCCAAAACTTTGGTAATAGCCCCCATAAGTTAGGCAACCACTTATAGCACTTTTAGTCGAACCAACAATAATATTATTATCACAAAAGCCTTTATTTTTCAACTCATATACGCTCAAAAGTCTTGCAATAGCATCAGGGAATAATTCTGTATCATCATTTAACCATAAATAAAAATCATACCCGACACTTTTTGCAAATAAAAAAGCCATTCGCATCCCTCGGTTCCAAAACAAATTGCCACTTCCAGTTATAATGGTGACATCTGGAAATTCAGTAGCTATTGAATCTGCAGTTCCATCAGAGCTTCCATCGTCTACAACAATAAGATGCATTGAGATGTTATTTGGAAGCTTATTACTTTTTATAGCTTTTATTGTATTTATTGTCTTAATGCATCTATTATGACACGTCATTAAAACAGCAAGGCTTTTCTCACTTGACATACTATTTTGCGGCTTTTATAATATAAACAATAACAAGAATGCGATCATAATGATTCATATTTATTTCGCACAAACCTTATGGCGAGTAATCTAAACGATCGACAATAAATCATACCATAACCTTATCGCCTCACAAGAATATATTATTATTGCACTACGGAATCAATTACTGAGAATTGCTTACCAGTAACAAGCATTTTCTACTTTACATGCACCAAATGGCATATCCTCTGGATTTGGACGAACCCAATATTTATTGATGTATTTTGAAATCACCGGATGAGAGTCCCAACGATTTCCTCGAATCCCAAATAGTATTTGAGTAGCACCTCCTAGATGAACTGCTTTCTTACCAATTCTCTTTACATGAGCTGCGAGTGGAAATCCATACGCTCCACATCCTATTATGGCTACATCAAAAGAAGATTGTTCAATTTTGTTTTTCATATATTCAAGCGCCTCAAACCAGTTATTGAATTCTGTTTTGTTTCCTCCTATTGTCTGAACGGCTTTTATTGTTAATAATGACTTAAAATTTGGAAGTATATTTGTATTTGCAAAAATATTTCTCCTGTTTTTAAAATATTGCTCTTCTATTGTGACATTGAAAGGATGTATAACTAAAACTCGCTTGTTCTCCAATGCTTCAGTCCAGGGAACAGTTGAATAATATGGCTCGAGGCTTTTTAAATCAACTTTAATAGTATGATAAAGTGACTTAGCTAATAAACACTCTTCAACTCGCCATGACCCAAGAATATCAAGCATTTTTATATCTTCTATCATCAAATCACTAAAATGCCGAATATTTTCATTAGTTACTGGAAAAAAGCCAGCATTTATAAACATATCTTTGAATACTTTATTCTTTATTATATAATTAAATGGAGTGAAAATTTCAGGGTAAAGAACAGCTTTTATTTCAACTGATCCAAATCTAGCAACCATTAATGGTTTATTTAAAAGTAAACTTTTACGAATTAACGTTGAGCCAGCTTCCTTAGAAAGGATAGTACCTAAAATATAGTCCCGAATAGATTTTTGAATATTTTTCATTTATCCTTTACACAGTTCCAATTTTTTATATCTGTTATTCAAATATTTACAAAAAATATTGTTTATGCATATGTTTTTTACAAAAAGACATCACTTACCCTTCCAAACTTAGGCTGTATCTGGATGACATCTCCTTCAAGTATTTTTGACTATACAATACTGATTCAATAAGGTATACTTAGTGATTACGCTCATATGTTTTTTGACGCAGCAATCGCACGATTTACAAGGTCACCAAAAGCCAGTGCAAACTCATTACGACGTTGTTGGTTTGTTTGTTGTGCAACTGCTTCAGCTGCTAGCCGAGGTCCAGGGGTTAGAGCTAGCCATTGCTGATCTAACACCGCAGCCATCTCTTCCGGAGAATTGGGATCAAAGTAAGTGGCTTGCCCTCGCGTTTGCTCGCGGTGTATCGGCAAATCTGACAGCAGCATGGGAGCGCCAACGGCTTTGGCCTCTTCGACCGTAGTGCTCCATCCCTCAAAAAACGAGGGGTTGACCACCGCTGCAGACATGCGCATCAGCGGCAGGATATGCCCAAACGGAATAAGCCCCAAAAAAATGAATCTGTCCGCCAGCCCATAGCTTTGCAACAAATCTAACACCTGCTTCGGGTGCGCTGGGTTACGACCATCTTTTGGATTACCACTGGCCACAATCACCACGTTGCTTCCTGACAGCTGCATACGCTTAAGAGCTTCAATCACATTTAAATGATTCTTATGCCGCCAGAACTGGTTTGGCAAAAAGTAAAACTTTTCGGGTAACCCGTACAAACAACGAATCTCTTGCAATGTGGCAGAGTCAACGCCCGACCCTATGCGCACTGTAAATGGCACGGCATCCACCCGCCCGACTGACTTAGGATAAAAGGTTTCGCAATCATGCTTAGCATCATGGCTGCTTACCATCAAACGAGTGGCGCAATGGCTTAACGCCCAATAACCCACTTCGCGCCAGTAATAATTGAATTTGCTGAACATCACCGGCAGGCGCCTATGCTGAAAATCAGCAATCCAAGCCAGCGTAGGCAAGCCAAACAAGCAGCCGTACCAAGCCTGATGCTGAAAGACCACATCAATCTTTGCGCGCTTGAACTCATGCTGAGCCAGATAATCGCACTGCAATCCAAAGCCAGCAGCCAAACGTGCCAAGCGTATCCATTTGTCGTTGTTCCAAACTCTGCTCAAAATAGGTGGCTCGGCCAAATAAGGTGCAAAACGGGCCAGCACCTTGGGGTCAGCATCGATACCTGCAAACAACACCGGACGCACTTGGCAAGCGGGCTGGTCAGCGACTGCTGACAGCAGGTTTTCTAAATAGTTAATGCCCCCTGTCCAGCCAGTGCCACCAATTAATGTGAAGGCGACCCTCATGCTCCCACCTGCGCATTAGCACGCTTGAACCACGCAACGTAATCTGCCACGCCAGCTTGCCAGCCCAACTGGGGCACAAAACCCAGCCCAGCTGCACGCGCCACGTTGGCCACCAAATATTGCGGATCACCTGCACGGCTTTTACCACTGAACTCAAGCTGCGTGCCTGTACCCCAAGCGGTACACAACTGCTCTGCCACCTGACGCACCGACACTGAAACACCCACACCGCCATTCACCACAAAACAATTGGGGCTCCCATGGTTAGCAGCCAACTGTAGCAGCGCTGCCGCATCACCCACATGAATCCAATCACGCGCCTCGTTGCCACCCCCCCCCAGCAGCAAGCGGCTGTCATCGACAGCCAAGTGGGAACAAGAATCCCACAACAATTGCTTGCGCAACTCTGGTCCATAGACTGAAAACAACCGAACTATCGCGACATTCAAGCCAAAGTTTTTGCCATAAGACTTAAACAACTCTTCGGCAATACGCTTATTGGTACCATAGGGTGAATACGGGTCAAGTGCAACATCCTCTGCAATAGCCTGTGAATGCCCGGTACCATACACCGCAGCACTGGACGCCAACACCAAACGCACACCGGGTGCAGCCAAACGAGCCCATTCCAACAGTTCTGACGCAGACAATACTGAGCGGCGAAAGTCCTCTTCTGGCGCGGCCAAAGATGGCCCAACAGAGCTTCCGCCCGCCAGATGAAACACAACGTCAGGCTTGCCGATATCTGCCTGCATGATGTCCAAATTGCGCTTGGACACTTCACCATTGAGCCAGTAACCCATACCCCAAGTAGCACGTTCAAATTCTGTCCAAGCCCCATGACCCAAGCCATAGACTTTGATACCTTGTTGTTGCAACGAACGCGCCAAATGCCTCCCAACAAATCCGCGAGCACCTGTAATTAATGCCAGTTTCATAGTGGATGCAAGGGTTTTTCGGCAATAAATGTATAGAGACGTCCAGGGCGATGGTCCACCAATGCGAGTATTCGACGGCCAAACTTGAATCCTATTTCTGAAAATATAACACTAGAAATAAATGCAGCACCTAACCATTGACCATAGCGTGCAAGAAACAGCTCTGCCAGCTTATGGCGAGTAAATGGTGTGAAATTGATAACCGAATCCCAGTAACCAAGCCGACGACTTATAGTAAACCCAGCGTTCTGCATACAAGAAAGATACTCATTTATTTCAAAGGCATTCTCACCACCGTACAAAGCATGCAAGGGATGCTTTGCCAGAAACATGGGCAATTGTGACTTATCGGAAATAACATGCTCCCGTGTCGCGAACAAAAAGCCACCAGGCTTCAATACCCGATATAATTCTTTGCAGAATATTCTGAGGTCGCGTGCATGATGCAATACTTGCCGCGCATGGACTACATCAAAAGAGGCATCCTTGAAAGGCAATCCTTCCCCCCACTGCTCAACCACTGTAATCAACAACTTAGCTTCCATTGCTAGTTGGCGGATCGCACCCGCACCCACCAGATAGCTTGGATCTGGCTCCAATGCTGTTACTGACCAGCCGTCTGCAGCCAGAGCATAACTTGCAATGCCCATACCTGCACCTACATCCAATACTGTACCTTGCGAGGTAGGCAGCAATGCACGTAGAGCCAACCACTCATCGCTTTGCCGATAGCGCTGTGCGGCAGAAAGCACCGGACGATCAAAGTAACACGCCCGCACCAACTCTTGTTGTTCAGGCTGAACAATCAACCAAGAAACAGCCTCTTCCCAAGTGGAAAATTTATTAACGTTCATTTTCTGGTAGTTCGCGAATGATTCGTGCGGGGTTTCCGGCAACAATTGTCCAAGGCGGGATATCTTTGCTTACAACAGAACCAGCACCAACCACAGCACCTTCACCCACTGTTACCCCTTTTAAAATGATTGAATTGAAGCCAATCCAAGCTTTGTCGCAGATTTTGACCGATTTACAAACCACATCAGTCCAACTTTTATCGCCATTCAGCCAATTAATCACATCATTTTTTCTGTTTGAGAATTTCAAGCTGTGAGAATTGTGATCTGAAACAGATACACCCCAAGCTAACATGACATCGTTGCCAATTTGTACATTATTTGCTACAGTTATAGTACCAGCACCTATGAAAGTCCGATCACCTACCGAGAATTTTGCGCCAGCTCGCTCAAAAACCACTTTTGTTTCGATGAATGACTGCTTACCAACAATCAAGTCATTAACCCCATAGGGCCGAATACGCCAAAATAAAATGCGGCTTGACTCACCAACACGCAATGATTTAAATCCAGAACGAACCCTAAAATAAAATAACCAAGAAATAAACCCTTTTATAATAGAGATCATCGTTTATCTTTTTTTAGTAAAATATTTTTTGGTTTCTATTAAACGAGAAAGGATCCTTCGCCTTAAAGATGACTCTGATTTCAAATATTTAGAAACTATATCTACTACATCTGTTTGAATAGTAATTAATGGGAATTGTGTAATTCTGTGTTTCCAAATCTCAACAATTTTTCTACTGCTATTTATTGATGTATGCGTAGCACCTAAACCATATCCTTCATTACGTACCAGCGAGTGACAAGGATGCAGCGTAAGACCCTCCATGAGGAAAACACTTAAATACCAACGAATCGCCCATGAATCTATTTTATTATTTGCTTGATGCTTCAACATCTGAAAGTATGGATACGAACCATCCAAGTCAAATCGCCGACGCAATGCACCATTAGCCTTGAGTTTTTCAAAACCTGACATATTGGGATCAAAATGCTTCCACGCCCGATACCATGTAGCCCAACCCCATGAAGTAATGAAAGGCAACATTACTGCATCAGTCTGCGCTTGTATATCAATAGGGAACATGTGCGCAGAAACCTGCATAACCATTGGTTCATCCACATAACGCAAAAGCGCAGTATTCAAATAATTCAAAAAAACCGGTGATACCACCAAATCGTCCTCAACCACAATAACCCATCCAAAGCGTTCGCAGAGCTGCGTTACACCTTCAATAACCGAATTTGCCAATCCCCAATTTCGATCACGCTCAACTATGGTTTTGTTTGGGTGAGGCCACTCACGAATTAGTTTACGCGTTTCCTCCACCACCACTCCTTCAACGGCATTACGAGCACCATCGGAGTAAATAAACAACGGGCTGCACGCAAACTCTGGGTTTTTAGCCAATGATTCAAGTGTGCGCCGCGTATGGTATGGGCGCTTGAAGGTGAAAAGGGCGATAGGTGCAGGGGTGTTGTTAGCAATTAAGTTCGCTTGCATTGCGCTATGCCAACACCATTTTAGTGTCATTTTTTTTATCTAAGAAATAAATTAATGCACTAGGCATTATGCACAAACAAGTCAAATATAACTGACAAAGCGGGCCAAAGCGGTCTATTAAAAGAATGAATAACTGCAGGAAATATATTTCAAGCAACACGATAAAGAATGCATTTCTATGTGCATGTATATGCAAATAAGAATCAGTGTTTATCTTAACTATTTCTCTTGCCGGTTGAAGTTTTTGGAGAATAATAAACATATTATTTCGCGTTTTTTTTCTAGCATATTTAAACCATTAAAGAATTCAGTGGAATCATAAGATAAGCATTGGACTTTAGAATTTAAGAATTAGTCAAATAGTGAGAAGATGTTACTGGTAACTGTCATGTCTTCTTGTCATATAAGCAGTCTGTCGAATATAACTTTAATTCTCCATCATGCAGCAAACCACTGAGACCTCTTCCTAACTTCTGAAACGACTCTCAGCGCTCTTCTTCCGCCAATTCCCGAACCATTCGGGCGGGATTACCTGAAACTATCGTAAACGGCGCCACATCTCCAGTAACAACTGAAGCAGCACCAATTATAGCACCCATGCCGATCGTAACGTCTCTTAATATAATGGCATTCGCACCGATCCATACATCATCAGAAATGGTTACTGGCTTTTCACCAAGATTTATTTTCAAAGGCCATCCAGTTTCCATGATTGTTCTGAAATGGTTATGACGCTCACGCGGACAAATAGGATGAGTCCGAGAATCAAAAATGTTGACATTATGAGCAATCAATACCCGGTTCCCGATATAGACTGAACACGAAGACCATACTCGTGTGCCTTCACCGATATAACACCAATCTCCAATCGATATTTTACCCCCATGCCTGAAAACACATAACTGACCAGCAATAAATGAATATGCGCCTATAAGAATAAAGTTATTATTTCCGCCAAAATTAAGAATCGAGGCTTTTCTTCCCAGTTTTGCGTGATGTGACAAAACGCATGTGGGACGAAATGAGAGACGCTGCAACCAATAGTTTAAATTCATTGAAAATATATTATTAAAGAAAGATTCTGTTTCTCTTCAGTCGTTTTTAACTCTATTTATCAAATCAACAAAGGCTTAACAGAAACTGATTACATATAATAAGGCACGATGCTAAGCGGAAACATGGGTAAATTATAATAATAAATATCTTGAAAACTAATGAGATATGATCAAGTATGAATTGATGGAATTCAAGACGAGAAATATCAAAACCCTTGAAGAGGATGTCAATAAAATACAGTCCTTTTTTTTGAATCAATTACTGAATAACTTACTGTTAAGGGCTTATTGAATACTATCAAATCTATATTTGATTATTATTTAGCATTTACTGGAAATACAAATAATTTATTCGACAATGTTAAAATAGACTCTATTAAAATGAGGACAATTAAGTCCTATATACTAATACCTAATAATCTAGTATATTACAAAACTAATATCTGCTTTAAATAAGCACATTATAAATATTTCCAATTATATCACTATATTGTTTTATTTATTAATACCTTTGCTAGTCATTTAATAGACGTCTCCGCTCAAATAGGACACGCGGATCGGACCAAATTAATGCACTTACATTAGATGAAATTTTACCGATATAACGTTTTTATATGGTATCTAAATTTACCATTTGAATAGGTTTTTCATAATCATGATATCCTAGTTTAGAGTATAATAATTTAATAGGCCTCCTATAGATATATAACATGAATTGAAATTATTAGAACATTACCATCAAGAATGACAAATGGTAATCAGTTGATGTTTTCTGCATACACTAACAATATCAAATAATGAAGATCTAAAAAAACTAACTTTATCGCAACTAATTACTATATGCTTTATTCTAAACAACGACTCTTAATTCTGCATCAAGAATTTAAAATAGATACTAGTCATATTTTTTTTATAGATCCCACTCTAAACGGATACCATTACTCCGATACATCCTTCAAATTTCCATTTGAAAAATTAACCGACGGGGAGTTATATTTTAGTTTACTAGTATTTTCATATATGAGTCATCTATCAACAAGATACACATCAATATTTTTATTAGAAAAAAGAAATATCAATGCAAATATATTATAATAATATTTTTGTATTTAATCTTTTATATTATAAAAAGTGATTATAATGATATATACTGATTCATTCTCTATAAAGATAGTATTTATATGTCACGTTACTTCGAGACTTTTATTTATATTACTTGGATCATTTATATTTATAATGTACCCAAATAATGAAACACTCCAAAAGAATGGATTATAAAAATATGCTTCGGAACTACCAATTAAAATCAATAAACAAATAATAAAATAAATAATTTTTTTATTTGTGGTATACTTATTACAAAAATTGATAAAAAATTTCCATGTTCCTAAAAAGTATATATATGAGCCAATAACACCAAATGAAGCCAGCATTGATATCCAACCGTTAGTACTAATAGTTGAATCAGTATTAGCGTATTTTGTTTTAGATGCTAAACCACTACCTATTAATGGATTTGAATAGAAAGATTGGAAGTCTGAATATGTGGAGATAAATCTCTGACTATTCCATGAAGCAGTATTGCTCTCAGCATAATTTAAAGATACTTCATACTGCTTCAAGATCTTGTCTAATATAAAATCTTGTTTAATGATAAAAATAAATAATGGAACCAGAAATAAAGTATATGTAATTTTTGTATTTTTTGATGCTTTACGGGAATATACATAAAATAGAATAAATACAATTATTGAAATATATGATGTCGTTGAAAAAGTTGTTAAAAGTGAAATAATAAATATTAGGTTCTCTTTATTTTTAACGCTTTTATTTATAAATAAAGCATTAAATATCAACGCGATAACTAAATAACCACCATAAGCACCGGGTTCCCAAAACACCGCTGCATTTCTAATCAAATTATTTTCAGGCTCGCGAACACCTCCAATTCCATACAAATATAACTCTAATTGAAGCAAACCAATAAGTTGCCCAATATATACAATAAGGGAAATTATTGATATATAATATAGCGATTTTACGTATACATCCATAAATCTATACCGAAGAATAGAAACAGCAAAAAATGCAATGAATAGCCTAGTAAATAAACCAAAAATGGTTTCGATTCTAAAATAATTAAAGATTATAGCTTGAAATATCAATATTAATATAAAAAAAATAGAATAAAATAGACCATAAACATAAGTCTTAGATTTATTTTTTTTAAGATCATTAAAGATAAATACAATGAAGAATATTATTGCTGTTATAATTAGACTATCAGTATTTTCAGCAAAAATATTTCTAACAACTGAAAATCCTGATACCGATAGCAAAATCAGCATAATTAGATAGTCAATTATCCGATTATATTTTTTTTCTATTTGCATATTATGTTATATATTACTTTATAATCTTTTTTTATATAGCTTTCATTAGCATTGCAGAATAATTTTAAACTTATAAAAAGCATATAATTCCAGAGAATCTAATAGCGCTTTTAGGCCTATTATTAATCATCAATGTCTGAATATAACGTTCAAATAACTAAATCTCTAACCGAAGGCAAATCGTAATATGTCAACAAAGATGTCGCAGTTTTTGAAAATAATTATTCAATTTTATCTGGATTCAGTACTACTTCCCGGAGAACTTTCCAAAGTTTGACTGATCGAGAACCCCAACGTTCAGGATATGTAAGCTGAGCTTTTCGCATCGTTGCGTTTCTCTGTTCAAAAATCGCTTCAGCCTGACCAGTGCGCATTTGTTCCGGTGTTACATACCCTATGGACGAATGCAAATGCTCCCTGTTGTATAAGTGCAAAAATTCGGCCATCCACAACCTTGTCTCACTCAAATCTTCAAAACGTCCAGGATATTTCACTCGGTACTTCATCGTTTTAAAGAGCGATTCAATAAACGGATTGTCATTGCTAGTTCTCGGACGACTATGTGACACATCAACTTTCAGTTCTCTGAGTAATACCATCAGGGTAATGCCTTTCATCGGTCCTCCATTTTCTGCATGCAGTGCCTTGAGCTTTACCGATTTACCTTGCAGGGTGCGGTCAAACAGATCCCTGCTATGACTGCCGCTCTCTTCTTCATGAACGGCCAACCCGACAATACTTTTATCAAAGATATCCGTAATCACATAGGCATAGAAAAACAGGCCTTTTACCGTCCGTGCCATGTAGGTAATGTCCCACGTATAAACCTGACCTGATGCTGTCGCTATTCTTTCGGGCGGTTTCGCATGCCTGCTCCGTACCCTCAAGTTACTCCTGTGGTGCAGCATGTCTCGTTCTTTGAGCACCCGGTAGAATGTCCGTACCGATGCAAAATACTGGTCTTCATTAAGCAACAGAGCAACAATCTCATATGGATTCAGATCCCGAAATCGCGGTGCATTACATTGCTCAATAATGTCATCTTTCATCTCAGGCGACAACTTTCTGACTACATGCTTTTTGGAGCCTTTGCGTTGATCCTGCAACTCTCCTCGTTTCCACCGTTGCAGAGTTCGCAGCGAAATACCGACAACCTCACATGCCTTGGTGTACCGGGCTCCATTACTATGCGCTTCCTCTATCAGCGGAATAATCTCCAGTCTGTAAGCTTCAAGGATCAGTCGTCCTTTGGATCCTGCATAAGAGCATCCAGTTTTTTTTTAACAGAAGCAACACTGCTGCCTCAGCAAGAGCCTTCTCCTTTCGCTGCAGCTCCTTCTCAAGCTCCTGATTTCTCTTCTTTAAGGCTTTAAGTTCCTGATCCTTTTTGTCGTTTTTCTTCTCAATCATCTCTCGAAGTTCCTGATCCCAGATCGTTATGTGTTCTGAGTGCAGGCCACGTTCTCTGAGAAATCCGCCCAGTTGATCGTTATCGATGCCGGCAGCTTCAAGTACTAAGGGATTTGGAAAATACTGATATACCTTTTATAATATCTTCATACTACAATGTAAAAACTGGAGAACTTGCATATGAAGACATCTGTACTGAACCGCAACGGCATAACTCCTGAGATAGCAGGGCTGATTACTCGACTGGTTACCTTAATTCCGTGGCCAGTTCGCCGCCAAGCAATGGGAGATGTTGTGCTGACAATATTGGACGGTAAGCCACGGGTTGCCGAAAATGAATTTGGCTGGAGTCGCTCATCGGTGGCATTAGGCATAAAGGAATTTGAAAGTGGGATAGTCTGTGTCAACGATTTATCCGAACGACACAAACCAAAATTTGAAGAGAAGCATCCTGAGTTGCTTGCATCCATTCGGAAAATAATGGAACCCCATAGTCAGGCGGAGCCACGTTTAAGAACAACGTTGCTCTATACGAACATGACAGCGCAATCAGTCTA
>Ga0007882_10001274_pt1 | contig 14772 bp, 10 predicted proteins | sample CryBogCBH12Aug01_FD_71195 | JGI IMG/M metagenome (GOLD analysis project Ga0007882, IMG submission 71195) | Freshwater microbial communities from Crystal Bog, Wisconsin, USA - CBH12Aug09.1 | ecosystem: Environmental > Aquatic > Freshwater > Lake | place: Crystal Bog, Wisconsin, USA | collected... | reverse complement strand
CGACACGGGGCTGCAGACGGTCGAGGAGGGATCGGGGGCCAGTGTGCCCGGGCTGCACGCGTAGCATTGGCCCAGGGGGTGCAGCGCCGTCGGATATTCCCAGGCGTAGACGGGCAGGGTGCAGTTGTACTGCGCTGGCCATCCTACGTAGCACGACGAGCCAAGGGGCAACGAACGCACGGTGATGGGGGATGCATCGAACGAGATCGACATGATGATCATGACGGTAGAGGAGGAGTGATCGAGGCATCGGATATAGAGATCCGACAAGGCGCCACCCCTCTTTCGCCGGGCGCTGTTCCACGGTGCGTCCTCCACGCCCAGACGATAGGGCCCGAAGGCGCACACGCACTCACCGCCGTCCAGCGCTACCGAGCAGCACTTGGCCCATATGCCAGGCACAGCCCGTATCATTATTTTCGTCGGTGCTGCGTCCTGGGGCGCGAAGGTCCACACGGGGCCCAGCAGATCGCTGAGGATCAGAAAATTGGAGGACGACTGCGAGGAGGGGTTGAGGAGCGACAGCTGCATTTCGCACACGAGGTCGGGCATGCTCGGGGAGACGAGCGCCTGGGCATCCTGCAGCGTCATTATTGCGGTCATGCCTCCTGCTCCTGAGGTGGTGTCCTGCATGGGTCTGCAAGGTTTGAGCGCAGAGTCGCTGGACCACCACCGGGAGGTCGGGCACGCGACGCATTCTCCCGTGGCAGGCAAAGGGTATTGGCCCGAGGGGCACCCGGAGCAGCCCAAGGCGCCGATGGACGAGTACGTGCCGGGCGGGCAGGGAACGCATGCTGCGCCGCTCAACGCGGACGGATAGAAGAGATACTGCCCCGCCGGGCACTCCCATGGTCGTCGCACAAAGATGGCCCGAACCGACGACGTGGCGGGCTCTGCGAGGAGCAGGAGGTTTTCGTTGAAGCAAAAGGTCGGGGACGCCAAGATGGGGGGCGCGAAGCCGGCCAGCGTGCCGAGGTTGTCGCTGTGGACGGCTGCGCCCAGCGCAAACGCCGTCGCCGTGCCGTTTGCGGTGACGAGCATGCGCCCGTCGCGAAAGCCCAGCACCAGATCATGGCTGCCGAGGCAGCAGGTCATCCAGGCCACATTTTGCAGGGGCGGCAGCCCGGACGGCGGCAGAATGTAGTAGGGAAAGGACACGGCGGGGGAGAGAACCCGCCAAACCGCCGTAGTAGTGCTGTTGGGATCATTGTTGACTATCACGGCGAGAACGCCTCCTCCGTTGGGGTAGGGCGCGATGGCCAGCGCCCTTCCGCCTGTGGTGACGAGGGTGGACGCGTTGCGATTGGGATCGTAGGCGTACACAAGAAGCGCGCCGGAGATCCAATAGAGGATGGGGCCCTGGCCCAGGCACATCATCGTGCCGCCCTGCGGCACCGCAAAGAGGCGTTCCACGATTACGAGGGAATGGATCCTCGATATGTGCGCCCCGTCGAAAACGTAGAGGAGGTCTTCCATCGGCGTGAGGGCGACGGAGACCACGCTGCCTGGAACCACATGCACGGTCACCACGCCGGTGTCTTCCTCCGGCGGGATGCGCACCACCGCGCCGTCATCACAGCCAATCCACAGCGTGCCGTTTTGGCCGCCCGCGACGGCGTAGGGTTTCCTGTCTTGAACCACCACCGCCAACGTGAACGCCTCGAAGAGGTCTGCGGTGAGGCCGCTGGTGGCGGGATCGATGATCGGTAGGCATTCCGGGGAGCCCTCGTCCGCGACCGTGCCGCTGGGGCAGGGGGTGCATGGCATCCCCCAAGCGGCGGAGGTCATGGCGGGGCACGGGCTGCACCCGCCGCCGGCCCAAGTGTAGCCGGCCGATTCGCAGGGGGTGCAAGCGGAGGCCGACGGGTAATAATAGGAGGGGCAGGCATCGACGCACGCGATACCCCAAGCGTCGGAGAAGCGGTTGGCGGGGCACGCGATGCATGCTGCGGCGGCGGGCCTGGGGGCTATGGTGCCCGGGGGGCAGGCCGCGCACATGGTCATGCTGTTATCGCTGAAGGTGCCGGGCGCGCACGGCCGGCTGCCGCTGTAGCCGGGCATGATGAGGCAGCTACTGGCGTTGGTGGTGGCGTTTTTTTGGTATTGGTGGCTGATGTATGGGTGGATCCGAGCGCATGCCGCCGTGGAGGAGGTGGCGAGGACGGAGACCCCTCGGATCGTGGCTTGGTCAGCCTCAAACAGCAGCAGCAGCACATCGCCGGAGGAGGACAGCATCAAAAATTTATCGGCGACGTACGCCACGCAGGATACACCCGGAAGGGGGTAATAATTCTTCGCCCGCAGCTGCTGCGGCAGGTATGTGCTATTCGTCAGGAGGCCTTGCACGGACAGGAGCCCTAGGTCTCCCACCACCACCACCAGCACGGTCGCGTCCGAATCGAAGGCCATTGAGGCGATCTTGGTGTCGTTTGTTGGGTCAAAGGAGACATCCACCACGTTCCACGCGTTGCCGACAATGAGCTGGTTATCATCATCCACCACAGCAAAGACGCCCGCTGCCGCCGCCATCACCGAGCTGAGGTTGGAGAACCGCGCGTAGAGGGGCACGCCCCGCCGCCGGCCCCGCTCATCGCAGCTGCCGCTGACGAGCGTGGGCGCTGAGAACATTTTGAGCACGCATGAGCCCAGGGCGAACCACAGGTCTCTGTCATCATTCGCGCAGGCCCTGATATCGCCCGAGGCTACTGGGCCGCTCCCCCTCTCCTCTGCAAACAGGGTGCCGTCCTGCACGTAACAACGCTGGCCATCCGCCAAGATCATCATCATGTTTATTATCAATAGCGAGAAGACCGCAGCGCGCATCTTGTGCGATCAGACGAGGGACTGCAGGCTCCACGCCGCCGAACGGTACACGTGCATGTAGGCCATGTGAAAGGCCTTGGCCAGATATTTGATCTCCTCCTGGCGCTTCGGTTCCTGCGGCAGGCCTGCTTTAATAACCATGCTCCCTACTGCGGAAAAATCGATACAACAACAAGGCATGCCACACGGCGGCGGTGGAGACCTGAAACGTGGCGACGATGTCCACCATGGCCAGCTGGCTTTCGGGATCCGTCTCCTCCATGCTCCTCCGCGCAAACGTCTTGATGAGTATATCCATCTTGTGCACGATCCACAGGTCGTAGAGGAAGCAGGCGAAGCGCGAGTTGACGGTGAAGGGCTGCGCGCCCCTGCCCTTGCCCTTGATGATGACGCACGGGACGCCCGACTTCCTGGAGATGGCGCAGTTGGCAATGGTCAGCTGGAGGTCGCTGGGCGGCAAGGTGGACTCGGTGACGTGCACCCAGACGATGTGGAGCGCTGCCAGCGGGGACGTCCTGAGCTCCTGGCCCTTGAGCTCGAGCGCGTGCATCGCGTTCTGCACGGTCTGCACCCGCTTCGACATATTGACGGCCCACTCCGCGTCCTGATCCTTGCGAGCGAGCATGAACTTTTTGTAGGTGCCCGGGTACGCGATGCTGTCCAAAATGCGGAAGTTGATGTAGTGCTCAAAGTCGTCCACGGAGATGTCCTCGCCTTGCATTCTCCTTCTTTTTCCTTCAATTTCTTTTTTTGGATTTTTATTTTTTATTTTTTATTATGATTATTGTTTTTTTGGCAAGAGGGCTATTTATGCCGCCTTACTACTTCGCAAGGGCCTGCCTAAAAAAAACCAAAAATGAGAAAGTACGATGTGGCAAAGGGAATGGTGAGAAGCACGGCCGTGTCGGCCGTCGCCGACGATCCCTCCGCTGCGCCTCCTTTTGCGGTCGCCTTCTATCTTGAAGACCCGATGTCGATCCCCGTGTTGGCGCAGGAGGCGATCTGGGCGCTCAATAATGTGGAGTGCTGCGTGCTGAAGGGGGAGGAGGGGGCCATCATGGATGGCATCGAGGGCTTTCGATGCGACTTGAAGAACAATGTCATTCAGGAGCAGGAGTCCGGAAAGGCGTGCAAGCTGATGCAGATGCAGCTTCGGATCATGGAGGCTTCCGCGGCGTCACAGGTGATGAAGCGGTATTACGTCATGCTCGTGGTGCAGATGCCGCTTCCCTTCAGCCTGCGCAAGGCGATTCAGATTTCGACGAGGAGCGTGGACCGCAAGGCGATGGTGGACATCAACTTCACGGACGAGAGGCGGGGCGTGTGGAGGAGGCTGGCGATTCACGCGAGCCAATACATCCACGTTCCAGGCTACATCAAGGATCCCATGGCCACCTACGACGACGATCTGAACTGGATGCATTCGTCGGGCGGCGATGGCTTTTCCGTGCTCTTCACGGTGAGGGGCGCGATGGATTGGATCAAGATGCACTTTATCCAGCAGCAGCACGCGGACGATGACACAGTCGAGGCGATGAGGATAGGCGAAATGGAGGTGACGGCGGACAGGAGCTCCAACCTGATGGACATGGCGCACATTGCGAATTGCAGGGCGTACCACATTGCGGTGGACAAGGCGACGGCCTGGACGGCGGCCAGGAAGGGCTGGAACAAGCGGAGGAGGGGGGACCACGGCGGCGAGCAGCGTCAGGATGATTCCGAAGACAGGAGGACGATCGAGTTGCTCGAGTATGGGAACGAGCTGCGGTGGATCCCCGCGTGCAAAATCGCCCTGAATGTGAGGGTGCCCAAGCCGGTGGAGGGCCCCCTGACGCTCGACGCGTTCAAGGTGCGCATCAAGACGTTTCCGCTGTATGTGAGCCTGCAGCTCTTCTCCAGCAGCGCGGGGCATACGCACCTGCTCGATGAGATTCTGGGCGACGAGCACGAGGAGCTGGACCAGACGGGGGTGGATCGGATCGTGCTGGATACGGACGCGGGGAGCATGCGGACCACGATTGCCAATGGCGACGCGGCCTGGGCGTGGCAGATGAAGCGGATCGTGGAGCAGACGGACCCCTGCGAGGGGCGCTACGAGGCGTATCTGCGGCTGCTGCGGCTGGGCATCTCGATCGCCTGCACGAGGGCCAACGGGAGCGACAACTATACCAACAGCAGGGTGGCTGCGTACAATCGGTATGCGGAAATTGCCAAGGGGCGCCTCTCGCGGGAGGATGTGCAGGAGGTCTACGACCTGGCGCGCCGGGGCGAAAAGCGCCTGGGGTGTCCCGTGGAGGAGGCGATGCACCTCGTGATGGAGGTTCTGTGCGATTGCAACGAGGAGTGGGGGATGTGGCCCGACAACTTTCACCTCGTGTTTCAGGTGCTGGTGTCGGACATCATGCTGTGCCTGAACTTTCACGATTCGGCCATTGAGGCGGCGCCCAACGGCATTGGGGCGACGCTCATCATCCGGGACGGGGGCGGGAGCTACCGCATCAAGCGGTCGAGCACCGACCCCCCATCCCAGGTGAACCGCAAGCGAAACGGCACCGGGGCGGACAAGGTGATCAACGCGTACAAGAATGCGGTGCAGATGAGCAACCACACGCGCGACTCCCAGTGCAGCTGCCCCGAGTTTTTCACGGACCTCAAGAAGGCGACGGAGCTGAGCATTGTGCAGGACACATGCAACACGTACGTCAGCTCGGGGAGCAAAATGGTGCTCTCCAAGACGGTCTCGGAGATGATGTTTCGGATGTACACGACGGAGCTTAAGGCGGGCAGCGACCCCGCGTCGATGGGCTTTATGCACGCCATCTCGTGGCTGATGACGCGCAACACGACGTCGGCGGACAGCAGCACGTACAAGACCACGTACGAGAATGTGGTGACGAAGAAGCGCGACAAGATGGAATACCGGCAGATGCTGTATGGCTACCTGGCGTTTTGCGGAAACAGGATCGACCCGGCGTGCGAGGAGCGCTTCGCCACCATCGCGGCGGTGGCGCGCAACATCGCGTCGGGGACCATGGGCCTCGATTCGGACGCCCAGCTGTCCGAGGCCTTTTTGGCCGACGTCGAAGAGGATGATGAGACGGCCTCGACGGAGAAGAAGCGGGTGGATCTCGAGCGGCTGTATCGCATGGCGAGGCCCCTGTTTTTCACGTGCCTCCACACGGCGATAAACGCCGGGTTCATTCAGTGGACCGGAATGCTGGGGCCGCTGCGCGAGTCGCCCGTGCCCGACGCGATCCTGTCGCTGTTTTATCACCACCTGGGCAAGTGCGAGAGCCTGCTGAACCCCAGCATGGTGGACATTTCCGCCAAGCCCCGCGCTCTCGAGGTATCGAGGGCCAGGGGGGTGGCCGTCTCGCTGCTCGCCTATTCGGTGCGCGAGACCATAGAGGCCGGAAGGCGGGACAGCGACAACCACAGGGAGGCCGTGGAGCGCGTGTGTTCTGCCCTCAAGTCCGAGGGCACGCCCCACGCCGCGGTGTCGTGGATCATGGCCGACACGCTTGAGCACATGCTGCGCCTCGACTTCATGGTCATCATGCAGATTTTGTGCCAAAAGTTTGGCGTCCCCGACGACGTGCTGCTGGATGACGTGCTGTCGTGGCTGAGCGAGCCCGACAATAATAATCACAACAACAAGCACGCCGAATTCGACGCCTTCTACGAGGCGCACAGGGCGAGGCGGGGCCCGAATCAGGACGCGGAGCTGATGCTCGGGGGCGGCGACCTGACGCCCGTGGCCAACTGCATGTATCTCACCGACGAGTGCTTCAAGGTGAGCGGGCTGAGCGTGTTTGGCACGCCGGAGGAGCAGATCGATTTCTTCTGCTCGCAGGTGGGCCGCCGGCTGTACAATGAGTTTGGGCACACGCTGAGCAATCGATGCCAGATCGAGAACAAGCGGGAGGGCATCAGCATGGTGTGCAGCATGCTGGAGTGCAACCTGAACCGAAACTTTGAGTGGCCGAGCCTCCTGACGGGCGTCGATGGCCTCAAGCGGTTTTGGAAGGGCTCCCCTCCCGCCATGGGCAAGGAGTCGCTCTCGTTGGCCCCGCTGAGGATGGTCAAGATCGACGCCAACCTGGCCAAGCTCTATGTGGACTACCGCTGGCTGCTCCTCTTTTCGGCCTTGGCGGGATCCAAGGCGGCGCAGTCGTGCCGGTTTGCGGTGGTGACCAACCTCGTGCAGCGCTTCTATCAAAAGTGTGTTCCCCTGCACATGATGACGTCGCCCACCCTCTTCAACGGCCTCCCGTTTCCGGTCATGGGCTACGGCTTTTCCCAGGCCAGCGTGCTCCCCAACGCCCTGCGCCTTTTGAAGCGGCCCAAGAACGAAAACGGCAGGACCATCGGCATGAACGCCCCGATTGTGCCCACGGGCATGGTGGAGGATATGGGCGCCGCCGCGCCGAGGCTGATGCTCGCGCATTCCCTGGGCATGAAGACCGACTCTTTCCTTCCGACCGAGTGTGTGCACTACAGCTTTCCCCACGGCGTGTGGACCCCCGTCTGCCTCGAGGCGGACGTGCAGCTCGACGCAGAAGAGCACATGGCGGCCAAGGGCACGTTTGGGGCCCTCAAGACGGAAAACGACGGTTGCTTCTGGCTCGAGTGCCCGTCGTCTCAAGGCAAGGCCTTCATCAAGGATGTGTCGAGCGCCGAAGACGACGGGGCGCTGTCCGGGCGCGTCTCCGTGCCGCTGCGGCCCCTGTGCTTTTATAACAGGCCGGGGATGCTCGTCAAGATCGTTGAGGATGTGGGGGAGGAGAACCCCGTGGAGTCGTTTGCCGTCCTTGTCAGGTATGTGGGGGGCCGAGGCGCATACGAGGCGCTTCGCGCGGACGGCGGGACGATGTTCCTAACGCCCGCGGTGGTCGACCAATGCATCGTGCGCCCGGACGCGCCGTTGCTCGTCGATGCCGACGGGCTCAAGGCCTGCCACCCCAATCTAGAGTTTTCCTTTGAGGCCGAGGGCAGGCCGGTCCTATGCCTGCTGGATTCGCAAGGCGCGCCCGACGACCTGCCTCCGGAGAAGGTGCAAGTGCGCTTCAGGCGGATCCGGAGGGCCGCGCAGTCGAGCATGACGCTCCGTTTTGGATCCACAACGAGGCCGAGGGGCGCAAGCGTGGAGTACGCGTCCATGTGGATCACGAGCAAGTGCGTCCTCAACAAGAGGGACCTATCCCATGTGTGCGAAAGCATCGATTTTTTTTGTGTTCGGCAGCAGCCACAGTAGCTGTGTGCGACGGAAAATATAAAAAAAGTCTTTTTTTTTTCTGTGTTTTAGTTAGCTTTAATTGCTTTAAAGCTGCCAGTGATTGAAAAACCAAAAGCACCAAAAAAAAAAAAATGACGCCATCATCACCATGCGGATTGAGTTTCTCCTTTTTCGAGAAAGGAGAAGAGGAGGCTCCGTCCGAAGAAGAGGCCCCACCATGCGAGGAGACACTGATCATCGGATTGAATTACTGGGCGACGCGGATGAGGTGGGTTGACGAGCACGAGGCGAAACGAGTGGCGGATGCTTGCGCGAGAGCGGAGAAGGGCTTTGCCGTGTTGCGAAACGGCGGGACCAGCGCAAAGGTGAACCACATGATCAAGTCGCTGATCCTTTCGCATTCGCTGCCCGCGGGCCTCACGCGCAAACTGGCTCCGTTTATGCCCGAGCCTGACCAGCAGCATCAGCACGGCTTGTGGAAACAGAAGCACGTATGCATCTATGAAATCTTCAAGTCCCTGCTGAAGTCGACGCACGAACTGCGATACGCCAACAACAATACGGCTGCGGTTTCGCTGGAATATTCTCGGGCGGTGGATCTGCTGGCATTCATGGAGGGTCAGCGCGAGATGAAGGAAACCATCGATGCGCATATCGCCATCGAGGCCGCGTGCGCGCTGGTGGAGGCCAAGGAATTTTTCCATAGGCACTTGTTCGGGCGGGGCGGGGGCTGTGTGTACCGCACGGGATGGTCCTCCAAGTCCTACTAACTCCTCCTCCTCCTCCAAAAAAAAGGAGGGCATCATGCATGAAGTACAGCAGCCACCGAATATTTAAGTGAGAGCCAGCCGTAGGCCATATGACCACCCTGAAAGCTGCCACCTCAGGAGGAGGCGCGAAACGACGGGAGGCGCAGTCGGGCATACTGCACGCGCTGTATGAGCGCTGCACGCAGCCGCACGGGTTTCTGCTGCCCAAGGATTACGCTAGTTGCACCCATGAAGCCATGTACGTATGCCTCGACTCTGGGTACAGCATCTGTAGCCAGTGCGGGGGCGAGCATTTCTGCTGTTGCGGAAAGTGCCCCGAGATCATCACCCATCAGAATGCGCGCGTGTGCGCCATAACGGGGTGCGTTACGCTGGAGAGCGAGTTCAAAGCTGAACGAAACATTAATGAACGTTGCGGCCCCACCCTGTGCAAAACGCGTGATGATGATGAGGACGACCCAGGTAGTTGTGGAGTTGAAAGCACCGTAGAGACCCTAGGGAGCGCATCGAGAAAGGTAGGGGCGAGAAAGAGAGGAGCGTCCTCCTCCTCCTCTATGCTGGAAAGCCGCGTGGGGACCGCCACAGCAGGGAAAAGGCGCGCGACGATTAAGGAAATCATCACGACAAAGGGGGGCGGCGGGGAGCATCTGAGAAGTTTGGTGGAGTGCACCGTGAGGGAGATCCTGCAGTCGGACAAGACACAGCAATGCATGATCCAGGAAAGGAAACGAAACGAGAGCAGAGAAAATTCCGTCCTCGCACGAGCTGTGAGGGAGGTGTCACACATACATGTATTTTGTTTTCTTATATTGCGGCCGGCCCCTGACGGGTGGTGTGTGGTCATAGGCCGTTCATGACAAACGCTGCCTGAGACCCAACATGTTGCACCTCGTGGCGCAAGTGGTGTATCACTGCCGAAAGAACCGTTGCATCGAAACGAATCCGGACGTGGTGGAACAGGCCATAGAGGAATGCACAGAGTCCATCACCAACCTCCTCATCATGTATGGGGGGCCAAGGGTGGTGCGGCAGATGAACAGCGCCTCGAGGTACAGGGAGTTCATCTGCAGCATGCTGTATTTGATGCGCGTCGGCATAACCTTTCAAAACAGACAAATCCTTCCTCGGATGGGAAAGCTGCACCGCCTGCTCCCCCTTCAAGTGCTGCTGCCCTCCGTGTTTAAGATACGCGCCAAAAGCATCACCGAGGGCGAAAACATGGTCAAGATGGATATCAAAAATCTGCCCATTTGATGATATGTATCACGCCGCCTCGAGGCCATCCAGATGGCGCACGTAGGCGTCCCGGTGCTCCTTTTCTGGATATGCGTCCGTCAGCAGCTGGTGCAGGCGGGGCAGCATGATGGCCCTGCCAATCTTGCCGGCCTTGAGATAGTTGGTAATGTGGGCCTGGAGCACCTCGGCATCGTCCCGCTCGATGTCGCGGAGCACCTTGTGCGTCTTTTGGTGCAGATACAGGGCGATCTCGTGCCTGTCGCGCGCCGTATTGTTGTTGTTGTTGTGGTTTACGTCTTGCTTCCGTGCGGGTTCTGGTGTTATTATGGATGTTGGTTGTTCCTCGTTATTGGAGGTGGAGGAGGCTGCAATGAGCTCAGACAACGGTTTCTTCATACTATATAATACACCTTCAAGTTATAGAAATATGCGCCGCTTAAGTAGTGTCCTCAAGTTTTTCAATGCACGACCAGGCTCGCTTGCGCGTGGCGCTCGAAAAGCTGACTGTGGATGTGACCATGAGCTTCTGCCGGCAGTCCACGACCCTGATCACCAGCTCGCACACCCCCCCGCTTGCAGACCGCCCAAAGGCGATGCTCTGTATCCGCGCTGGGCTGACCGACTTGACAAACAGCATGTCATCCAATCCAATCTCGAAAATGTCGCTGGCAGGCAGAGTCGCAAAGATGAGGTAGGCCGAATCCACCGTCTTGACCTTGTAGCTGCCAAGGCACGGCTTGTCGCGCCCCCCCAAGCTCTGCAGCGCAACCAGCACGTTTTGCAGGATCAACACGTCATCCTCGGGAATCCCGTGCGGTAGATCAAAGTCGGGCTCCATCATTTCCTCGGCGGGTTATACGAAAAAAACTAATTTTAGGATTTTAATCTTTTTCCCTCAAAAAAGAGTTTTGGACAGGCTTTATATACAGCGGATACGGGCAGAAAAGCAGCAGCCCCCCTCCAATGCAGCAGCAGCAGCAGGCCTTGCTGAGGATCGGCACCCCGTTTGGTGTGCGGGTAGAAATCTTTCGCGCGTGGCCAGGGGGGGAGGACCTGCTGCTGCTCGCGAGCAACGACTTTTGCGCCCAGAGGAACGGGCAGGTGTTTGCCCGAGTCTGCGCCTGGGAGGCGGACACGTGCTCGGTCCGCAAGGCGTCGGTGGCGCGCCTCCGCGCCGACGCGGTGTGCAAGATGACGACGTACGACGCGAGCTGCAGCAGCGACGACGAGGATCACGAGAAGAAAAGAGGAAAGAAATCCCACGAGGGTAGAAAGAGAGCCCACGAAGAGCCACCGCAGCAAAAGGAGAGAAAGAGGAGGAATAAGAAGAGGAGGAGCGAGGAGGAGGCCTACGAGATAGAGCTTTCGGATTTTAAGAGCCACGTGTTTTATGTTTGGGTTATCGTGTTTGAGGGGCACGACAAGAGCATCGCCCCCCACCCGCCGTCGCAGTTTAGGGTGGAGAACTGCTGCGGCTCGTGCAAGTCGCTGTTCGAACTGAATTTCGATCTCCTCAAGGCCATTGCGCTCCCTAGAAAGGAAAAGGGCGGAGCGCGCGGCGAGCAGATCGCCACGGTCGCGGGGACGTTTGCCATTTGCGCGCCAAAGTATAAGGTGGACTTTCGGGGCGTGCGGTGCTTTCGACTGATGGCTAGGACATGGGAAGAAATCACGCGCGGGATGCGCCTCGAAGAGACTGACGTAGGCGTGTACCTCCTTGTCCTCAAGGCCAACGTGGGAATGCCGATTCTCCTGTCCAACCCTGTGCAGTATGGCGCGGTCCTGGACGCGACGGCGACGGAGGGATGCTACATCGCCAACCGATTGCGGCAGTGCTGCAGCGAGACGGCGCTCCGCACCGAAGTGTGCGAGACGGTGGTGCTGAAGGGCATCAAGTGGGCCTCGCTCGTATCCAACAACGCGCGGCTCCCCAAGGTCCTTGCCGAGTCCCAGAGCTGCATCCACATTTCAAGGAAGGGGGGCGTCATGATGCGCATCGTGATGTCCGAGGTGACGTGGTCCCCCGAGCTCGAGGATTCGGTCCTCGCGCACAGCAACTCGCTCCTGGAAACCCTGCGCTGCGTCCTCAAAGGCAAGGCAGCGTTTTAACGCGGACAGTAGGCGCAAAAGGCTACAATCGAGGCAAAGAAGGTCTTGATGCCGCTCAGGACCAGGTACGTCACGCAGAAGATGGTCAAGAGCGGCGTGCCCGTCGAATAGAGGTCGCTCAGCATCGGCGTGCAGGTGGACGTGGAGATGGCGGTCGAGTATATGGGCACGCCGATGCCCAAGAAAATGGCGTTGTATACGGCATACAAGAGATAATAAGTGCATGATGCACATTCTTGGCTATAGTGTCCGCCGAAACATATTGACCAAGCGGATCCCATCACGATTAGAAGCCCCATAACAAGGATGACACAAAAGTCCAAGACGCAGTTAGCCAGGACGAAATTCCACAGATTGCTACCGCCACACGCTGCGTTGACCGCGTCGTTGGTGGTTTGGCTGAGCGCGTAGCACACATGAGGCAGGAAAACGAGAGGTACGCCAGAGACAGCAGGCAGACCAGGCACGGATTACTATCATTGTTTGGATTGTCCGATCCCAGCATTGTCCCTTTTGCGGCCGAAACCCTCACATCATTTATATTCGCAGTGACCACGAGCGTTAGCGTCTCTTTATCCTCCTCATTGCATCACCGCCGCTACTAAAAAACCACAGTCGCCTCCTCCACACAAAGCAGAGGATGAGGGCGAACGCGACGCAGCTGCTGAGCCCGGCAATCAGGACGATGCTCCACAGCGGCATGCCACCGTCGCCGCTTGCGCTCGGCGGCGGGGTGGCGGCGGTCTGATGCTGCTGTTGAGAGGAGGGCGGGGCGGCCAAAGTAGGAGAGTTCCACATGATCGAGGTGGACGACGCTTGCGATGCCGCCTGGTGCTCCACCAACATCACCTGCGGCTGTTGCTGCAGCAATCGTCGGGCCGAGGTCGTCGCCACTGCTGTCGAATCTGGCACGCTGCATTGCAGGAAGCTGCCGAGCCCCTTCGCAATGGATCCCCTGCACTGCTGCTGCTGGGCGTTGCTGATGTTGAAGCCTCGGTTCGAGGCCGCCGATAAAATGTAGTGCCCCTGGGATACGACCCGCATATTGTACTCCGCCTCGTGGGGCCGGAACAGCGTTGTCATGCCCGTCCTCGCCTCGGCGCTCGCAATCAGGCATCGGACCAGACTCTGCTGGGTCTGCGGGATCCGCACGCCCGCCAACTGCGCGTCGAGGGCGTCCGCCGCCATATTGTAGGGCTGCTGCGGCGACAGGGTGGTGGAGGAGGAGCACTGCCCCCCCTTGGCCGACGCGTACAGGCATATGCCCTGCTGCACGTGCTCCTCCGAGACATTCTTGCTCGCGATGAGGGTGAAGGTCTCAAAGATGCTGTTTGGGGTGCACTGGATCTGCCACGCCACCGAGGCGCCGCCTTGCTGGCAAGGGGTGCACACGCCGCCCACCTGACCGAAATACGAGGGGGGGCAGTAGATGAGATTGGTGGCGCGCGCATAGCCTGCCTGCGTCCTGTCGCGAAAGAGGATGCGCTTGGTGGAAATGAGGCCGACCGACGTGGGCGTGACGTAGATCACGTCCAGGACGCCCGTCAGCTCGGCAAAGTCCACCGGCGTCGTGTTGGCGTAGACGGACGTCAGGATGCTGCGGTAGAGGAGGGGGCCCCCTTCTGCGGATTGGTTTTGGCACGACGAGGCGAAAATCTCGGAGAGCTCCGAGTGCGTGTGGGTGGAGCTCAGGCCGTCGGGCAGAAGAATGGGCGATGTCATGACGTCGGTGATGAAGGGATTGTTGAGCGGCGTCGCGCAATCGACGCCCAGCCTCGGCGCACGCTTGCACGCGTTGCCGAGCGTAATGACGGGCGGCGACTTGCCGTCGCTCGTCACAAGCTGGCTCTCGATCTGGAAGCAGGCCCCCGTGAGCGTATACTTCAAGCTGCTGCCACTGTACCTCACCAGCGGGTGGCCGAGGGCGTTGTCCATGAGCGACGCAGTCGTCAAGCTGTAGTACTCGATATCCAGGCCCCCAGACTCCGGTATGTAGGCCCTGAGAAACTCCATGTGGGCAGGGCGCTCCATGTACACGACGTAGCAGAGCTGCAAGGAGCGAAAGGTCGCAGGGCACGGCTCGAGCAGCACGGCCCTCGGCTCCATGCCGCTCACGTCAAACGACAGGATCTTGGAGGCCCCCTCCCACACATTGTAGATGGTCTGCGGAATCGTCGCCAGCATCACGGGCGGCGTCGACGCGCTCGCGTAGAAGTCCTCAAAGGCGCTGATGTTCACCATCTGCACGCCAATGAGGGAGGAGGCCGGCAGCAGCGTGCCCGCCACCACCACCTGCCGCGTCGCCTTGTTGTAGTACGCCTTGTTATTGCTATTGCGCGTGCTCTGAAACACGGCGCTCCAGTCGGCAACCATCTGCACGTGGGAACCGTCCGCCATGGACACAAACAGCTGCTGCGCGCCGCAGTCGTGAAATGCGATGGAGGCGTCGGGGGCCAGGACCGCCAGCGAGCACACGTCCTGAAACGTCCTGTCGATACTCGCCTGCAAGGGGTAGATGCTGTTGATCAGGGCGTCGGTAAACAGATCAAAGCGCAGCAGGGTGCCGCCGTCGGCCAAGATGACGTAGGAGCCGTCGGG
>Ga0007882_10001268_pt1 | contig 14816 bp, 10 predicted proteins | sample CryBogCBH12Aug01_FD_71195 | JGI IMG/M metagenome (GOLD analysis project Ga0007882, IMG submission 71195) | Freshwater microbial communities from Crystal Bog, Wisconsin, USA - CBH12Aug09.1 | ecosystem: Environmental > Aquatic > Freshwater > Lake | place: Crystal Bog, Wisconsin, USA | collected... | reverse complement strand
TGACACGCAGACAAGCACTTACATTACTTTGACCGACGTCAAGCAACTTGTGCTGGATCAGGCGGTGTTCAAAGTGGTTGATGCGAAGACGAACGAGGATCTGACTCGCAGCATCTTGCTGCAAATTATTCTCGAAGAAGAGAGTGGTGGGGTACCCATGTTCTCGTCCACGATGCTGGCTCACGTGATTCGGTTTTACGGCCATGCAATGCAGAGCGTCATGGGGTCGTATCTCGAGAAAAATATCCAGGCCTTCATGGATGTCCAGGATCGGATTGCCGAGCAGTCCAAAGGCGTCTATGGCAATCAGTTTGGCGCTGACACCTGGGCTCAATTCATGAGCGCTCAAAATCCGGTGATGCAGAACTTGATGAATGGCTACGTTGAACAAAGCAAGACTCTGTTCTCGCAAATGCAGGACAAAATGCAGGATCAAAGCTTGAATATCTTCAGTACTTTCCCCTTCGCACCTGGTGCAAAGGGGAAAGAAGATACTTCAAAGTAAAAGGGCTTAACTCTCGCTGATGCGGGTGGCGATGTGATCCAGCGCCTCCTGCACCTGATCGATCAATATCAGACAAAGATCGCCTGGTGCCAGGTCTTGCAGAGCGGTATCGATCGCCAGAAACTCACCCCTGATTTCTTGCACGTCTTTCGTCCGGGATACGTTCTCCAGGCCCTGGCGCAACAAAGTTAAGACCTCTCCGTCTTCCCTTCCTCGCTGGCATTGGTCTTGATAGAGAATTGCTTTGTCAAACACTTCGCCAAGGACTTCTGTTTGGCGAACGATATCCTCGTCACGACGATCGCCAGCACCACTGATGACGACTGTCCGGCGTCTGGCTCCCATACTCTCAATTGCTGGGACTAGCGCTTCAATCGCATCCGGGTTGTGTCCATAATCGGCAATGACTGTTGCCCCACGATAGTCAAACACATTAAACCGGCCGGGTGCAGTCTGCGCGTCATTGATGAATGTGGATAAGCCCGCTTCAATGATTTTGAAATCCAGTCCCAGGGCCCACGTTGCGGCAATCGCGCACATGGCGTTGTCGACTTGAAAGCCAATCGTGCCGTTGCGTGTCAAGGGTATGTTTGAGCACGCAATACGGTGTTCGAACGCGCCCTCTGCGCAGACGATGTGGTCATTGTCCTTAAAGACTGCCCGCTTGCCCTGAGCTCGATGAGTTAGCAGGACTGGGTGATGGCTGTCGTTAGAAAAGAAGGTGATCGAGCCAGGGCAACTTTCTGCCATCTTGGCAACTATTGGATCCGTTGCATTGAGAACAGCGGTGCCGCTGGGAGATACATATTGAACGACGACTTGCTTGACTAAAGCCAGGCCAGCGACGGTATCGATGTAGTTCATACCAAGATGATCGCCAGCACCGATGTTTGTTACGACGGCAACGTCACAACGGTCAAAGGCCAAGCCTTCCCGAAGGATGCCGCCACGGGCCGTTTCAAAAACAGCTGCATCCACATAGGGGTGCATCAGTACGTTGCGAGCGCTGCGCGGTCCGCTGCAATCACCCGTATCAATGCAGCGATGTTCAATATAAACGCCGTCAGAATTCGTCATGCCAACCCGGTTTCCAGCTGTCTTCATCAGATGAGCTGCCAAGCGCACAGTAGTGGTTTTGCCGTTGGTGCCAGTGACAGCAATGATTGGAATCCGACCGTTTTCATGTTCGTTAAACATGGTGGAAATAATCGCTTCACCGACTGGACGACCATGCCCGAAGGAGGGGTTGATATGCATGCGTAAGCCAGGCGCTGCGTTGATTTCAACGATGCCAGCGTGCTGTTCTTCCATTGGCTTGTGCATGGTTTCTGCGACGAGATCGACGCCAGCGATATCCAGGCCAACCATTTTGGCAGCAGTGACAATTCGAGCAGCCAACTCGGGATGCACTTCGTCTGTAACGTCTGTGGCACTACCACCGGTACTTAAGTTCGCGTTGTTGCGCAACACAACTCGTTGACCTTTGGTCGGGATTGAATCGACGGTTAAGTCCTGTTTGGCCAGAGTCGCTTGTGCGATATCGTCAAAACGTATCTTGGTGAGTGGCGTAGCATGCCCATCACCGCGAAGTGGATCGAGATTGACTTGCTCAACCAGTTGGCTAATGCTGTGCACGCCGTCGCCAATCACATGAGGCGGGTCTCGACGGGCGGCAGCAATCAGCTTGTCGCCCACCACTAGCATTCGGAAGTCGTGACCGGGAATATAGCGCTCGACAATGACGTCGCGGCTGATGTCTGATGCGGTTGCAAATGCCGCTGCAAGTTGCTCCCGCGTTTCAATGTTAACGGCCACCCCTTTGCCTTGATTCCCATCGCGTGGTTTAACCACGACGGGCAATCCGATTTGATTGGCAATTTCCCAGGCGTGCTCTTCATCAGAGACCACGTAGCCATTGGGGACGGGCACCCCTGCGACATCCAAAAGCATTTTGGTTAAGTCTTTGTCTTGCGCGATTGCTTCTGCAATTGCGCTCGTATTGTCTGTTTCTGCCGCTTGAATTCGACGCTGTTTGCTACCCCAGCCGAATTGAACCAGACTGCCTTCTGTCAGACGGCGATAGGGGATGTCTCTTGCAACAGCAGCGTGGACAATTGAACCTGTACTCGGGCCCAAGCGAATATCCTCGTCGAGTTCTCTTAATTTATCCAGTGACAACTTGATGTCAAAAGCTTCATTATTGAGTGCGGCCAGGCAGAGTGACTCTGCGAGTTGCATGGCCAGACGGCCAACGCTCTCTTCTGAGTATTCGACAATCACTTGATAAACACCGGCCTCTGGCGTGGAGACCGTTTGACCAAAAGCAACTGGGCATCCAGCTGCTGCCTGTAGGCCAAGGGCAACGGCCTCAAGCGCGTGCGCCATCGATAGTGGGTCTTTGTGACCGAGAGGACGTAAAGGCCTGATGTCTGGAAAGCGCGCGCGGAGGCGCACGGTGAAATCAGGGATTTGATCCAGATCGCATTCAATACCTTCGCAGGTGACCACTGCCTCGATGGCGGTGTGGCGGCTCCAGAGGTTAGGGCCGCGTAATGCGCGAATACGTGAGACTTCCATGTTGTTTCCTCAGTGCATCGAGCAAATCGTGATAAGTTAAACCAGTGGACTGATTAAGCCAGCTTCAATGAGTTCAGTTGGCATACCCAGCGCCCACGCAGATGCAGCTGCCGCCAATACTGCAGAACGAGTCAAATCGCTCGGATCTCGCATAATGACCGGACACGCATCCAGTGCCATCAGCGAAATGCGCGACACTCCGTGCGCCAGCACCACATGGCCTTGTTCAACGATCACGGCACGATGGCCTTCTTGAAGGTGTGCCAAAACGATAGGCTGTACCGGATCCAGGCTGTAAAACGTAACCGATCCCTCGCAGTAACCAGCTAGTGAGGCGACGACTGGGTCATCAGCGTTCAGCACTGCTGTACCAGTCGGTAACACGACGTCTACCTGGGTTCGATAAATCTTGATCAAATCATCGTTATCTTCGAGATTGTGCAGGTCATAAACTTGAAATGCCTCTGACCATTCCACACGAGTGACGACACCCACTTCACAGACCTCGTAGGGGAGTCCATTAACGAGAATTTCGTGGCCAGTGGTTTCGATCACTGCGGCTTGTACTTCACGGTTAAGTAAAAGCTTGCGGGCTAGATCGAAAGAGGTGCTGTCTGTCGAGTTGATTCTGCGACGACCGACTTGCAGCCCTGAGCGGCTTGCAATGCCGGCTTCCCACCCGTTCAAACGCATCAGGTGAAAGATCAGATTCGTGACCTGTTCAACGCCCTGCGTTCCGCACACACCGACGATAGGGATGAGACCAGTTTCGTCGGCAGCGAACATATGGTCAACAATGGCTCGACCAACAGGACGAGGTTGCCCTTCGGCTGGTCTGATATGCATCAGCAAACCGGGGCCAGCATTCACTTCGACAATCGCCCCGGATTGCTGTTTCAGGGGTTTAGAAATATCTTGCGCGACAAGATCGATGCCTGCTACGTTCAGACCAACAATACGGGCAGCGGTTGCAGCGGTATCGGCAACATCAGGATGGACGTCATCGGTGCAATCGATTGCGACATTGCCGCTGCGCTGAATAATTACGATACGGCCGTCAGCCGGGATAGAATCGGGCGTGAGCCCTTGCTTTTCTATCTCCAGCCGATTGGCGGAGTCCAGCTTGATAAAGTTCAGCGGATGATCTTCGTTGCGGCCACGTCTTGGATCCGCATTAATTTGGCTCTCGATCAAGTCCACCACACTCGATTTTCCATCGCCTGTAATGAAGGCGGTGGATCCCTTGGCTGCGGCCACCATTTTGCCACCGACGATCAACAACCGATGCTCGTCGCCGAATATGAACTTTTCGACGAGGACACCAGACCCTTCCTGTAAGGCGACTGAATAGGCAGCTTCGACTTCTCGCTGGGACACTAAGTTGGTAAAGACACCGCGTCCGTGATTGCCATCAACCGGCTTCACCACAACAGGCATGCCTAGTTCTTGCGCAGCCTCCCAGGCGTCTTCAGCACTCTCGACCGCCCGGCCCTGAGGAACCGGTACACCACACGCTTCGAGCAGTGATTTTGTCAAATCTTTATCGCGCGAGGTGGTTTCAGCGATGGCCCCCGTTTGCTCGGTCTCCGCAGTCCAGATACGGCGCTGGCGGGATCCGTAGCCCAACTGCAGCAGATTACCGCTGCTTAAACGAATGGTCGGAATCCGGCGGTCTTTGGCTGCCTCGACGATCGTTGCAGTGCTCGGCCCAAGAAAATAAGTCTCCATCAAGTCTTTGAGCGCTTCGACTTGAGCGTTCACGTCAAAGTCTCTGTCCTCATATGCAGCCATGACAAGATCCCGTCCGGCGTACAGGGCAGCTTTAGCGACCTGTTCATTCCAGGCAGTAATCACTACTTTGTACACGCCTCTTTTTGAGGTTTCACGCGTACGACCGAAGCCGCCTTTCATCCCGGCCAAGTTTTGCAACTCAAGGGCAACGTGCTCGAGAATATGCCCTGGCCAAGTCCCACGCTCCAGGCGAGTCAAAAACCCGCCACGAACGCCAGGGCTGCACCGATGCTCGATCAGGCTAGGCATCCACGCTGTCAAACGCTTGTAAACGCTGGGCACGGTATCAGAGGGGCAGTCTTCCAAGTCACCGATGTCAACGATGGCCTCGATCACCGGTACGTAAAGTACCGTCCAGATATTCGGGCCGCGCAAGTGGGCGATGCGCTCTATCACGATATCGCGTTTGTTCATATTTTTATCCGGGACTGCCTCTTAAATCGATTCGTGGGCGCATATATCGCGTCCGTATTGACATGGATTGATTTGACTAGCAAAAGTTCATGGCGTAGCGCAATAATGTAGTGAATTGCTGCATTATCGTAGCAAAAACTCACTTAGCGGGCGCCGAGGGTATCTTTAGTTCTGAATTCACCTTGTCTGCTCGTTATACTAGTCGAGTCATGAGTTTGTCTTCGAACGTTCAATCAAATACTAAACTGACGCTGCCGTCCGCATGGGCTGGCGCGCTCTACGGCGTTCTTGTCCCCAATGAATCGGTCAAGGCCTGGCTAGAGCCGGATTTAGACAATGATCTTCGCTTTAAGACCAGTGTTTTAGTGTTGACTAATCAGCGTTTGCTCACGCGTGATGCGGGTGCGACCGACTGGATCTGGTGGGACGTGAGTGCAACGCAATCGCTTGAACATCGGGATCACGCCGGGCTGGGGGTGGTCGAACTGTTCGATGACGGCAAGCGTCTGGCGCTCTGGCATCACACCCTGGGCTTTGCCGCTGCCGTCAGCCGTCTTTGCGAAGCATTCGTGGTTTGTCAAACGCTGCATGGCGATGCGTCGGCTGAAATCGATGCAGCGCCTGCAACTTGCCCGACGTGCGGTACGCCTTTTGCTCCCGATCAAGAGGAGTGCGCTGTCTGCAGTGGCGAGGCTCAGGGGCCTAACAACGGTTGGGCCCTGCTTAGGCTGATACGTTTTGCCAAGCCCTACCGGGGTTTGTTGATTATGGGATTGATCCTGACACTGCTCTCGACAGGGGCCACGCTGGTGCCGCCCTATTTGACGATGCCGTTGATGGACAAGATTCTTATTCCCTTCCAGAATGGCAAGCCAATTGATTACGATCTGGTTGCGTTACTGTTGACTGGTCTGGTCGTGTCCGGATTCCTGGCTTGGTTGCTCAGTTGGGCAAGGACATATTTATTAGCCTGGATCAGCGAAAGAATTGGTGCTGACCTTCGAACGGCGACGTTTACTCACCTGCAAACCTTGTCTCTGCAGTACTTTGGCGGCAAGAGAACGGGTGACCTGATGGCCCGGATCGGTAGCGAGACGGATCGCATCAATCTCTTTCTATCACTGCATTTGCTGGATTTCGCGAATGACGTGCTGATGATTTTGATGACAGCTGGCATCCTGATTTCGATCGATCCCAAGTTGGCGCTCACGACATTGATCCCGTTGCCCATTATCGTGTGGATGATTAATTCTGTCAGGGGGCGGCTGCGCCACGGATTTGAGAAAGTCGATCGTGCCTGGAGCGAAGTCACCAATGTACTTGCCGACACAATCCCCGGGATTCGAGTGGTCAAAGCCTTTGCACAGGAGCACCGCGAGGTCGCGCGTTTTCGTGAAGCCAATAACCGTTATCTGGGCGTCAATGATCGTATCAATAAAGTGTGGGCGTTGTTTGCCCCAACAGTCACTTTTCTGACCGAGATTGGCCTATTGGTAGTTTGGATTTTTGGTATATCGCAAGTTGCAGCTCACAGTATTACCGTCGGTGTTCTGGCTGCATTTCTGGCGTACATCGGTCGTTTCTACACGCGGCTGGATTCTATGAGCCGTATCGTCTCGCATACTCAGCAAGCTGCGGCCGGAGCGAAGCGCATTTTTGATATTCTCGATCACGTGTCGAGCGTGCCAGACGCCACAAGACCAGTGCCTCTGGATAGAGTTGAAGGTCGGATCGAACTCAAAAACGTAGGATTTCGCTATGGCAGCCGCACGATATTGCGAGGAATCGACCTGAATATCCGCGCTGGCGAAATGATTGGCCTCGTGGGCCATAGTGGGTCTGGTAAAAGTTCGCTGGTCAATTTGATTTGCCGTTTTTACGACGTGACCGAAGGCGGGATTCGCGTTGATGGTGTCGATATCAGATCTTACTCGTTGGCTTCGTACCGACGTCATATCGGCCTGGTTCTGCAAGAGCCCTTCTTATTTTTTGGCAGCATCGCCGAGAATATCGCCTACGGTAAGCCTGAAGCGACGCGCGAAGAAATTGTCTCGGCTGCTCGAGCGGCGAGGGCGCATGAATTTATATTGAGACTTCCACAAGGCTACGATTCGCTGGTTGGCGAGCGAGGTCAGGCACTTTCAGGTGGTGAGCGCCAAAGGATATCTATTGCGCGTGCACTACTGATTGATCCCAAGATTCTTATTCTGGATGAGGCAACGTCCTCAGTCGACACGACGACCGAGATGGAGATTCAAGAGGCTTTGGATAATTTGATTCAAGGTCGAACGACGATTGCGATTGCGCATCGCCTGAGTACGCTACGAAAGGCAGATCGCCTGGTCGTGCTGGATCGCGGGAAAGTGGTTGAAATTGGCCCACACGACGAGTTGATCGCGCGGCAGGGCGCTTATCACGCCTTGTATTTGGCTCAAGCCCGCCAGACTGAGACCGACGGTGATGTTGTGATCTCTGAAGTCACTGCCAACCAGGCCGAGACAAATGTCTGATTTTAAATTGTCCCGAAATCTGTCGGGCAGACTCGTGCTGACGACTGCAGACGGAACCGTTCACGAGGGGGTCGTGCCTGTGAGAGCCTTCCCGGTGGCGGCACCAGATTTCTTTGTTGCCATCATGAGCCCCGAAGGTAAAGAAATTGTTTGGGTAGATGACCTACAAAAGCTGTCAGAAGATACGCGTCAATGCATTCAGGATGAAATTGCCTCACGTGAGTTGATACCCGAGATTCTGAGTATTGTTTCGGTCTCAACCTTTTCAACACCCAGCGACTGGGTTGTCACGACCGACAAGGGGCGTACGACATTCACGCTCAAAGGTGAAGAGGATATCCGACGTTTATCGATATGGACGCTGCTCATTACAGATAGTCACGGCCTTCGTTTTTATTTGAAAGACATGCAAACGCTGGATAAGAATAGTCGCAAAATTCTCGATAGATTTCTTTGATACTAGCTGCTAGAGCTTGTAATCTGCCTCGAAGTCATCCCCTACCTTGATTTGCTGTGAGCCAGTGTCGGTCAAGACGCCGTTCATGCCGAAACAGATGGCGTTGTCAACGACGGCGAGGCGCCGATATGGACTAAGCAGGTCACTAACTGTTGGGGACGATTGCGCGGTGTACGGATCGATATCAATAATTGCGCAACGCGAACAAGGCTTGACGAGCTGTAACCCGGGGCCATTGCCAGCTGGATCAAAATGAATGGTATCCAGATGGTCTTCGGCGTGTGCGTCGAGGCCTGTTATGACGATGTTTGGGCGAAATCGATTCATGCCGATTGCCTCTTGCCCTTGCTCATGGAGCTGAGCATTCAGATCATCCAGCGCTGCTTGCGTCACTACGAGGGTAGCGTAACCGTCGCTGAACAGATTGGGTTTGTCCAACCCTTGAGTCCAGTCTTTGTTTGAAAGGCGTTTGGAGTTTTCACTAAATCTCGCCAGACGAAAGTTTTTTCCCGGGATTTGTAGAAAACCGTCAAGCCAGGCTGCTACTGAATCGCCCATATCGTCTGCTAACAGGGTATCCCGCCATACCGTTACCATGATTGATTTGCCGCGATAAGCTAAATCAACACTGACTGTCTCTTGATCGGGTGCCGACAGGATAAGTTGGTCTGCTGTGAGGGCAGGTGAGATCCAGCCCATGTGAGGGCATTGGCGCTGTGTGAGAAACATCCCGTTCTGGTCGACGATTACCCATTCACGGTCGAACGCTAGTCCAGTCGGCTTAACCAGAGACGTTTGAATTTCGATACCCGCACAAGATTTAATCGGATAAATAAAAAGCTGGTTGACAAATCCCCGGCAATCGCTCATAAACTCGGGCCTCTAAAAAGAATTTAAAATCTTCGTAACGCTTAAACTAGCTTGTTGTGATCTTATCAGGGGTTTTGCCATGCCATCTTTTGATGTTGTCTCAGAAGTAGACAAACACGAATTGACCAACGCAGTTGACCAAGCCAATCGTGAGCTATCAACGCGTTTTGATTTCAAGGGAACCGATGCAAAATTCGAGCTCGATGAATTCGTGGTCACGCAGATCGCCGGTAGCGCTTTTCAGTTAAAACAGATGCTGGATATTTTGCGTAGCCGCTTGAGTGCACGTGGCATCGACGTTCGCTGCCTCGATGTCGCTGACCCACTCGAAAACTTGGGTGGCGCTCGTCAAAAGGTCACCGTCAAGCAGGGGATCGAGCAGCCTGTATCCAAGAAACTGATTGCCGCCATGAAAGAAGCAAAACTGAAGGTCGAGCATCAAATTACTGGCGAAAAACTGCGAGTAACAGGTAAAAAGCGCGATGACTTGCAAGAGGCCATCGCGTTGCTAAAGAAAGTCGATGTGCCGTTACCCCTGCAGTTCAATAACTTTAGGGATTGAGCTGATCGGATTAGTGCGGTAGTCGAACCAGCATTTCGGTTGCGTTGCAGTTTTACTGCAGTCGCAACCGGACTTAGCAGTTACTAACGACCGCCAAACTTAATATCCCGAAACAGGGTAGATAAGCCACGTGGTTGAGAGCGCCAGTACTGAGGCGCCGCCTCAACGCTAGCACCCAATTCGGCTGCTGCGTGCCAGGGCCAACGAGGGTCGTAAAGCATGCCGCGTGCGAGGCCAACCATGTCAGCCTCGCCGTCGGCAATGATTTGCTCAGCTTCTTTCGGATCAGTGATCAGTCCAACCGCAATCGTTGGCAGGCCGGTTCCCTTTTTGATCTGTGTTGCAAACGGCACCTGAAACTTTGGTCCGACCGGGATTTGCTGCGCTGCCGCCACGCCGCCAGTCGAGACGTGAATAAAGTCACATCCCAGGGCTTTTAATTTGTTGCAGAAGTCAATATTGGCCTGCATCGGTTGGCCGTCCTCTACCCAGTCAGTCCCTGAAATACGAACACCGAGGGTCGTCTGAGGTACAGCCTTGCGGACCGCTTCAAAGACTTCAAGCGGGTAGCGCATGCGGTTTTCAGCCGAACCGCCGTATTGGTCGGTTCGTTTGTTTGAAACAGGTGACAGAAACTGGTGCAGCAAATAGCCGTGCGCGCCGTGCAGTTCAATACCGTCAAAGCCCAACCTGACCGAGCGTAGCGCAGAGTCGACAAAGGCTTGTTTGACACGGGCCAGAGCAGCTGTGTCCATCGCTAATGGGTCAGACTCGTGCGATCCGTGTGCGACTGCAGACGGGCCTTCGACCTGCCAGCCACCATCCTTGACTGCGATGAGTTGACCGCCTTCCCACGGGCGGGCGCTAGAGGCTTTACGGCCAGCATGAGCCAACTGAATCATGACAGGCATCGATGAATACTGACGGATTGCAGCCATCACTGGTTTGAGTGCGGCTTCGTTTTCGTCTGACCATAGGCCGAGACAGCCATGGGTAATCCGGCCGATCGGTTCAACAGCAGTTGCCTCGATGATCAGCAAACCGGCACCCGACAGCGCCATCTGACCCAGATGAATCATGTGCCAAGCGGTTGCATTGCCGTTATCAGCTGAGTACTGGCACATCGGTGCGATCACAATGCGATTGTCCAATGTCACCTGACCAAGCTTGATGGGCGAAAATAATTGACTCATCTGGATATCCTCGAAGCTAAGAAAGTAGTGCTCGCCATGCTAATGGCTGAACCTCTGATTCGCAAGTTGGTATGGTGAGGCATCAAGCGGACTTGTCCCGAGTAAACTACTTGTTATTGGGGTTTTACATTTTCATTAGGGTTTTCCATGATCAAAATCAGGCGTTCGCAAGACAGGGGTTATGCCGACCATGGCTGGTTGAAATCATTTCATAGCTTCTCATTCGCTGGCTATCACGATCCGGCTTTTATGGGTTGGGGGAACCTTCGCGTGATTAACGAAGATCGCATTGCGCCCGGCACTGGTTTTGGTACACATGGCCATCGCGATATGGAAATCATCAGCTACGTTCTGGAAGGCAATCTCGCGCACAAGGACAGTATGGGTAACGTCAAAGGCATACCGCCTGGCGACGTACAGCGCATGAGTGCCGGTCGCGGAGTGCAACATAGCGAATTCAATCACGCTGAGGGGCTATCGACGCATTTCCTGCAAATATGGATTGAGCCGAATGTACGGGGTATTGAGCCCGGTTATGAGCAAAAAACGGTTGCTGCGGAAGACAAGCGAGGCAAACTGTGTTTGATTGCTGGACCTGTCGGCTCACAGAGTTCTGTCACGATTCACGCGGACGCTTCGCTTTATGCTGGCTTGTTCGATGGGGAAGAACAGGCCGCAATGCCAATCGCTGCGGGGCGTCTCGCTTATGTTCATTTGGTTAAAGGTGACTTATCGGTTAATGGGATTGCCTTGACTGGCGGGGACGCTGCATTGATTGAAAACGAAAGCTCACTAAGCTTTGCCGCTGGTTGCGACGCCGAGGTACTGGTGTTTGATTTGGTTGCGTGAGCTCACGGACAACACGACTAACACGACAAGTGCATATGAAAAAAATAAGACTGGGCTGCATTGCGGACGACTTTACTGGCGCGACGGATTTAGCAAACAATTTGGTCCGTTCAGGTATGCGGGTCGTGCAGACGGTGGGCGTGCCAACGGAGCCTCTGCAAGTCGACGCCGATGCGGTGGTAGTGTCGCTTAAATCACGCACGATTGCGCCTGAGGATGCCGTCAGTCAATCGCTTGCGGCGTTGACATGGTTACAGGCACAAGGTGCAGAGCAGTTCTATTTCAAGTATTGCTCAACGTTTGATTCGACCCCACTCGGCAATATCGGTCCTGTCACCGAGGCCTTGATGCAAGCGTTGCGAACTGATTTCACAATTGCGACACCAGCGTTTCCCGATGCGGGGCGCACTGTGTTCAAAGGCCACTTGTTTGTTGGCGACGTCTTGCTCAATGAGAGTGGCATGCAAGATCATCCTCTGACGCCGATGACTGACCCTAATCTCATGCGCGTGCTGCAAGCACAAGTCAAGTGTCAAGTCGGTTTGGTTGATTACAAATGTGTAGCCCAGGGTCAGGCAGCGGTCGAAGCCCGTATCGCGCAACTCAAGGCTCAAGGCGTCAGAATTGCGATTGTTGATGCGGTGAGTAACGAAGATTTGTATCGATTGGGCCCTGCGTTGTCTCACCTGCCTTTGGTAACGGCGGGTTCGGGTGTTGCAATCGCCCTGGGTGCAAATTTCGGGATCTCGCCCAACGATCAGGCCGGTAAATTACCAAAGGCGGCGGGCTTCAAGGCGATTGTCTCAGGCAGCTGCTCTCGTGCCACTAACGCTCAAGTGGCTGCATTTCTTGCGCAAGGCGGGCAGTGCTTTGTTGTGAATCCGCTCGCGCTTGATGCAATGCAGGCTGTGGTAGATGAGGCGCTAGCCTGGGCGGCACAAAACTTGGGCAATCGGCCGATTTTGATTTATTCGACAGCTCAACCCGATGACTTGAAGGCGGTTCAACAAAAGCTGGGTGTTGAGCAGGCGGGTGCTTTAGTTGAAAAAACGCTCGCCAGCATTGCGGTTGGACTTGGTCGTTTAGGGGTAAAGCAATTAGTCGTGGCAGGGGGCGAGACTTCCGGTGCAGTCGTACAGGCTCTGGAGATCGATCAACTTCAGATTGGTTCACAAATCGATCCCGGTGTGCCGTGGTGTGGGGGCTATTCGCGAGCCATCGATTCGATGATGCATATCACCCTGAAATCAGGGAACTTCGGATCTGTTGATTTTTTTACTCAAGCGTTTGAGCGGATTGCTTAATGTCTGATCCCAATACACCCAGCCTGATGACGGTCAAAGACCATGCCCGCGAATTATGTCGAGTTGGTCGTAGTTTGTTCGACAGAGGCTATGTGCACGGATCGACCGGCAATATCAGTGTGCGCTTACCCCAATCGGCCGGTGGTGGTTTTCTGATAACACCGACTGACGCGTGTCTTGGGTTTTTAGAGCCTGAGCGCTTGGCCCACGTTGATCAAGCGGGACAGCAAATTGCCGGTGACCGTGCCAGTAAAACCTTGCTGTTGCATCAGCGCATCTATGCCTCAGCTGCTTGGGCTCAGTGCGTGATTCATACGCATTCTTCGTGGCTAGTGGATCTGACCTTGCGTGGGGTATGGTCCTCCGACGATATAGTGCCGCCGATCACTCCGTACTATGTCATGAAGGTTGGTCATGCGCCTTTGATTTCTTATTGTCGGCCCGGCGATCCCCTGGTGGCTGATCGCGTACAACAGCTGATTGCTGATCATCAGCAGCGCGGGATGAAGCTCAGAGCAGTCATGTGCGAGCGTTTAGGCCCGCAAGTCTGGGGCGAGACGCCAGCAACAGCCATGGCAACGCTCGAAGAGCTTGAAGAAACAGCCAAACTATGGCTCAGAGGCAATTGTTGCGCCACACCCTTAACGGCGGCCGAGATCGAGGTGTTGTGTAGCCAATTCAACATACGCTGGTGAGGCTCAGCTTAATCGAATCACTCTTTTGAAAAAGGCACACAACAATATGAAGCAGCTTGAGCAGCGCTTGATTAGTCTTGAAGGCAAAGGCTTAGGAGCGGTACCAGCTGGTTGTCGGCAAGCAGATGTGGCCGGCCTTGGTTGGAATCTGCTTAACGAGGATGTCAGTTTACCGGTCGCCGTCTTGAGTCAAAGTCGTCTGCGGCATAATTTGCAGTGGATGCAAACTTTTATCGCCCGTTATGGGGTACAGCTTGCTCCGCATGGCAAAACGACCATGAGCCCTTCACTGTTTCAGTTACAGCTTGATCACGGTGCCTGGGGCATTACGCTCGCCACTGCCCCGCAAGTGCAAGCCGCTTGGCGCAATGGGATTAAGCGAGTACTGATGGCCAATCAGCTGGTTGGCCAGGGCAATATGGCCATCATTGCAGATATCGAGGATGCTGACTTTAGTTTTTGCTGTATCGTTGACTCTGCTGATAATGTCGATGCGCTAGGGCGCTATTTTGCCAGCCGAGGTAAGGCGATTCGCGTATTGCTGGAGTATGGGGTGTCCGGAGGTCGCACCGGTATTCGTGACCAAGAGCAAGAAGCTGCAATACTTGAGGCGGTAAAGCGCTGGCCACAAGCGGTCAAACTGATTGGGGTTGAAGTCTACGAAGGCGTTTTAAAACAAGATGCTGATGTGCGCCGCTTTTTGCGTCACGTGCTGGATCGCACCCGAGTATTGGTGTCCCAATCGTCATTCGCCGAACCTGAAGTTATTTTGTCGGGTGCTGGTTCAGCCTGGTATGACGTCGTTGCTGAAGAGTTCTCGCATCAAGACGTCGGACAAGCTCTACAGGTCATTTTGAGACCTGGATGCTATTTGACTCATGATGTCGGTATCTATCGCGATGCCGACAAACGTATCCACGCCAGTAACGCGATTGCACGCGAGATGGGACAAAGCTTGTTGCCTGCTCTGCAGTTATGGGCTTACGTGCAATCGCGCCCTGAGCCGAATCTTGCCATCATCGCCCTGGGTAAGCGTGATGCCGCGTTTGATGCCGGATATCCAGTTCCCGCCCTGCATTATCGACCAGG
>Ga0007882_10001265_pt1 | contig 14848 bp, 11 predicted proteins | sample CryBogCBH12Aug01_FD_71195 | JGI IMG/M metagenome (GOLD analysis project Ga0007882, IMG submission 71195) | Freshwater microbial communities from Crystal Bog, Wisconsin, USA - CBH12Aug09.1 | ecosystem: Environmental > Aquatic > Freshwater > Lake | place: Crystal Bog, Wisconsin, USA | collected... | reverse complement strand
CTCCCGGAATCCGTACCGCGGTCCCATCAAACCTGGCCCCGATCTGTTGGGCCAGCAGCCGCAATAGAGTCTGACGCTGCGGAACGTTGTCTCCGGCGGCCTTTTCCCGTACCCACAACATCACCTCGTCTTCCTGCCGCTCCAGGTGCAACTCCCTGGCCTGTCGGCCGCGCCCCAGCAACTGGTCGGCAATCAGCGCCAGCGGCAATGCGGTCTCGAGGGAGCAACGCAGGTCTTCGCCATGCCAATCGACCTCGATCGACCGGCAATGCTCGGCCAGACAGGCACCGATATTCAGCCGGGCAAGGCTTTCGGCGGCATAAATCCGTCCATGGATGCCGCCGATCAGCGCCAGGCGCCGCGCCATTCCCTCGAGCTGGCCACTCAACATCGGCTCTCCCGTCTCGGCCGCCTCCAGATGCAGCAGGGTGACCACCATCTGCAAATTATTGTTCACCCGATGGTTAATCTCGCCCAGCAAGGCATCCTTTTCCTCCAGCAACCTCTCCAAACCCCGCACCGCCTCGGCAAAGCGCCATTGGGCCCGATTCTCAGCAGCGCTGCGGGCGACGGCCACCACACCCAGGCAACCGATCCCGGCGCAACTCAGCGCTCCCAGCAGCAGCCAGACGGCATCCCGGCGGGCGATGCTTTCCCACAGGATCACCAGCATCGCCATGGCTGCGACGCCCGACATGATGACCAGCGGCAGAAGCGCACGAATCTTCGAAAGCATGCGGCAGAGGATAGCGCCTGAAAATGTCGGCGGGCCTCCCAAAAGGGATACTACCTCCGATTTGCTCTGTTCCTTGGGCCACCTATTGGCCAACTGTGGAGCGTCGCCACAATGGACTGAATGGATTTCGCATGGCGCGTATCATCATCGTTGAAGATGATTCCCTGGTCGCCCTGGGCATGAGACTGTATCTCGAATCCCGGGGCCATGAAGTGGCGGCGGTTGCCACCACCGGCAGCCAGGCCCTCGACAGTTTTCTGCGCAGTCCGCTGGATCTGATCCTGATGGATGTCCGCCTCAAAGGGGATATGGACGGGGTCGAAGCGGCGCGGCGCATCCAGTCCCAGAGCGATCTGCCGATCATTTTCGTCAGCGGATCATCCGATCCGCAAACCCTGCACCGCATTCGCGCTCTCAAGCCGGCCGGCCTGCTGCTCAAGCCGGTAACGCCTTCGGACCTGGCGGCGGCGGTCGAACGGGTGATGGCCGACCGCGCCGCGGCTTAGCGCTCAGCGCAATCGTGTTGGGATGAATCCCCGGCCCCTGGAGTGGCGCCGGCCCCGCCGCTGACGGATGGCTTGAACACCATCCGTCAGAGCCGGAACAGACTGTTACATCTTGAGGGCGGTCAGCACCTCGTCCAGCATCTTCTTCGCATCGCCGAACAGCATCCGGTTGTTCTCCTTATAGAACAGCGGATTGTCGACGCCGGCATAGCCCGAGGCCATGGACCGCTTCATGACGATGGAGGTCTTGGCCTTCCACACCTCGAGGACCGGCATGCCGGCGATCGGGCTGTTGGGGTCGTCCTGCGCCGCCGGGTTGACGATGTCGTTGGCGCCGATGACCATGGCGACGTCGGTGGCGGGGAAATCGTCGTTGATTTCGTCCATTTCCATGACGATGTCATAGGGCACCTTGGCCTCGGCCAGCAGCACGTTCATATGGCCCGGCATGCGCCCGGCCACCGGATGGATGCCGAAGCGCACGGTCACCCCCTTCTCCCGCAGATGGCGGGTGATCTCGTAGACCGTATGCTGGGCCTGGGCGACCGCCATGCCGTAGCCGGGAACGATGATGACGCTCTTCGACTCGCGCAGCAGTTCGGCGGTTTCCACGGCGCTGATCGGCGATACCTCGCCGGCCGGCTGTTCGCCCGCCGCCGCCACCGTGCCGCCACCGGTGCCGAAGCCGCCGGCGATGACACTGATGAAATTGCGGTTCATCGCCCGGCACATGATGTAGGACAGGATGGCGCCCGAGGAGCCGACCAGGGCGCCGGTGACGATCAGCAGATCGTTGGACAGCATGAAGCCGGTGGCCGCCGCCGCCCAGCCGGAATAGCTGTTCAGCATCGACACCACCACCGGCATGTCGGCGCCGCCGATGGCCATCACCATATGGACGCCGAAGGCCAGGGCGATCATCGTCATCACCACCAGGGCGAAGGTGCCGGAGCCGGCTTCGGCATGCATGAAGCTGCCGCCGAACCAGATGACGATAAGCAGGCCGGCGAGATTGATCCAGTGGCGGCCGGGCAGCAGCAACGGCTTGCCGCTGACCTTGCCGGACAGCTTGCCGAAGGCGATCACCGATCCCGAGAAGGTGATGGCACCGATCAGCACGCCGACATAGATCTCCAGCTCATGGATCGACTTTTCGGCGCCGTTGAACTGGATCGAGGTATCGATATAGGTGGCATAGCCGACGGTACAGGCGGCGAAACCGACCAGGCTGTGCATCAGGGCGACCAGCTCGGGCATCTGGGTCATCTGCACCTTGCGCGCCGCATAGAGGCCGATGCTGCCACCGATCGCCATGGCGACGATGATGAACGGCAGGCCGCCGCTGACCCTGGGACCGAAGACCGTGGCGACCACCGCGATGGCCATGCCGATGATGCCGTAGAGGTTGCCGCGCCGGGAGGATTCCGGGTTGGACAGGCCGCCGAGGCTGAGGATGAAGAGGATGGTTGCTCCGACGTAGGAGACGGTGGCTAGACTTTCCGACATTGTCCGTTCTCCATTACTTCCGGAACATCGCCAACATGCGACGGGTGACAGCGAAGCCGCCGAACATGTTGATGGCGGTCAGTACGATGCCGACAAAGGCAAGCAGACTGATCCAGCCACCCGGCCGTTCGACCCCTTCGGCGAGAGGCGGCGAAATCTGCACCAGGGCGCCGATGGCGATGATGCTGGAAATCGCATTGGTGACGCTCATCAGCGGCGTATGCAGGGCGGGGGTGACATTCCACACCACCATGTAGCCGACGAAGCAGGCCAGCACGAAGACGGTGAAATGGCTGAGAAACGCCGCCGGGGCGTTGGCACCGATAAGCAGGAACAACAGCGCGCCGGCGCCGAAGACGGTGGCCAGCTTCTTGGCCGGCATCGGCGCCGAGGCGCCGTGCCCGTGGGAGGACTTCTTTTCCGGCGGCGGGGCGGCCGGCTTGGCTGCCTGCGGCGGCGCCGCCGACAGCTTGGGGGCCGGCGGCGGCCAGGTCACCGTGCCGTCCTTGATGACGGTGGCGCCGCGGATCACCTCATCGTCCATGTTGACGTCGATGGTGCCGTCCTTGGCCTTGCACAGCTCTTCCATCAGCCGCAGCAGGTTGGTGGCATAAAGCGTCGATGACTGTTTGGACAGGCGGCTCGGCAGGTCGGTGTAGCCGATGATGGTCACGCCATCCTTCACCACCACCTTGCCGGGTTTGGTGAGTTCGCAGTTGCCGCCCTGCTCGGCCGCCAGATCGACGATCACGCTGCCCGGGCGCATCGAGCGCACCATCTCGGCGGTGATCAGCTTCGGCGCCGGCTTGCCGGGAATCAGCGCGGTGGTGATGATGATGTCGACCTCTTTGGCCTGCTTGGCGAAGGTCGCCAACTGGGCCTTCTGGAAGCCCTCGCTCATCACCTTGGCGTAACCGCCGACGCCGGTGCCTTCCTCTTCATAGTCGACGGGAACGAATTCACCGCCCATCGACTTCACCTGATCGCCGACCTCTGGGCGGGTGTCATTGGCCCGCACGATGGCACCAAGGCCAACGGCGGCGCCGATGGCCGCCAGGCCGGCAACGCCGGCGCCGATGATGAAGACCTTGGCCGGCGGCACCTTGCCCGCGGCGGTGATCTGGCCGGTGAAGAAGCGGCCGAAATGGTGCGCCGCCTCGATGACGGCCCGGTAACCGGCGATATTGCCCATCGACGACAGGGCGTCCATCTTCTGCGCCCGCGACATGCGCGGCACCGAGTCCATGGCCAGCACCGTCACCTTGCGTGCCGCCAGCTGCTCCATCAGCCCGGCGTTCTGCGCCGGCCAGACGAAGCTGACCAGGGTCGTCCCTTCCTTCAGCAGGGACACTTCGTCGGTGCTGGGCGCGCGAACCTTGAAGACGATGTTGGACATCGACCACAACTCGGCGGTATTGGCGATGACTTTGGCTCCGGCCGCCACATAGGCGTCGTCAAAAAAGTTGGCGCCATTGCCGGCACCACTTTCGACCGCGACTTCGAAACCCAATTTGATCAGCTTCTCGACAACGTCCGGAACGCTGGCAACGCGCTTCTCCTCCGGATATGTCTCTTTCGGAATTCCGATGATCAGAGCCATTTCTTTCTCACAAACTTAGGGTTACCGGTCGCCCCCGCAGCAAGGGCACGGCTTTCAGGCCACAGCGGACAGCCACCGCCGACAGGCGGCCGCGGCGCCGCCGCAAAGATAATGCGCCAAGCTTCGATTGGCCACCCTGAAGTTATACTTTTGGAGACAACAGTCCAACCGACAGCAAAGCCGCTTTTTGCCTGGCGGCCAGCGCCTCCGCGTCAAAGTCGCGGATCAGATCATGAAATAACGTATGCCAATTGATTTCCGCCCTGAGCCGCAGGAAAACCGAACCCAGGCCCACCGCCGCGCGATCCACCAGGACGAATTCCCGCGGCGGCTTGACACCGCCGACACGACGCAGTTCCGCATGCACCTTTTCGGCGACGTCGCGGCCATAGATGGCGCCGTCGTCTTCCTGGATCCGGCGTGTCCGGTTGTCCAGCAACGGTCCGTAAAGGAAGCCGGCCCAGATATTGAGGATGCCGATCATCTCCTTGCTCAGACCGCTAAATCCCCAGCTCTCATAGGCATGCACCGCCAGTTCGGGATCATCGCGGTCCAGGGCATGGTAAAGATCGATGACGCCGGCCACGAAACTCGGCGGGAATACCCGGATGCAGCCGAAATCAAGCAGGTTGATCCCGTGGTCGTCGCGTACCGTGTAATTGCCCAGATGCGGGTCGCCATGGATCACGCCGTAGAAATAGAAGGGCACGTACCAGGCGCGGAACATGTTGTAGGCGACGGCATTGCGCAGATCGAGAGGCTCGTCGACAAAGGCGGTGATCCTTTGGCCGTCCAGCCAGTCCATGGTCAGCAGGCGCCTGGTCGACAAGGCGTCGACCACCCCGGGAACATGGACACCGCCTTCATTGGCCAGCATTTGCGTATAAAGCCGCATCTGCCGACCCTCCCGGGCATAGTCCAGCTCCTCGCGCAGGCGTTCGCCGAGCTCGGCATGGACCTCGCTGGGATCGATGGCGCGGTCGTAGCTGCGATACAGGGCGATGATTATCTTCAACTGTTTGAGATCGGCTTCGACCACCGATGCCATCTCGGGATACTGCAGCTTGCAGGCCAGACGGCGGCCGTCATGGCCGACGGCGCGATGCACCTGGCCCAGCGACGCCGCCGCCGCCGCCTCATGTTCGAAGGAGGCGAAGCGGCCCTGCCAGTCGACGCCCAACTCGCTGGCCATCCGCCGCTTGACGAAGGGCCAGCCCATCTGCGGCGCATTGGCCTGCAGATGAGCCAGTTCGCGGGCATATTCGCGGGGAATGGCATCGGGAATGGTGGACAGGATCTGCGCCACCTTCATCAACGGCCCCTTGAGACCGCCCAAGGCCAGCTTGAGACTGCTGGCCATCTTTTGCGAATCGCCCGCCCGGCCGAGCATCCGGTCGCCGGCCATCCGCGCCGCCAGCCCGCCGACCGCCGACGACACCTGGGCATAGCGCTTCACCCGGCCCGACAGACGGTTGCGCTCGGGACTATCGCCGGGCATCGGTCAGACCGCTATTCACTCATAGGCCTCCAGTTCGTCGATGAAGCCGATGACCACATCCAGCCCGCGGCGCCAGAAGGCCGGATCGCCGGCATCAAGGTCGAAGGGGGCCAGCAGCTCCTGATGCCGCAGGGTTCCTCCGGCTTTCAGCATATCGATGTATTTCGCTTCGAAACCGGCCGCCCCCTTCTGATAAACGTCATATAGGGAGTTCACCAGGCAATCACCAAAGGCATAGGCATAAACATAGAACGGCGTGTGCACGAAATGCGGAATATAGGCCCAGAAATGTTTGTATTCATCATCCAGGCGCAGCGCCGGCCCGAGGCTCCGGCCCTGCACCTCGAGCCAGATTTCGCCGATGCGTTCGGCCGAAAGTTCGCCTGACCGCCGCTCCTGGTGAATGAGTTTCTCAAACTGGTAAAAGGCGACCTGCCGGACCACGGTGTTGATCATGTCCTCGACCTTGGAGGCCAGCAGCAGGCGTCGGCGCTTGGGCGATTTCTCGCCGTCCAGCAGGGCGCGAAAGGTCAGCATTTCGCCGAACACCGACGCCGTTTCGGCCAGCGTCAGGGGCGTGTCGGCCAGCAGCTGCCCGCGATCCGAGGCCAGAACCTGATGCACGCCATGGCCCAGTTCATGGGCCAGGGTCATGACGTCGCGCGCCTTGCCCATGAAATTGAGCAGAAGATAGGGGTGAACCGACGGCACCGTCGGATGGGCGAAGGCGCCGGGCGACTTGCCCGGCCTGGGCGGCGCATCGATCCAGCGATTGTCGAAAAACCGTCGACCGATCTCTGCCAGCCGGGGTGAGAAGGCGCCATAGGCGCCGAGCACCAGATCGCGGGCCTCGGCCCAGCTGAAACGCCGGTCCTGGTCATCGGGCAGCGGCGCGTTGCGGTCCCAGTAGTTCAGTTGGGCGACCCCGAACCACTTGGCCTTCATTGCGTAATAGCGATGACTGATGTCGCCGTAGACCTCGCTGACCGACGCCGCCAGGGCGTCGACCACATGATCCTCGACCTGGTTGGCGAGGTTGCGGAACGACGTCGGCTGGGGATAGTTCCGCCATTTGTCGTCGATTTCCTTTTCCTTGATCAGGGTATTGGTGATCAGGGAAAACAGGCGGATGTTCTGCGCCAGCACGGCGCCCACCGATTTGGCCGCCGCCTTGCGCCTTTCCGGGTTGCGGTCGCTCAGCAGGTTGAGGGCCTCCGCCGAGGTCAGCTTCTTGCCGGCCACCGGAAACCGCAGCTCGGCCATGGTTTCGTCAAACAGACGGACCCAGGCGGCGCGCCCGGCCACCTCGCGCTCATGCAGCAGACGCTCCATGTCGTCTGACAGCTGGTGGTCGCGGAACACCCTGAGATCACGCAGCCATGACCGGTAATGGGCCATCGCCGGCGATTTCAGCTTCTCGACCAGGTCGGTATCGTCGAAGCGGTTGGTCTCCAGGGTGAAAAACAGAGTCTCGGCGGAAATCAGGGTAACCCGTTCCTGCATGCCCTGGTAGAACCGCCCGCGCTCGGGATCGGAGACATCGGCCGAATAGCGCAACTGGGCGAAACTGAGGATGCGATAAAACATTTCCGTCAGTTTTTCGTATTCGGCAATCGCCGCCCCCACCTCGGCGCCGCTCATCGCCGCGAGTTTGCCCTGGAAACGGGAGTGAAAGCTCCTGGCCAGGGTTTCGGCTGCCTGCAGGTCGGCTTCCAGCTGAGGACAATCGGTCGCCGGGTAAAGATCGCTCAGATCCCATTCGGGCATCTGACGCGCCTCATCGGCGGCGCCGGTTTTGGCGACGGCGGCATGCTTCATACAATTCCTCCTTGCACCGGCCAGCCATATGATTATGAAGAACGATAGAGCCAGGGGTCACGGCCATCCGTTCGCGGCTGCACAATAGCCGATGGCTGCGCCGCGGGCAGAGAAAAATTTCGGGGGGTGAAGGGAACATGGCGGCCGTCGATTATCACGCCTGCACCAGCCTGACCGCCATGTTTTTCCAACAGGCGGCGGTCCTCGGCGACAAGCCCATGGTATGGCAGAAGCGAAACAAGGCCTGGACGGCGCTGTCTTGGCGGCATGTCGCCGAACAGGTGAACCTGCTGGCGCGCGGACTGCAGGCCCTCGGCGTCACCGGCGGCGAACGCATCCTGCTGGTTTCGGAAAACCGTCCGGAATGGCTGATCGCCGATCTCGCCATCATGGCCGTCGGCGCCATCACGGTTCCCGCCTACACCACCAATACGGTGGGCGATCACCTTCATTTGCTGAACAATTCCGGCGCCGCCTTCGCCATCGTCTCCACCCGCGCCCTGGCCGAGCGCGTGATCGCGGCCGCGCTGTCCGCCGAGAATCCGCCGCTCATCATCGCCATCGACCCCCTGGGCCTGCGGCAGGACCCCGGCGTTCAGCTGCGGGTGTGGGAGGATGTGCTGGCCTTGGGCGCCTCCCATCCGGACCGGGTGGCTGAAATGGTCGCCGCCGCCCGGCGCAGCGACACCGCCTGCCTGATTTACACCTCGGGCACCGGCGGCGCGCCGAAGGGAGTGATGCTGAGCCACGGCGCCATCATCAGCAATTGCCGGGGGGCGCATGACGTCCTGCTGCTCATCGGCCTCGACGACGAAGTCTTCCTCAGCTTTCTGCCGCTGTCGCATTCCTATGAACATACCGCCGGACAATTCTTTCCGATATCCATCGGGGCGCAGATCTATTACGCCGAAAGCGTCGACCAGCTGTCCAACAACATGCTCGAGGTGCACCCGACCCTGATGACCGCCGTGCCTCGCCTCTATGAGATGATGCGCGCACGGATCATCACCGGCATCGAGCGGGCCGGCGGACTGAAGGCCAAACTGTTCGCCCAGGCTCTCGCCCTCGGCATTCGCCGCTACGAGACGCCCCATGCCATGAACATTATCGAGCGCCTGTTCAACCGGGTGCTGGATCTGCTGGTACGGCGAAAGGTGGCGGCGCGCTTCGGCGGCCGGCTGAAGGCGATGGTGTCGGGCGGCGCCCCCCTGAATTACGAGGTCGGACTGTTCTTCACCGCATTGGGGATCCGCATCCTGCAGGGATACGGGCAGACCGAATCGGCGCCGGTGATCAGCTGCAATCTCCCCAACAAGGTCAGGCTGAATACCGTTGGTCCGCCGGTCCCCGGGGTCGAGGTGCGGATCGCCGAGGACGGCGAGATCCTGGTCAGGGGCGAGTTGGTGATGCAAGGCTATTGGGGCGATCCCCAGGCCACCCGCCAGACCATTCGCGACGGCTGGCTGCATACCGGCGATGTCGGCTTCCTCGACATCGAAGGCAATATCCAGATCACCGACCGCAAGAAGGACATCATCGTCAATTCCGGCGGCGACAACGTCTCGCCGCAACGGGTCGAAGGATTCCTCACCCTGCAGCCGGAAATCGCCCAGGCCATGGCTTTCGGCGACCGCCGGCCGCATCTGGTGGCCCTCCTGGTTCCCGATGCCGACCATGCCGCCCGCTGGGCGGTCGGGCAGGACAAAGCCGGGACGCCCCTCGAACAGCTGATTGCCGATCCCGCCTTCCGCCGCCATATCGGCGAAGCGGTCGACCGCGTCAACCGGGACCTCTCGCCGATCGAAAAGGTCCGCCGCTTCACCCTGACCGCCGAACCCTTCACCGTGGCCAATGAGATGAGTACGCCGACTCTCAAGATCCGCCGCCATATGATCGTCCGCCACTATGGCCAGGTCCTCAGCGACCTCTATGAGGATCGGCGCAGTTGATCCGTTAGACCTATCCGTTTTGCGCCGGGAACAGTCCGGTGGTTCCGGCATTAGCTTGGTGTCGGCTCGGTTCCTTGGCAGAGGAGATTACGGATGAAAATTGTTCTACCGTTGATTCTGATCGGTACATTGACCGCCGGAACCGCCCTGGCGGCGTCGATGGACAGCACGGGCAGCCAAAGCAATTCCGGCGCGCAAAACGAGCAGCAGCGTTGGAGCCAGAATGAAATCAAGCAGATCCAAAACAAACTGAAACAGCAGGGATACGACGTCGGCCAGGTGGACGGCGTGCTCGGCCCGACCACCCAGCAGGCCCTGCGTCAGTTCCAGGAGGACAAGGGACTCCAGGCATCCGGGCAGCCGGACCAGCAGACCCTGTCGTCGCTCAATGTGCAGCCGAACGGCACGCAACAGGGCCAGATGCCGGAGAACAGCAGCCGCGGTTCGACCCAGGGCGGCAGCCAGAATCAGCAAAACCAGCCCGGGCAATATAACCGCTAGCGCCGAATTGAGAGCATCCTGCGTCAAATATGACGCAGGATGCGATTCACCGCGACACCTTGGCGATGACCGCCTGCAGTCCTTTCAGCAGGGACTGCCCGGGCCTGCCGCCGTCGCCTTCCATTTTCTGGCCGATGACCAGACGCATGGCCTCGACATGAAGGCGGATCACTTCCATCTCCTGGGCGTCGAAGGACGCGCGGGCTTCGATGAAATTGCACAAGAGCGCACCAACTTGGGTGATCATCCCGTAATTGAAGCTGCCGCCCTGGCCCTTCATGTCGTGGGAGATCTCAAAGATGGCGCGCACCGCCGCCGGCCGGGCGTCCTCGGCGGTCGCCAACGCCACGTCCAGGGCCGACTGCAGGCGCTTCAGGTCGTCGATGACCCAGCTGAGGTATTCCGGGGCCAAGGCGCTGATCATCGCCTCGGCCTGTTCCAGCCGTTGCGCGTCGACCCCGTCCGGACCGTAGGACACCTTGGCTTTCAGGCGATTGGGAACTTCTATGATTACGGGTTCTTTGGCCATCCGGACACCAGTGTCAGCAAAATTGCGGGCAGGTCATGATCTGCCCCCCGAAGCGGAGATGGCGCCCGACGCGGACCTGAAGTGGTCGTCCCTGACGGCGGCGCCGCGAATGCCGGGGGTCCCTTTGGCTGGAACCTTCTGGCGGCGGTTGGGGTGGTCGAGGTCCACCTGCTTGCGGCGGCGGTCGGGTCCGCAATAGGTTTCGGCACGGACAAACGCCCAGGGCCGCTCGATGATGGCACGGATACGCTGAAAAAGGGATTTGGCGGAGATCGGCTTGGCGAGAAACTCGTTTACGCCGGCATCCCTGGCCGTGAGGATCCGCTCCTTCTGGGTATGGCCGGTCATCAGGATCACCGGAACGTAGGGGTTACGGCTTTCTTCGCCGGTGCGCAGGCGGCGAACGAAGGAAATGCCGTCCTCGGAAGGCATGTTCCAGTCGCAGATGATGAGGTCGGCCGGAAAGTCCTGGAGCAGCTTATCGGCCTCCGGGACATCCTCGGCCTCCACCACCGTCCTGCAGCCGAACGAAAACAAAAGAACCTTCACCAGGTGCCGCATATGCGGGCTGTCGTCGACGACAAGAACATTGAGCCGTTCCAGACTGTAACCGCCCATCGGGAAACCTTAAATCTTACAACGGTTCCAGAATAGCGTCATTCAGGCTGCGAATTCCAGGCATTATCAATAAACCGCAGATGGGGGTTCCCCGGCAGATCAATCATCCCTTTCGCGCCGTTACTTCGATTTCAACCTTCATGCGCGGATCCACAAGTTGGCAGGCAATGGTGGTGTTGGCGGGCTTGACCCCCTGGAACCGCCGACCGCAAATCTTGGCCACCTTCTCGAAGTCCCCGGCATCGGTCAGATAAAGACGCACCCGCACCACATCGGCCAGTGTCGCGCCGGCCTCGGCCAGAGCCGCGACAATGGTGTCGAAGGCCTGCTCGGCCTGGCTCTCCACGTCGTCGGCGATCTTTCCATTGGCAAAGCCGCTGGTCCCCGAGACAAAAACCCATTTCCCATCCTGCACGGCCCGGGAATAACCGGCCACTTCTTCGAAGGGTGAACCCGAGGAAATCAGTCGACGTGCCATCGGCGGTGCCCTTTTTCTCTGATGAACGATTGTTGCAATGCACCATGAACAGGCTGTGCAGGGCAAGTCGGATTTTGTTCGGCTTACCCCTGTTCGGCGACCCAGTTCTGCGCATCGACCACCGCCAGCGCCGTCATATTGACCAGGCCGCGCACCGTCACCGACTGGGTAACGATATGCGCCGGACGCGCCACCCCCATCAGGATCGGCCCCACCGACAACCCGTCAGCCAGCATTTTCAGCATATTGAGGGCGATATTGGCGGCATCGAGATTGGGCATGATCAGCAGATTGGCCTCGCCCTTGAGACGGGAATCGGGAAACAGGCGGCTGCGCAATTCCTCGGACAACGCGAGATCGGCATGCATTTCGCCTTCCACCTCGAGGTCGGGAGCCCGCTGCTGGAGAATCGCCAGGGCATTGCGCATCTTGTCCGAGGACGGGCTCGGCCGGCCGCCGAAATTCGAATGCGACAGCAGGGCGACCTTGGGTTCGATGCCGAAGCGGCGCACCTCCTGGCTGGCCAGCAGGGTGGATTCGACGATCTGTTCGCAGGTCGGTTCCGGATTGACGTAGGTATCGCAGAGAAAATAGGTGCCCTTGTTGACGATCACCATGTTCATCGCCGAGGGCACCGGCGCCCCCGCCCGCTTGCCGATCACGTCCATGATATGCTCGAGATGGCGGACATAGCGGCCGACCGCGCCGCAGATCATGGCGTCGGCGTCGCCGCGGCGCACCATCAGGGCGGCGATCACCGTATTGCGCGAACGCACCACCGAGCGGGCGTAATCGGGCGATACGCCGCGGCGCGACATCAGCGAATGGTAAAGCTTCCAATATTCGGAAAACCGCGGATCATCCTCGGGGTCGCCGACATCCAGATGCTCGCCGACGCGGATGCGCAGATTGAGTTCGCGCAGGCGTTTTTCGATCACCTCGCGCCGGCCGATGAGAACCGGCCGCGCCAGACCTTCGTCGATCACCGTCTGCACCGCCCGCAGCACATTGCGATGCTCGCCCTCGGCGAAGACCACCCGCTTGGGATCGCGCCGGGCCCGGGCGAACAACGGCTTCATCGCCATGCCGGAACGGAAGACGAAGGAATTCAGGCGTTCGCGATAAAGGTCGAAATCGCTGATCGGCCGCGTCGCCACGCCGCTGGCCATGGCGGCTTCGGCCACCGCCGGGGCGATCTTGAGGATCAGGCGCGGGTCGAAGGGCTTGGGGATCAGGTATTCCGGTCCGAAGGACAGCTTGACGTCGCCATAGGCGGCGGCGACCCGCTCGTCGGTCTCGGCAAAGGCCAGTTCGGCCAGCGCCTTGACCGCCGCCAGTTTCATCTCCTCGTTGATGGCGGTGGCGCCGACATCCAGTGCTCCCCTGAAGATATAGGGGAACACCAGGACGTTGTTGACCTGGTTGGGATAATCCGAGCGGCCGGTGGCGATGATGGCGTCCGGCCGGGCGGCGCGCACCGCCTCGGGAAGGATTTCCGGGTCGGGATTGGCCAGGGCGAAGATGATCGGCCGCTCGCCCATCTTCGCCACCATCTCGGCGGTCAGCACCCCCGGCGCCGACAGCCCGAGGAAGACGTCGGCGCCGCCGATCACCTCGGTCAGGGTGCGGGCCTTGGTGTCCTGGGCGAAGGGGGCCTTGTATTCGTCCATCAGCTTGACGCGGCCTTTGTAGACGACGCCCTCGATGTCGCAGACGGTGATGTTCTGCCGCTTGACGCCCAAACCGACCAGCAGGTTGAGACAGGCCAGCGCCGCCGCCCCGGCACCCGAGGCGACCAGGCGGATGTCGCCGATCTGCTTGCCGACCACTCTGAGGCCGTTCAGCAGGGCGGCGCCGACGATGATGGCGGTGCCGTGCTGGTCGTCATGCATCACCGGAATTTTCATCCGCGCCTTCAGCTTGCTTTCGACGACAAAGCATTCCGGCGCCTTGATGTCCTCGAGATTGATGCCGCCGAAGGTCGGCTCGAGCGAGGCGATGATATCCACCAGCCGATCCGGATCGCGTTCGTCGATTTCGATGTCGAAGACGTCGATACCGGAGAATTTCTTGAACAGGACCCCCTTGCCTTCCATCACCGGCTTGGCCGCCAGCGGTCCGATGGGGCCCAACCCCAGCACGGCGGTACCGTTGGTGATCACCGCCACCAGATTGGCCCGCGAGGTTACCGTCGCCGCTTCCCGGGGGTCGTTCTTGATGACCTCGCAGGCGGCCGCCACTCCGGGCGAATAGGCCAGGGCCAGATCATGCTGATTGACCAGGGGCTTGGTTGCGGTGACAGAAATTTTGCCGGGAGTCGGCGAGCGGTGATAGTCGAGGGCGGCATCGCGTAAATCGTCGGACATGCTGCAACCGTCCTTCCTGTTGGTTGGAGCCTCCTGTGTCAAATATGACGCAGGAGGCGATTGCGGCCGTTGAGGCCGCGGCCTAGGGCGCGGAGCGCCCGCCCGGCGAGGGCAAATTAAAAAAACCTGCTAAAGCGTAATGCAAACTTAATGCATCACGCTTTAGCAGGTTGACCTTAGCAGAACGCACCCCGGCGACAACACCCGGAATGCGGGTCAAAAAAAAGCTGTTTCCATCTTTTTCACCGGGAAAAAGGCGGAAAACAGCTGTTTTTTTACGAATGGTGCGGTCGAGAAGACTCGAACTTCCACGGGTTGCCCCACAGCGACCTCAACGCTGCGCGTCTACCAGTTCCGCCACGACCGCATTGTCGGCAGGCAATCCTGCCGGTAAGGTGGGCCTCAATACCAAAACCCGTGCCGAGGTTCAAGGGAAGTGTTTTCCGACGCCTGCGAGTGGACGGTCAGCGACGAACCGGTAGACTACCCCACCGCCCTTGCTTTCATGGAAAATCGCGTCGCCGCCATCCGCCAGGGACGGCAGGCGCAATGCGTCTGGCTGCTGGAACACCCGCCGCTTTACACCGCCGGCACCTCGGCCCGCGCCGCCGATCTCCTGGCCCCCGACCGCTTCCCGGTTTACGAGGCCGGGCGCGGCGGCCAGTACACCTATCACGGTCCCGGCCAGCGGGTGGCCTATGTGATGCTGGACCTGAAACAGCGCGGCAATGATGTTCGCCGCT
>Ga0007882_10001264_pt1 | contig 14856 bp, 12 predicted proteins | sample CryBogCBH12Aug01_FD_71195 | JGI IMG/M metagenome (GOLD analysis project Ga0007882, IMG submission 71195) | Freshwater microbial communities from Crystal Bog, Wisconsin, USA - CBH12Aug09.1 | ecosystem: Environmental > Aquatic > Freshwater > Lake | place: Crystal Bog, Wisconsin, USA | collected... | reverse complement strand
ACTACGATTCAAATCATTCAAATGGGCATACCCATTGCACGCGTTGAGTTGATTGACAAGCACTCCGTTCGCATGGTTAATGCGCACTCCAAACTTAACTTGGCTGAACAACCCTTGCTACTTATGGAGTTTCACGGCTCCCCAGACGGCGTAAAGGAACAAGCTACAACGGTTCAAGAAATAGCAAGTGAATTCGGGGGTAAGGAGTTTGAATGGGCGAGTACGCCAGAGGAGCGCACACGGCTTTGGAGTGCGCGGCACAATACGTACTTCGCTGCCATACAGTCTCGTCCCGGCTGCAGAGCGATCTCAACAGACACCTGTGTTCCAATTAGTCGACTCGCGGATTGCTTACTCGAGTCGGTCGAAGAAACAGAAGCCTCAGGTCTGCCTTACTTCCTAGTGGGACACGTAGGGGATGGTAATTTTCACTTTGGATATCTGATAGACCCCAACAACGAGCAGGAGCGGGCCACCGCTGAGGACCTAAATCACAAGCTAGTATCGCGCGCACTCAGCATGGGCGGCACGTGCTCGGGAGAGCACGGCATTGGCCTACATAAGATGGGGTTTTTAATTGATGAGGCAGGCGAAGCGGCAGTACAGATGATGAGAACCATCAAAAAAGCACTTGATCCTAAAAATATAATGAACCCAGGAAAAATCTTTTCTGTTTAAAGCTCTGTGCCCTCGTTGAACTCTAAAGTTCACGCCTCTTTGGCGGTGCCGCGTAATTTATCGATTAGTCCGTTAAGCTCATCAAGTGATCCAAATTGAATCACTATTTCCCCTGTCTGATGGGATTTACCGTGTCGCTTCACGCTTTTTTTAACGACAACATCTACACTTGCCGTTAATAGGTCCGAGAGTTCCTCTTCGATACGCAAAACATCTCTCGATTTTTCACGCGTGCCCTTTTTAAGAGGTGTTGATGAAAGACTCGATTTGAGTCTTTTTACAAGTTGTTCTGCCTCTCTGACGGACATTTTTTTTGCCGTCATCTCGTGTGCAGCACCTACTTGCTCACCTTGCTCTAGGCTCAACAGTGCACGAGCGTGGCCCATATCTAGATCCCCCGCCATCAACATCGTTTGCACAGGTGGCGTTAGATTAAGTAGACGCAGTAAGTTTGAGGCGGCACTCCTTGAGCGTCCCACGGCCTGTGCTGCTTGTTCGTGGCTAAGGCCAAACTCTCTTACCAATCGATCTAAGCCGTGCGCCTCCTCCAGCGGATTTAAATCTTCCCGCTGAATATTCTCGATCAAAGCCATTGCAGCTGCTGCTTCGTTGGGCACATCCTTAACCAAGACAGGCACTGATTGCAAACCCGCTAACTTCGCGGCCCTAAAGCGGCGCTCGCCGGCAATAATTTCGTATTTATCTTTATTCGGTCCGTCTTTTAAAATACGAACCAATATAGGCTGCATGATTCCTTGCGCTTTAATACTTTCTGCAAGTTCATACAAAGCTCCCTCATCCATTCGCGTCCGCGGTTGATACATACCTGCGACCATCTGGGTGAGTAGCAGTGTGGAGGGACCGATGAGTCCTTGCGCACCGCCCTCCTCGCTAGACTCCTTTGAGTCTGGCACAAATAAAGCGTCTAAACCCCGTCCGAGGCCTTTTGGTTTTTTGGTCACCATATGTATCTCTATTCTTTCTATTATTTAACAGCGTTAAGCCTATCAACCATTTCCTGCGCAAACTCGATAAAGGCTTGACTACCTTTTGCCAAGGGATCAAATACAACCCCAGGCAATCCAAAGCTAGGCGCTTCAGCCAATCGAACGTTTCTGGGTATGACGGCATTAAAAACTTTATCGCCAAAGTGAGACTTGAGTTGATCGCTGACTTGTTGTTGCAAGGTAACTCTGGGATCAAACATAACGCGAAGCAAACCAATAATTTGTAAATCCGTATTTAACTTTGCATGAACTTGTTTAATCGTATTGACCAAATCCGTTAATCCCTCTAACGCGAAATATTCACACTGCATGGGCACAACAACACCCTGCGCAGAGCACAACCCGTTAAGGGTCAACATTGACAATGAAGGGGGACAATCGATAATCACAAAGTCATAGCTTTCGCCTACCAAAGCCAATGCCCGTTTTAACCGCATTTCCCTGTAATCTAATCCAACGAGCTCTACCTCAGCACCGGCTAAATCTCGATTAGCGCCCAAAACATCATAGGTTGGAAAATGTTTTTTACCAGGGTCGTCCCCCCAATAACTGGAAACAGACGCCTCCTTAATCGTGGCGGACTCCAACAAAACATCGTAAACACTCAGTTTCAAGCTTCTTTTATCAACTCCCGACCCCATCGTTGCATTGCCTTGTGGATCAAGGTCAATCAATAAAACCTTTTGACCAATAGCACCCAAGCCGGCCGCTAAGTTGACCGACGTCGTTGTTTTACCAACCCCGCCTTTTTGATTGGCGACACAAAATATTTTTGCCATGAGAAACTTCTTTTCAAGTGTGAGGAGTGAGTTTACCGCCCAAGTCCAGCGGTGAGATTAATTACGCCTTGTTTATTTTTTTGAGGGGGATAAGTGTGTTTCACGTGAAACATTTTTACCCACTTGACGACGTTTCAACTGCCATGTACTGCTGGTTTTGAATGGTGGCGCGGGTTGTTTCAACACCTACCGTAATGAAGAAATTAACTCCAACGAATCTAGCAGCGTCTTATTTGGACGAGATCCAGATCAAACACCGCTCAGCCGATAGGCCAGGCACATTCAAAAGAACTGGTTTTTCTGCCAAAACCCATTGCGGCAAAGCGCCAATCTCATCAAGCGGTACCCTACCCTTCATTGCCAGCCAGACACCCCCGGCCTTTATTGCGCCGCGAGTTCCCTCAACAAAATCCCTTAAACTTGAAAAGGCGCGGGAAATAATTAAATCAAAGTCTGCTGTAACTATGTTTTCGATTCTTGCGTGCTGAGCAGAAACATTTTTTAACCCCAGTTGTAAAGCGGCTTGTTGAATAAAGGCCACCTTTTTTGCAACAGCGTCCAATGCAACCACCTGCATCATAGGACACGCGATGGCAATCATGATCGCGGGCAATCCGGCGCCTGAGCCCACATCTAAAACTCTTGCCGTTGCGCCAACCCGAACCAGCATAGGAGGCACAACACTCAAACAATCCAAAACATGCTGAACCAAAATCTCCTGAGGATCTTTGATAGCAGTCAAGTTATAGACTGAACCCCATTTATGCAATAAGCCTACATAGCCCAAGATCAACTCAACTTGGCGACTGTCTAACGCCAGTCCCAGCTTATCAATTCCTTCAATGAGTCCGGGCTTCAGAGCAGCGACTGCGTCCGAATGCGTCAAGTTTACGCCTGGCAATTGACCGTTATCTGTCGTTGGGCCTTCAGTCACGAGCTTAAGATCCACCCACTTCGCTAGGTTGCGGCATAGTCTTGCGCGCGATATCCGAATCAGAGTGATCAATGGGGAGCATGGCCTGTTTTGTTTTCATTCGTTTCAAATGAATGAGCAAAAGCGATATTGCCGCTGGCGTGATCCCCGATATTCTGGAGGCTTGCCCTACCGTTTCAGGACGATGGTGCGTCAACTTTTGACGAACTTCAAAGCTAAGGGCATCAATAGATAAATAATCCATATTTGCCGGTAACGCCAGTCGCTCAAAATTGGCGGCTCTTTCAACCTCTTCTCGCTGCTTTTCAATGTATCCCGAGTACTTCGCACTTATTTCAACTTGCTCCACGATTGTTTCACGTGAAACAAGATCAAGCGCTTCTATATCTGGGCTCTTGAAAACGCCGGCATCAAGGCTCATTAAATCAGCATAAGTAATGTCTGGGCGACGCAAGAGATCCCCCAAATTGTGCTCATGCTCTAACTTTTTACCCAGAACTCTTACGCTTTCCTCTTCTAACAAGTTTTTGGGATTAACCCAAATAGACTTTAAACGCGTGATTTCATTAGAAATAGCCGTCTGTTTACGCTCAAAAAGACTCCATTGCTCAGCGCTAACCATACCCATGGCAAAGGCATCAGGAGTTAGGCGCTGATCTGCGTTGTCTTCTCTTAGTTGAAGCCGGTACTCTGCCCGACTCGTAAACATGCGGTATGGTTCTGAAACACCCTTGGTTACCAAATCATCTACCAATACACCAATATACGCTTGGTCTCGGGTTGGAGTCCACGCCTCCTCGCCTTTGCAGTAACGCGCCGCATTGATTCCCGCATAGAGCCCCTGGGCTGCGGCCTCCTCGTATCCGGTTGTCCCATTAATTTGTCCCGCAAAAAACAACCCCTCAATAGAGCGGGTTTCAAAGCTTCTTTTTAGTTCGCGCGGATCAAAATAATCATACTCTATAGCGTAGCCTGGTCTCAGTATATGGGCTTGCTCTAAACCCTTCATTGAGCGAACCAAATCGTATTGAATATCAAAAGGAAGACTTGTACTTATTCCGTTCGGATAATATTCATGAGTCGTCAATCCCTCTGGCTCTAGGAATATTTGGTGACTCTCTTTGTCTGCAAAGCGGTTAATTTTGTCTTCAACGCTTGGACAATAGCGAGGTCCGACGCCTTCAATTTTTCCTGTGAACATAGGGCTACGATCAAAGCCCGAGCGAATAATATCGTGTGTACGCGCGTTGGTGTGCGTGATCCAACAAGGCATTTGCTCGGGGTGATCAGCAACAGATCCCATGTAACTAAATACAGGTATTGAGCCTTCACCACCGCCGGGCATACCGTCTCCTGGTTGCTCTAAGCAAGCAGAAAAATCAATGGTTCGACCATCAATGCGAGGGGGGGTTCCTGTTTTCAAACGCCCTTGGGGTAATTTGAGTTCCTTGAGTCGATCGCTCAAACGAATTGCGGGAGGATCTCCCGCCCTTCCGCCGGAGTAATTGTCAAGCCCAACGTGAATTCTTCCGTTTAAGAAAGTCCCCGCTGTTAAAACAACAGTCCTCGATCTGAACTGTATTCCTGCTTGAACGATAGCACCAACAACTTTATTTCCCTCAATCCATAAATCATCTACCGCTTGTTGAAAGAGGGATAAATTGGGTTGATTCTCAAGCTCAAAGCGAACCGCGGCCTTGTACAAAATTCTATCTGCTTGAGCACGAGTCGCTCTTACTGCGGGGCCCTTAGATTTATTTAAAATCCTAAATTGAATTCCTGCCTTATCGGTTGCTCGAGCCATAACACCACCCATGGCGTCAATCTCTTTAACCAAGTGGCCTTTCCCGATTCCCCCAATTGAGGGGTTGCAACTCATCTGACCTAAGGTTTCAATATTATGCGTCAGCAATAAAGTTTTACATCCCATTCGAGCACTCGCCAAGGCGGCCTCAGTCCCAGCGTGACCTCCTCCCACAACGATAACGTCAAATTCAATAGGATATTTCATTAAGTTTGGTGCTAATGTAAACTGCGGTTAATCATAGGGAACAATTGATAAGACAATTGCTATTTGATGTAGAGCTTGTTGATCTAAGTTGAACTGAGTGAACTTTCGAAAACTTAACGGCTCAGGGCAATTATTATTATTTATTTTTATTTATTTATTTAACCCTCCATTTTACGACTTGTACGGCCCTTTAGGCAAGGACAAAGTATCACAACAATAACAGTGGAAAGAGCAAATATATGCGAAGCGTAGAAAAAATAATACACGGCCAAAAAACAAGTGATGGCGACGGCGTTAAATTAACACGGGTTTTAACACATGATTTGCAAAAGCGATTGGACCCGTTTCTCATGCTTGACGCGTTTGGCAGTGATGAAGCCTCTGATTACATCGGAGGGTTTCCGGACCATCCACACAGAGGATTTGAAACAGTTACTTATATGTTGACCGGCAGAATGCGTCATCACGATAGCGCGGGGAATTCCGGTCTCTTACAGGACGGCGGTGTTCAGTGGATGACGGCAGGAAAAGGCGTCATCCACAGCGAAATGCCCGAACAAGAGAATGGTCGAATGAGTGGATTTCAGTTGTGGTTAAACCTTCCCTCAAAACAAAAAATGTGTGAGCCTTGGTACAAAGATATTCAGAGTGATTCAATACCTGAAGTACGACTAGATAACGGTATATTGATTAGAGTAATTGCAGGCTCATCACACCAGACAAAAGGTGCTGTAGAGCGACAGATTACAGAGCCACTATATTTAGATATTCATTTCCCTAAGGGTGGCATTACAACGTTTGAAGAATTTATTCCCCGAGACCACAATGCTTTTATTTATGTATACAAGGGTGACGTTGTTGTCGGCGAGGACGGTGAGACACATATAGTAAATAGCGAGGAGATGGCCATACTCAGCAATGACAGCGATTATTTAAAGATCAATGCAGGTAATGATGCTAGGCTGATCCTAATTGCGGGCAAGCCTCTTCGAGAAAGTATTGTTCAGTACGGTCCCTTTGTGATGAACACAAAGGAACAAATAATTGCTGCCGTTGAAGACTTTAAATCTGGAAGATTAGCTTAAATACGGTTTTCAATTAATATGCAGGAATAGCTAATGCTCTCAGACGCGCTTTTTTAAACGTCCAGATTTGCAGCTCTTAGCGCATTTTTCTCAATGAAAATTCTGCGTGGCTCGACCTCATCGCCCATCAGCATCGTAAATACGCGGTCAGCTTCGATAGCATCATCGATTTGAACGCGAAGTAAGCGTCTTACTTGTGGATCCATTGTTGTTTCCCACAGTTGTGCTGGATTCATCTCGCCCAGCCCTTTATAACGTTGCCTTGCTGTTGCGTGTTCGGCCTGTTGAATAAGCCAACGCATTGCTTGTCTAAAGTCACTGACGGTTTCTTCCTTAAGACGCTCCCCCTCACCTCTTTGAACTTTACCGTCCTCAGACATAAGACCCTTGAAGGTTTGAGATGCCTCTTCAAGTGCTGCGTAATCAGCACCGTGAACAAAGTCTTGAGTAATAACACTACTCTTAACATTGCCGTGGTGATGGCGACTAATACGCAGAATCGGTTTATCTGTTCTTACATCAAATTCAGCCGTTACTGTGGAGCCACTTCCAAGCTCTAATAATTTCGCTTGCAACGTTGTTGCACAAAGATGTGCTTGATCAAGTGTGTCAAGATTAAGAGATACACCGTCAGCCATCGCTCGCAGGGCCTCCATATCCATGGTGCCACTAAGACGGGATATCACTGATTCAGCTATTTGATGCTTTCGAGCTAACTCTTCAAGCGTTTCACCTTTTAACGTTTGTGAGTGATCGCCGCCTGTTTGTATTGCTGCGTCCTTCATAGCTACGCGCAGCAAAAATGAATCAAGTGCAGGAGCATCCTTCAAGTACTGTTCTTCTTTGCCAACTTTAACTTTATACAGCGGCGGTTGTGCAATGTAGATATGTCCGCGCTCTACGAGCTCAGGCATTTGCCTGTAAAAGAATGTAAGTAACAGGGTTCTAATATGTGCGCCGTCAACGTCAGCGTCAGTCATGATAATGATTCTGTGATAGCGCAACTTATCTACGTTGAAATCATCTGTTCCTGATTTACCGGATTCTGCGCTTACTTTGCCAATTCCCGTACCCAAAGCGGTAATTAGCGTCAAAATCTCATTACTCGTTAAAAGTTTTTCATATCTCGCTTTTTCAACGTTAAGGATCTTTCCGCGTAGGGGGAGAATTGCTTGAAATTTACGGTCTCTTCCCTGCTTAGCAGATCCTCCAGCGGAGTCTCCCTCGACGATATAAATTTCACAAAGTGCGGGATCTTTTTCTTGGCAATCTGCTAGTTTGCCTGGCAAACCCATCCCGTCTAATACGCCTTTGCGACGAGTCATCTCTCTGGCTTTGCGGGCAGCTTCTCGGGCGCGAGCAGCATCAACAATTTTGCCGCATATTATTTTTGCATCGTTTGGTTTTTCTTGTAAATAATCACCTAGTGCTTTTGCAACAATATCTTCAACAGGTGCACGCACCTCACTAGAAACTAATTTATCTTTCGTTTGACTACTGAATTTAGGCTCTGGCACTTTTACAGAAAGTACGCAGGTTAAGCCTTCACGCATATCATCACCCGTGACTTCAACCTTGGCCTTTTTGGCAAATTCATTTTCGTCAATGTATTTATTTATAACGCGAGTCATCGCAGCTCTTAACCCAGTTAAGTGTGTTCCACCATCTCTTTGAGGGATGTTATTTGTGAAACACAGAACGCTTTCGTTATAGCCATCGTTCCACTGCATTGCAACTTCAACACCGATCTGCGTTCCTGGAATGCCACCGTATGATTCCGATGGCCTCTCGCCCATGGAATGAAAGACGTTTGGATGCAATACTTTTTTGCCAACATTAATGAAGTCAACAAACCCCTTAACACCACCAGCGCCTGAAAAATCATCAGATTTACCGGTTCTTTCATCAAGTAAACGAATACGAACACCGTTGTTCAAAAAGCTAAGCTCTCTTAAACGTTTACTAAGAATTTCATAATGAAAATCATGATTAGACGTAAAAATATCGGTGTCTGGTAAAAAATGAACTTCAGTACCCTTTTTCTCCGTATCTCCGACTACTTTCATAGGAGAAATCTCAAAACCGTTTACAGTTTCAAGAATTCTATTTTGTACAAAACCTTTAGCAAACTCTAAAGAGTGAACTTTTCCTTCACGACGAACTGTTAAACGCAACCATTTGGATAAAGCATTAACACAGGAGACACCAACGCCGTGAAGACCACCAGAAACCTTGTATGAGTTTTGATTAAATTTCCCCCCAGCGTGTAATTCCGTTAAAGCTATTTCAGCAGCGCTTCGCTTGGGTTCATGTTTATCGTCCATTTTGACACCGGTAGGAATTCCCCTTCCGTTATCAACGACGCTTATTGAATTATCAGAATGAATCGTTACAACAATATCATCACAGTGACCAGCTAAGGCCTCATCAATAGAATTATCTACAACTTCAAATACAAGGTGATGTAAACCCGTACCGTCTGAGGTATCCCCGATATACATTCCAGGACGCTTTCTAACAGCCTCAAGGCCCTCTAAAATCTGAATTGAATTCTCACCATAAGCATCAATTGCAGGTGTACCAGATGGATCAATATTTTCTGTCATATAAGAATTTAAATTTAAGCAACTACAAGAGGAAATGAAAAATTAAATTCTCATGGGCATAACAACATATTTGAATGAATCAGAATCAGGCATAGTGATAAGTGCAGAACTGTTTGAATCAGGAAGATCAAAACGTACCATTTCTTGACTCATATTGTTTAAAACATCAATTAAATAAGTAACGTTAAAACCAATTTCTATCGCATTACCAGAATAATTAATATCCAATTCATCAACCGCTTCTTCTTGCTCAGAATTACTTGAAGCAACGCGTAAAACGCCAGGTTCAATGTTTAAACGAACACCTTTGAATTTGTCGCTGGTGAGAATCGCAGTTCTTTGCAAGCAGTGAAGGAGTGGTTCTCTACCAAGAATAATTTCATTCTTGTTACCCTTAGGTATAACTCTGTTGTAATCAGGAAATTTACCCTCAACAAGTTTCGTTATAAACGTAAGGTTAGCAAAAGTGAACTTTGCTTGGTTAGATGCAAACTGCATATCAATAGAACCTTCAGAGTCGCTAAGGAGTCTTAAGAGTTCAATAACTGTTTTTCTTGGAAGAATAACTTCTTGTTTGGGAACTTCGTGATCTAAAACAGCAGATGCAAATGCTAAACGATGACCGTCAGTTGCTACAAGGCTAAGAGAATTATTTTCTGCAACAAACAAAATACCGTTTAAATAGTAACGAATATCATGAACAGCCATAGAGAAAGAAACTTGCTGCAATAGTTTCTTTAGTGTTTTTTGTGGAATGCTAAAGACAGATCCTAAACTTGAAGACTCTTTGATAACAGGGTAGTCTTCTGATGGCATTGTTTGCAAAGTAAATTTACTTTTACCTCCTTTCAAAATAATTTTATTTTGATTTGATTCAAGAGTAACCAATTGATCGGAGGGAAGTGCCCTCAATATATCTATAAGCTTTCTAGCACCAACCGTAATTGAAAAACTAGAGCTATCACCATCAAATTGAGTTTTAGCTTGGATTTGAATCTCCATATCACTTGCTAATAACTCAATGTTATTTGCTTCCTTCTTAATAAAAAGATTTGCAAGAATGGGCTGAGTATGTCTTTTCTCAACGATTCCAGAAACAGATTGAATTGCGTTGATTAAAGTCTCTTGGGTGGCTTTTAGGATAATCATTAAAACCTCTTTATTTATATATATTAAATTAGTAGTAGTAGATAGAGTACATGGTTTTTTGTTGAAAAGTCGGTTTTTATTAATGTTTTCAATAAGTTACGAAGCTTCAAACCATGTTTGTAAATACTGTTTGCTGTGTGTTGAGTTTATGAATAAGTTTAGAAATTAGATGAATGTTGTGGATAACTACTTAGTTATCCCAATTTAATCCACAGAGTTTTAAAAGCGATAAAAAAATCAAAGTTTACCCTTTCAATGTTTGTTCAAGAACGTGCAATTGTTGATTGAGTTCATTAAGTTGAAGTCTTTCACCAGAAATTTTACGAACGGCATGCAATACAGTTGTGTGATCTCTACCACCAAATAATTCACCTATTTCAGGCAAACTCTTTTGTGTCAATTCTTTAGCTAAATACATTGCAATTTGTCTAGGTCTCGCAATTGAGACGGGACGTTTTTTGGAATACATGTCAGCAACTTTGATTTTATAAAAATCAGCGACTGTTTTCTGAATATTTTCGACAGAAATTTGCCTATTTTGTATAGATAAAAGGTCTCTTAAAGCGTCTCTTGCAAGTTGTATGGATATATCCTTCTGATTAAACCGAGAATACGCTAATATTTTTCTTAAAGCGCCTTCCAATTCTCTTACGTTAGAACGAACGTTTTTTGCTACAAAGAAAGCCACTTCTTCGGGCATTTCGGAGCCCTCAAGTCGTGACTTGGTCATTAAAATGGCCACTCTCATTTCTAGTTCTGGAGGTTCTATTGCAACTGTTAGCCCAGAATCAAACCTAGATACCAAGCGCTCATGGATATCGGCTAATCCTTTAGGATAGGTATCACTCGTCATCACAATATGTGATTTTTTAGCTAAAAGTGCTTCAAATGCATTAAAAAACTCTTCTTGCGTTCGGTCTTTATTTGCAAAAAACTGAACATCGTCAATTAGAAGTAGGTCTAGCGAATGATATCTAAGCTTGAATTCATCAAAGGTTTTGCGTTGATAGGCTTTAACGACATCTGATACAAACTGTTCTGCGTGGATGTACAAGATCTTTGCGTCTGGTTTGTCTTTTAAGAGTTGGTTGCCTACAGCGTGTACGAGGTGCGTTTTACCTAGACCAACACCTCCGTAAATAAACAAAGGGTTGTACAAATGACCAGGAATTGACGCAACATGCATTGCTGCAGCTCGTGCCATGCGGTTAGCCGACCCCTCAACAAAAGATTCAAAGGTAAGGGAGGGATTAAGACGATTGCGAAAAGGTTCTTCAACCTGTTCTTCAACTAAAGTAGGCGCGGAATAAGAAAACTCAGCTTCTGTGGATAAGCCTTGATTTACGGGCCGATTTATAGCCTCTTTTGGGGAAAGAGCAAGCTCTACAGCGATATTTTGACCATAAAGCGCTGAGAGGATCGTAGCTAATTTTTTAGAGTATTGGGTACGAACCCAATCTAGTTTAAAGCGGTTACCTACAAGCACCGTTACCTTGGAGAAATCACTAGAAAACGAAGCCTGTAAGGGCTTTATCCACGTGTTAAATTGCTGTTCAGGCAATTCTTGTGCAAGTTGTTCGACGCAGTTTTGCCAGAGATCTTGCATGTTAAAGTGGATTGATTAGAAAGAGGCAAAAGAGAAATAAAATACTGTGGATAGTATGGCAGTTTTCAGCTGAAAAATACGATCTTATCAAAAATTTATCCACAGAAGGAAAAATAGCCGAATTTGAAGAAAATGAGCGGTTAGCAAAACCAAGGGCTGTAAATATTATCAGGCCCGCAATAAAGTCACAAAAAAACAATAGTTACTTGGTTCGATAGGCTTAAATACGGCTGGAGTCTTCCAAGTTGCATGAAAATTTGCGATAATAGCCGGCTCAGCTGAAAACAAAGTAGAAGATCATGAAACGTACCTACCAACCATCAAAGACAAGACGCGCTAGAACCCACGGTTTTTTAGTCCGCATGAAAACACGCGGTGGCCGCGCAGTTATTAACGCGCGCCGTGCCAAAGGCCGCAAGCGTTTAGCCGTTTAAAGGAAATTCCTGGGAAGTTTTAAGTTGATTTTCTCTTTTACAAGGGTCAAATCACTTTAATTTCCTAAACTTTTCAATGATAGATCATATTATTGAGAAAGAGGTTTTTCAAGAAGTACTTCGCGAAGGCGTGACATCAAGGTCTGAGCACTTTACCCTTTACAGGATGAATGCGCCACAAGATATTGACAGGTTAAACGGCGGTGCTCCTCTTCAGGTTGGCGTGGTTGTACCCAAAAGGCTTGCAAAAAAAGCTGTAACCAGAAATGCCATTAAACGCCAAGTCTATAGCATTGCGTATGCGGCGGCACTTAAGTATCCACATGAACTTCATGTTATTCGTTTGAATAAAGAGTTTGATAGAAAATTTTTCCTTAGTCCTTCTTCTAAAAAATTCAAATTAGAAGTAAACAAAGAGCTAAGAGCACTTTACAGCGAATGGAACTAGCGGTGCTTTCTAAACTTTTGATTAGCTTAATTCGCGGATATAAATTTTTATTAAGTCCCATGTTAGGATTGCAATGTAGGTTTACGCCGACATGCTCAAGCTACGCAATAGAGGCAATTCAAAATCACGGTTCTTGTGCAGGCACATATCTGATGATCAAAAGGTTGTGTAAATGTCAGCCATTATGTGTCGGCGGCCATGACCCTGTTCCGTTAAATCCCCCCTTCTCCTTTTTGAAAAAAACTAATTAATCTAATTTTCTATGAATGATATTCGTCGATCCGTTTTGTGGGTAATTTTTGGCTTCTGTATGGTGATGTTGTGGGACAAGTGGCAAGTTGCTAACGGACATAAAGCACTATTTTTTCCTTCTGCTGAAATCGCTCAAGTTCAAAATGCGCCAGCGCCTGTTTCAGGAGTTCCTCAGCCTGCAGTTATTGCAACAGGAGAGCAAGCACTTTCTAATGTAGAAAATAATGTACAAAAAGTAGTATCAAGAGAAAAAATAGAAATAACGACAAATGTCTTGAAACTAACATTTGACCCTCTAGGGGGTAGTTTGGTGAGAGCAGAGTTGCTCGTCCATAAAGATATTAATCATCCTGGCACTAACGTGGTTTTACTTGATGATTCAGCGCAACGAGTATATGAAGCGCAATCCGGCTTAATATCTAAAGACCCCGGTACAGAGTACCCCACGCATAAAACTCTTTTTAAGTCAAACGGCGTAACTGGTTTCAAAGATGGTGAAAACAAAATAACACTTCGTTTCGAGTCACCCGAGATGAATTCAGTACAGTTGATAAAGAGCTACGAAATTGATAAAAACAGTTATGACATTACTGTCAGGCAAGATGTATTAAACAAAGGTGAAAAAGAGGTATCTCCGCTTTTATATGTACAGTTACTAAGAGACGGAAATAAGCCAGAAGGGGAGTCGTCTTTTTATTCAACGTTTACTGGACCTGCAGTATTTACAGAAGCAAAAAAATATCAAAAGATTGACTTTAAAGATATAGACAAAGACAAACTTAGTTTTGAAAAACAATCCAATGAGGGTTATGTAGCGATGGTCCAGCACTATTTTGTAAGTGCTTGGATTTTTCCAAATAACCTTTCTAGAGAATATTTTGCAAGAAAGGTTGATGCAAATCTTTACTCAGCAGGAATGATTGGGCAACTCGATAAGATTGCTGCAAAAACTAAATCAACGTTGACCGCTCATTTGTATGTTGGCCCTCAAGAGGAAAAAACGCTTGAAGCGATATATCCTGGCTTGGAATTAGTTAAAGATTATGGTTGGTTAACAATATTGGCAAAGCCGCTATATTGGTTGGTCGACAAACTACATGACTTTATCGGAAACTGGGGTTGGTCTATTGTTGCTCTGGTTGTTTTACTAAAAATAGCATTCTTTTGGTTAAACGCGCAGGCTTACAAGAGCATGGCAAAGATGAAGGCTATTAATCCCAAAATTATGGAAATGAGGGAAAGGCTTAAAGACAATCCGCAGCAAATTCAAACAGAGATGATGCGTATATATAGGGAAGAAAAAGTAAACCCTATGGGCGGGTGCTTACCAATCGTCATTCAAATCCCGGTATTTATTGCTTTGTACTGGGTATTATTGTCAACGGTTGAGATGAGAAATGCGCCTTGGTTGGGATGGATTCACGACCTTGCCGCTCCAGATCCCTATTTTATTTTGCCATTTGTGATGACTGGAACGTCTTTATTACAAACTTGGTTAAATCCAACGCCCCCCGATCCTATTCAAGCAAAGATGATGTGGATCATGCCACTAGCATTTAGTGTTATGTTCTTTTTCTTTCCATCTGGATTGGTTTTGTATTGGCTTACAAACAATATCTTATCGATCTCGCAGCAGTGGCTTATAAACAAAAGACTGGGTGTTTTAAACAAGTAATAAAACAATTAGGCTGGGGGGAATAGCCCGTGTTAATGAATGAAAAAAACCAGCCAATAATTGCCATCTCCACAGCGCAAGGCGTTGGCGCTGTAGGAGTGGTTCGAATCAGTGGATCCAGTTTAAAACAATATATTCGGGCTCTATTCTTACGTGATTTAGAGCCTAGAGTTGCCAGCTTGTGTACGCTAA